>Ga0068860_100007889_pt1 | contig 10627 bp, 7 predicted proteins | sample KBSSwiS32_FD_66597 | JGI IMG/M metagenome (GOLD analysis project Ga0068860, IMG submission 66597) | Switchgrass rhizosphere microbial communities from Kellogg Biological Station, Michigan, USA - KBS Switchgrass S3-2 | ecosystem: Host-associated > Plants > Roots > Rhizosphere > Soil ...
ACACGGCTGGAGCTGAAGATTCCCGGGACGAACGAGCCGGTGAAGCCGTACTACGTCGAGTATCGATTGCTGGACCTGGATGTGCGCGAGATCGTGGGGCAATTCGGCACGCTGCTGACGAGCACGCACACTCGCAATCGATTTATGGATGTGGAGGCGCGGGTCGGGAATTACAAGCTCGACAGCTCGAATTTCATCGGCGATGAAGGGTTTCGCGGATTCATCGGGTCGCAAGGATCGGTGGGCATTGATCGCGACTACGATTCGCTGCGGCAGGATTTGTGGATCGCGACGGATCAGGCGTTCAAGGAGGCGGTGGAGACGTATTCGCGCAAACGGGCGTATCTGAGCAGCCTGGCACGCCAGTCCGATGTAGATGATTTTTCCAAGACCACGCCGATCCAGAACATCGAGCCGCTGGTGATGGCGGACTGGTCGAACCGCAACTGGGAACAGGAGGCGCGCGACGCCTCGGCGACGCTGCGGATTTTCCCCGAGATTTACGAATCCCGCGTCACCTACTACCTGGTTTACGCCACCGAATACCTGATGACCAGCGAAGGCACAGAGATTCGCACGAACCGTTCGTTCGCGGCGATCGAATCGGGCATGGATACGCTGGCGCCTGACGGGATGCCGCTGAATCAATTGTATTCGACGTATGCGCCGAAACCTGCGGATCTGCCGAGCGTGGACACGGTGCGCAAGGGATTGAACGTCGCGGGCAGCGAGTTGATGGCGCTGCGCGCGGCGCAGCCGGCGCAGGATTACACCGGACCGGTATTGTTTGAGGCGCGGGCGGCTGCACCGCTGGTGGCACAAGTTCTGGGACCGGCGATCAACGGGTCGCGGCCTCCGGTAGCATTTCAACCGATCGTCGAGCAGTTGATGGGAAATCTGGGCGGGAAGAGCGATTGGGTGGGACGCATTGGGGCGCGCGTGTTGCCGCAAAGCGTTACGGTGGTAGACGATCCGAGCGCGAAGGACTTTCACGGAACACCGTTGATCGGCGGCTACGCAGTGGATGATGAAGGCGTTCGCGCGCAGAAGGTCAGCGTGGTGGAAAACGGGAACCTGAGGGCGTTGCTAATGTCGCGGCGTCCGGGAAATGACACCGATCAATCCAACGGCCACGGGCGATCGGGATTGCTGGCGGATGCCAAGCCGACGATGAGCAATTTATTTTTTCAGTCGACCGACGCAGTGCCACCAGCGGAGCTGAAGAAGAAATTCCTGGATGAGTGCAAGTCGGAGAAACTCCAGTACTGCGTGATTGTGCGGTCGATGGACAATCCGTCGCTGAGTTTGCTGCATCAGGACGATTTTTCCTCGCTGCTGGCGAGTTTCGGCGGAGGCGCGGGAACGGGCGACCGGTTGCCGTTGATGGTTTACAAGGTGTACCCGGAAGACGGGCGCGAGGAAGTGATTCGCGGGGCGCGGATCATCGGCGTAAACACGCGGGCGCTGCGCAATGTCAGCGGAATCGGCAACGACAATTTCGTCTACAACTACATGCAGAGCCAGGTTGCCGGGTTTGCGGGGACGGCGTTGGGCGCGTTTGGCTCGGCGCAGGGCGGGTTGCCGGCGTCGGTGGTAGCGCCTTCGCTGCTGTTCGAGGAATTGGAAGTTCGCGGGGCGCGCGGCGAGCCGAAGCGGCTGCCGTTGCTGCCGGCTCCGCCACTGACCGCGGCAAAGTAGCTGTTTGACCGCGAGGGTTGTGGCGGTATTTCCCGGCACGGGGAAGCCCCTCATCCGTTGAGGCAGAACTGACGTAAATCAGAGTGGATCGTGGTCAGGACACTCTTATGAACGACACCACCAGGCGCGGTTTGATTTTCGGGGCGGCGACGCTTGGGGCCTACGGCGTGTTGCTGGGCGTGACGCGCGTGCTGGCGTCGGCGTTTTCTCAGGACGATCCATCTCCAGCGAACACCGGTTCCAAACCTGTAAGTATCATCCGGTTTGCGGACGACGGCACGCGGCTGGCATCCGCGACCTTGCCTAGAGTGATCAAGAGCAAAGAAGAGTGGAAGAAGCAGCTATCGCCGCTGGAGTACGACGTGACGCGGCGTGCCGGGACGGAGTGGGCCTTCAGCGGAGCGCTGCACGCCCAGCACGCTCCCGGGCTCTATCGATGCATCGACTGCGGCAATGCATTGTTCGACTCGAGCGCGAAGTTTGATTCCGGGACGGGCTGGCCGAGTTTCTGGCAGCCGATCGCCAAAGAAAATCTCTACGAGAAAGTGGATGCATCGCTTGGCGTGATCCGGCGCGAAGTGAAGTGCACGCTGTGCGACGCGCATCTGGGCCATGTCTTCCCGGACGGCCCGCCACCGACGGGCTTACGGTATTGCATGAATTCCGCGGCGTTGCGATTTCTGCCACGCAAGGCTTAGATCGGACTATTTCGTCGCGTCCTCCCACTCCTGTTCGCCGCGACGTACCAGCTGCTCGCGGTCTTCTTCCAGGATCCAGTGCTGCTTAACCAGTGCGTCGACTGCGTTTGCGTAGAGCCGCAGATACTCATCGCGGCCGGCATAGCGTTCGGCAATTGATTTTCGCGGATCGTGCGTGCGTTCGCGGTCGGCGGGTGTTTTCGGAAACGGAATGTACGAAGCTTCGAAGGAAACACGCTCGGTGGGCGCGCCAATGGAAGGATCGCGCAGATTCCAGCTTGTGTAGGTCGCCAGCGGAACGGTGATTGCCGGGAGTCGCACGCCGTCGCGTTCGTTGCCGTCTTCGTTCACTTGCGGAACGAGAACTGGAAATGGTTCGCCCACTCGCGGCGGCTGCAAGCTGAGAATGCCGTCGCGCCACCTCGGACCAAAGCCCAGGCGGGTGCCTTCGTTAGCCTCGTGCGGCCGGTTTACGCCGATAATCGCGGGCAGCGCATATTTCTTGAGCGTGGTGAGCGTGCCATCCGCGAGCTTAGGGTAGCTGCTGTCGGGCGGAGCCGCGTTGTAGCGGACCCACGCGTCCATATTGGCGATCATCGCGCGCCAGAAATAGCGGATAGGCAGCGGCGATTGCGGCTGCTGGCCCAGCAGGTCGTCTTTTCCTTTTTCCGGCGGAAACGGGCCGGAGAAATGCTGGAGTCCGGTGAAGTGATAAATTCGGACATTCGGAGATATGGGCGCGTCGTGCTTTCCGTCCGGGCTGGTGTGAATCAGCGCTGCCGCGCGGCCCCAATATTCGTATGAGGTGTTGGAAAAAAAGATTTTCGGCACGACGTTGTCGGCCGTGGCGCGATCCAGCAATCCGCCCTTCTCTTGGGTAAGGGGATCGGTTTCGGGCTGATCGGTGAATGGAAAAATGTCGGTGGGGAAAAACACCGAAGAAGTCGGCTGTGCATCGCGGGAGGGCTGAGCGAATCGATAGTTGAAGTCGCCACGGCCAGCGCCGGCGACATGCGCGAGAACGCCGTCGAGCGCTATGCGTCCTTCCTCATCGGCGTTGAAGCCTTGATAGAGGAAATCGCGCAGGAACCTTCCGTTTTGCGAGATGCCTTCGCCGTAGACACGCGCCGCGGGAGCGACCGCGGCGGAGGCATGCTTGGCGTAGGACGCGAAGTCGCGAATGACGGCGAGACCGCCTCCGGCTACGACCGGATCGGCGACCACGTAGACGTACTCGTAGATTTTTCCAGGCTGGAAGCCGCCAACGAGATGAATGTGGCGGTCGCTGGGTGTGAGTTTGCCGTCAACGGTGTGCGCGAATTGCCATTGGGATCGTGGAATGGTGACGCGTTTTGCGTGGCGCGAATCGCGAACGGTTAGCATATTGCGCGAATCATCCGGCGAGGCAACGGGATATTCGCTGCCGCCGATGTTGCCGAGAATCAGATGCCCGAGGGGAATTTCCTGCATCGGTCGAGCGGGCATCAGATCGCCGCGCAGAAGGCCTGTGATGGTCTTGCCGTTTACTTTCGCGACCGGCGCATACAAATGCAACGAATCGTCGCCTGTAGCGTCCCATTGCAGCCGACGCTCACAATGCTGAAACCGCTGCGGAGCAGCCAGCCGTCGCCAGCGTCAGCCGAGACGTCCCAATTGCCGCCGTCGACCAGGCCGGTGATGCGCGGGCGGCCGCGATTGGGAACTTCCAGAATCATCGAGCCATTTCCCTTGGCCGCATCTTTGGGACGAATGGCCACGAAGTCGGCGGAGAATTCGACCTCGCCATCTTTGAGATTGACGGCTCTATCGAGATCGACGATGCGGCGATTATGCACGTTGGCTACGGGAAGCGAGAAATAGACGCGTCCGGTGATTCGCTCGTACACGCCCACATTGCCGAACGCCTGGCCATTCAGGACGTTCACACGCGAGGCGATTTCTATACCGGTGACGCGCGCGTGCACGGGAGTGAGAAAGAGCAGCAGGGCAGACAGCAGAACTAGGGCGCGAGGAAATTTCATGCGCGGAAGAATATCACGGCCATTCCCAGGGGCTCATTGATGAACGTCTGCGAGCAGATCTTCCTCGTCGTTGATGGTTATGCGATCTACCTTCATGGGAATAACCGCGTCCAGCTGCTGGTCATTTTTGTGCACCGCGATCGTGCCGAGGCGGGCGACCTTGTTTCCAAGGTGAGCGTAGATCGGTACGACGTCCTTCCAGTCATCGGGGACGCCTTTGCGCGTAAATTGTCCTTTGATGCGGCTTTTTCCGTCCGGCGTCGATTCCACGGTGGCGTGGAAGGTGTATTCGGGAAAGCCGATGCCATAGACATACTGGTTGAAAAACCAGTCCATCTTGCGCGTACCGTCGAGGTCCATGCCACGGGTCATGTGTCTTTCCACGATGTTTTTGAAATCCTCGGTTGACGCGGGCTGATTGTCGAAGGTCTTGCAGTAATCACGCATAGTGTCCTTGAATAGATGATTCAGGTCAGGGTTGTGCGGGTCGGACATTTGAGAGCGGAGCATCTGCAGGACGAACCCGCCCTTGGAATAGATCAGATACTGGTAGGAGCTGCCATCGGTCTCGGACGATGCGATGCGCTGGCCCATCCAGATCGGGCCCAAGAAGTCGATTGGGTGGCCGTGGGTGTCGCGGATCTTGAGGAGCTCTTTTTCCTTCTTCCAGCGATTCAGGTATTCCTTGTGATTCTGGCGATATTCCACGTAGAGGTTGCCGGAAAATTCCGCGAAGCCTTCGGAAAGCCATTGATCGTGATAGCTCTTCCATCCGACGCGGTGGCCCCACCACTGGTGCGAAGCTTCGTGGGCGCGGAAGAAATCGGTAACCGCGGTTTCATCGCGGACGCCAAGGACGTGGCGCTGCGTGGGGTCCAGGAAAGAAGCGGACCAAAGGTAAATGAGACCCGGCCAGCCTTGTCCGTAAGAATAGCTGATAGGCATGCTGGTGACCGCGAGTTGCTTGTAGGGGTATGGCCCGTAGAACGAGTCGAACACCCGAATCATATTGGCCATCTCCGCGCCCATCGATTTGGTCATCGCCGCGGGCGTAAGAATTCCGGTGGCGGCACCTCCTCGGGCCTCCACGACCCGCTGAATCGTCATCATTACGTCATCCGGCTCGCGATTGGCGTAGATCTCCACACCCACGTCATCTGCTTTGTCTGTGGACACTTTGTAGTCGCCGTAGGCGAAACCTGCGACCGCCAACGGGATGTCGCTTTTCCATGTACTGATACGCAAGTTGCCATCGACGGTCTCGCTTGTTTTGCGGCCGGTGGCCACTAGCACCATGTTCTTAGGACTGCGAAAGGTCAGGTCAAAGTCGGAACGCGCAGAAAAACTGTTGGGCCGGTCTGGATACCATCCTGAACTTTCGCAGAAGTAATTACCGTGGCCGGCCTGCCGGATGGCACGCTTCCCGCCATAGACAAAGGTGAGCGACAGCGGCGTTGAGGGCTTGAGGGCCGTGGGGAGCACCATCGCGACATAGTCGCCGTAGGATTGATAGCGATCCTTGCCTTCGCGCGATTGAAAAAAGGGCAACGCGGCGCCGCTACTTTCTTTGATCGATTCCACACGGAGATTGGAATCCAGCGCAAAGACCAGCGCGCGTTGGCCGGCAAAACGCGGTTCGATCGTCAACGTGTCTGTGGCGCGAAGCTCCGCGCCTGATGTGACGCTGGCATCAATCTTGTTGGAGCGGATAACGAAGTCTTCCTTGGCGTGGGGATCTTTCCAGACTTCGGCGCTGATTTTATTGCCGGCAGGGAAGCTCATCCACACATCGAAATGACGCATGGCGACGACGTCGGCCCACCGGCCCACGACCAGGTCTTCCGCCTGCAACGCATCCTGGCGAACTTCCACCCAGTTCTTGTCTTTGGTCTTGAGGTCCGCGAGAAAAAACGCCGTGCGCGCGCGATCTTCGGACAGGACGCCCTGAAATAAACGCGGAAGCGCGGATTCACCAAGATCTTCGCGGTCGCGCTGGCGTTTTGCGTACAAATCATCTGTCGATGACGCGTTGGTTTGCCACTTCACCTGACGCGCGACTTCGTCCAACAGCGAGTCGGTAAACGAGAAAGTGGCTTCGGTGAAGGCCATGTCGACCTTCGATTGTTTCGTGAAGAGCTGCAGCTGATGCGCCTCGGTGGCATTGGGTGGCGCGATTTCCAGGCGGCCAGTGCCATGAAATACGGCGCCGAAAACAACATCATTTGCGGGCTGTGTGAACTGGATCGTGCCGTCGACCAGGGTGATGCGTGCACGGTCCCGCGTAATCACCACATTTTCGGCGCGGGCGTGCTTGGATGCATCCATGGTGCCGGAAAGTAGCGCATTCCAGACTGCGTTCGCCGCAGCGGCGTTGGGTGGCGTCTGCGTCGCAACCGGCAGATAGGCCAATAGGCACACGACAGCCGCAAACAAGATTGCACGGGGCATCAACCGGCTCCTAGATTCTCGCCAGACCCTACCGGCCCGTAGCGACGCAGGCAAGTACCTCGTGCGACGCATCATCAAGGATCTGTCCTTTTGACAACGGCTGCGGCTCGGCACGAGGGGGGGTGGAATTGAGGTAGTCTAAGCAGCGGTGATACCCGCACATCTTGCCGACGAGGTTCGGGAGAAAAAGCGAGCGGCGCTGCTCAGCGTGGCTTCGGCTTTGGTGTTGGTGACGCTCAAAGCCTTCCTCGTGATTCGCACATCCAGCTTGGGCGTTCTGTCGGAGGCTCTGCATTCGGGGCTTGATCTGGTTGCCGCGATCATCACGTTTTTGTCCGTGCGAGTGTCCGATCAGCCTGCGGATGAGCGGCATCCCTACGGCCATGGGAAGTTCGAGAATTTTTCCGCCTTCGTCGAAACCGGACTCCTGCTGCTCACCGCGCTGTACATCATCTACGAAGCTTTTGACCGCTTGTTCTTTCACGCTGTGCATATCGACCCAAGCATCACCGCTATCGTGATTTTGTTCTGCGCGCTGGCCATTGACCTGACTCGCGCGCGCGCGCTCACGCGCGTGGCCGCGAAATATTCCAGTGAGGCGCTGGAAGCCGACGCATTGCACTTTTCCACCGACGTGTGGAGCACCATGGTGGTGATTGCGGGCGTCGGGCTGGTGTGGGCCGGCGAAACATGGAGAATGCCGTCCCTGATTTACGCCGACGCGTTGGCCGGCCTAGTGGTGGCATCCATTATCTTGTGGGTCGGTTCGCGCCTCGGGCGCCGCACTCTGGATGCTCTTTTGGATGTTGCCCCGGAGGGCTTGCAGCAGGAAATCGCCAAGGCCGTGGCGCGTATGGAGGGCGTGCTGGAAGTCGAGCGTGTGCGGGTGCGCCGCGCCGGCAACCGGCATTTCGTGGACGCAACCGTCAGCGTGCCGCGCACCGCGAGTCTTGAAAAGGTTCACGCGCTCAGCGATGCTATCGAGAAACGCATCGGCGAGATCGTTCCCTCCGACGTCATGGTGCACGCCGAACCTCGCGCTCCTCGGGGCGAACACCTCTTTGAAGCCATCCGGGCGGTGGCCCAGCGGATGGGACTGGCCATTCACGATTTAAGCGCGTTGCAGCAGGACGGTCAGCTTTTCGTCGAGCTGCATCTGGAGGTGGACGAGAATCTGAGTCTCAGCGACGCCCATCGGCAGGCTACCGATCTGGAAGAAGGCATTCGCGAATTGCGCGACGGCCCTATCGAGGTCACCATTCACATCGAGCCACTCGGGAGACGCATCGCCACCCCTGACGCCGGGGGCGGCGAGATGAAGCAGCTCTCACGGGCGATTGAGAACTTCCTGAACGGGCTACCCGCCGAATACGACGAACTGGTGAACTGCCACGACGTGCATGTGCGCCAGGTCGAGCACCGCATCCTGGCGTCCTGCCATTGCACCATGAAAGGGAATTTGCGAATCACTCAGATTCACGACGTGACCGCGGCATTGGAAGATCGGGTGAAGGAGCGTTTCCCGCAAGTATATCGAGTCACGATTCACCCGGAACCAGTTGAAGACTAAAGACGTAGCATCTCATTTGCCATTTTAGATGGTATTTGCCATAATGAATGGCATGAAAGTCAAGATCGACAGCGCGGGCAGGGTTGTTCTGCCCAAAAACGTTCGCGATCGATTCCGATTGAAGGCGGGAAGTCGTCTCGAACTAGAAGAGAGTTCCGAGGGAATTCTGCTGAAGCCGGCCGAACAGTCCCCTTCCATGGTCCTGCGCGACGGCGTTTGGGTTCACTTGGGAGCGCTGCCCGAGGGTCTTGATTGGAACAAACTGGTAGACCATGACCGTGAGGAGCGCATCAAGGATATCTGGGGCCGGTGAGGACCTATTTTGACACAGATGTTCTTGTCGCGTCCGTTATCCAACTTCACGTGCATTTTCATGCGGCTCACGCGGCGGTGCTCGCCGTTCGCGCTCGAAAGATAGAAGGGTGCGTCAGCGCTCATGGGCTAGCCGAATTCTATGCGGTACTCACGAGAGCGCCGTTTTCCTCGCCAGTCTTTCCACTGCAGGCTTGGCAGGCTTTAGCTGATAACTTTCTCCCCGCGTTCGAGGTCGTGTCCCTATCCACTGAAGATTACAAATCAGCGATCCATTTGTGCGCGCAGCACGGCTGGGCGGGAGGCCGCATCTACGATCTGCTTCACATCGCCAGTGCAAACAAAGCGGGCTGCGAACGCATTTTTACGTTCAACGTTCGGCATTTCCAACAATTGGCGCCGGAATATGGCGACCACATCAGCGCCCCTTACTGAGGGATGTTTTGGTTTGCTTGCGACGATCCTGAGAGGGCCTGGGCTGCCAATGCGACCAGTGCCGGGAAGCACACCAGCACGTAGCGAGGCTCGGGCGTTTCCAACGTGGTGAGAAAAGCGGTGCGCAGCAGGATGAAGGTCAGGAGCAAAGCCAGGGCTGGCCGCACCGCCGGGCTCCTTCGCCACAAATGCACCGCACCCCAGATGCCCAGCGCAACGTAGATGATATTCAACAGAAAAAGTCCCACCGTGACGGACTGATCGATCTTGTCGTCTTGCCAGGACTGAAACACAGGAAAAACCGTGCCCGACACGGGAATCAGCTCGATTCGCGGAGTGAACCACATGGTGATGCCGCGCCCTAGTGGCAGCCATAGATAGGTTCGCAATGGATGGCGAGCCGTACGTTGGCGTGCGAGTAGCGCAAAGGCGGCGTCCTCGGCTGGTGTCAACGTGAGCTCGGTGTTGTAGGACTCCAGAATCGCCGCGACCCGGTCCCTCTCCTCGGTGGTATCAAAAGCCCGATCCGGGATGTCGGCAACCTTGATGGCTTCGCCGTTGAGCTTCCACGGAACAAGATAAACGTCGCGAAAGCGGTACAGCCACGTTTTTTCCCAGCTCATGAAGCCGTAAGGAACCAGCTCCCCAGGGAGATTGGAGTTCTTCGGCGCCAGCGGCTGAAATTCATGCAAGGAAATCGCGTTGCGCAATGTCCACGGCAGAAGCGGGATGGCGCAGACCAGGCCCATTCCCAGCAAGGTGCGAATCCAGCGCAGGGTCTCGCGTTGCGCGATCAATACGACGCCCAGGACTATCCAGCAAGCAATCAAAATCAATGGCGCTTCCGGGCGGAACAGCGTTCCCATGCCCACCAGCAATGCTCCGATCGCGGCGAGCCTGCGATAGTCATTCGCCCATCGGTAGCTTTTCTTCACAAACAGCCAGCCATTATTGCGTACCCGCCCGACCTGCAAACCAAGCGGCAACAGAGCCGCGACGGTGAAAAAGATCGCCAAGGTTTCCGTGAGCGTGACGGCTACGTAGTTGGCGGTAAAAGGACACAACGCCGCCAGCCAAATCGCGGCGATGTAGACGCGCTGCCAGGCATTTCGCTCGCTCACCATCAGATTCAACACCGCCGCGAGCACCGCGATCAGCACACACGACAGGAGATCGATCAGCGCCTGCGCGAGCATCACAAATTGCCGCGCATCCTCGCCTATCCGGCCTGTTAGTGCATAGATTGCCGCCAAAAACGCGGGATACCCCGGCATGCGCAGGTCGACCGGCGTAATCCGGCTGTAAACTTCCATCGCATACACATGATGTTGCAGCCAGTTCGACGCCATCTGCTCGTACAGGACGGTGTCGCCTGAATTAGCCGGATATTTCAGCACAAACAAAAGCCGCAGGCAGAGCCCTGCGGCAAGTGCGGCAACGGTGTG
>Ga0068860_100007895_pt1 | contig 10625 bp, 12 predicted proteins | sample KBSSwiS32_FD_66597 | JGI IMG/M metagenome (GOLD analysis project Ga0068860, IMG submission 66597) | Switchgrass rhizosphere microbial communities from Kellogg Biological Station, Michigan, USA - KBS Switchgrass S3-2 | ecosystem: Host-associated > Plants > Roots > Rhizosphere > Soil ...
GGATAGCGCCTAAACCCTGTTCAAACAGCCCAAAGCATGGCTGAGCCGTTTAATGACCGGTTTCCGTCCATCATTTTCATCCATTATTTATAAGCAACCGTTTGCTGCTGCCCCATAGCGTCCAGCATCCCACCAATAACCCTGTTCCTGTCATTCCTGCTATTTATACCCGGCAGCCGGCCGTTGGTTGATTTAGCGGCAAACCCATTGGCTAATAAAATATTTTTAAGAATGGAATATACAGTCATGAAAAATCAGGGATAGGCAGAACCTCCCGCGTGAGTGGGAGGTTCTATTTGCCCAGGCGTTATGAAAACACTACTATACTGCTTAACATGTTTTTGCTGTTTGCTGAAGGTTGCCGATGCCCAGGAATTACCTGCACCGCTGAAATCTTCATTGATTACCCGCTTCCCTTTTACACAATATAGTGGTGGTGTGATGGTGCTGAAAGCGAAAATGAATTCGATACCGGATTCACTTCGGTTCATTCTTGATACCGGCTGTGGGGGCATCTCACTGGATTCAGCTACCTGTGCATTCTATCATTTAAAAACAGTTGCTACCGATACGGTGATAAACGGTATGGGCGGTCAGCACAAAGTATCCTATCTGTTCAATGAAAGTCTTCAACTGCCGGGCCTTACATTAAATAATCTCGATTTTCATATAAATAATTACAGCCTCTTATCCGGCGTATACGGCGAAAAGATCGATGGCATTATCGGGTATAGTTTTTTCAAGCGGTATATCGTGAAAATGGATTTTGACAGTTCCATGCTGGAGGTATATACTACCGGTTATATGAATTATCCGAAAGCCGGTTCCATTATACGTCCCCGTATAAACCGGCTGCCGGTGCAAAGAGCAACCGTTCGCGATAGAAAAAAAACCAGCTACAATTTTTATTTCGATACCGGTGCCGGGCTATGTTTCCTGATGAGTACGGCCTTTGCTTCAGACAGTAATGTGTTGTTGAAAAGAAGAAAGCCCGTAGACATGCAGGCAGAGGGAATGGGTGGCAAGCTGCCGGTAAAACTAACCGTTGTTAAGTTCCTGCAATTGGGTAAATACCGGTTTAATAATGTACCTACCTATATCTATAACGATGAAAGCAATGTAACGGCCTATCCCAGCGGGGGTGGATTGGTAGGTATAGATCTGCTGCGGCGTTTTAACCTTATTGTAAACTATGCCGCCGGTGAAATTCATCTTTTGCCAAACAGTCATTTCAATGATCCGTTTGACTATACGTATACTGGCCTGGGTATTTATTACGAGGATGGGGTTATTTATATTGAAGATGTGATGCCGGGTTCACCCGGTGAAAAGGCTGGTGTGAGGCCGGGTGATATACTGGTGGGAGTAAATACCAATTTATCCAATAATATCCTTGAGTACAAGGCCCTGTTACAATCTGCCCGGGAAAAAGTTATGTTGCTGGTAAAAAGAAGCGGTGAATTAAAAATAATAGGCGTTCAGCCCGGTACTATATTTTGATTATTGCTCACCTAAAATCATCTTGCATGTTCAAGCTTGTAAAAATTGGCCGTACTATGTTTGCTTCAGCCATCCTTGTCCTGGGTATGCTGTGCATCATGTATAAGGATTTTATAGTGGGAAGACCGCCGGAATGGCCGGCATCATTCCAGGTAAATCCTGCATTGGGCTATATAACCGGTGCGATGCTGATGGTTTGCGCCATAGCCATACTCATTAACAGGTATGTTGTGCAGGCGTCACTCTGCATGGGAGCACTGATCCTGGTGTTCTCAGTATTCCGGCACCTGTTCACTTTTACAGATACCTGGATAAATGCATTCAAGTCCATTGCTTTATTGGGCAGCTGTTTGGTTATCGCTGCAGCGAATCAATCAAACAGGTCTATTCCAGCCTTGCAAAACAACAAGCTTCTTCTGACCGGCATTTGTATGCTGGCCGTGTTCCTGCTGATATGCGGCTATGCTCATTTTAAATATGCGCCTTTTGTAGATGCACTGATCCCGGCGTATATTCCATTTCATTCTTTCTGGACGTATTGCTGCGCCATCTGTTTGTTTGCAGGTGGTGCAGGCCTGCTGATACCGCGTGCCAGGCGCCTTGCCGCATTGTTATCGGGCATTATGATTACGGGATGGTTCTTCCTGCTGCATATACCAAGGTTCCTGGCCGATACCGGTAATAAAAGTGATCTATTAGGCGTGTGTGAATCGTTTGCCTTCGCCGGTATCTTTTTTTGCGTGACCGGCATACTGACCAGCACCGAAAATAAGTTTTCAACGGTGGTAGATGAACATGCCTACCTGGGTGAAATAGGTATCAAATGAATTTTATATGGTGGAAGTATTTAAAACCAATGTGCAGCAGCCGGAAACAGCCCGGCAATTGGCAGGTTATATACTTGAGATCTTTCCGGTTAAGCGGGTAAATTTTGATTTGCACGATTGTGACAATATTTTGAGGGTGGAAGGCGACGGTTTTTCGCCCTGGCAAATCATTGCGGTTATGAATGCCAGCGGATACCAGGCCGAAGTTCTGTAGCAGAAACCCATTGATACCCCGGAACCCGTTGTTGAGGAATGAATAAAGGTTGTTTACAGTGAAAATGGCAAGGGCCGTTTTTTTAACGAATTTTGACCCTGATGAAAAGATTCCTTCTGCATGTGTTATTCTGGTCGGTTTACATGGCCCAGGATATCCTGCTTTCCTATTTATGGGACACTGCCAGATTGCAAGACCTGCCGCTGAGCGAACAAATCATTATGGCCATAGGCAATAGCTTCGCTTACCTGGTTCCTAAATTGTTGTTTACCTATTTCCTGCTGTATTTTATTCTGGGCAATATCCTGAATGATAAGCAACAGCTATGGAAAAATATTGTATATATACTGCTATCTCTGCTGGCTACTTTGTTCCTGTTCAGGCTGACCGCTCGGTATGTGACCGTGCCATTGATTTACCGGAGATTGGTAGCTGTGCCGGCCCTGCTGAGCCCGGTTGGTTTTTTGGCCAACCTGATGGACCTCGGATTTGTAGCCGGGGCGGCCATCTTTATTAAACAACTTAGGCTGCAACTTGCAGGAAAGGAAAAAGAAAAAATTCTGCTGAAGGAAAAGCTGGAGACAGAACTGAAATTTTTGAAAAATCAGACCAATCCCCATTTTCTTTTTAACACGCTCAACAATATTTACGCACTGGCCAGGAAAAAATCAGACAGTACCCCCGATGTGGTGATGAAGCTTTCCAAAATGCTTCGCTTTATGTTGTACGAATCAGGCAAACCCTTTATTACAATTGCGGAGGAAACCATGCTGATAGAAGATTATCTTGACCTTGAAAAAATCCGGTACAATGAACGCCTGGATATCAGCTTTAAAAAAGAAATCGATAATATTCACCAGGAAGTATCGCCACTGCTGCTCCTGCCTTTTGTTGAAAATGCTTTTAAACATGGCATTAGTGAAACCAGGTTTAATTCTTTTGTAAATATAGAGCTGCTGCTTGAAAAAGGAGTGCTGCATTTTAACGTAAAGAATGCCAAGGAAAATACCGGTCTTGCTTCGGGCGACAACAAGATAGGTCTTTGCAATGTGCGGAGGCAACTGGAACTGATGTACCGGCAGTTTGATTTACAGGTACAGGATGCAGAAGACAGTTTTTCCGTTCATCTTACTATACAACTCAACAGCCATGAAAAAATATAACTGCATTATTGTTGAAGATGAGCCGCTGGCAGCTGAGATATTGGAAGACTATATCCGCCAGGTGCCTTTTTTGCAACTTAAAGGTATATGCAGCGATGCACTTTACGCAATGGACAAGCTACAAAACGAGACCATTGATCTCATATTTCTCGATATTCACCTCCCAAAGTTAAAGGGTACCGATTTTCTGAAGACACTAAAACAGGCGCCGCATGTTATTATTACATCAGCCTATTCGGAATATGCATTGCAGGGTTATGAGCTGAATGTAACAGACTATCTTTTGAAGCCGATCGAATTCAGCCGTTTCCTGGCAGCCGTTAATAAACTGCAGCAACCGGCAGAAGGCAATTCCGGTGTTCCTGCCATACATACCATGGTAGAACAGCCGCACCTGTTTTTTAACGTGGGCAAGAAACGGGTAAAAATTATGATCGACGAAATCCTTTACATTGAAAGTGTGAAAGAATACATCCGCATTAATACGGCCGGTAAAACGGTGCTTACCAAGTTCCAGCTGCACGAAATAGAGAAGGTTTTACCGCGCAACCATTTTATCCGGGTGCATCGCTCATTCATTGTGGCAAAAAATAAAATTGACGCGTTTACCGCTGCTGATATTGAGATCAAAGGAAAGCAGATTCCCGTTGGCAGAAGTTATAAGGAATTGGTTCTTGCCTCCCTGGGTCAATGGTAAGGTCCATTTTATTGTAACATGGTTTGCAGGTGACGGGTCGATTAATTATAAACGAACTGTTTGCACCAGCACCTGTTTATCTTTTTCCCAGGCGCACAATACAAGATCGCCATTGATACGTTTTAGCAGGGGCAACTGGCCTTTCCCAAGATTGATAGTGTCGCCACCAGGTCTTTTAATAATAATCTCGCCGTTGCTCGTCCATGCATAAACATTTTTTCCGTTTACAGATTCAATCGTACAATTCTTTCCTTTTGCAACCAGCTTTTCTTTGTCGCCGGCGCGGCAACTGAAAATGCTGTCGTTACGGCGCCAAACGGTTTCTGCTGCGTTATCATTTGCAACCGCCAATCCGCCGCCATCCATTGGGCAGGCGTTTAGCTTCCAGCTATTGGTGCCTAATTTTTTTGCATCGCCAAAGGTTTTTCCCCCATCGGCAGAACGTATCAAATACAAATCGCGGTTGCCATTGAGGCGGTTCCTGAACATCACGTACACGTTAGATCCATGAACCGCTACAGAAGGCTTACAACATTCACAAACAGTTGTATCGGGAGAACTGTAAATGATCCTGTTTTCCGACCATGTCTTTCCGCCATCATCAGATGCTGCGCCTGCTATCTTATTGCGTTTGTTATCCCTTAGATCCAGCCAAACCGCAAATGCATGATCTCCATCTGCGCCCAGCGCCATCAATCCTTCTTTGGCTACGGTATCTATATCATTCACTTTTACCGGCGCCGACCAGTTTCCGGATTTGTCTTTTGCAAATGAAAATATATCTCCCTGTTTATTGCAGGCAATTACTGTTGCACCACCTGCCGTTAATGCCACCTGCGGACCCCGCATGCTATGGGCCATCAAATCTGGCAACACTGCCAGCAATGCAGGGGCAGAAAATGTTTTGCCCGCGTCTGTTGAACTGCTGAATAGAATACTGTCGCCCGTGCCATATACAATATAAAACATGCCTGTATTATCACCTGCCAGGTTGGGCATTTTGCCACGGCCAATAACCTGGCTGGTATATTCCTGTGGTGGTTGACTGCAGCCGCTGCTCAGCAGAACGGCCATTATAACGACCGGCAAAACTCGTTTTGCCAGAATTGAAATATAGGTCGTAAACAATTTCATAACGTTTATTTGTGCGTAAATGCAAAAGTAAGAAAGATAGTTGCCCGGCGCTATATTGTTCTGAAAGAATACAGGGCAATCTATGCCGGCAAGGGTGGGAGCATGGTTGTCATTTGCGCAGGAAATATAACACTGCAGGTGGTGCCTAATCCTTTTTCGGATACCAGTTTCAGATCAATACCATGGTACTGTGCAATGCTTTTAACGATGGATAAGCCAATACCAAATCCCTCCGGGCTGGTACTGCCTGCTTTTTTAAACCGGTCAAATATAAAAGGCAGATCGGCTTTTTCAATACCAATGCCGGTGTCTTCGATGGTCAATACATAGGGTTCGCCTGCTTTGTATTCATCGGAGATGCTGATGCTGCCGCTCTTTTTATTATAACGGATAGCATTGTTGATCAAATTGTACAAAAGCTGGAACAATAAGTCCCGGTTAACCGAATATAATGTAAAGGAGCGTGAAACATTTATTTCAATACTGATATGACCGGCTTCGATGCGATCCTCCAGCTCTTCCCGCACTTCTTTTACCAGGTCGAATACCGCTACATTGTCTTGCCTGCCAAATTGATTGTTTTCAATTCTGGATATCAGCAATAACGATCGCACAATCTTTTTCAGCCTGTTCAGTGTCTGCATCATGCCCGTTATTTTTTCCTGTTCGTCTTCCTGCGGCATCGAATCCATCAGGTTTTCCATTTTATTCTGCAGGATGCTGATCGGTGTCATCAGTTCATGAGAGGCATTTGAAGTGAATTCCCGTTCCTTATCAAAAGCAGCGGTAATTTTATTCATCAGGTCAATGATGGAATCATCCAGGTAGCGGAAGTCTGTGGTACTGGTGTTGACCGGTGGATGCGATTCTTTAAAAGGAAATTTGCGGTTCAGCAGTTTGGTCCGTATAATGATCCCTAATGGACGCAATAACAACCGCGTGAAAAAAAGATCTATCAGCAGCGTGGCCAGTATCAAACCAGCCAGTGCATACAATGCTACCCGTTGCAGGGGCGCATTGTACTGGTCAATGGCAGCAAGGGTTTTCCCGATTTCGAGGAGGTACTTTTTATGATTGTATTCAAAAACATGGCTGAGTACGCGGTAGGTTAAGGTATCCTTCTCAACAATACGTTGCGTGGTTTCTATGGTATCGGCCGGAAAACCTGCCGGTGCCGCATCCAGCGAAATGTATTCTTCTTTCAGCATGGTATAGCTGCCATAGCTGGAATCGCCCTGGAAATAATAGTCGATGCCATTCTTTTCAATGGTCTGCAGCACCTTATTCTTTTGCTCCTGTAATGCTGTATTGGTATACCGGGAAGCAATTTCCTTTACCAGCAATGGCAATAAAGCTGTAAACAGGATAACGATGACCGTTTTAGAGAGGGTATGATAAAGGGTTAGTTTATTAAGCAGTTTCACGTTCAGGATTTTATTTTATACCCAATGCCCCTGATGGTTTGCAACCAGTCGGCCGGTGCGTGCACGGCCAGTTTTTTGCGGATATTCTTTATGTGTACGTCGATATAGTTAGAGTCATAATCATCATCGGAAAAATTTCCCCAGATATGTTCACTGAGCTGTAGCCGGGTAAGCGGACGATTTTTGTGCAGTAACAAATAACTGAGCAGGTCAAATTCTTTTTTAGACAATTCAATGCTGGTCTTTTCAAAAAAAACGAGCCGCTGGCTGAGATCAATGGAAAAATCGCCCAATTGCACCAATGAACCGGCCAGTCCTGATTTCCTCCTGGAAATAGCGGCCATCCTGGATTGCAATTCCAACAATGAAAAGGGTTTGGGCAGATAATCATCCGCGCCCAGATCGAGCCCTTTGATCCGGTCTTCCAGATCTCCTCTTGCTGTAAGAATGATGTACGAAGCATCCGGGCATTTTAATTTGGCTTCCTTTAAAACAACCAGCCCATCCTTATCGGGCAAACCCAGGTCCAGCAAAATAAAATTATACGGGTTATTGTCCAGTAATTCGTTGGCCTGTTTTGCAGAATATGCAAGATCACATATATAAAATGCTTTTTTCAGGAACGCTTCCATTTCCAATGCCATAGAGCGTTCGTCTTCCACAATCAGTACTTTCATAGCAATCAGAATTGATAATAAAAACTGGCGCTGAGAAACGAATTTGCCTGGCCGGCATTGCTTTGTGCTTTGTTACTGAGCACAGAAAGCTGGTAGGCAATTTCAACCAGGTAATGCGCACGATTATAAGCCAGCGGGCATTTGAAATTATAAGATAAAAGGTTGAACTGGGTGCTGGTGGTTGTTTTCGTTGAAGCTTCCTGTCCACCCGGCTGACCCAATATCGGTCCTATAACGGTGCCGAGCAGGCTATCACGTAATCTTTTTTCTGTAAGATACGCCTGGTAAAAACGTTGTGTTCCGGCTACCACATCAACAGAAGGGGTAATGGTAATAATATCTTTTTTGCTGATGCTGCCCAGCGTAATCTGTTTGCCTGTTCCGAAGGTTCCAAATAAATCCTGGGTTTTACCAAATGCGTAATCCACCATTAATTTAGTACTTAACCAGTTTTCATATACCAGCGAAGCACTGCCGTTATCGGGGTTCGACGCCTGTAATAGGGGAGAATAAGCTGGATAAAAGGTATGGCTGTAATTGATATCTGCCGAAAAATGCTTTCCCATACTGAAGGCAATTCCGGCGCCTGCATTAGATGCAGATACTATTGCCCCTGTATCGTTCAATAGTTTGTAAGCCAGGCCTGAGAAATAAATGCCGCATTTCAGTTTATAGGTAGCTGCAAAAGCTGCATACGGAATTTTTGTTTCTGCTTTTTGCCCGTAGTAATTGGCATTGTTTGAATAACTAACGCCAAGGGTCAAACTGTTTTTTGCAGGTACGCTATCCGTTGCCGCGGGCGCCAGTGCAGTATCTGCCTGTGCCGCCGCCGGAATGCAGTACAATACTGTCAATATTGATATAATAAATAGTTTCATAAAGTGAGGGGTTTGCTTAATGAATTTTGATAATTGGTTTGATGATAACTTTTGGTTTAACAACAACCGGTTTTACTGTCACAGGTATCACGGCAACGGGTTTTTCCTGTTTTTTTGCTTTGGGCACTTCCTTTATCAACTCATCTTTTTTTTGAGCGGGTGTATTTTCAGGAACTGGCTTATTGCCAGGCACCGTATCCGCTACCGGCAACAGCGTCGTTATCTGCGGCAGGCGACCATCACCACGAACAGCAGGCGCATGTTCATTTCCTTTACTCAGCAACGGATTCAACAGCACACCGAAAAGAACCAATAAGCAACTATAGAGCGGGCGTTTTACCATAACAGTGATGTTATTATTAAACCCGGAACTGCCTCAATAGCTATTGAGACAGTTCCAGGCCGGTTTTATTTTATTTTAATACCTCCGTTTGCCTTTACATGCGTTTGCACCTTAATGCTCGCTGGTTTTGGCTGTGCTGTTTTTGCCACCGTTGTTTTTACACTGGCTTTTGCTGCAGTGGCGGTGCTTACGGCTGCTTTGCTGCCAGTTTTTACTTCGGTAGCAGCCTGCTGTGCAGTTGCCTTGGCAGCGCTTTTCGCAGGTTCGGCAGATACTGAAACACCGCTCTGTAAAGACGCATCCTGGCTAACTTTATTGTCTTTTGCGCCGGCATTTACCTGCCCTTCACCGTTAACAGACGCAGATGTGCTGCTTTTTTCTTTAAGGGTTGATATGGTCTCCTTTTGGGCTTGTTTTTCACGTGCATTGGCTGCTGTACTGGCAGCGGTCACTTCCTGTTTGGCCTGCTGTTTTTCCTGGTTTGCCTTTTGAGCCGCCAGCGTTCCGGCATCACTGCTCACTGTAGTATTGCTGCTGCTGCTGGAATGCAGGTCGGCAGTTTTTCCCGCGGTGGCAGTAGTGGCTGAAGACTGCGCATTGGAAGATTTGATTGTTTGGGCATAGGTTCCGGCTGATAATAATAAAGCTGCGGCAAATAAGAAATTCGTTTTCATAAAGTGTTTGTTTTTGTTTTGAATAATATTAACAGGAACAAAACTATTAGCCCAAGATGAAGGGAACATGAAAAATGAACAAACCGGCAATTTTTTTTTAAAAGGCCCTGGACTGTGCAGTCCTTCCCAACCGGGAATTTTGATAGAACGGTTTTCTGAGCAAGAATTTACTCAATTTTATCCTCCCGAATCGTAGTGTATAAAATGAGCATTCATTTATTTAGCCCGGATCTGGTTTACAAAGACGGCAGGCAGCCAAGAGTGCCGTCAATTATGGCATTGCAATTGAGGCGTTTAGACGGGCCCCTATAGGTTTCATGAGCGATGCGATGAATACGAAAAAAATTTTAGTGGTAGACGATGAAGAGGATATACTCATCAACATGAAATCGTGGTTCCAGAAGAAAGGATTTGAGGTGGCTGTAACCAAATCCTGCAAAGAAGCAGTGGCCATACTCCATAGCTTTCAACCCGACATCATTTGTCTTGATATAAATGTGGGCGTAGAAGACGGGCGCCAAACCTGTCTTGACATAAAAAACCAGGCTGCTTACCAGCATATTCCGGTCATTCTTTTTTCTGCCAATCCTGTAAACGGCCAGTCGTATACGGATTGGAAAGCGGATGCATTCCTGGAAAAACCTTTTTCCCTGCGGCAACTTTCAAAGCTCGTTCAATCTTATTTATGACTCAGCCCTGATCCGTTGGGCAGTCTTCTCCCTCAGCAGCGTAAAGAAGTGTCGGCGCAGAATGAACCAGCGGCAAGTGTTGCAACTGCAGCTTTAGTGCTATTACGGAGTTCCGATCAACTAAATGTATGGGCGTATTGCTGATGGCTGCTTCATCTCTAATTGGCCGTCAACCGGATGATCCGGGCAAGGAGCTGCTGCACATTAAATGGCTTTACAATAAATTCGTCGGCCAGCGACTGCCGAATAGAATCCTTGGTAATAATGCCGGCAGAATAAAGTATGATGGGAATATTTTTATAATCGGCAGATGTCTTCAGTTGCTGGCACAGGTCCCTTCCGTCAGCATCGCCCAGGTATATATCCATAATCACAATATCGGGGCGAAATTGCGAAAGAGTATCA
>Ga0068860_100007896_pt1 | contig 10623 bp, 7 predicted proteins | sample KBSSwiS32_FD_66597 | JGI IMG/M metagenome (GOLD analysis project Ga0068860, IMG submission 66597) | Switchgrass rhizosphere microbial communities from Kellogg Biological Station, Michigan, USA - KBS Switchgrass S3-2 | ecosystem: Host-associated > Plants > Roots > Rhizosphere > Soil ...
TCGCGTAATGCCACCGTAGCCCTCTACGCCCTCCGGGCCGGGCAGTTCTTCGCGGCATTCCTGCCGGTGTGGTTCATCATCTTCATCTGGGCGTTCTGCGGCGAATATGCCAAGCGTAGACGTGCCATGTTCATATTGTTAGGCGTCGGTGTATTGGTAGCGATATCCAACATATTGCCCTGGACCATCACCAGCGTCGAGCCGACCACCTATGCTGCCAAGCTCGAAACCGCCGGCCTCGGCTACACGATATTCCTGGTATATCTTATCGCTTTATTCGGCTACGCCTTCGTCAAGCTCATCAAAGTGCACAAACACGCCAACAGCTTACAGAAGCTGCAGATCAAGTACATCTTTGTCGGTTCGGCCTCGGTGCTGCTGATCAATATCTTCTTTGCCTTTATCTTCGTCAACCAGGATAAAAGCGCCATCGCCCAATTGTTTACCGCCCCATCAGTGATGATTCTGTGTGTCCTGGTGACGTACGCCATTATCCGCCACAGCCTGTTCGACATCCGCCTGATCGTCGCCCGCAGCGTCGGGTACATCTTATCCCTAGGGAGCATCCTGTTCCTGTATGGTTTCGCCATCTTCGTTCTGGTCGGGAGCTTCGAACACAGCAACCTTACGACGTTCGAACGCTTCAGCTTCGCTGTCCTGGCGCTGGCGTCCGCCATCGTCTTCCAGCCGGTCAAGGACTTCTTCAACCGGCTGACGGACCGGATATTCTACCGCGATAACTATAACTCGCAGGAAGTGTTGAACGAGCTCGGTTCCGTATTGGCTACGAATATCGAGATCAACACCGTGCTGAGTAAAAGCGCCCAGCTGATCAACGACGGGCTCAAAATCATCTCCTGTGGCTTTATATTAGATGCCAAAGAGGGTTTGAGGGTCGAAGTCTTCCCGCGCGAAACCAAGCTCCCCGACGAATTATTGACGGCGATCAAGCCGCTGATGCACAAAAAGACGAATTCGGTCTTCAATGACAGTCTCGAGGAAAGGACCGAGCTGCAGCACGTACTGGAGCGCAACCAGGCCTCGGCGCTGTTGACATTGGCCACGACGACCGATCACCTGGGGTATATGGTCGTGGGTATCAAGAAAAGCGGCAATGTGCTGACCAGCCAGGACCAGAACATCCTGAACATTATCTCCAACGAGCTGTCGATTGCCATCCAGAACGCCCTGCGCTTCGAGGAAATCGCCAACTTCAATGTCACCCTGCAGCAGAAGGTGAACGACGCCACCAAGGAGCTCAAGAAGACCAACGAGAAGCTGAAGGCCCTCGACGAAGCCAAAGACGAGTTCATCAGCATGGCGTCGCACCAGCTGAGGACGCCGTTGACCAGCGTCAAGGGCTACATCAGCATGATCCTTGACGGTGATGTGGGGCAGGTGAGCCCGCAGCAGAAGCAGATGCTCGACCAGGCGTTCATCAGCTCACAGCGCATGGTCTACCTGATCGCCGACCTGCTCAACGTGTCGCGCCTGCGTACCGGCAAGTTCGTCATCGAGGCCACGCCCACCTACCTGCCCGACGTGATCGAGGGTGAAATCGGCCAGCTGATGGAGACGGCCAAGGCCAAGAACCTGGAGCTGACGTTCGACAAGCCCAAGGAGTTCCCGACCATGAACCTGGACGAGACCAAGATCCGGCAGGTGATCATGAACTTTACCGATAACTCGGTGTACTACACGCCGGCCGGCGGGCACATCAAAGTGGCGCTGGAAGCGACCGATAAGTCGGTGACATTTACCGTCAGCGACGACGGCATCGGCGTGCCTAAAAGCGAACAGCACCATTTGTTCGCTAAGTTCTACCGTGCCGGTAACGCCCGCAAAGCCCGACCTGATGGCACCGGCCTGGGATTGTTCATGGCCAAGAAAGTGGTCGTGGCGCAGGGCGGCGCGATCATCTTTGAGTCGACGGAAGGCAAGGGGAGCACGTTCGGCTTTACCTTCCCGCGGGCGCGTATCGAGTCGTCCGCTGCTGATATTAAGAGCGGACCCCACACTGCGTACGCGACCACGCCCGGGTCAGGCAAGGACGATGGGCTTGAAGATGATTCCGATAAAGAGCCGGCCAAGGAACTTGCCGCGAAGGCTGCGGAGTAACTTCACAGCAGCCCGAACAGCTTACATAGCTCTTGTGTTTATGATAAGTTAATGTTCTGGCGTATTGACTTTTGACCTCTGTTATGGTACAATGAGCGCATCATCCCTCCTGAGGTGGAGAAGCTTCAGACCCGGGGGTGGGCATCGTTCCTACAATCTATCGTTCCATGGGCAGGCTTCGGCCTGTCTATCGGCATGCTTAGACCGTGGTAACAATTGACAAACCGGATCATTACAGTTCATTGGATCTGCTTGGATTTAAGAGGTTTTCGACCAGCCGTCCGATGCAGGCCATATAATACTAGTAGTCAATCACCCCTGTTATTCCTATGGGTGATGCTGCCGCCCTCAGATAGCGGCCAGACTGGTATTATGCGGTCTGCATCGACGCAGCGTCGAGGCATGACTGTTTTACAGTCGCCTCCGCTTTCCGACGCAGAACCATGACTACACGTTCGATATAGGTTCAATGCCTATTGTTCGAGATGTTCGATTAGTTCTATTTGTTCGCATGTTGAACTGGAAACACTTCATTCGTTTGTTTCAGCGTATCGACACACTTCCTGTTCTGGTGTAGCACTTTGCCGGTTATCACAATCGGTAGTGCGCTATGCCAGAACCCACGTCGACGGGGTTTAGGTATTGGTAGGGTCACCTGCAACGAGAAGCTTCGGCTAACGTTCCGGTGATCCTGGATGCACGAGTGTGCTGACGCAGCCAGCGTCAACACAACGAACTCGTGGGTCCGAAAGGACGCAGACGTGAGCCGGGCTTCCGCCAGGTGAACAAACGCAGGTACCACAAGACCAACCAACTACGAACCCCGATCGGGGAGAAGGAAGTGCAAGAGAAATGCCAGTCGTGATCGACCACACCCACACGTCCCGTGTCCGCACGGCCCGAGACAAGGATCAGCAGGAGCAGTTCACCCACCTCGTCGTCCTCTGGGAAGACGCGGCTCCGGTGCTGTTCAACTCGACCAACGCCGACGACAGGGCCCGTCTGCTCGACTCGGTCGCACTCGTGACCGGCGGCGAGCTGACCACGGTCGTCCGCAAGAGCGAGATCCGCGACGAGTCGGGCCCCCTGGGCCTGCCCGGCGCCGGAGGATCGACCAGCACGTCGGCCGCCAAGAAGGGGCTCATCCTCGCCCTCGACAAGGACGAGAACGTCATCCCCGGCACCGTCTTCGCCAGCATCACAGCGGCGGCGGACGCGGGCTGGACCATCATCAAGATGGATCCGGACACCGGCGAGTTCAAGGGGGTCCAGAAGCCCGACAAGTCCGAGCCGCCCAAGCCGACCAGCAGGCTCGACGAGCAGGTCGCGCTGGTGGACAAGGAGGGCAAGGACACGGGCAACCGCATCACGCGCCGCAAGGCCCTGGCCGAGCGGAAGAAGTACGTGGCCTACGAGAACGACGCGGGCGACTTCGTCGGGTACATCAAGCTCGGCGCGCTCGGCGTCCGGTAGGGTTCGGAACATTCAATGCTCTGGACCTGGACCTGGTGGGAGCTCGCTCTCATCATCGTCGGCTTCGTCGTACTGGTGATTGGCTTCACCTTCGACCGCATCGGTCGTGGCCCTCTCGTGTGGGTCAAGCCGATTTGGGCGTTCATCGGGATGCTCATGGTCGGAGTGGGGTTCATGCACCACTTCTACGGCCGGCACTGGGGCCTCGGTCACCACGACTTCATGGGGAACCTCTTCGTGAGACTCCTGTTCGTCCTGGCGATTCCGCTCGTCCTTGCCTACTGGGTGTGGGTCTTCACCGTGCGCCGTACCAGGTGCCCGTGACCCATGCCTGCCATAAAGACGCAGACGCAGTGAAGTAGTACGCAGCCCGGGTGCGCGGCATGTGTCGCCATCTCATCGTGAGATGAAGAGTTCGCTACTCTTGCATCCACCAAGTCAGTACGCAGTTTCCAACAGGGCACGCTTCGCCCGCAACCACCCACTGGAGGTGAGAAATGAAGCGACACCACATCGCGGCAAGCGTGCTCACAGCGCTCGTCGTGTTCACGGCAGTCGGTTTCCTCGTGTTCGGGGGGACCAACGACAAGAGTGGTGCAGCGTCGCGCGACAAGCACGGCCATGCCACCACGACCTCGACGACCACGGTCGAAGAGGGGACGATCAACGACACGGAGGTCCAGGCCTACGTGCGCGAGCAGGTGACGATCAAGACCGTCTCCTTCAAGTGCACCGAGCTGGTGGCCATGCTGCGCGGACCCGAGCAGGTCACCAGCACCGGGGTGGTCAAGTGGGACATCGGCGCTCTGTTGCCGGTAGCCAACGCGACCACCCCGGGGAGGACGTGGAGCGACGCGATGTCGACGCCGTTCGTGGCGACGACCGCAGAAGCCGGGCTCACCGAGATCCAGTCGGCCATGTGCCAGGATCCGCTGCTCGGCGTCAGCTTCGCGCATCTGCTTGCTCACCTCGAGGTGAGTGGGGTGAAGGTCGTCGACCTGAACCCGTGGCTGAAGCCGTTCGTGGTGGATGCAGAGCAGATCAACGTCCTGGCGGCCAAGTACGTCCACGCTGACGTGAACGACAACTCGACCAAGGCGCAGAAGAAGGAGGCCTACAAGTGGGCTGTCCGCTACATGCACCTGGCCGAGAAGTTGGGCACGATGCTGACCCGATTCCAGGTGGGAATCGACCCGGCTCCCCAGTCGGTCATCAACTACCACCTGGTCGCTGGCGGCGCCGTCGTGGGTACGCTCCCTCCGGTCGAACTGAACCCGGTCCAGGAGAACCTGGCCGCGCTGACCTTCAAGCTCACCCAGAAGACGGGAGAGTGCCTGAAGGCCATCGGCTTCAACATGCAGGACAAGCGGCCCGAGGTGTTCGTCGAGTGCGTCGTAGCCCCACCGGCAACGACCACCGTGCCTCCGAGCACACCGCCCGGGAGCAGCCCGCCAGGGACGCCAGGGACGAACCCGCCAGGTTCAACCTCACCGCCCCCGGTCGTGACGACAGTGCCACCGACGGCGCCACCCACGGTGCCGACGACCACTCCGACCACGGAAGGCCGCAAGGCGAACGTCGCTACGACAGTGGCCCCGCCACAAGCGACGCCTGCGCCACCGCCGGTTGCCACAACGGCTCCCGGAGGAAGCCACTCCGGCGACGGTGCGACCAGCACGGTGCCTCCCAGCGCCGTACCCACCACCGCCGCCCCGCCGGCACCGCCGCCGACCCCGGCACCAGAGCCACCGGTCAGCGACACCGTCCCGACGCACTAGCGTCAAGAACGGTCAGAGTTCCTGTCAGTACTCGTTCACGTCATACACGTGGGCTACCAATTCTGACAGCTAGGTTACTGGTTGAGCCGCTCAGGAACGCTGAGAAAAACCAGAAGTGTTGGACTGATCGACGTGTAGTCACATCCGGGTGGAAAAAGAGCTGATAGCTTGTGCTATCAACCCCCTATTCCACCCGCAGTCCATGATTTGTAATGATCCGGTTTGGCCCCGCCACAAGCGGACCTTAATAATTTGTGTTAGTTAACTTAAGCATAATATTGACCATATGTAAGAATTGTGCTAGAATATTGTTAAATCGTGGATCTTTTGAGGTGGAGTCATGAGACCCGCAGCCATTTAACAATCTGGCCAGTCTTCCATATGTTTTTGTATCGCATAATTTTAAGTTCATTTCATCTTTAAGGAGGTGGATATGAAAAAGCTATTTAAGCGTCTGCCGAAGAAGCTTGTTTTGGCGGTTGCCGTTCTGGCCGTTTTGGCCGGTGCGGGTGCTATTGCCAATGCTACCTTCGGTCCTGACCGCGAAACCCGTACCTGGACCAACCAGGAAAACGGTTTCCAACACGTTACGTTTGACTCGTACACCGGCGTCCCCAACGGCATCGGTGACGAACGCGATTTCTTCCGCGGCGTCCAAGTCGGCCGCGACACTACCTGGACTGATCCGGTCGCCAATGTCGGCCAGGGCCAGGAAGTGGAAGCCCATGTGTACATCCACAACGACGCCGATCCGCTGTTGAACAACGACGGTACCGGTATCGCCAAGAATGTCACCGTTCGAGTCCAATTGCCGACCGGCAGCAAGCAGAGCCAACAGGCTACCGCTTTCATCTCGTCTGCTAATGCGACTCCTACCCAGATCTTCGATACCCTCGATTTGACGGGTGCCAACAGCGGGTTCTTCGAACTTGCCTATGTCCCAGGTTCTGCCAAGCTGATTGACCAGGGAAAAACAACTGCTCTGACAGCTGCTCAGGAACAGGCCATGATCGGTGCTACCGGTGTCAATATCGGTGACCAGAAAGCTTGTTTCGAGTTCGTCCGCGAAATCACTTTCCGCGTCAAGGTCAACATGCCTGGCTACGGTGTACAGAAGCAGGTCCGTTTAGACGGTACCGGCCCGGGCAACTGGAAAGATACCGTTGCCGCTAAGCCGGGTGACACCGTTGAGTGGAACATCCACTTTACCAACGAAGGTAAGACCCAGCTGAACAATGTCGAAGTCATCGACAACGTTCCGGCCAACACCACTGCCGTCGCCAAGACGGTCACCCTGTGGAACGCTAACCACCCGACCGGTCTCGTGTACGAAGACACCGCCATTCAAGGTAATGGCAAGCAAGTCCACGTTACCATGGGCGATTACGCTCCCAACGGTGCCGGTGATGTGTCCTTCAAGACCAAGATCGCCAGCATCGACCAGCTGCCATGTGGCACGACCACCATCACTAACGACGCGTTCGTTCGTCCCGAAGGCTATGGCGCCATCGACGACACCGCTACCGTTACCGTGAAGGGCAAGGATTGTGTTACTCCGACAGCCCCCGTTTGTAACGCTCTGACTCTCGATCGCAGTGATCGTACCGTCAAGGCTACCGTCACCTACAGCCCGAACGGCCACACGTTCAAAAACGTGACCGTCGACTTCGGTGACAAGACTGATCCGGCCCTGAGCAACCAGGCTACCAACAACACGGTCGTCATCTCCCACACCTATGGTGCATCGGTGACAACCGCGACTGTCAAAGCCACGGTTAACTTCAGCGACGTGAATCAGCCGGTTAGCAGCGAAGCTTGCACAAAGACCGTCGACTTCTCTACCACTCCTACGGAGCTGGTTAAGACCGGTCCCAGCGACATGCTTGGTATCTTCCTTGGTACCAGTGCTATCGGCGCTGTCGTGTACAGCCTCGTGGCTCGCCGCCGCGCCCTGAGCCGCTAAGTTCTCTTTAGAGAGCTGAGTTGGCCCCAGACTGGCCGCAACGAAACTCCCCTGCAGTAATGTGGGGGAGTTTTTGTTTTGTCAGCTATTTGCGCGTTTTATGAAATTTTTCATTTGTTGAGTGCGGGGGTGATTGTGCCGGTAGTTCACTGGGTGAAATAATGAACGCAGGTGCTGTGGGGTTAAGGAGGCGGAGATGTCGAACCGGTATAAGCTTTTTATCAAGCGCGGTGCGTTCGCAGGTGCGATTATCGCTGCGGTTATTATCGGGGGCGTCAATCTTTTGGGCGGCAAGCCGTCGGTGGCTTCGGCCAGCGGCGAGCGCGATTGCGAAGCCACGTCGGTGATGTGGTGTGGTGCGTTATCCGTCAACGAATTGATTAACAAATACAACACGGGCGATGTAGCGCCGCATCATTATGATGATATCCCTGCCATCTATGCTTCCTTTGGTATTACGGCTGCTGATGTGAATGGGCTGCAGCAGCACATGGCGGTCGGCCAGGTGCGGGCTGACGGCACGGTCTGGATGAACGGTGTGCAAATCGGTGAAGGTGCTATGACGGCCGGACGCGCTCATACTACCCATAGCGTAGCGATTCCCGGCACCGGCGCGTTCAAGCGCCCGCCGAGTGATTCGTTTGCGCGTCCGACCACCACCATCGACGCGTTTATCGGGCTCGATGCCAATGGCCAGCCGGCCTGGGCCATCTTGCAGAGCTGCGGTAATCCCATCATCTGGAACAGGCCGCACACATCCCTGCGCAAGGAAGTACAGGACCCGACGACCGGGCAGTTTGTAAAGGATGCGACATTTACCAACGGGGCGACGGCTACCTACCGCCTGACAGCCGGCAATAGCGGCACTGGGGATGACGGCCATGTCAAAGTCGCGGACACGCTGCCGGCGCAGCAAACGTATGTTGCCGGTTCGACACGCATCGACGGCAACCCGGCACCCGATGGCCTGACGACAGGCGGCTTGCCGTTACTGACGTTCCCGGCCGGTGCGGCCCACACCATTACGTTCCAGGCACGTATTAGCGTTCCGGCAACCCAATGTGGTGCCACAAACATGGTAAATACGGCCATCATTACCTCCGACCACAATCCGGGGCAGCAGGATACTGCCACCACCCACGTGACCATTACTTGCGTCAAGGTGAAGGCGGTGTGTACGAGTTTGTCGGTGTCAAACGGGACGATTCAGGCCGGTCAGACGGTGTTGGTTACAGCCAACGTCCAGCTCCAGAATACGACCGTAACCAACTTTGTTTTCAGTGTCGATGGCCAGGTCGTGCAGACATCCAACAGCGGCAGCTACACCTTTACCGGTGCACAAGAAGGTACCCATACCATCAGCGTCATCGTCAAGTTCGCGGACGGGACGCAGTCGGGTGAAGGGATTTGCGTGGCGCCCATCACCGTCACACCACAGCCGCCGGCCCCATGTACGATTCCAGGTAAGGAAAGTCTGCCCGCGAATTCACCGGATTGTGTATTGCCGAAAACAGGCGCCGGTACGGCCGGGATGGTCGGTGTCTTTGTCGGTACGAGTGCGGTGGCTGGGTTCGGCTATGCCCAGGTAGCCGCCCATCGTCGCCGCGGCGAAATGTAGCGCCGCGCAGGCCAAAAAGCACTGGCATTTTAGGTCCAAGTGTGCTATCGTAGTAGGAAGTTTTTGAGCACAGACTGACCGCTCGTACTTACGCAAGTCCCTCGACCAGATGGTTGAGGGGTTTTGCTTCTTACCCCTGTTATGGTACAATTTGCCGGTTAGAATTTATGTTCAAAATTCACAGTACGACGGTCCCGTCGTCTAACGGTTAGGACACCGGGTTTTCATCCCGGCAACAGGGGTTCGATTCCCCTCGGGATCACCATAGAAAGCGCCTATTATGACTTATATGTTCGTGACGTTTGGACCAACGCACAGCGGTAAAACTACGTTTGGGAAACGATTGTCTGAAGCAGTAGGTGCATCGGCAAAGTTTATACATGTAGATAATGACGAAGTCGATGAATTTATACAGGCAAAATTCAAGAATCTTAGAAATGATCCTGAAGTAATAAAAAGACGCTCTCCAGCCAAACCTGATTTACGATTACTAATACCGCAACTCATAACAGACTTTGCGTTAGGGGAAGGTTACAGTGTTATAGCTACTGCCAGCCATCCCAAACAGATTATTCGTGAAAAATATTACGAAATCGCCCAGAAGCATAATGCTCGCATCGTTCTTATCATCTTTTCAATTAGTGATGAGGAAGCCAATCATCGCATTGAACGCTCACAAAAAAGCAAAGCAATCTTGGATATTAAGCCACTTGGAAGTTCAACATACAAAGATTTACGACAACAGCAAATAAATATAGCTGAAGTACCCGATACAGCCGAAAGATCGACTTGCTTCCAAATTATCGAAGTAAACGATGAGAATGCTAATGCGATGGTAAGGAAGGCCGCTGAACTGCTTCTAGGGTAATAATCAGCTATTAAAGGGCAGATTCCATTCGGGATCACTTCGCAAATGGCTCAAGCATTGCTCGTGCTATTTGCGGTAAATCTAATCAAGACAATACGAATCACCGTTTTCTAGTAGTGTAGCGACGGCAACCTCTCGTATGCTGGTAGAGTCGACGATTTTGCCATATTCGCAACGTCCCATCCACTGGTATTGGAAGCTGCCGACCTTGAGCGGCGGCGGTGACTGGACTTTTGCAACTGGAACATATAGGTAAAAATCGTGCTCCTTTGGGTCTTTGAAGTCGGCGTTTTTCTTCGTCACATACTCGTCAAAAAACGTATCCTTACCATCGGTAGAAGGGTAGTTGCCGTTGTGATCGGTACCGAATTGCTGCACGGCACTCATGAATATCGCCATATCAGCTTTGCGCTGGTTGTCGCGTTTGGCCATTTCTGCTTCCTGTAATTTTTTCGCGGCAGCATCGAGCTGTTGCTGCGCAGCTTGTGCCTTCCGATCGGCTTGGTGATGTCGATACACCTGCCAGCCGACAACACCGACGATCGCGCCCATCAATACGATTGCCAAGATGATGATCGTGGAGCCGGTTTCGTTGGTTTGGTTGGTTTGTTTAGCCATGTTTATCGACGTTATGTGTTAAGCATAACATCAATATCCAGGGTCTCTCAGGTTTCTCAGTTTATCCTTGCCGAAACCACCGTTAAAGCGTATTGTCTAACCAATAGCACTATAGGGGCCGACTGGGCGGGTAACACCCAGGGGCGTTGACGTGGAACATCAAGACAACCAGGCTGACGAAAAAAAG
>Ga0068860_100007902_pt1 | contig 10618 bp, 9 predicted proteins | sample KBSSwiS32_FD_66597 | JGI IMG/M metagenome (GOLD analysis project Ga0068860, IMG submission 66597) | Switchgrass rhizosphere microbial communities from Kellogg Biological Station, Michigan, USA - KBS Switchgrass S3-2 | ecosystem: Host-associated > Plants > Roots > Rhizosphere > Soil ...
GTGATGCGTCCCGTCGACGTCAATCACCGCTCGACCGCCACCCAGACGGTCTCTTCCAACGACATGTATGGCGGATATTGGGGCGGTTACTACGGCATCGGCTGGGCGGACCCGTGGGTGGACAAGGCGCCCGACCAGCGCGTCGACATCGTGATCACGGTGGAGACCCACGTGTTCTCGCTGCCGCAGAACAAGCTCGTTTGGACCGGCACCAGTGAGACCACGAATCCCGAGAACGCCGAAAAGCTGGTGCACAAGCTCGCGGTCGATGGCGTCAAGGAACTCAGGCGCCTGGGATTGCTGGCGCAGTAGGCGGTTCGGCTACTTCGCGGCCGACGTTTCGTCTGGCGGGGCCAGGCCCTTCGAATAGAACACCTTGCCGTCGGGTGCAACCGCAACGGCGTCCACGTCGGGCAGCGTGTTGATGAACGCGATGCCCTCCTCCGGACCCATGACGAACACGCTCTTGGTGAGCGCGTCGGTGCGCGTGGCATTGCCGCTGATGATGGTCACGCTGCGGCACTTGCGCGCCGAGTCACCCGTCTTCGGATCGATGATGTGGTGGAAACGTTTGCCGTTCTCGTCGAAGTAGCGCTCGTAGTCTCCCGACGTCGAGAACGCCGTGTCGGTGAGCGGCAGACGCAGGAACACCTTGCCCTCGTGATCCGGATCGCGCACACCCACCACCCAGGGCTTGCCGAAGCGATCGCCGATGATGCGCGTGTCGCCGCCGGCGTTGACCATGGCGCGATCGAAACCCTGCTTCCGCAGGATCTCGATGCCGCGATCGACGGAATACCCCTTGGCGATGCCGCCGAGATCGATGCGCATGCCCGGCCGGGAGAAGAACACGGTGAGCTTCTGCTCGTCGAGGATCATGTGGCGGAAGTTGATGCCGGGAAGAGCGGCAGCGATGGCGGCCTGGTCGGGATGGATGTGCCGCTTGAAATCGTAGAGATAGCCGACACTCGCATAGGTGATGTCGAAGGCGCCGTGCGTGAGCTCGGAGTACTTCACCGACTGCTGCAGCAGCCGGAACAGTTCCTCGCTGATCTTCACCGGATGTTTGCCCGCCTCGCGATTCACCAGCGAGATCTCGGTGTCTTCCTTCCAGGTGCTCATCAGCCGGTCGATGCGTTTCATGTCGTCAAACACCGACGTAATGCCCGCCTCGCCTTTCGCGCGATCCTCGCTCCACAATTCGACCGCGCAGCGCGTGCCCATGATGGCCTCTTCGCGCGAGATCCAGTCGGCATGGGCCGCGGGAATCATCAGCGCCACGAATACGAGGCGGAACCCGATTGCGCACAACGGGTCGAAAATGCATGTTCTCCAAAACATGGTCGATCGCATGGCGGAGATTATGCGCCATGCCGCGGGTGGCTTGCGTTAAGCTCCCGGCCAACGCAGTGGAGAGGTGCGCATGATGAAGAAGCTGATGCTCGCAGTTCTCGCGGCAGTCGCCGCGCACGGCTCAACCGCGCAGGCCACTGCGCGTGAAGAAGCCCGTCTCATCGAAGCGTCCGGTGTTCTCGAAGAGTTGTTTGCCCAGCGCGATACCGCCATTCCCGAAAAGCTGATGTCGCGTGCTTACGGCATCGCGGTGATTCCCAACGTCGTGAAGGTCGCCGCCGTGGTCGGTGGCCGGCGCGGCAGCGGCGCCATGGTCGTGCGCGACGAGAATGGCAAGTTCACCGATCCCATCATGATCTCGCTCACCGGCGGCAACGTCGGCTGGCAGATCGGTGTGCAGTCCACCGACATCGTGCTGGTGTTCACCACCAAGAAGGGCATCGAAGGCATCGCGGACGGCAAGCTCACGCTCGGCGCCGACGCCGCGGTGGCCGCGGGTCCCGTGGGCCGCGCCGCCTCGGCCGGCACCGATCAGAACTTCACCGCCGAGGTGTATTCGTATTCGCGCAACCGCGGCTTGTTCGCCGGCATCGCGCTCGATGGCAGCATCCTCAGCATCGACAGCAAGTCGAACAAGGGGCTGTACGGCCAGACGGCGGCCGCCTCGGACATCATCGCCCGGCGCGTCAGCACCGATGCCGATGCGGCCAAGCGATTCGAGCGCGCCATCCTCGCCAGCACCGCGGGACACAACCCGACCCCGGCCGCCGCGGCGAGCACCTCGCCAGGCGCTCCGGCCGCCGTCACGACGACCGGCACACCGACCGAGGCGGGCGCGCCAGCGGCGTCTGGATTGCCGATCGAAGACGCGCAGCCCGGTGCCGAGCCGCCGCGCTGAAATCGGCGGCGAGATTGTTAGTCATTCACGCCCGCGGCTGCGGGCGTGCGAATCTTCGTCCCGCGTTACATAATCCATTCTTATTAATAGACTTTCAAACCGGCAAACGGAATGAGCTAGAAGCTCATACCGTTTGCCGGTCCGTGAGAGTGATGTAGGGTCCTTTCAAAGCTCTGCGGAGATTCGGGGAATGCGCGAGCAATACATCGAGTACCGCGACGGCGAAACGCTGCTCGAAGGATTCCTCTGCTACGACGAGTCTCAGCCGGGACCGCGGCCCGCGGTGCTCATCAACCACGCCTGGGGCGGGCGCGATGAATTCGTGGAGCGCAAGGCGCGACGTCTCGCGTGGCAAGGTTATGCGTGTTTCGCCGCCGACAATTTCGGCAAGGGCAAACGCGGCACGAGCAACGCAGAATGCAGCGCCCTGATGACGCCGTTCATGCAGGATCGTCGTGCACTGCTCCAACGGCTGCGCGCCGCGCTCGCGACCCTGCGAGGCATGCCCATCGTCGACGCGAATCGAATCGCCGTCATGGGTTTCTGTTTCGGCGGTCTGTGCTCGCTCGATCTCGCGCGCAGCGACGCCGAGATTCGCGGCGCCATCAGCTTCCACGGCATGCTCAAACCCTCGGGTTTCACGGAACCCAGGATCCGCGCCAGGGTACTCATGCTCCATGGGTTCGACGATCCGATGGCGCCGCCTGAGGACGTGCTCGCGGTCGCCAGGGAATTAACGGCGGCCGGCGCCGACTGGCAGTTACACGCCTATGGCCAGACGGTCCATGCCTTCACCAATCCCCTGGCAAACAATCGCGCCGCCGGCATGCAATACGATGAAGCCGCGGACCGGCGCTCGTGGCACGCGCTGGAAGAATTCCTGGCCGAAGTCCTGAAATAAATCTGGAGCCAACAGCATGAAGAAGTTTCCGGTGATCACAATCGTGGCCGTGGGTCTGCTGTTCGCGGGACTCGCGGAAGCGGCGCCGAAGAAGCGCACGCGCAATCAGAACCGCATCGGACCGTACGCAGGCGCGATGGTCGGCCAGACCACCTATACCGAAGACCAGGGCAACAACGAACAGACGCTGCTCGACATCCTCGAGGGCAACAACATTCCGCTGGACACCGCCACCGTCAACACGGATGACACGGGTTTCGGATATCACCTGGCGTTCGGCTACCGCTTCCACCGGTACTTCGCCGCGGAAATCGCGCTGGCCCAGTATGGCGAGCTGTCATCGAAAGCCAGCGGCCAGCTGGACGCCGGATCCGGCCCGCAACCGGCCAGCGCCGAGTTGACGTTCAATGCCCAGGGTATCGTGTTCTCGGGTCTCGGCGTCCTGCCCCTCGGCGAACAACTCGAGTTGTACGGGCGTGTCGGGTACTTTTTCGCCAACTCCGAGCGTCAATTCTCGCTGCGGGTCGGCGGACAGAGCGGCGGATCCCTGAGCGCCAAGGGCGATTCACAACACGTGTTGTACGGCCTGGGTCTCGCCTGGAACATCAACCAGGTCTATACCATCCGCGCCGAATTCCAGCAGTTGGACAACGTCGGTCAGTCCAATCGCACGGGCACCGAAGACCTGAACGCGATCCAGCTCGGCCTGATGATGCGCTTCTAGATGTCGTTCGCCTCGAGCGTCCCCGCGTCTATCTTCTCGTTCAGTTCGCGCGCGCGGCGTTCGATTTCGTCGTAATCGTTTCCCGTCTTGCGGCGAATGATGTCCTGGGGCGTCTCGAACGGCTGGCACTGGGTATCGACGTTGCAGTACAGGCGAAACCAGTCGGCATTCGAGTCGCAGTTGGCTTCGCGCAGGCACGCGGCCAGGCGCCACACCCAGGGCACGCGTTGTGATTCCGCGTAGTCATCCGTCTCGAGGTTCGAAGCCACCTCGCCGATCCGCGCGATGACCTCCGGGTCGCGCGTGCGTGTCGCCTCGAGCGCCAGGCGCTGCGCTTCTTCCCGCATGGCGCGCGTGGCCTCCGGCGTGGGCTGCTGGCGCGCCTGCATCGCCCGATCCAGTGCCGCGATCGTCTGGGCGGGCGGGTAACGCGCCTGGATGGCCGCGTCCAGCCACTCGCGCGCCGATCCGAACGGCGGTTTGCCGGCGCTGCGCAACCGCTGGCAGCGCGACTGCAGCTTGCGCACGTCATCCGCCGTGAACACCGGGCGTGAGGCGGTGAATTGCAGCGCCTCGTCGATGGTGCGATGGCGGATCGCGCCGCCCGGCAGATGCTCGACGAAGTACCAGTCGTAGAGCGAGTCGCAATACAACAGCGCATTCGACAGGTAGAACTGCGCGGCCGCGTCGCCCTGCTTCGCCGCCGCGAGCACGCTCTGCGCGAATTCCCAGTAGTCGCTCGACGCGCGCATTTTCGCGCGGTAATCGACGTCCGCCTGCGGCGCGGAATTCTCCGCCACTGCCTCATCGGATGTCGGGACATCCGCGGGCGACGCCTGCGGCGGGCCGGTGGATTTCGCGGCGCTCCTGGCCGGGGACTGGGTGAGCGCCGGTGGCGCTGCGCGCGGTGCGCGGACCTCAAACCACCACCAGGCCGCCGCGGCGGCCATGGCTATGGTGATTCCGCTGATGACGAGTCCTTTCCTCATTGTCGCCGAGCTTATGGCCGCGGCTTGACCCCGGCAAACCTGACCGACAGCATCCCGCCATGAGCGATCCACGCGTCGTGCAAGCCTTAGACTGGCTGAAGAAGAAGTCCTCGAAGACCGTGCGCGATGGCATGGCGCGCTACGCCATCCCGAACGACCACGCGCTCGGCGTGCGCATGGCCGACATCCAGAAGTTAGGCAAGCAGCTCGGACGCGACCACAAACTGGCGCACGAGTTGTGGGACACCGGCGTCTACGAAGCCCGCATGTTGTGCGCGTATGTGGACGACCCTGGCGAGGTCACCCCCGCGCGGATGGACGCGCAGGCGCGTGACTTCGACAACTGGGCGATCTGCGACACGTTGTGCTTCGCGTTGTGGGTGCGTTCACCGCACGCACTCGGTCGGATCCGGCGCTGGGCTACTCGCAAGGAGGAGTTCGTCAGGCGCGCCGCCTTCGCGTTGCTCGCCAGTGTCGCGCTGAAAGACGGGAGCGCGGCCGATGCCGAATTCCTGCGCGGACTGAAACTCGTCGAGAAGGCCTCGGTCGATGAGCGCAACTTCGTCAAGAAGGCGGTCAATTGGGCGCTGCGCGGAATCGGCGGCCGCAACGTGGCGTTGAACCGGGCGGCGGTTGCGCTGTCACGCAGACTCGCTGCCGCGAAGGACCCCGCGCCACGCTGGATCGGCACGGACGCGCTGCGACAACTCGCCAGCGCGCCCGTGCAGAAACGGCTCAGGAAGCGAACGCGCTGAGCATTCCTCCGCTGGGCCAGGCCGGGCGGAATGTCTTCGCGAACCTGCCCGCCTTGCGCGCCATCAGTTGCTCGAGACGTTCGCGCATCTCGATCGCCCAGGGCTTTGTGTCGTCGACCAGGAACGGCCCGGGATACATGTCCAGAACCGCGTTGATGGCCTCGCTGTCCGACGCGCCGCGCAGCGCACGTTCGAACGACCAGGCGTCCACCGTGCAGATCGACGGGTCGAGCATCAGCCGGCCGGCGCTCAGGCGCACCGCATCGGGGCAGTGCAGCAGGCGTCGCAGGCGGTGTAACGCGGTGGTGAGGGCGCGGTAGGCATCGAATCCATCCGAGTCCGGCCACAGCTGGTCCGCCAGCCGCCCGGCGCTCGCGCCACCATCTCCCGCCGCCACCAGTGCGGTCAGCAGGTCGAGCGGCCGCAGGGGTGCGCGCCCCTTGAAGCGCAGCGGCACACCATTCAGGACCACTTCGAACCGGCCGAGCGTGTAAATCACGATACGGGACTGGTTAGCCAGGGCAATCGTTCCATCGGGGCACATGAGTCACTCCTCCTCTGTTCTTGTCGTCGTGGCCCCGATGTAAGAAAAATCCGGCTTTCAAGTCCTCAGGAGTTGCTAAAGGTGTTCTATAGTTTCTGTGACCCGTTGCGCCTCAAATACTTACGCGCCCCCAAAGGAGCGTAAGTCAGATGTCAGTGAGCCTGGGCTAGCGTCACGCGCTTGTCAGACGGGGAAAAAACGGTGCCTCAGGATTCAGCCGGACGAACAACCCAGCGACGCGCGGAGGTTCGAAAGGTCGAGGCCGTCGCGCGTCACGTTGTCGATCAGCGTCTCGAGGGTTCCCTGGCATCCCTGCAGGTTCCGAACCTTGCTCAATCCCAGGCCAGCGAGCTTCACGCCATGGTAGTAGCCATGTGCGACGAAAAAAGTGCTGAGCTCCGGAATCGACACGAGGTAGAAGCGATTCACTTCCGGGTTCTGTGCGTGGATTTCCTTCGCCTGCAGCAGCAACGAGGCAACGCGGTTGTTGCAGTAGCCGCCCGGGTGCCAACGCCCGTTCGGAGAACCGTCCCTGGAATGCAGCATCAGGACGGAATCGATCATCTCGCGCTCCCTGAGAATGGGCACCGCGACTGTCGAGGTGTCCGACTTGAACAGCCCGCTCGGGTCACGCCGATTGACCGCGGTCAGGATGTCGGAAACCTGCAGCGGCACGACAGGAATCGGTGTACCCGGCGTATAGGGACCGTGAATCACGTTGCCGCTGGAATTGCGCACCACATGGGCGGCCAGGAACTTGTCGATGGCCGCATGCAGATCACCCAGATCCGGCGACTGTGCAAAGTCGATGGAGTTTTCCCGCCGCATCACGCGCGGAGAGACGGCCATCAGGGGCGGATAATCGAAAGCGGCGTCAGTCGGCTCGGCTTCGTTGACGCGTCGCAATTTGAACTCGTCGAATTGATGCTTGGCGAATGCGTCGAGACCGTGATCGCTCTCGGGATCGAGGTACTTGTTGTGCGAAATCCACTTCTCGTGCTTGGAAAAATCGACGACCTCTCCCTGTTCCGGGGCCGGCCAGGGATCGAAAATCCGCAACTCGGCGTGCTCCGGGTTGTAGCCGGTAACCAGCAACGCGTGGTCGCCTTTGCGTCGCCTGCCATTGAAATCGATTTCGCCCTTGAACTGCCACCGGATGGGTACCGGGCGTTTGCGCATCCCGATCTCGATGAGGAAATGGTCCGCGGTCAGCGCCAGGCCTGGGCCCACCTTGGTGCTCGCGGCTTCGAACAGGTGCAGGTTGAAGCTGGGGTCGTTGCACGAACCCGGCAGCTCGCACCGCTTCCTGAAGGTCTTGAGCTTTGGAGCAACGACGCCGTCAGGCGGATTCGGGTCCGCGTCCTTCAGCTGCGCAAACGTCCTGATCTCGGATTCCTTGAAGGTGACGATCTGGCGCTGCGTGATGTTCTTCAACCGCGGGTCGTCGTCGAACGACCGGACCGCCATGGTGGAAACTGCCGCCCAGCAAAGGTTGCTCGCCTCCTGGACTTCTCTCCGAATATTGTCGAGTACAAACATGGAAAATTGCTCCAGAAAAGCGCACGTGCGCGCCGCCGATTTGTTTCTTGTTCTTTGCACCGCCGCGCGTCCGTGACGCGCTGCGTCAGTGCATCCTGCGGCCGAATGAGCGCAGACTAACCACTCACCCGGTACGCGTCCATACAATCACAACCACAAGGAAGCAAGACGATGATCATGAATCCCCCTGAACTCACAAACATCTCCGTCGCGAAGCGTCCCGCGATGGAGGGCGATACCGAACCCAAGGTCAGCGAACCCGGCACCGTCGCCCTCGTCAACCCCGGCAGGGGCACCGGCAATGGCGTCGCAATCGCGGACGGTAGCGTCAGCGGTGCATTCGTCATCTCGGGCATGATCGGCGTGACTGGTAACGTAAAGGTAACGGGCACGATCGAATCTGCATTCCTCGCGAAACTCCGGGAGAAGTTCTCCGGGGCGAACCCGGATGAACCGATCTGGCCACCGGATGCCATCATGCAGATGGACGAGGGACGCGATGCGCTCGTGGCCCAGGAGTTCATCGACGTGTTTCGCGCGCTGTTCATGCTTCGCGAAGCCGGTGACCCTCCTCCGGCGGACGGCGCCGAAGGCTCCGCGAAGAAGCTCCTCGCGCAACTGATTGCGGAAACCGGCTGGCCGGATTTCGAAGCGCCTGCGACGGTGCCGGTACCACCGCCCTGGGACAACACCGACGACAGGGATCCCTTTCGACGGTATGAAATCTCTGCGGCGATGGACGTCCTCATGCGGCTGTATCACGCCAAGGGTCCCGCCGGCGGCAGTGATCTTCCGCCCGATCGCTAGGAAGGCGGCGGCTGATCAGGCACCAGGTTTCTGAGGTGCCTTCAGCTGTTCCTTGAGTTTTGCGGCGGTAACCGCGTTTCGTGCGGTTACCGCCGCGAGCAACGCGCGGAAGTCCGCCCGGTCGTGCACCGATGCGAAGTATGGCTCGTGCTCGGCGATCCAAGCGGAACTCCAGCCGAGGTCCACGGCTCGCCGGAGCGAGGCAACCGCTTCGTCCCCACGTCCCCGCAGCGCCGCGAGCTGGCCTTTCAGATCGTAAACACCGGCGCGACGCACGCCGGCGTCTTCCATCCGCGCCAGCAGTTTCTCGAGCTTCGCCAGATCCTGTTCGGCGGCGGCGTTCTCGCCCTTGGCGCGCGACACCAGCGCGCTGATCAATAGATAAGACCGCGACGTTCGCGCCAGCCACGGACTGTCGAGGTCCGCGCTGTTGAACTTGGTCGAGGTCTTCGCGCGGTTGATGCAGTTGCCTGCCTCGTTGTAGTCGCCGACGGTCAGCCAGGCATTTGCGAGTTCGAACTGCAGCTTGGGATCGTCGGACCGCGTGAGATCGAATTCTTCAACGTAGGACCTCAGTCCTTTCGCACCACCCGTCGCCAGCGCGGCCGTTGCACCGGTATACATCAAGGTGTTGCTGCGCCTCGCCGCCGCCGGGTTGGCTGCGACGGCCTCGCGGAATGCCGCGCCGGACTCTTTCATCAATCCCAGCTCACCCAACCAACGTGCACGCTCCGAGTGGTGGGCGGCGATGTCGCTGTCGCGCTCGATCGATGCCGCACTGTATTTCAAGGCTTCGTCCATGCGACCACGCGATTCTTCGAGGCTGCTGGATACGCTGTAGACCCAGGGTGAACTCGGTCCCAGCATGCGTGCCTGCGCGCACGCGCTTTCCGCCTCGTCGAACCGCGCCATGTCCGCCAGGGCGATGCAACGATACGCCGGCCAGCCAAAGTCCTTCGGATCAAGGGCGGCCGTAATCGTGTAGTAACTGAGCGCATCGCGCGGCTCGCCGCCGACCAGGTGAAAGCGGCCCATCATGGCCAGCGGCTCGACGCCGTTCGGATTGAGATCGATGGCCTTTTTCAGGTCACGCTGAGCGAGCTCGCGCCTGCCGAGGTTTACGTAGATGTTCCCGCGCACCGCATAAACGTCCGCGAGTTGGGGCGCGGATTTCTCGGCCTCGGCGAGCAAGGGCAGGATTTCAGGCAGCAGGTCTTCGAGCAACTGGCTCTTGAAGTAGCGCTGGTTGCCGATGGCCTTCGCCAGGTAAACCTTCGCCAAGGCGAAGTCGGGATCGGATCGCAGCGCCTGGCGATACAGTGCGATCGCCAGGTCGTTGGAGACGCTGTCGAACTTGAGGGCCTGGGCTTGCGCGTTGAGAAAGAGCTCCTGCGCCGGCCCGTTCTTGCTGCGCCGGCCGTCGAACCTGCTGTTCGTTTCGGACGATATACGCAGCTCCAGGCTTCCGGCTACGTTTCGCGCCACGCTCTCCTGCACGCGCAACACGTCACCCGCCTCTACGTTGTAATTCTCCGACCAGAGATGAAAGCCCGTATTCGTATCGATGAGCTGCACGGTGATGCGCATCTTGTTGCCCGAGCGGCGCAAAGATCCTTCGAGGACATGACTGATATTGAGTTCGCGGCCAATGGCTCGAACGTCAGCCTGTCGATCACGGTACGCGAACGCCGACGATCTCGCGACCACGCGCAGCGACGGCACCTGTGCCAGCCAGTTGGACGTCTCTTCGGTGAGTCCGTCGCAAAACATCTGCTGCGTGTGTTCATCCGTGAGATCGACGAATGGCAGCACCACGATCGAGGGCGTCTGTGGAAGCGGCGGCCGGTTCGAATGCAGCTGCCACCAGGCGGTCGCCGCCACGAGGACGACGGCGGCCGCAAGCGCCAGCCAGCGCCGGCCTCGCGGCTTTTGTACCTGCGCCGGTGGTGCGGGCGCGATTTCCGTCGATTTGTCCGGTGCCGCCTCGGCTATCCGCGCGACTTCCGACTTGTCGGGTTTCGAAACCTTCGCGACCAGGCGGTATCCCTTGCGCGCCACCGTTTCGATGTAGTGCGGCGGATCGTCGGTGTCGCCCAGCACCTTGCGCA
>Ga0068860_100007903_pt1 | contig 10618 bp, 10 predicted proteins | sample KBSSwiS32_FD_66597 | JGI IMG/M metagenome (GOLD analysis project Ga0068860, IMG submission 66597) | Switchgrass rhizosphere microbial communities from Kellogg Biological Station, Michigan, USA - KBS Switchgrass S3-2 | ecosystem: Host-associated > Plants > Roots > Rhizosphere > Soil ...
GGGGGATTGTTGGAGATGGGGCTGGCTTGGCGGGGGCTGTCGAATTCTCCGGAGGTTTCGCGGGCGGAGTTTGACGCGGCGCGGCGGTTGGGGATTCCGATTTCGGTGCACATCAGTTCTACTGAGTCGACTGTCGGGCAGATCGAGGCGCATGGCAAGGCGGGGTTTCTCGGGAAGGACGTGCAGTTGATTCATGCGGTGTGGGCTACACCGGCGGAAGTGCGGATGGTGGCGGAGGCGGGGGCTACGGTTAGTGTTTCGCCAGGGTCGGAACTGCGGATCGGCTATGGGATCGTCAACGCGGGGCAGTTTCTGGATGCGGGGGTGCCGCTGGGGATTTCTGTCGACACGGTGGATCTCACGGGCAATGCCAATCTGTTTGGCGTCCTGAAGCTGCTGCGGAATACCGAGAATGCGCGGGCGAAGGATGAATACAAGATGACGGCGCGGCGGGTGCTGGAAGTGGGCACGATCATGGGGGCGCGGTCGATGGGGTTGGACTCGCGCATTGGGTCGTTGAAACCGGGCAAGCGTGCGGATTTGATTTTGGTTTCGACGCGGAATCCTACGATGGGTGTGTTTACGGATCCTTCGCATTTGCTGGTCGAGGCGGCGGAGGAGGCGGACGTCGATACGGTGATGGTGGACGGGCGGATTTTGAAGCGCGGGGGCAAAGTGACGGCGATGTCTACGAGTCAGGTGGTGGCGGATGCTTCGACGGCGCTGGCGGGTATACGGAGGCGCGTCGGCGATAAGGTGGAATAATGATGCGGTTTTAGGAAATTGACATCAATATCCCACTATGACATCATAGAATCACGATGCGGACGACGTTGAACGTGGATGACGATATCCTCGAAACCGCGCGGGAGTTGGCCTATTTCCGCCAGATCTCCGTGGGGGAGGCATTGTCCATGCTCGCCCGCCGAGGGCTTGCCATCCGTGTGGGCACGCGCCGGGATCCCATCAGCGGTTTGTTAGTGTTCGATGTGCCAGACGATGCGCCGACTATTACACCCGAGATCATTGAACGCGCCGAAGAACTTGAAGACTTGCGATACGCCAAATACTTCAACAAGCCGTGACGGCTCTTCTGGATATTAATGTCTTGCTGGCGATGCTGTGGCCGCGGCACATCTTTTTCCAACCAGCTAGCCGGTGGTTTGCCGCTCATCGTGGTGCGGGTTGGGCCACTTGTCCTATGAGTCAAGCGGGACTCGTCCGCTTGTATACGCAACCGGCGGTGATGGGTGTTGAAATTAGTCCGCAGGAGTCGATGGAAGTGTTGCAGCAGACCTGTGCGGAGCCGGATCACGTGTTCTGGGCGCAAGATTCTTCCATAGCCGAACTGCTTCCAGAGATCCGCCAGCGTCTGGTTGGGCATAAACAGTTGACTGACGCGCTGCTTTTGGATCTCGCCATTCGCAAGGGCGGGCGGCTAGTAACATTCGACAAGCGAGTGCACGGCCTGTTGCCGGCTAACTCACCCCATCAGGCGGCGATTGCAGTCATTTCGGTCGCGTGAGGATTAAGACATGCTCAAACATATCGTGATGTGGAAAATCAAGGGCGAAGGTGCCGTTAAGCAGGAGAACGTTCAGAAGGTGAAGGCGGCGCTCGAATCCTGCCGGGACGCGGTGCCGGGGATGTTGACGTACGAAATCGGCGTCGATATTGGGATTGCGAACGACCCCTGGGACCTGGTTATCTATTCGGAGTTCACCGATCGCGCGGCGCAGGATGCTTATCAGCAGCATCCCAAGCATCTGGCGATCAAGCCGATCGTGGCGGCGCTGCGGGAAAGCCGCGCGGCGGTGGATTACGAAAAGTAAGGAGCGCTATCCTGAAGTGAGGCGCAGTCGGCGCTAGACCGGGCTTTGGGGCACGGCAAACTGGTGGTACCGGCTCCCGTCTTCGCGGAGTTGTTGGCGTTTCCGAAACGCAGCGAAGGGTTCCTGCTAAGTTTCTTTCGCGAGACGAGTATTGCGGTGGATTGGGAGCTTTCCGAAAATGTCTGGAGGGCGGCGGGCCGGGCTTTCGGGGTCTATGCGGCGCGGCGGAGGCGAAGCGGTGAGCAGAGGCCGCGGCGGGTGCTGGTGGATTTTTTGATTGGCGCTTATGCGGAGCAGAACGGCTATCGCTTGCTCACGTTTGACCGGGGAATTTACCGGGCGGCCTTTCCGGACTTGAAGCTGGTGGCTCCTTAACTTCTCTTCATTCGCGGCTGACCGATTCTACGCTATCCTAAGCGGTTCCATGTTGGTTTACGCTGTCACTATCTTTCTGAGTGCGTTCCTTCTTTTCCAGGTACAACCGCTGATTGCCAAGTTCATTCTGCCGTGGTTTGGCGGGTCGGCGGCGGTGTGGAGCGCGGCGCTGTTGTTTTTTCAATTGGTGTTGCTAGCGGGGTATTTCTACGCTTACATCGTGATTCGGTATTTGAAGCCCCGGCAGCAGTTCTGGGTGCACGCTTCGCTGCTGGCGATTAGTTTGGCTACGCTGCCGATTGTTCCCTCACCGGTTTTTAGGGCTACTGGTGGCGGGGACCCGACGGCGCGGATTTTATTGTTATTGGCGGCTACTGTGGGGTTGCCTTATACGTTGCTGTCGGCTACTAGTCCGCTGCTGCAGGCTTGGTATGTGCGGGCTCGGGCTGGCGCGGTGCCTTACCGGTTGTTTGCGTTGTCCAATTTTGGATCGATGCTGGCGCTGTTGAGTTATCCGACGCTGGTGGAGCCGCGGATGGCGCTGCATCGTCAGGCGGTGGTGTGGTCGTGGGGGTTTGCGGCGTTTGCTGCGGTTTGTGTTTTGGCGGCTTGGCGTAGTAAGGAGGACGGTGGGGAGGTGCGGAGGGAAGGGGCGGCAGGCGATGCGCCTGGCCCTACGCTTACCGAGAAGTTTTTGTGGATTGGGCTGGCGGCTTGTGCTTCGATTTTGTTGCTGGCGGTGACTAGCCATCTGACGCAGAATGTGGCTCCGATTCCGCTGTTGTGGGTGGTGCCGCTGAGCTTATACCTGCTCAGCTTCATTCTGTGTTTTGAGAGTGACCGGCTGTATCCGCGATGGTTATTCTTGCCGCTGCTGCCGGTGGCGCTGGGCGTGTTCACTTGGGGGATCACGCTGTATGAGCGTAATGTTGCGATCAAGCGGCTGATTCCGGCGCTGTGCGGGGCGTTGTTTGTGTGCTGCATGGTGTGTCACGGCGAGTTGTCGCGGAGGCGGCCGCATCCGCGATTTCTGACGCAGTTTTATTTAATGGTTTCCGTGGGCGGCGCGCTGGGGGGATTCTTCGTCGCCTTCCTTTCGCCGCGCTTGTTCCGTGATTATTTGGAATTGCCGGTGGCGATGATCGGGTGCGCGGCGCTGGTTACTTGGGTGTTATGGCCGCGGGCTTTGTGGATGCGGGCGGGGCTAGCGCTGGCTACGGTTGGGTTCGCGGGGTATTTGGGGTATACGGCGGTCAAGAAAGACCGGCTTTATGTGCGGTCAGTGCGCAATTTTTATGGCGTGATGCATGTGCGTGACGATCCGGCTGATGAATACGGCGTCCCGGCGGAGCGGGTGCTGGTGCATGGCACGATCGACCATGGGACGCAATTGAAGGAAGACACGAAGGGGCGCATCACTACTTCTTACTTTGGCTATACAACTGGTATCAATCGCGCGATTCGCGGGCTGCGGAAAGAGCGCGGGGCGCTGCGGCTGGGGATTTTGGGGCTGGGTGCGGGGGTGACCGCGACGCTCGCGAATGCGGGCGACACGCTGCACTATTACGAAATCAATTCGCTGGTGCCGGATGTGGCGTCGAACCAGTTTGGGTTTCTGAAGGGATGCCCGGCGCAGGTGCAAATTCTGATGGGCGATGCCCGGCTGGTGCTGGAGCAGATTCCTAGTGAGAACCTGGATTTCCTAGCGATGGACGCGTTCTCTAGCGATGCAGTCCCCATGCATCTGCTGACGCGCGAGGCTTTCCGGTTGTATTTGCGGCATCTCAAGCCGGATGGAGTTTTGGCAGTGCATATTTCGAATCGCTATCTGGACTTGAAGCCGGTGGTGGCGCAGGGCATGGCCGATATGGGCTGGCACGGGCGCGTGATTGAAGATGACGGCGTGGAGCAACCTTATTACACGGGGACCACCTGGGTGATTCTTTCGGCGGACGAGAAATTTTTCGACACCACGTATTTTCAGGGCGATGGCAGCAGTATCATCAAACCGTTATTGCCGAAACCCGGGTTTCAGGGCTGGACGGACGATTTCAGTAACATCATTACCATCATTAAATAAATGACCCTTTACGCCGTCACCATATTTCTGAGCGCGTTTTTGTTGTTTCAAGTCCAGCCGCTGATCGCTAAGGCGATTCTGCCGTGGTTCGGCGGGTCGGCTGCGGTGTGGAGCGCTAGCATGTTGTTCTTTCAACTGCTGCTGTTGGCGGGGTATGGTTATGCGCACGTTTCGATTCGCTTCTTGAAGCCGCGGGTGCAGATGATGGTGCATGTGGCGCTGCTGCTGGGGAGTTGCGCGCTGCTGCCGATTTTGCCGTCGCCGATGTGGCGTCCGACGCAGGTGGGGGATCCGACGGCTCGGATTTTGCTGCTGCTGACGGCGACGATCGGGCTGCCTTACTTTTTGTTGTCGTCGACGAGTCCGCTATTACAGGCTTGGTTCGTGCGGCGCACGGGGTCGGGGGTGCCTTACCGGTTGTTTGCGCTGTCGAACTTTGGGTCCATGCTGGCGCTGGTGAGTTTTCCGTTTCTGGTGGAGCCGCAGTTGGCTACGCGGCAGCAGGCTTACTCGTGGAGCGGCGGGTATGTGGTGTTTGCGCTGCTGTGCGCGTTCACGGCTTGGGTGAGCCGAAGTGCGAGCGCCGATGTTCCGCAGCGGGTGGTGGCGGAGGGGGAGTCCGGCGAACGGCCGGGATTTTGGCAACTTTTGTTTTGGGTGTTCCTGGCCACTTGCGCTTCGGTTCTGCTGGTGTCGGTGACCAATCACATGAGCCAGAACGTGGCGCCGATTCCGCTGCTGTGGGTGCTGCCGCTGGCGATTTATTTGTTGACTTTTATTTTCGCGTTTGAGAGCGACCGGATTTATCAGCGGTGGCTGTTCATTCCGCTGCTGGCGCCGGCGCTGGCGGCGATGGCTTACATGATTTACGCGGAGGACGGGAATTTCAATATTAAATATGCGATTCCGGGGTACGCGATCGGGTTGTTCATCTGCTGCATGTTCTGCCACGGGGAGCTGGCGCGCAGGCGTCCGGCGCCACGGCATTTAACGCTGTTCTATTTGATGGTGTCATTGGGCGGGGCGTTGGGTGGAATTTTCGTGGCGTTGATCGCGCCGCGCGTGTTTCACGTTTACTGGGAGCTGCCGCTGGCGATGATCGCTTGCGGGGTGTTGGCTCTGTTCGCGCTGTGGCGGCTGGTGGCGAAGCTCGATTGGATCATCGCGGTGATGGTTCTGGTCTTCGTGGGCGGGCTAGGAGTGTATATGTTCAAGGCTCACAAGGCGCTCTTGCCGGCGAACCATTGGGCGTTCGGGATTTGGAGTGGCGTCTTCCTGATTTTTTTCGCGGGGTGGACGTTGCTGCCGGGGAGGTGGGCTGCGTGCTCGGGACGCGCTCTTGTCATTGCTGCGATTGGACTCTTGTCGGCGTATTTCGTCACTCAGGAGCGTAAGCTGTCGAAGAACCTGGTGTTGCAGGCGCGGAACTTTTATGGGCCGCTGGAGGTGCGCGACGATTTGCCTACGGAGGATTATGCCGAGCGCACGCTGCTGCACGGGACCATTAACCATGGGTCGCAGTTGCTCGATCCGGTGCTGCGCTATGTGACGACGTCGTATTACGGGAAACGCTCGGGCGTGGGGCGCGCGATGACGGCGCTGCAGGCGCGGGGGCCGGTGCGGGCGGGGATCATCGGGCTGGGGTCGGGGGTGTTGTCGAATTACGGGCGCAAGGGTGACTATTTTCGTATTTACGAAATCAATCCGCTGGTGGAGCGCATCGCGCAGACGTTGTTTACGTTTTATCCGCACTCGCCTGCGGACAAGGCTATTTTGATGGGTGACGCGCGGTTGACGCTGGAGCGGCAATTGGCGAACGAGGGGCCGCAGAATTATGACATCCTGGCGGTCGATGCGTTTTCTAGCGATGCGATTCCGGTGCATCTACTCACACGGGAGGCGGTTCAGCTTTACTTCCGGCATCTGAAGCCGGAAGGCGTGCTGGCTCTGCATATTTCGAATCGCTATTTGGACTTGAAGCCGGTGTGCGAGGGGGGCGCGGAGGCGGTGGGGCGGCAGGCTTGGACGGTGGAGGATGAGGGGGATCAGGCTAGTTATTTTTCTTCGTCGACGTGGGTGCTGGTGACGTCGGACCTGGCGATGTATAGCGGGGAGTTTTTTAAGGACGCTTATTCTTATCAGTTGAGTCCTACGAAGAAGTTTCGGGCTTGGACGGATGATTATAGTAATTTGTTTCAGATTTTGAATGTGAAGTAGGGCCTATACTGGGTAGCAGGAGCGGGCGGTGGCTGCCGACTACACTAAACCATTCGCGAAAACTTCTCCTCGCTTAGCCTGGAACAGGTTTATGGAGCCATTGCGTATTATCTAGCGCATCAGGCTGGGATAGACTCGTACCTCAAAACCAAGCACGAAGACTTCGAGAAGGCTCGCCGTTCGCAGAACGCACGTTTCGAATGGGTCGCGGGCGCGCTTGTTGAACGTATGACGGATGTGGAGGACCGTCACAACCTCGCGACGGAACGTGAAATATACGCAGTATTTGTAGCGGGTGGTTCCGAATAACAGCTTGCGGACGGTTTGACGCGGGGAGGATAGCCTCGCTTCAACAGGACAGCGCTGGGGGAAGTTTGCGAGGCTTAGAATGCTGCTTTCGAAGCGTTCAAACCACCGCAGGCCGGCGATCGGGGCGCTGCTCAGTACCCAGTCGTAAATTCTGGCGAGATCTTGCTGGGCGCGCGGCGTGACCTCAACGCGGAACTCCATGGCGGGTGCGAAGCTCGGCGAAAACTTCGCTGGCTGGTTTTCCCTCTCCGCGCTTGGCTTGCGCTAGGCCCTCCGAAACTGCGGCACGAATCTCGTCGAATTCGGGGTCTGTTTCCTGAAGCGGATCTTCGGTGGTTTCTGCCCAGGCGGCGTCTTCACGAATGAGGCGCTCGACATAGGCCTCCACTGTCAGTCCTTCAGCGGTGGCCTTCTGTTGAAGCTGCGCTTCGAGTTCGGGGGAGATAGCGATATTCATCCGGCGACCTACCATCTTATTGTCCCATCAACTCAGCGTTAAGAGCGGGCGGGCGCGGGCGCTGCGGTGGATGGCTTTGGCCAGGCGGCGGAGGCCTTTGTCCCAGTCGGGAAAGAGGTCTACGTATTGTGTGTGGTCGGAGATGCGGCGAGGGACTGTGCATTCTTCCAGGCGGACGGGAATGATGAAGACTGCTTCCAAAGTTTCTGTGAGGGGGCGTTTGCGGGCGCAGTCTAGGGCGTAGCGGAGTTCGCTTTGGAACTGGCCGTGTTTTAAGACTGACCGGCGGGAGAAGCAGGCTATGAAGCTGTCGGAGACTTCGATGGCTCGTTCGATGGCGCGAGGCCAGTTTTGGCCCGGCAGGAGTTTGTCTTTGTCTAGCCAGGGGGAACTGCCGGCTGCGCGAAGCGCTTCGCAGAGGCGGCGGGCTGGGGCTAGATCCTCTGCCACGTAGGCTACGAAAACTTCGGGGCGGAGTTGGGGGAGGAATTCGTAGCCTTCTGGCGAGGCTTGGAAGATGCCTAGGCCGTCGATCTCGACCGATTGGCCGGCTAGCAGGGCTTTACGGACGATTTCGGCTAGCGTTTCCTGCCCGGTCATTTGCGTTTCTTCGCTGTCAGGCGGCCGACGCCGGGGAGTTCTACGGGGCGGCCTTCGCGGAGGGCTTTTAGGATTTTGCGGACCATTTCGTCGACTTGGTCGCGGGCTTGGGCGCTCGACACTTTGTTTTGCCGGGCTAGCTTGCGGGCTAGTTCTTCGCGTTTCATACGGCTTGAGGGTAGTGCCGGGGTGAGAATCGAAGGGATCAGGAGACGAGGTATCTCTCAGTAGGTAAAAAAGATAGAGCTCTGCGGCTGCGGTGACTCGCATGAAGCAATTTTAACGGTGGCTTAAGGCTGACTTAACCTCTGCCTGGGACTATAGATTCTGTCGTGACGGCTCCGAGTCGTCCACATAATTCTTAGGAGAATGCACACAATGAAAAAGATCATGAGCATTATGCTCGGCCTCTCGCTCGCCATGGGCGCCGTCACCGTCGCTTTCGCACAGGACAAGGCGGACGATACCAGCAAGAAGGAAGGCAAGAAGAAGGGCAAGAAGAAGGAAGACAAGAAGGACGAGAGCAAGTAACTTTCCCTTCTCGGATTTTTTCGAGATCTTACCGCGCTGTGACCGCTCCTCTGGGGCGATCCGGCGCGGTAGTTGTTTTTAGGGGGAGAGTTTTGAGGGCGGCGGCGGACTTGATAGTGACATGTCTGATCCGTTGGTTCTGCCGTTGGCTGCTGTTGTGTCCGGGATTTTGCTGGGGCGGGCGCTTTCCTTTTCTAACTTTGAGGCTGCTTGGCCGGTGGCGGTGTTTCTGTTGCTGGCGCTGGTGGCGAAACGAAGGCTGCGGCGGTGGTGTTTGCTGTTGGCGCTGGTTTTTGTGGGGGCGTTGGCGGATGCGTGGCACCGGCCGGGGGCGCGTCCGACGATCGATGCGGGGTCGCGGGAGACGGTGGTACTGGCGGGGTGCGTGGTCGAACCGTCGGTGCTTTCGCCGGGGCGGCAGCAGTTCACGCTGGAGCTGGATCGTGATGCTAGGGCGCGGGTGAGTTTGCCGCTGGACGATGACGTTGTGCCGCAGCGGCTGGAATACGGGGAGCGCATCGAGATTGAGGCGCGGGTGCGGGCGCCGCGTAATTTTAACAATCCGGGGTCGTTCGATTACGCCGGGTATTTGGCGCGGCAGAGGATTTATTGGACGGCTGGGATGGCTCGCGGATCGGTGGCGCGGGTGTTGCCCGGGAGGTGTGGGTCGCGTCCGATGGCGTGGATTTTTGCGCTGCGGGGGGCGGCGCTGGATCGTATTGAGCGGTTGTATGCGGACGGATACACGTCCGGCATGATGGAGGCGATGCTGATCGGCGAAACATCGCAATTGCAGAAGATCTGGACGGATAATTTTCGGCGGACGGGGACGTTTCATGCGCTGGTGATCTCGGGGGCGCATGTGGCGGTGCTGGCGGGGGTGCTGCTGTTCTTCTTGCGGATTTGTTCGCTGGGGGAGATTCCGGCGTTGGCGCTGACGGCGGGAGCGGCTTGGTTGTATGCGCTGGTGTCGGGGTTTTCGCCTCCGGTGGCGCGGGCGGCGGGAGGGTTCACTTTATATCTGATCGCCCGGTTCTTTTTTCGTCGTGGGCGCGTGCTCAATTTGCTGGCGGCGGTGGCGTTGGTGTATCTGCTTTCCGATCCGGGGGAGATGGGGGACGCTAGTTTCCAGTTGTCGTTCTTGTGCGTGGGGGCGCTAGGCGGATTGGCGGCTCCGCTGCTGGAGGCAACTACGGCGCCGTTTGCGCGGGGATTGCGCGAGATACGAAATTCAGAGGCGGATGCGTATCTGGAGCCGCGGGTGGCGCAGTTTCGCGTGGAACTTCGGCTGGTGGCGGAGACAGTTGAGGCTTGGATTCGGGTGCCGGCGAAGTGGTGTGGGGAGGGGCTGGGGCTGGTGGTGCGGGCGGGGATTTTTATGTATGAGATGGCGCTGGTTTCGCTAGCGATCCAGATCGGGCTGGCGTTGCCGATGGCGGTTTACTTTCATCGAATTTCTTTCACGGGGCTGACGGCGAATGTGATCATCGTGCCGTTGCTGGAGGCGGCGGTGCCGATTGGGTTTCTGGCGATCTTCACTGGATGGCATGCGCCGGCGGCGATCGCAGGATGGCTGCTGAAGATTGCGGCGCGCACCGCGGACTGGCATGCGCGCTGGGAACCGGCTTGGCGGGTGTCGAATCCTCCGCTGTGGTTAGGGCTGGCGTTCGCGGCTTCCTTGATCTTGTTTGCGGTGGGTTTGCGGCGGGGGCGGGGCGGGGTGGCGGCCGGATTACTGGTGGCGGGGTTGTTCTCGGTAATCGTGTGGCAGCCATGGACCGCTGCTGTAGCGTCGCACTCGCTGGAACTGACGGCGATCGACGTGGGGCAGGGCGATAGCTTGCTGGTGCTCTTTCCTGAGGGGCGGAGCATGGTGATTGATGGCGGAGGGGTGCTGCAGTTTGGACGCGTGTTGCGGCGGCCTAATTTGGATACGGGCGAGGACGTGGTGTCGCCGTATCTGTGGAGCCGAGGAATACGACGGCTCGACATTGTGGTGGCTACGCATGCGCATGCGGATCACAGCGGAGGGTTGGGGGCACTGCTGGAAAACTTCCGGCCGCGGGAGTTGTGGGTGGGCGCTAATCCGCCGGCGGAGCTGTTGCAGCGGGCGGAGGAACTGCGGATTCCGGTGCGGCGGCCTAACGCTTCGGCTGCGCCCTTCGACTACGGCGGGGCACGGATGGACATCCTGTCACCGCTCCTGGGGTTTTCGCC
>Ga0068860_100007906_pt1 | contig 10617 bp, 5 predicted proteins | sample KBSSwiS32_FD_66597 | JGI IMG/M metagenome (GOLD analysis project Ga0068860, IMG submission 66597) | Switchgrass rhizosphere microbial communities from Kellogg Biological Station, Michigan, USA - KBS Switchgrass S3-2 | ecosystem: Host-associated > Plants > Roots > Rhizosphere > Soil ...
CCTCGATCTGGCCCTTGTGCGTCTTCATGAGGTCGCCCAGCAGGCGGCCGATCTGCTTGGCATCGGTGACGCCGAGCGCGCCCAGCCGCTCGCGCACGAGCGCGCGCAGCGCCTCCTCGTCCAGCCCCTTGGGCAGCCACCGCGCGAGGACGTCGATCTCGAAGCGCAGCTGCTCGGCCTGCGCGCGCCCGCGCTCGCCGACCTTGTCGTACTCGGGCAGCGCTTTCTGCAGCGACTTCCGGTAGGCGCTGATGACGTCCAGCACCGCGGCGTCGTCGATCTGGCCGGAGAAGCCCTTGGCCGTCCGCCGCTCGGTGATCCGGCTCTTGATCATGCGGACGATGTCGGCCATCCGCTGGTCCTTGTCGCGGATCGCCTGGGTCAGCGTGTCGTTCAGCGTCTGCTCGAGGCTCATGACATGGGCTCAGTTGATGCGCTTGGCGTGACCCTTCCACTCCCGGTCACGCAGCACGAATTTCTGGACCTTGCCGGTCGACGTCTTGGGCAGGTCGCCGAACTCGATCGAGCCGGGACACTTGAAGTGCGCGATGTGCTGGCGGCAGAACGCGATGATCTCGCCCTCGGTGGCCGTCCGCCCTGGCTTGAGCGTCACGAAGGCCTTGGGCCGCTCGCCCCACTTGTCGTCGGGGACCGCCACCACCGCGCATTCCATCACCGCCGGATGCTTGGCCACCGTCTGCTCCACCTCGATGGTCGAGATGTTCTCGCCGCCCGAGATGATGATGTCCTTCTTCCGGTCGCGCAGCTCGATGTAGCCGTCGGGATGCCAGACGCCGATATCCCCCGAGTGAAACCATCCGCCGCGGAAGGACTCGGCCGTCGCCTCGGGCTGCTCGTAGTAGCCCTTCGCCACGTTGTTGCCGCGCATGACGACCTCGCCCAGCGTCTCACCGTCGCGCGGCACGTCGTTCATGTCGTTGTCGACGACCCGGACCAGGTCGAAGACCGCGTACCCCTGGCCCTGACGGGCGGCGAGCCGCGCCTGCTCCTCGGCAGGCAGCGCGTCCCACTCCGAGTGCCACTCGCACACCGTGTGCGGGCCATACGTCTCGGTGAGGCCATAGACGTGGACGGGCCGGAAATTCAGCTCCTTGAGCTTGCCCAGGAGCGTCGGCGAGGGCGGCGCGCCCGCCACCGTCACCGTCACCGAGCGCTCGAGCTTCCTCGCTTTCGGGTCGTTGACAACGCCGATCTGCACCGTGGGCGCGCCGTTGTAGTGGGTCACCGCTTCCGACTCGAGCAGGTCCCAGATCCGCCCCGACTCCACCCGCCGGAGGCAGATGTGGGTGCCGCCCACCGCCGTCACCGCCCAGGTGAAGCACCAGCCATTGCAGTGGAACATGGGGAGCGTCCAGAGATAGCGCGTCTCGAAGTTCATGCCCGACTCGATGAGCTCGCCGATGGCGTTCATGTAGGCGCCGCGGGCGCTGTACATCACGCCTTTCGGGCGGCCCGTGGTGCCCGAGGTGTAGTTGATCGCGATCGTCTCCTCTTCGTCCTCGAGCCAGCTCGGGACGGGCGCGGTCGCGCCCTGGGCGAGGAAATCCTCGTACGGATCGCCGGGCGCGCCCGTGTCGTCGACGCGTACGACGCGGACGCCGGGAAGGTCGAGCGGCTTGATGAGCTCGGCGAGCTCGGCATCGACGAAGAGAAAGCTCGCGCCCGAGTGGCCGAGGATATAGCCGATCTCGTCCGAGCTGAGCCGTGTATTGATCGCCACCAGGATGCCGCCCGCCCCGGGCACGGCGTAGTGCGCCTCGAGCATCGCGGGAATGTTCGGGCACAGGAAGGCGACGCGGTCGTGCTTGGCGAGCCCGGCCGAGCGCAGGGCGGAGGCGAGCCGGTTCACCCGCTCCTCGAACTGCCGGTACGTGTAGCGCCGGGCCCCGTGGATCACCGCGACCTTGTCGGGAAACACGCAGGCGCTGCGCTCGAGGAAGCTGACGGGCGTGAGCTCTGTTCGATAGACGTTCTTCTGGGCCATCGGGCAAACCTCCGTGGATCGGTGCTGGGAGTCTGGGGCGACCGCGCCTCAGCTTAGCGAGCCCCCGCGCGCCTTGTCAAACGCCGCGCGGGCACGAATGCACGACGGCATGATGGCCGGGGTCTCCGGGGGACTCGGATGCGGAGCAGAAATATTCTCCTACACGGGATCCCGCCCAGAGCCGCGTGTCAGCGTTAGGGTATCGCTGCCGAAAACACGCTGGACCTCGAGGCGGCGACGCGAATGGCGGACCGCACGCGCTCGCACGAGCCGCTCGTCTTCGGGGCTCAGGCAGTGGCCGCGAGGAGCGCTTCGGCCGGGGCGAGCCAGCGATCCATCGCAGCCGCGCGGAACAGGCTGACGGCTTCCGCGAGGTGCGGCTGCGCCTCCTTCGGTCTGCCGACCAGCAGATGCGCCTGGCCAAGCGTGACGAGGCCGCGCGCTTCCAGCGCGCGCATCCCGAGCTCCCGTGCGACGGCGATCGCCTCCTCGAGCGGAGCCATGGCCTCGCCGACCGCCGGGCGGCCCCGGCGCAGCGCGATGGCGCCGAGCACGGCGGACAGCCATCCCGCGTCTCCGCGCTCCCCCCGCTCGCGAGCCCGAGGCAGTGCGTCGGCCGCGGCTCGAGCCGCGTCGTCGAGCCGGCCGGCCTCGAGGTACGTCTCCGCCTGCGCGATGAGCAGGCTCGTGTAGCCATACACCACCCTGGTGGCGCTCGCCTCCTCCAGGGCCTCGTCCAGAAGGGCCAGGCCGGCGTCGACTTTCCCCATCAAGCCGTGGGCTTGGCCAAGGGCGCCCAGCACGCGCGGCCGGTAGACGGGAAACTCCCCCTTGCCGCAGAGCGCGCGTGCGCGCTCCAGCGCGGGGATCGAAGATTCCGCGTCTCCGCGACCGAGGCGGACATGGCCCAGCGTGTACCACGCCCACACCTGCGCCTGGAGGCTGTCGATTCCGTCGGCGATCCTCACCGCGTCCTCCGCCCATCCGAGGCTCTCGTCGAAGAGGCCCAGGTTCTCCAGACACAGCGCCAGCCAGGTGCGGCACCCGACCGAGGGTCGGAGGGCGCCGGGCCGAAGGTGCTCGTCCAGCTCCGCCTCGTCCATCGATTCCGCGATCGCGCGGGCGCGCTCCGCCCCCGGCCGGTACTCGCCGACCGCGAAGTACGAGCGGCCGAGCCCGATCGACGCCCACACCGACAGGGAGTGATCGGCGGTCGTGTCCGCGATCGCGAGGGCGCGCTCGCCCGCGTTCGTGGCCTCGGCGTAGCGGCCGGTGGTGGCGAGGAAGTAGACGAGGGCGCCGAGCACCTGGCCCAGCCGCCGGTCGTCGCCGAGCGCATGGGCGAGGCGCTCGGCATCGCGGTAACCGGTCTTGGCGCGGTCGAACTGGCCAAACCAGTACCGCGTCCGGGCCAAGCTGAGGGACAGCTCGAAGCGCTGTTCCTGCCATGGACGGCTTTCCGGAAGGTGATCGAGCGCGTGCAGCGCTTCTTCGAAGCAGGCTGCGGCCTCGCGGCCTGCGTACCGCGATGCCGCCACCAGTCCGGCCTGGCGCAGATGCGTCACGGCCTTGTCCCAGTCCCCGGCCTCCCGGTAATGCGTGCCAAGCGCCAGTGAGTGACGACCGAGATCGCCGGGATGTAGCGCCTCCAGCGCTCGCGCGACGCGACGATGGAGCAGCGCGCGGCGGGGCGCGACCAGATCCGCGAGGTGGGCCTCCCGGATCTGGTCGTGCGTGAACTCGAGGCCGCCGGTGGCCTGCTCCAGGATGCGGCGCCGCACCAGCTCCTCGACGCCATCGGCCGCGTCGTCCTCGTCGAGCGCGGATGCGGAGTGGAGCAGTGCGAACTCGAACCGCCGCCCGATCACGGCGGCCACGTCGATCAGACGCCGGCCGCGATCGGAAACGGTGCGCAGACGGGCAGCGACCAGCTCCCGCACAGCCGCGGGCATGAACGCGCCCGCGGTCCCGGGCGTGCCTGCGTGCTCGCGCACAGCTCGGACCGTCTCGACGACCATGAACGGGTTGCCCTCGCTGATGCGCCAGATCTCCTCTTCGAGCGCGGCAAGCTCACGGGTGGGGCTCGCTCCGGCCAGTTCGCGGGTCAGCGCTGTTGTCTCCTCCCTCGTCAGGCGTGAGAGTGGCAGACGCACCAGGAAGCCCTCGCGAGCCAGCGCATCCCCCAGCGTGCGTTGCAGCCCGCTGTTCTCGACCTCCTCCTCCCGCGTCGTGCCGAGAATCAGCATCGGCCCGGTGCGATCGCGCCGCCCGAGGAATCCGCCCAGCCGCAGGCTCAGCTCGTCAGCCCAATGGAGGTCCTCGAGGATCACCAGCAGCGGGGCGCGTCCCGCGAGCGCGTCGAGACACTGGGCCACGGCCTCGAACAAGCGCAGCGCATCGTTGGGATCGGCAGGCGGCGCCGCGCCCTCCGCCAGCTCGGGCAGGAGCCGCGCGAGCTCCGACCGCCACACCGGGCTCAGCCCCTCGACCACCTCGCTCGTGATCGCGAGGCGCGCGCCGCGCAGGGCGTCGATCCACGGGGCAAACGGCAACGACTGTTCGGTCTCGTAACACCGGCCCAGCAACACCCGGCCGCCGCGCTGGACCGCGTGCGCGCCGAGCCCGGCGGCCAGACGGCTCTTGCCGACGCCGGCCTCCCCGAAGATCGCGGCCAACCGGGGTCCTCCCGCCCAGGCCCGCTCGAGGAGCGTCGTCATCTGGGCGATTTCGCGCTGCCGCCCGATCAGCGGCGCCTCCGCCAAGGGAGGCGGTGGCCCGACGCCCGACTGTAGCACCATGCCGGGCGGGGCCGTCACGGGCGTCGCGGCGGGCGCGGCGCCTGCCGGGGGCGAGGCGACCGCGCCCCGTGACTGGAGGATCTCGCGGTAGAGCGCCCTGGTTGCATCTTCTGGCTGGGTGCGCAGCTCGCGCTCGAGGACACTGACGCAGGCCTGATACTGCCGAAGAGCGGCTCCGCGTCGCCCGGCCTGTGCGTAGAGACGCATCAGCGTCCGGTGCACAGGCTCCTGAAGCGGGTCCAGCGTGAGGAGCTTGAGAGCGGTCTGGATCGCGCCGTCCGCCGCGCCCGCCTGGCGCTGGTGAGCGAGCAGACGAGCCAGCGCCTCGGTCGACATCTGGCGCAACCGCTCCCGCTCGCCAACCAGCCATTCCTCGAACGGAGGCTCCTGGAGGGCAAGGCCGGCCAGGAGGTCCCCCTGATAGAGGCCAGCCGATTCGGCCAGAGCGGAGGCTGAGCCCAGCACCACGCGGCGCTCGAACTCGCCGACATCGGTGCTGACCGCCCCCGCCTGCAACCCCACCGTCTCGCCTTCGACGATCAGGGCCTCGGTGTCCGCCAGGGCCTGACGCAGCCAGAAGAGCGCCTTGCGCAGGTTTCCGCGGGCCTGGGCCTTGGGCATATCGCCCCACAGCAAGGCGGCGAGCTTGTCGCGTGGATGGAGAGTGCCCGCGGGCAGCGCCAGGTAGGCGAGCAGCGCCTGCGCCTTTCGCGTCGGAAGGTCGATCGCGCCTCCCGGTACCACGCGGGCGTGGAACCCGCCGAGCAGAAACAGCTCCAACCGGGCCATGGACTCGAAAGCCAACGTAGCACACCTTGGAACGCCACTTTCCACTCTCGCCTCCGGTGAACGCCTCTTTTGAACGCCGCTTTCCACGGATGCCCTGACGTCCAGCCAACATGCCACCGGCTACAAGGGAGCCATGGAGAAACCGCCACGCCGAATCGGGAGCGCCTCCGGAGGCGTTCGCCGAAGCAGGACGAGAGGGGAGGTGCCAGTCCGCCGGCGGCCCTGGATCACCAGATCTCAACAAGAGTTCGTAGCCATACCGAACGACCCTCGAGCCATCCGCCCGGGGGACAACGGAGGTGCAAACATGATGAGGCAGGAGTGCTCTACGAGCATTCGCGCGAGCCTGAAGCGGACGGCTCGCCCGGCCGCGGGAATCATCGCGAATCACTCGAGAATCCGAACGAGCGCCTGGATCATGACCGCGATCCTGGCGTGTCTCCTGCTGCCCGCGGTCGCGGCCGCGGAGATGATGATCCCTGTCACGGTGCGCATCACGGAGCTCTGGCAACTCGATCACGGCCAGGATCCCGGCGTGTTCGGCATCGGCCAGAGCGTGGCGGACTTCTACGCCGAGGTGACGATCAACGGGACGACGCTCGACAACTTCGATCAGCGCTGCGACAACCCGCCCGCCACGCCCCCGGCGAACGAGGTGTTCGACGTGCCGCTCCCCTTCTTCACCGAGGACGACCCGTTCGTCGATCCCAGCTGTCCCAACGTGCCGGAGGCGTGGACGTTCACGGTCGATGTGCCGCTGAAGAGCCTCGTGGGCCTCAGCAAGACCATCCCCGTGACGATTCGCATCAAGGACAGCGACGGCGCGCTCTCCGACGATGACGTGGCGGCGACCATCAACCTCAAGGTGCCGTTCGGCGGTCGCTGGAGCGGGGATTTCGAGTGGCCGAAGAACTGCAACCGCGAGGCCGTGGAGGGCAGCGGAGCGCGCGTGTGCTGGCGGATCGAGACCGGCAAGGACTCGGACGGGGACGGGCTGCTGGACGACTGGGAGATCCACGGCATCGACATCGACGGCGATGGCGTGATCGACCTCGATCTGCCGGCAATGGGCGCCGATCCCATGCACAAGGACCTGTTCCTGGAGATCGACTGGGTCCCCGGCTTCCAGCCGACGCGGGACGCGATCCAGCAGCTGAAGCAGGCCTACGCGGCGGCGCCGGTCGATGCCGGCGGGGTCCGCAACCCGGACGGGAGGCCCGGCATCACCCTGCACGTGGACACCGGGAATCTCACGGAGAACGGGTTGCTGGTGGGCGACAACCTGGGCGGCGGCAGCGCCCTGCCTGCCGGCGTCCCGGTCTGCGGTCTCGTCGAGCTCGATGCCATGAAGCGCCAGCATTTCGCCACCAACCGCCGGCTCGCCTTCCGGTACGCGGTCACAGCATATCGCTGCTGTCAGGGCGGCCCCAACGCGGGCAACGTCTGTACTCTGAATACGCAGTGCGCCCCCGGGACATGCAGCCCGGGCGGCATCGCGGACAACCTCCCCGGCACCTCCTTCGTCTCGTTCAACAGAGACTTCCAGGGCTCCAACCTGATGCACGAGCTGGGGCACACGCTCGGGCTCTCGCACGGCGGGGCGCTGTCGCAGAGCTTGGTCAACTGCAAGCCGAACTACCTCAGCGTCATGAACTACAGCTACTCCGAGATCGACAGCCTGGTCGGGCTCCCGATCATCGACTACTCGCCGCCGCGCAAGAGCGACGGCACCCGCGGCCAGGCTCCCCTCGGCCCGCTCAACGAAGCGCACCTGAACGAGACGCTGGCACTCGATCCGAGCGATGCCGAACATCTCATCGCCTTTGTGAATGGCGGGGGCGGCCTCCGCTCGTCCCCCGTGGCCGCCCCGGTGGACTGGAACGGTGACGGCGACACGGCGGACACCAACGTCGGCGTGAACACCGATGCGAACAGTGAGGCCGGCTGCGACGGGAACGGCGGCCTCAACCCGTCACTTCCAGGGTTCGACGACTGGGCGAACGTCAACCTGCAGGTCGTGCAGTTCGGGTTGCCGCTGGCCCTGGCGCCGGCCTCGGCGCGGGAGCTCACCGCGGAGTTGGTCCCCTCGCACCGAGACCCCACGGATGACGAGATCCTGGAGATCCGTCAAGCGCTGAATACCGCGGACCTGTCGATCGCGACCAGCGGAAACCCGGGCCCGTACGAGGCGGGCACCGTGGTGACCCTCTCGTACCTTATCAAGGCCGCGAACCATGGGCCGAACCCGGCGCTGCCTCCCCGCGTCAGGGACACGCTGCCGCCGGGCGCGGTGCTGCTCTCTGCGGATCAGACATGCGTACAGGATTCCGCCAGCCAACTGACCTGCACGCTTGCTTCGATGCTGCCGGGCCAAGAGGCCAGCGTCTCGCTGTCGGCGCAGGCGCGGGCCGCGTGCGTCGGCGGCGTTCCCACGCCGATCGTGAACCGGGTGGCCGTCGAGAACGCCGCACGCCATGCCGGCCCTGATCCCGATCCGGCCAACAACGCGGCGAAATTCGAGACCGCCGTGGTGGACACGACGCCTCCCCAGCTCACCCTGTCGGCGTCGCCGTCCGAGCTCTGGGCGCCGAATCACCAGCTAGTGCCCGTCACGATCACCGTGACGACCAGCGACGCATGCGACGACAAGCCGGCCATCCAACTCCTCTCGATCACCAGCAACGAGGCGGTGAATGCCGGCGGGTCGGGCAACACGTCCCCCGACATCCAAGGGGCCGCGTTCCGCACCGACGACCGCCAGTTCATGCTGCGGGCCGAGCGGAGCGGCCAGGGCTCCGGGCGGGTCTACACCATCACCTACGAGGCGAAGGACAAGAGCGGCAACGCGACCACCAGCTCAGTCGTAGTGACGGTACCGAAGAGCCAGGCAAACCCGTAGCGAGGTCACGAGAGCCGTCGCGCCCGAAGGCAGAGAAGCGACGGCAAGTACGAGCGGGTAACCGTGGGAGACCCGCCGGGGCGACTCGATCCCCCGGCGTGGTCCACTGAAGCGCACTGCCACAGATCCATACGGAGGAGAGATCATGACGAACGGGAAAGCACTGCTGATCAGCGCACTCGTGCTGCTCGGGCTGTCCACGGCGCAGGCGGCTGAGCCTGCGGGTCAGGCGGGAGGACTTCCGACTCTCGACTACCGGCTCGGCGCGCTCGAGTCCACCGTGGCGGACCAGGAGACGGCGGGGGCGGCCCTGCAGGTCACCGTGGACGACCTGCAGATTCAGCTGAACGGAGTGCAAAATGACCTCGCCACGCTGGAAGGCCGCCTCCCGATGTTCGCGGTGGTCGATGGCGACGGGACGCTCCGGGCGTCGAGGGGCGTGCAGTCGGCCGGGCATTCGGTCGATGCCTCGGGCAATCCGCTGAAAGGGAGCTACAGGGTGCTGTTCAACCGAAATGTGTCGCTGTGTGCCGTGACGGTGACCGCCGAGCCCTCGTTCAGTGGCCAGATCACGGCAAGTGTCAACGGCACGTTTCGAGGAATTCCCAACCCCAACCCGAACTTTCCGCCAAACCAGTTCATCATCGTGCTGTTCGATGAGGACCACGACTTCGTCGATTCGCGCTTCAACATCATTGTCACGTGTTGAGAGCGAGAGCAAGGAGCAAGAGGGGCGCCGGGCAACCGGCGCCCCTCTTCCCTGCGCCGCCGGTCACAATACGGTCAGCCGAGTGTCGGGCGCACGGAGCGACGGCCGCCCTGGGCGGGCGACCGTCTTCGAGTCAGCTCACCTCGACTGTCCGATGCGCTCGTTCCCCAGCAGGCCGGAGGAGGCTGGTCGCGGACGATCCTGCCATGAGGCACGCCGATCTTGGCCGCCACGTGCTCCAGCCAGGCGGCGAGGTCCTTGCCAAGACGGACGGTGATCGTCTGACTCATATGGCAGGATTGTATTCGCCATGGCTCGCCGGCCCAGGCGCCGGCGAAGCCGGCCTCCGGATTCAGGTGCGCTTGGCGAGGACCTTCGCGAGGGACTCCGGGGCAAAGCCGAGCTGGAGCAGCGCCGCGCCGGTGTCGAAGTATTCGCGGTAGCGGGCGACGCGGCCGCCCTCGAGCTCGAAGAGGCTCATGCCCCGGAACCGCACCTTCCTCCCGGCGCTCCGCGGCACCGCCTCGGTCACGACATAGCTGAACGTCCACTCGGCCGCCGCGCGCTCGGGCGTCTCGACCACCGCGTCCATGTGCCAGACGTAGTCGCGGCCCTCGCGGAACATGCGCGCGAACATCTCCCGGAGGCCCGCCGATCCCGCGTGATCGCCGAAGAAGTTGTCGCGGTAGGTTCCGGTGGGCGTGAAGCAGGCGACGAGGGCATCGACGTCCTGCCGGTTGAACGCGCGCTCGAACTCTCTCACGATGCTCACGTTGCCGCTCCTTCTCCACGCATTCGCGCGATAGTCCTCAGCGGATGACGAAGCGCAGGTGCCGATGGGCTAGGCGCAGGGCCGCCTCGGCCGCCGCGGGCGTCTCCGCCCGCGAGAAGATGAAGCCGAGATAGCGCGCGCCCTCGGGAAGCGGCACGACCTCCTGCCCCTTGTGCAGGGCGATCACCACGTCCTCGACGAGCGGCACCGCGCGAGCGGCGTCGAGGCCCTCGACCTCCTCCAGCACGCCCGCCCCGGGGATCGGGATCATCATCACGCCGGCGGCCCGGCGGTCGCGCTCGAGCGAGGCGATGGGCATCCCGAGGGCGTGGCGCAGGATGATCTCCTCGAGCGACATGCCCGTCCCGAAGCTCAGCGTGCGCGAGCACAGGCCGCCGATGGACCGCGCGGCGATCTCGATCATGAACGCGCGGTCGCGCCCGGCGCCGTCCCGGTCGAGCCGCAGCTCGGCGTGGACCGGGCCGTCGTGCAGGCCGAGGGCTTCCGCCGCGCGTCGCGCGCATTCCCGCACCACCGCCTGGGCATCCGCGGGGAGGCGCGAGGGCGTCACGTAGATCGTCTCCTCGAAGAACGGCCCGTCGAGCGGATCGGGCTTGTCGAAGAGCGCCAGCGTCTCGAGCGCCC
>Ga0068860_100007909_pt1 | contig 10615 bp, 7 predicted proteins | sample KBSSwiS32_FD_66597 | JGI IMG/M metagenome (GOLD analysis project Ga0068860, IMG submission 66597) | Switchgrass rhizosphere microbial communities from Kellogg Biological Station, Michigan, USA - KBS Switchgrass S3-2 | ecosystem: Host-associated > Plants > Roots > Rhizosphere > Soil ...
CGCGCTTCCGAGGCCGCCTTTTTGAGCGACAATCCTGAGATTTTAAATCCGCCGGAAGGCGGTGCGCCATCGCCCACGATTGCAGTCGAAGATGAGCTGAAACGCTCCTATCTCGATTACGCCATGAGCGTGATCGTGCAGCGCGCGCTTCCCGACGCCCGCGACGGGCTCAAGCCGGTACATCGCCGCATTCTCTATTCCATGCATGAGAATGGCTACGATTGGAACAAGGGCTATCGCAAATCCGCCCGCGTGGTCGGCGATGTCATCGGTAAATATCACCCGCATGGCGATCAATCGATTTACGATGCGCTGGTGCGCATGGCGCAGGATTTTTCCATGCGCGCCCCGCTTGTCGACGGGCAGGGCAATTTTGGCTCGGTGGACGGCGATCCGCCTGCCGCCATGCGTTACACCGAAGTCCGCCGCGCCAAGATCGCGCATGCGCTGACCGAGGACATCGACAAGGACACCGTCGAGTTCCGCGACAATTACGACGGCACCGAGCAAGAACCGTCGGTGCTGCCCTCGCGCTTTCCCAACCTTCTGGTCAATGGCTCGGCCGGCATCGCCGTGGGCATGGCGACCAACATTCCGCCGCACAATCTGGGTGAGGTGATCGATGCCTGTCTCGCCTATATCGAAGATCCGTCGATCAATCTGGAGCGGCTGACCGAAATCGTGCCGGGGCCGGATTTTCCCACCGGCGCGCTTTTGATCGGCAAGCAGAATGCCCGCGCCGCGCTGGCGCGCGGCCGCGGCTCTATCCTGATGCGGGCGCGTTGCGCGGTGGAGGAGATCCGCAAGGATCGCGACGCCATCATTGTCACCGAACTGCCCTATCAGGTGAACAAGGCGATGCTAATCGAACGCATCGCCGAACTGGTGCGCGACAAGCGCATTGAAGGCATCGCCGACATTCGCGACGAAAGCGACCGTTCCGGGATGCGGATGGTCATCGAGCTCAAGCGCGACGCTTCCAGCGAAGTGGTGCTGAATCAGCTCTACCGTTTCTCCAGCCTGCAGCAGAGTTTCGGCGTCAACATGCTGGCGTTGAACAACGGCCGTCCGGTTCAGATGAACCTGAAGGAGCTGTTGGCCGCCTTTGTCGGATTCCGCGAGGAAGTTGTCACCCGCCGCACCAAGTTCGATCTCGCCAAGGCGCGCGATCGCGGCCATATCCTGGTCGGATTGGCGGTTGCCGTCGCCAATATCGACGAAGTCATCAAGTTGATCCGCGGCGCTCCGGACGCCACTGCCGCGCGCGAACAATTGATGGCCCGCCCATGGCCTGCCAGGGACGTTGGTCCGCTGGTGGCGCTGATTGCCGATCCGCGCCATCGCGTGGAAGACGACGGCACCATCAAGCTGTCGGAAGAACAGGCCAAGGCCATTCTGGACCTGCGCCTGCAACGCCTGACCGCGCTTGGCCGCGACGAAATCAACGACGAGGCCGAAAAGCTGGGACTGGCGATCGCCGATTATCTCGACATTCTGTCGTCGCGCGGCCGGGTCTTGACCATCATCAAGGATGAGCTCGCCGCGATCCGCGATGAATTCGCCACCCCGCGCAGAACCGAACTGATCGACGCGGAAATCGAGCTGGAAGACGAGGCGCTGATCGAGCGCGAGGATGTCGCCGTCACCGTCACCCATAACGGCTATATCAAGCGCACGCCGCTGGCCGAGTACCGGGTGCAGGGCCGCGGCGGCAAGGGCCGTGCCGGCATGGCGACACGCGACGAGGATTTTGTCGTCAGCCTGTTTGCGGCCTCCACCCACGCCTGGCTGCTGTTCTTCTCCTCCACCGGCATGGCCTACAAGCTCAAGGTCTGGCGTCTGCCGGAAGCCCGTATCGCGGGCAAAGGCAAGGCGATGGTCAATCTTCTGCCGCTCAGCGAAGGCGAGCGCATCACCACCATCCTGCCGCTGCCCGAGAACGAGGCGGAATGGGAAAAGCTGAATGTCGTGTTCGCCACCAAGTCCGGTGACGTGCGCCGCAACCAGCTGTCGGATTTTGCCCAGGTCAACAAGAACGGCAAAATCGCCATGAAGCTGGAAGCCGGCGACGGCATCATCGGCGTGGCCACCTGTACCGAGGCCGATGATTTCCTGCTCACCACCCGCGGCGGCAAGGCGATCCGTTTCCCAGTCGGCGATGTTCGCGTCTTCAAGGGCCGCGATTCCACCGGCGTGCGTGGCATCAAGCTGGCGTCTGGCGATGAAGTCGTCAGCCTGTCCTTGCTCTATCATTCCGACGCCACCAGCGCGGAATGCCGCGCCTATCTCAAACAGGCTTCCGCTGCGCGCCGCGCCGAAAGCGGCGAGCAGGAAGTTCCCGTCGAAATTGAAGAGGATACGGAGGAGGGTGTCGAGGAAGCTACCCTTACGCCGGAACGCTATGCGGCGTTGGGCGCGCGCGAACAGTTCGTGCTCACCATGTCGCAAACCGGCTTCGGCAAGCGCACTTCGTCTTACGAGTACCGCGTCACCGGCCGTGGCGGTTCTGGTATTGTCGCCATCGGCATGGGCAAGAAGAACAGCGCGGTGATCGCGTCCTTCCCGGTGGAGGAGAGCGACGACCTGATGCTGATCTCCGACACCGGCCAAACCATTCGCGTGGCGGTGTCCGGGGTCTCGGTCCAGGGCCGCGCCGCCCAGGGCGTCACCGTCTTCCGCGTCGATGAAGGCGAGAAGGTGGTGTCGGTGGAACGCATCGCCGATGCCGGCGGCGGCGAATGAACGGCCCCTCTTCAAAAATAAAGAGACTCATCGGTCTTTATCCCGGCACCTTCGATCCGGTAACCCTGGGTCATCTGGACATCATCAAGCGCGCCGTCAAGCTGGTGGATCATCTGGTGATCGGAGTGGCGATCAACGCCTCTAAAAATCCCATGTTCAACTTGGATGAGCGGGTGGCGATGGTGAAGGCCGAAGCGGAAAAGCTGGCGGCCGGCCATGCCACCATCGAGGTCAAGGCCTTTGACAGCCTGCTGGTGAAATTCGCGGCAGAGCTCGGCGCCTCGGTGATCATCCGCGGCCTGCGTGCGGTGTCGGACTTTGAGTATGAATTCCAGATGGTGGCGATGAACCAGCGCCTCAATACCGAAATCGAGACCGTCTTCCTGATGGCCGATCCCCGGCACCAGGCGATTTCCTCCAAGCTGGTCAAGGAAATCGCCCTCCTGGGCGGCGACATTTCGCCTTTCACCACGCCTTCCGTGGCGCAAGCTCTTATCAAACGCAGCAAGGAAAACACGTAATGGCCGACTACCTGATTCTCGACCTCAAACACGGACCGGTGAAGATCAAGCTTCGCTCCGATCTGGCGCCCAATCATGTCGAGCGCGTCAAGACACTTACCGATCAAGGCTTTTATGATGGGGTGGTGTTTCACCGCGTGATCCCGGGCTTCATGGCCCAGACCGGCGATCCCACCGGCACCGGCGCCGGCGGTTCGGATCTGCCCGATCTCAAGGCGGAATTCTCGGGCGAGAAACACACGCGCGGCACGGTGTCGGCGGCGCGCAGCCAAAATCCCAACAGCGCCAACAGCCAGTTCTATATCTGCTTTGCCGACGCGCCCTGGCTGGACCGGCAATATTCGGTGTGGGGCGAAGTGGTCGAAGGCATGGACAATGTCGACAAGATCAAGAAGGGCGGCGAGCATAATAACGGCGCCATCAGCGGCGAGCCCGACAAGATTCTCAAGGCCCGCATCGAAACAGTGTAAAGCGCAATAATTGGTGAGTGGCGCGGGCGCGAGCCCGCGTCCTAGAACCATGTCTATTCGCCGGAGCCTTTGTGACCAATCCCATCCCGTTCATCGATCTGCAGGCTCAGCGCCGTCGCCTGGGCCCCGCTTTGGACGCCGCCATCAAGGCGGCGGTGGAGGGCGGTCAATGGATCCTGGGCCCGCAGGTGGCGCAATTCGAAAAGGACATCTCGGCTTGGGCCGGGGTGAAGCATGCCATCGGCTGCTCAGACGGCACCGATGCGCTGCTGCTGTTGTTGCGCGCCTGGGGCGTGGGGCCGGGAGACGCGGTTTTCGTGCCGGCCTTTACCTTCGTGGCAACCGCGGAAGTCGTGTCGCTGGCGGGCGCCGTGCCGGTGTTCGTGGATGTGCTGTCCGATACCTTCAACATGGATCCGGTCAGCCTGGAAGCCGCCATCGCGATGGTGAAGCGCGACGGCAAGCTTAAGCCCAAAGTGGTGATGCCGGTGGACCTGTTCGGCCAGCCGGCTGACTATCGCAGCCTGGCGCCCATCGCCAAGCGCGAAGGCCTCAAGCTGCTTTGCGATACCGCGCAAGGCTTCGGCGCGGTGATGGACGGCAAGCGTGCCGGGGCGATCGGCGATGCCGCCGCCACCAGTTTCTTTCCCGCCAAGCCGCTGGGTTGCTATGGCGACGGCGGCGCCTGTTTCACCAATGACGACGGGTTGAAGGAAAAGCTGCTGAGTCTGCGGATGCATGGCCAGGGCCGCGACCGCTATGAGCATGTTGCGATCGGATTGAATTCGCGGCTGGACACAATCCAGGCCGCTATCCTGATCGAGAAGTTGAAAATTTTCGAAGACGAGATAGACAAGCGCAATGTGGTGGCGCAGCGCTACACCCAGGCCTTTGCCGGGTCCAACCGCATCAAAACGCCGGTAGTGCTGGAGGGTGTCACCTCGACCTGGGCGCAATACACTTTGCAGGTGGCCGACCGTGCCCGCTTCCAGGCCGACCTCAAGCAGGCGGGCGTCCCGACCATGGTCTATTACCCCATCCCGCTATCCCGCCAGCCGGCCTATGCCGCCTATCCGGGCGTCGCCACGCCTGTCAGCGAGGCCTTGTGCGGCCATGTGGTGAGCCTGCCCATGCACCCCTATCTGGACGAAGACGCCCAGGACCGGGTGATTGACGCGGTCCTGGCGACGGCCGGATAAAGGCTCCAATCCTTGAAATAAAGTTCCAACTTGCGGCGTCCTGTCGCAGGGCTATAGTCGCCCCACTGGTTCAGGTCCACGGGCAGCCGTGACCGACGGTCCCCCTCCAACTCCCTCGAGGAGCGCCGCCAGGCCATGGGTGCTCCCAGAGCAACGGGAGAACAGCATGGCGACTATCCGAAACCCCATCGAATGGAGCGGCGCCCAGTTCGTCGCCGCAGCCCATGCCGCCGAGGCGATGGGCAAGTCCATCGATCATATGCGCGACACGGCGCATTCGCCGGCGCCCGCCATTCGCCGCATCGCCACCAGCGACGTCTGGCAATCCCTGCGCCAGGGTTTTTCCGATTTCGAGGCCTATCGCAGCGACGTGATCTTCCTCTGCGCTACCTATGCGATTGTCGGCCTGGTGCTGGCGCGGCTGGCCTTCAACAGCGAACTCTTGCCGCTGCTGTTCCCGCTGGCCAGCGGCTTTGCCATCATCGGACCGTTGGCGGCGGTAGGGCTTTACGAGATGAGCCGGCGGCGCGAGCAGGGGGCGGAAGTGGGCTGGGCCAATGCCTTTGACGTGCTCAAGGCACCCGCTGTAGGCGGGATCGCCGCCCTGGGTCTGATCCTGATCGCCACGTTCCTGCTGTGGCTGGCGACGGCCTGGGTGATCTTCCAGGCCACTCTGGCACCCACCTTGCCCAGGCATCCCAGCGCCTCGTTTTTCCTCCAGTCGGTGCTGTTCACCGCTCCGGGGCAGGAAATGATCGTGATGGGCTTCAGTGTTGGTTTTGTCTTCGCACTATTCGCCATGATGCTCAGCGTAGTGTCGTTCCCGCTTCTGCTGGACCGCGATACCGGCCTGGACACTGCCATCGGCACGTCATTTCGGGCGGTGCTGGCCAATCCCGCTCCCATGGCGCTGTGGGGACTGATCGTTGCGGCTCTGCTGCTGGCCGGCTCGGCCCTGGCTTTTGTCGGGCTGATGGTGGCGATCCCAGTATTGGGACACGCCACTTGGCATCTCTATAGAAAGCTTATCGTCTAGCGCGGTCCTTTTGACCGCTGGCGTTGTCGCGCCTTCGCTCATGTACGTTTTCAGTACACATCGCTTGGCGCTCCTAGCCAGCGGCCAAAATTCCTCGCGCTAGGGGAGGGTGCCTGATATAGGGCCCCGCCATGGATGTCAGCCTGTTCGATTTCGAATTGCCGAGCGCTAGAATCGCGCTTCGTCCCGCATCGCCACGCGACAGCGCGCGGCTGATGGTGGTCGAAGCAGACGGCCGCATCACCCATCGCAGCGTGCGCGATCTGCCGGACTATCTGCGGGCAGGGGATGCGCTGCTGGTCAACGACACGCGCGTGATCCCGGCGCGGCTGCATGGCCAAAGATTGCGCGCCACCGGGCCGGCGAAAATCGAGGTTCTGCTGCACCGGCGTTTGGGCATCGATCGCTTCTCGGTGCTGGCGCGGCCGGCGCGAAAGCTTGCGATGGGCGACAAGCTTGTATTCGGCAATCTGCAAGCCCAAGTGGCGTCGCGCGGCGACAATGGCGAAGCCGAACTTCAGTTCGCCTTGTCCGGCGTAGCCCTGGATGCCGCTATTGCCGCGCAGGGCGAGATGCCCTTGCCGCCTTACATTGCCGGCAAACGCAAGGCGGATGCGCGCGATGTTTGCGACTATCAGACCCTGTTCGCGCGCGCCGATGGTTCGGTGGCCGCGCCCACCGCCGGACTGCATTTTACCCCTGAGCTTTTCGCCGCTTTGGAAAAGAATGGCGTGACAAGCGAGCGCGTAACTCTGCATGTCGGGTTGGGGACCTTCCTGCCGGTCACGGTGGAAGATACCGGCCAGCATCGCATGCATAGCGAACACGCGATTTTGGATGCACCCACCGCGGAGCGGCTGAATGCGGCGCATGCTGCGGGCGGACGCATCGCCTGTGTCGGCACCACCAGCCTGCGCACCTTGGAAAGCGCGGCCGGCGCCGACGGCCTGGTCCGGCCTTTCGACGGCGAAACCGATATTTTCATCACCCCCGGCTACCGCTTTCGCGCCACAGACATGCTGCTGACCAATTTTCATTTGCCGCGCTCCACGCTGTTCATGCTGGTCAGCGCCCTGATGGGGCTGGAGGTGATGAAAAAAGCCTATGCCGAAGCCATCGCCCAAGGCTATCGCTTCTATTCCTATGGTGACGCCTGTCTGCTAATGCCATCGCGATGAGCAATTTTCGTTTTGAACTTCTGGCCAAGGACGGCGAGGCGCGCACCGGCGTCATCCACACGCCGCGGGGCGAGATCCGCACCCCCGCTTTCATGCCGGTTGGGACGGCGGCGACCGTCAAGGCCATGCTGCCGCAAAGCGTGCGCGAGACCGGCGCCGATATTCTTTTGGGCAACACCTATCACCTGATGCTGCGGCCCGGTGCGGAGCGCATCGCGCGGCTTGGCGGCTTGCACAAATTCATGGACTGGCAGCGGCCTATCCTCACCGATAGCGGCGGCTTCCAGGTAATGTCGCTGTCGGCCCTGCGCAAGATCAGCGAGGAAGGCGTCAAGTTCCAGTCGCATATCGACGGCCATGAGGAATTTCTTTCGCCCGAACGCGCCATGGCGATTCAGCGTCTGTTGGGATCCGACATCCAGATGGTGTTCGACGAGTGTCCGGCTTTGCCGGCGACCCATGACGCAATTGAAAAATCCATGGCGCTGTCCATGCGCTGGGCCAGACGGTCCAAACACGCTTTTGGCGAGCAGACGGAGGAAGAGCGTCGCGGGCGCGCCTGTTTTGGCATCGTGCAGGGCGGCACCTTCTCCGATCTTCGGGTGCGTTCCGCCGAGGCGCTGAAGGAAATCGGCTTTGACGGGTATGCGGTGGGCGGCTTGGCGGTGGGCGAACCGCAAAGCGCCATGTTCGAAACCTTGGAAGCCACGGTGCCGCATCTACCGCAGGACCGGCCGCGCTATCTGATGGGCGTGGGCAAGCCTTCGGACATTGTGGGCGCGGTGCTGCGCGGCATCGACATGTTCGATTGCGTGCTGCCCACCCGTTCGGGGCGCAATGGCCAGGCTTTCACATCGCAAGGGGCCTTGAACCTCAAGAATGCCCGTTTCGCGGAAGATCAGGCGCCGTTGGATGCGGGTTGTGATTGTCCGGCCTGCCGCCAGTTCAGCCGGGCCTATCTGCATCATGTGGTGAAATCCGGCGAGATCATCGCCGCCATGCTGCTGACCTGGCACAATCTGACCCATTATCAGCGACTCATGGGCGAATTGCGCCTGGCTATTTCGCAGTCCCGGCTGGCACAGTGGGTGCGAAGCTATAGCGCTACCACTCAGCCGGTGGATGCAATTTAGCCTGGAACTCAACTTAAGATATTGTTTTGTAATAGAAATCTAAAGTAACCTGTTCTCAACCCGCCTCGCTCTGTTCATCTTGGACCCTTTATCCGGGCGTGATTTTGCAAGGGCGAATTGTTAGTCTGCGGCCGAGGTGGAGCCCCAAAGATTCATGACTGTCGCAGCGACCGTTGAACAAACACGTCACTACCCCTTGGGGGTGCGTGGCGCTGGTTCCTATTGGCGACGCCTGACAATTCTGCTGGGCCTGATGGCGTCGGACCTGGCCTGTTTCGCGATCGCCGATACCGTTCTGCATCTGGCTGCGACGCCTCCCGCGCTGGCCCTGTTCCGCAATCGCTCTTTGGGCCAGCCGAACACCGTCATCGATCTGGTGATGCTTATCGCTCTGGTGTTCGCGGGCGCCCGCTATCTGGTGGGTGACTATAGCCGGCGGCAATTGTTTTGGGACGGGGCGCGCTCCACCACCACGGCGTTGCTGGTCTGCGGCTTCGCCTATTGCGCTGCCGTGCCGCTGCTCGATCCCGGCGGTCTGGTTCCCAGCATTCTGATCTGGTTGAGTTTGATATTCGCGCTGCCCACGGCGCGGCAGGGCATGCGGCTGATTTTGGGCAAGATGGGGGTGTGGCATCTGCCCACCGCCATCATCGGCACCAGCCCCATGGCGCAAGAGGTCGTGCCGGTGCTGGGCCAGCAATTGGCCTTGGGTCTCAAGGTGCATTGGGTGGTGCCGGAAACTCCGGAGAAACATCTTGCCAGCGCCTTTGCCGGTCTGATTCCTCTGGCGGCGCCGCCGGATCAATTGGCTTCGGTCTTGATGTCGGTCGGCTGCCGGCAGGTGATCCTGGTGCCGGACGACCGCACCAGCATGAACCACAATGACCTGATCGATCAGTTGGTGGGCGCCGATATCGCGGTGGCGATTGTGCCGTCGCTGCGCCGCTTGCCGCTTTACGGCCTTTCGACCAATTATTTCTTCGGCAAGGATCTCTTGCTGCTGCAAGTGCGCAACAATTTGGCGCGGTTGCCGCAGCGCATGTTCAAGCGCAGCCTGGATTTCATCGGCGCGGTCATTTTGACGGCGCTGCTGACGCCGCTGTTTTTGCTGTTCGCCTTCATAATCTGGAAGGAAGACAAAGGACCGGTGTTTTTCCGCCAGACCCGGGTGGGGCGGCACGGGCGCGATTTCACCTGCTGGAAGTTCCGCACCATGGTGGTGGACGCCGAGGACCAGATGGCGCGCTGGCAAATCGAGAATCCGGTTCTGCTGGCGCGCTATTGCGAATCCAACTTCAAGCTGCAGGCCGATCCGCGCGTTACCAGCATCGGCGACTGGATGCGGCGCAAGAGCCTGGACGAACTGCCGCAGCTGTTCAATGTGTTGTTGGGCGATATGAGCCTGGTGGGGCCGCGTCCCTTGCTGCGCCGCGAGTTGCCGGAATATGGCGCGGTGATCAGCCTGTATGAGCGGGTGCGGCCTGGCATCACCGGCCTGTGGCAGATCAGTGGACGCAGCCACACCACCTTTGCCGAACGCATCTCCTATGATGAGTGGTACATCAAGAACTGGACCGTGTGGTACGACCTGGTGATTTTGCTGCAGACGGTGTGGGTGCTGCTCAAGGGTCAAGGTGCGTATTGAGGGCCGGATCGCGCAGTCACAACCCGTTGTCCGATCTCGAAGCGGAACTACACAGTGGTTACATCGGCATGATACGGGCTTTATCGCCATTCGACTCCATTGTACTAGACGACAACAAACTGAGATGTGAGTGAATGGTTTCTTTTGCTCCCAATGCCGATCCCAAGATCATTGCCGACGCCTATGAAGACCAGGGCTATGTCGTTATTGAGAAGCTGATACCGGAGGCGCTGGTTGACGAGGTTCTGTTCGCGTTGGAACAGGCCAAGACCCGCCGCAGCGCCATTTATTATTCACAGAGCGTACATCGCTGGGTGAAGCCGCGGCTGTCCCGCCATTCTTACTGGATCGATTCCGTGGAAAATCCCACCTGGCATATCAACCTGCCCAGGCTGCGCCGGGCCGTCATGCGGATTCTCTATCACCAAAATGTGTCGGACATGCTGTTGCGGATATCCGGGCGGCCGAGTTTCATTTCCTGGCAAGACATGCTCTTCGACCGCTCGGTCGGCACTATCGACCATCAGGACAGCTGGTACCTGGATACGCGGCCCCATGGGCATCTTATCGCCGGATGGTTCTCGCTGGAAGACATCCAGCCGGGCAGCGGACCCTTCTTCGTCTATCCGAAGTCGCACAATTTGCCGCGCATCGACGAAAGCTCGCATCCCGATCACAAGGCGTTCCTGGC
>Ga0068860_100007913_pt1 | contig 10612 bp, 7 predicted proteins | sample KBSSwiS32_FD_66597 | JGI IMG/M metagenome (GOLD analysis project Ga0068860, IMG submission 66597) | Switchgrass rhizosphere microbial communities from Kellogg Biological Station, Michigan, USA - KBS Switchgrass S3-2 | ecosystem: Host-associated > Plants > Roots > Rhizosphere > Soil ...
AGCCGGTCGTTCGGGATCACGATGAGCGTGTCGCACTGGTTGCGCAGCTCGTCTATTCCCGCCTCGGCCTGCACCTGACGGCGCTTGCCCTCGAACGAGAACGGCCGGGTGACCACGCCGATGGTCAGGGCGCCCAGCTTGCGGGCGATGTTGGCGACCACGGGCGCGCCACCGGTGCCGGTGCCGCCGCCCTCGCCGCAGGTCACGAAGACCATGTCGGCCCCCTTGAGGACCTCCTCGATCTCGTCGCGGTGATCCTCGGCGGCGTTCTTGCCGACGTCGGGCTGGGCGCCCGCCCCGAGGCCGCGGGTGAGCTCCCGGCCGACGTCCAGCTTCACGTCGGCGTCGCTCATCAGCAGCGCCTGAGCGTCGGTGTTGATCGCGATGAACTCGACTCCCTTGAGCCCCACCTCGATCATGCGGTTGACGGCGTTGACGCCGCCGCCGCCGATCCCGACGACCTTGATGACCGCCAGGTAGTTGTGTGGAGGTGTCATCGGGCTCAGCCTTCCCTTCGGGGTGGACGGACGTCGCGGCGCGACTTCGACGTCCGCTGCCGTACAAGGGAGGGCGAGGAAACCCTCACCCTCTACTAGAGGCTTAGGGTTATGTCAACCATTCAACCTCTGGAGGCAACGTAAGCGGACGGCAGGCCTCAACCAAGGACCGGCGCGGCGTGTCGGCGGGCGCTTGCCTGGCGGATATCCGACGCCCCCGTAACCTCCGCCCTAATAAGCCGTTCGTGGCGAAATGTCCGATAAGCACGAAATTTCCAATTAACGAAGTGTCACCACGAGCGGCGCCGAGACGTCGATCTCCTTGCTCGCCTTCTTCAGCAGGGCCGTCGCCACCTGACTTTTCGTCTCGTTCTCGGTGTCGTCGCCCCAGACCACCGTGCGGCCCTTGGTGAGCTCCAGGTGGATCTGCGCGGGCGCGGCCACCGAGACCGCGACCAACTGCTCGCGCAGCTCCGGGCTGAGCGCGCCGAGCACCTTCAGCGCCGACCGGGTGTTCAGATCGGCCGGGCCCGGCCGCGCGATGCGGACCAGCGGCAGGCCGTCCGGCTTGCGGCCGACTTCCCGGTACGGGGTGCCGGACGTGTCGATCAGCGTCATCTTCCCCGGGCCGGTGGGCACCGCGGCCACCGCCGTCCGCTCCACCACCTCGATCACCAGCGTGGACGGCCAGCCGCGCTTGACCGTGACCCGGTCGACCGCCGGGATGGCCCGCACCCGGGCGCGCACGCCGTCCAGGTCGACCCGGGCCAGCGGCTCGCCGGACGGCACGTCGGCGGCCTGCTCGATCTGCACCGGATCGAGCAGTTGGGCGCCGACCACCTTGACATTGCGGACGCCGAGCACCGCCGTCCCGTACACCACCCAGGTCAGCGCCCCGGCGACGACCAGCGCCCCGGCCGTCGCCGCCCAGGGCACCGCGGCCCGCAACCGGCGCTGGCGGGCGCGCGCCATGAACCGCCGGGCCGAGGACGGCACCGCGTCGGTGTTCGCCCGGACCAGCCGCCAGTTGCGTCCGCCTGCGTTCATCTACCCCGTCAGCTCCCCGGGGGCGCATCCGCCAGCGCGGCCAGCAGCTCGTCACCCATCAGCGAGATCGGCGGCGCACCCATGGTGACCACCACGTCGCCCGGCCGGCTGCGGCGGACCACCTCGGCCGGCACGTCCTCCCAGTCCGGGACGAAGACCTTGTGGCCGGCCGGCAGGTCGATCGCGCCGGTCAGCGCCACCCCGCCCTCGCCCGGCCCGCGCACCTCACCCGGGCCGAAGACCTCCATCACGATCACCTCGTCGGCGATCGCCAGCCCCTCGGCCAGCTCGGCCTGCAGGTCGCGGGTGCGGTACACCCGGTACGGCTGGAAGACCACCAGCAGCCGGCCGTCGCCGGCCACCTCGCGCAGGGTCCGCAGCGCCGCCTTCACCGAGGTCGGGTGGTAGGCGTACTCGTCGTAGACCCGTACCCCGGCGGCGATGCCCTTGCGCTCGAAGCGCCGGCGCACGCCCGGGAACGACTCCAGCGCCTCGGTGATCTTGTCGAGCGGCAGGCCCAGGCGCAGCGCGGTGAGCACCGCCGCCGCGCTGTTCAGGCCCATGTGCCGGCCGGGCAGCGCCAGCTTGATCTCGCCGAGTTCCTGGCCGTCCAGCGACGCCCGGTAGCGCACTCCGCTCACGGTGGAGACCACGTCGCTGAGCCGCAGATCGGCGTCGGCGCTTTCGCCGTACGTGAAAACGGTCTTGCCCTGAGCGCGCAGCGAACCGATCAGGTCTTGGGTCCCGGGGTCGTCGGCGCACGTCACCACGAAGCCGTCGGCGTCGGTGAGCTCGGCGAACTGCAGGAAGCCGGCCTTCAGACCGGGCAGGTCGCCCCAGTTGTTGAGGTGGTCGGCCTCGATGTTCGTGATGATCGCGACGTGCGGCCGGTAGATCAGGAAGGTCTTGTCGCTCTCGTCCGCCTCGGCCACGAAATGCGGCCCGGTGCCGTGGTGCCCGTTCGAACCGGCCTCGGAGATCTCGCCGCCGATCACGAAGGACGGGTCCTGCCCGGCGTGCTGCAGGATCACCGTCATGATCGAGGTGGTGGTGGTCTTGCCGTGGGTGCCGGCCACCGCGATGGTCTGCCGGTCGGTCATCGCCGCGGCGAGCGCCTCGGAGCGGTGCATCACGCGCAGGCCGCGCCGGCGGGCCTCGACCAGCTCGAGATGGTCCTGCGGGATCGCGGTCGAATAGACGACGGTGTCCACACCGTCCAGGTTTTCCGGGACGTGTGCCATGTGCACGGTGCCGCCGAGCGCGCGCAGCGCGGCCAGCGACGGCCACTCGCGCAGCTCGCTGCCGGAGACGGGCACGCCCCGGGTGAGCAGCAGCCGGGCCAGGCCGGCCATGCCGACCCCGCCGATGCCGATCAGGTGCACGCTGCCCAGGTCCTCGGCGGTCAACTCGCCGGCCGGCGTGAGCTCGGAAAAAGAGATCATCGTGCCTTCGCCACCGCTTCCAACACAAACTCCAGGAGGGCCTCGTCACCATCGCGGCGTCCGTACCGCGAAGCGGCCGCGCCCATCATCCCCAGCCGCTGCCGGTCGCGTGCCAACGGGATGATGTGCTGCTCGATCCACTCGGGAGTGAGCTCGCTGTTGTCCACCAGGATGCCGCCGCCCGCCTCGACCACCGGCAGCGCGTTGCGCTTCTGCTCCTGGTTGCTGTGCGGGTACGGGACGTAGACCGCGGGCACGCCGAGCGCGGTCGTCTCGGCCACCGTGATCGCGCCGCCCCGGCAGAGCATGAGGTCGGCCGCCGCGTAGCCCAGCTGCATGTCGGACAGGTACGGCAGCACCACGTACGGGACCGGGAGGTCGTTGGGCACCTCGAACGGGTCGTTCCGGCCGCCCTGGACGTGCAACACCTGGATGCCGGCGTGGGCGAGCCGCTTGGCCGCGGCGGCCACCGCCAGATTGATCGTCCGCGCGCCGGACGAGCCGCCGGAGACGAACAGCACCGGCAGGTCGGGCCGCAGGCCGAACTGGTAGAGCGCCTGCGGGCGCAGCGCGGCCCGGTCCAGATGGGTCAGCTTGGTGCGCAGCGGCACGCCGACCACCCGGGCGTCGCGCAGCGACTCGGCCTGCTGCGGCTGGCTGGGGAAGCCGACCGCGACGTTCTTGGTGAACCGCATCCCCATCCGGTTCGCCACGCCCGGTGGCACGTTCACCTCGTGGATGACGATCGGCAGGTCGCGTTTCCAGGCGGCCAGGTAGGCCGGGACCGACACGTACCCGCCGAAGCCGACCACCACGTCGGCCTGCACCTCGTCGAGGATCTTGCCGGCTGCGTGCGAGGACTTGTACATCCGGTCCGGGGTGCGCAGCAGGTTCATGTTGATCGACCGCGGCAGCTGGAACGCGGGGATGATCCGCAGGTCGTACCCGGTGGGCGGGATCAGCTCGTTCTCCATGCCCTTGGGGCTGCCGAGGGCCGTGATGCGCACCTCCGGGAAGTGCCGCTTCACCGCGTCGGCGAAGGCGAGCAGCGGGTAGATGTGACCGCCGGTGCCTCCGCCGGCGAGCACGACCGACCGCAGCAGACCCATCACCGTCTCCTATCTCCCCCCGCGGGGGAGGGAGCCCGGCCGGCCCCCGGCTGCCGCTGCGGGGGTAGGGGCGGCAGCGGGGCCCAGAGTAGCCGCACCCACATCGCGGGCGGACGGGCGTTCAGCGCCTTGGCCGCATCCGGCTCCGCGCGGGCGAACGAGGCGAGCATGCCGATCGCGGCCAGCGTGACCACCAGGGCGCTGCCGCCGGTGGAGATGAACGGCAGCGGCAGGCCGGTGATCGGCAGCATGCCGGTGACCCCGCCGATGTTGATGACGGCCTGGGTGACCAGCCAGGTGGTGATCGCGGTGGCGGCCAGCCGGCGGAACGGGTCGGCCGAGCGCCGGGCGATCCGGAAGCCGGTGTAGGCCAGCACCGAGAACAGCGCGAGGATCACCCCGCAGCCGACCACGCCCAGTTCCTCGGCGACCACCCCGAAGATGAAGTCGTTGGAGGCCTGGGGCAGCCAGTTCCACTTGAGCACGCCCTTGCCCAGGCCGACCCCGAACCAGCCGCCCTCGAAGATCGCCGAGCGGGCCTGGATGAGCTGGTAGCAGTTGTCGCTGAGGTCGCACTTCTCGATCGGCTGCAGGAAGTTGGTGAGCCGGGCCAGCCGGTAGTTGCCGCCCGTGGTCGAGCCGGAGCCGGCACCGCCGGAGGCCGCCGCGATGAGCAGGCCGATGCCGGCCAGGCCGATGACGCCGAGCGCGGCGAACACCCGGATCCGGATCCCGGCCGCCCAGAGCAGGCCGACGATCAGCGCGAGCAGCACCAGGAAGGTGCCCAGGTCGTTGTAGCCGACCAGGACGAACAGCACGCCGATCACCGGGAACAGCGGGCGGGACAGCTCGCGCCAGTGGCCGAGCGCCGGGCCCTTGCGGGCGATCACGTCGGCGCCCCACAGCACCATGCCGAGCTTGGCCAGCTCGGCCGGCTGCAGGCCGATCGGGCCGAAGTACAGCCAGAGCAGGTCCGTGTGGATCGGGCCGATGCCCTGCTTCGGGCCGAGCACGTGCACCGACTTCAGCGCGCCGATCAGGTCGAGAATCGCGAGCAGCACGATGGCCGCGCCGAGGATGTACTTGCCCAGGTCGCGCAGGGTGGTGGCGGGCAGCCGCTGGCAGATCCAGAAGGCGACCAGGCCGAGCAGTGCGAAGGTCGCCTGGTTGGCGATCGTCGCGAAGGCGCTGCCGTTCTCGTGGTACGCCTTGACGCTGGTCGCCGAGAAGACCATGGTGAGCCCGATCAGCAGCAGCAGGCTGGAGCTGGCGATCAGCAGGTAGTACGAGGAGAGGGGCCGGGCGAGCAGCCCGTGCACGGCGGGCAGGAGCTGCCGGCTCAGCGACGGGCGAGCCGCCTTGGATATCCGGTCGTCCGCCATGGACCCATCATCGTGGCCGCGACACGCCAGCCCTTGTCACCTCGCTGGCGTGTCGCGCCGCGATGTGACTCAGCCCATGACCGCCAGGAAGTCCGAGTAGAACAAACCCAGGCCGATCGCGACGCAGATGCCGGCCACGATCCAGAACCGGACCACGATGTTGACCTCGCTCCACCCCGCTAACTCGAAGTGGTGCTGCAGGGGAGACATCCGGAACACCCGTTTACCGGTGGTCTTGAACGAGATGATCTGGATGACCACCGACATCGTGATGATCACGAAGAGCCCGCCGATGATGATCGACAGCAGCGTGGTGCGGGTCGCCACCGCCAGGCCGCCGATCAGGCCGCCCAGGCCGAGCGCGCCGGTGTCGCCCATGAAGATCCGGGCCGGCGAGGTGTTCCACCACAGGAAGCCCACGCAGGCCGCCGCCGCGGCGGCCGCGATCATCGCTATCTCCAGCGGGTCCCGCACCTGGTAGCAGTAGGCGTTGGCCCGCTGGTAGTCGGTGTCGCCGCACCAGTGGCGATACTGCCAGAAACCGATCAGGGCGTACGCCCCGAGCACCAGGATCGAGGCACCGGTGGCGAGACCGTCGAGGCCGTCGGTGAGGTTCACGCCGTTCGACATCGCCATGATCACGAAGACGAAGACGATGACCGAGCCGACCTTGCCGACGTTCAGCCAGCTGACGTCCCGGATGAACGAGACGTGCTCGCTCGCCACGGTCTGGCCGTTGGTGCTCGCCACGTACAGGGCCGCAATGCCGAACCCGGCACCGACGATGAGCTGGCCGAGTAGCTTGCCCTTGGCGCTCAGGCCGTCCGAGTTGCGCCGGCGCACCTTGAGGAAGTCGTCCAGGAAGCCCACCACGCCGCAGAAGACGAACAGGCCGAGCAGCACCAGGGCCGTCATCGTCGGCCCCTCCTGCGCGATCTGCCGCTCGGGGAGCGTGGTCAGGGCGACGTGGCCGGCCACGTACGCGATGACGGTCGCCACGATGAAGGCGACGCCACCCATCGTGGGCGTCCCCTTCTTGCCCTGGTGGCTGGCCGGGCCGAGCGAGCGGATCGGCTGGCCCGCCTTGAGCGCGGTGAAGACGCGAATCGCCAGCGGCGTGCCGAACAACGAAATGATGAACGCGACCGCGGCCGCGACTATGACTGCCCTCACGGGCGACCCTCCTCGGGACGCAGGCCGTCGACCACGTCCCATGTGCGGTACCTGGAACCCTTCACGAGCACGACGTCGCCGGCCCGCAGATCCCCCCGGACGATCTCCAGCGCGGTGGCCTGATCGGCCGCGAAGATCGCCTCCCCGGTCCATCCCTGGACCGTTGTCGCCCCGTCCAGGATCGGACGGGCGTTGGCGGCCACCGCGACGAGCCGGTCCACCCCGAGCTCCGCGGCCAGCCGGCCGACCTCCTCGTGGCCGGCGCGCTCGTGCTCGCCGAGCTCGGCCATGTAGCCGAGCACCGCGATGCGGCGTCCGTCCACCCTCATAGTGGCCAGCGCGTTCAACGCCGCCGCGGTCGACGACGGGTTCGCGTTGTAGGTGTCGTCGATCACCGTGACGCCGTCCGGGCGGACGAAGAGATCCATCCGGCGGCTCGACACGATCCCGATCTCACCCAGCGCCGTGACCAGTTCCTCGAACTCCATCCCCAGCGACAGCGCCACCCCGGCCGCCGCCAAGGTGTTCGCCACCTGATGCCGCCCCATCGGCCGCAGTCGGACATTTCCGATTTTCTCTTTAAATTCAATTGTGTACGCCGCGCGGCCGGCCTCGTCCAGCGTCACGTTCGTCGCCCGCACCGCCGCCTCCGCCGACTCCCCGGTCAGCAGCACCCGGGCGCCCGTCCGCGGCGCCATCCCGGCCACCAGCGGGTCGTCCGCGTTCAGCACCGCCACCCCGGTCGCCGGCAGCGCCTCCACCAGCTCGCCCTTGGCCCGGGCCGTCCCCTCGACCGAACCGAACTCGCCGATGTGCGCCGCCCCGATGTTGAGCACCACGCCCACCCGCGGCCGGGCGATCTCGCACAGGTACCGGATGTGCCCGATCCCCCGCGCGCCCATCTCCAGCACCAGGAACCGGGTCTGCTCGGTCGCCTGCAGCACCGTGTACGGGAAGCCCAGCTCGTTGTTGAGCGAACCGGCCGGTGCGATGGTCGCCCCGAGCCGCGCCAGCAGCTGCCCGATGTAATCCTTTGTCGTGGTTTTTCCGGACGAGCCGGTCAAGCCGACGATCGTGAGCCCGGGCAGCCGCTCGACCACGGCGTGCGCCAGCGCGGCCAGCGCCGCCAGCGGTTCCTCGACGACCACGCCCGGCTGCCCGGTGTCCCGGGTGCTCAGCACGCCGGCCGCCCCCGCGGCGATCACCCCGGCGGCGAACGAATGACCGTCCACCTTCTCGCCCTCGAAGGCGACGAAGAGCCCGCCCGGCCCGACCTTCCGCGAGTCGTACTCGACGCCGCCGGTCACCGTCACGGCCGGCGACGCGTTGACCAGCCGGCCGCCGGTGACCTTGGCGATCTCGTCCAGAGTCATCCGGATCACGAGCGGCTCCTCAGCGCCGAAGCCAGCTCGACCCGATCGTCGAACGGCAGCATCTGCCCGTTCACCTCCTGGCCTCGCTCGTGTCCCTTGCCCAGCAGCGCGATCACGTCGCCCGGCCCGGCCAGCCGGACCGCCTCGTCGATCGCCGTCCGCCGGCCCGGCACCTCGATCACCTTTACCGCGGCGCCCACCTCGTCCGCCCCCGCCCGGACCGCCGCCCGAATCAGAGCCGGATCCTCCGTCCGCGGGTTGTCGTCGGTCACGATCACCAGGTCGGAACCGCGTGCGGCGGCCGCACCCATCAGGGGCCGCTTGCCCTTGTCCCGATCGCCGCCGGCCCCGATCAGGCAGATCACCCGCCCGCCGCGCCCGGCCGCCAGCTCGCGCAGCGCCGCGAGGGCCGCCACGATCGCGTCCGGTTTGTGCGCGTAGTCGACCACGCCCAGCACCTCGCCCGGCGCGTCCACCTGCTCGAGCCGGCCCGGCACGCCCTTGCAGGCGGCGATCCCGCGGGCGGCCACCTGGGCGTCCACCCCGATCGCCACCAGCGAGGCGAGCGCGAGCAGGGCGTTGGCCACGTTGTGCCGGCCGGGCAGAGCCACCCCGGTCTCGACGGTGAGGCCGTCCGGCCCGTGCGCGACGAACCGCTGCCCGTACGCCGAGGGCCGCACATCGGAGGCCCACCAGGTGGCCGTCTCGTCGCCGGCCGCCGAGTAGCTGACCGTCGCCGGCTTGAACAGCGGGCGCAGCGCCGGATCGTCGTGGTTGAGCACCTCGACCCGGCTACGCCCGTCGAACAGGCGCGCCTTGGCCGCGAAGTAGTCCTCGACGTCCGCATGGAAATCCAGGTGGTCGAGGCCGAAGTTGGTGAACCCGCCGACCGCGAACCGCAGCCCGTTGACCCGGCCCACGGCCAGCGCGTGGCTGGACACCTCCATCACCACCGCGCTCACCGCCCGCTCGGCGGCCGCGGCCAGGATCGCCTGCAGGTCGGTCGCCTCGGGCGTGGTGCGCACGCTGGCCACCACCAGGTCGCCGAGCCGGGTCTCCACCGTCCCGATCAGGCCGGTGACCATCCCGGCCGCGCGCAGCCCGGACTCGACCAGGTACGCCGTCGACGTCTTGCCGGCCGTGCCGGTGATGCCGATCATCGTGAGCCGGGCCGACGGGTCGCCGTAGACGGCCGCCGCGGCGGCGCCCAGCACCGCCCGCGGGTCGTCGGCGACCAGCACCGGCAGGCCCGCCGCCGCCGCGAGCTCCCGGCCGGCCTCGTCGGTCAGCACGGCCACCGCGCCGGCGGCCGCCGCGCCGGCCGCGAACTCGGCGCCGTGCCGGTTCGTGCCGGCCAGCGCCGCGTACAGGTCGCCGGGCCGAACCGCCTGGCTGGCGTGCGTGATGCCGGTGACCTCGACGTCGGCGCCGGTGAGCACCGCCGGCAGCAGAGCCGCGAGGCGCGACAGTGGCAGCGGTACGACGGACTCGGGACGAGGAATGCCGGACACGGCGTCAGACCCTACCCGGTGCCCGGATTCGAGAAGAAAACGCCACGGCTCACGGATGGATCCGGAAGGTCGGGGGCTTGGTGGCGGACGGCGGCACCCGGTTCTGCTGCAGCGCGTACGACATCATCTTGCTGAACGCCGGCGCCGCGACCTCGCCGCCGGTGCCGTGCGGCACCTCCGCCGAGACCGCGATGACGAACCGCGGGTTCTCCGCCGGCGCCATGCCGATGAACGACCCGTAGTTGCTGCTCGTGTACTGCCCGTCGACCAGCCGCTTGCCGGTGCCGGTCTTGCCCGCCACCCGGTAGCCGTTGACCCTCGCCTGGGTGCCGGTCGCGTCCGCGTTGTCGACCACGGCCTCCATCATCGTGCGCAGTTCGGCGGCGATGTTCGGGCTCAGCACCTGGTGCGTCGCGGGCGCCGGGGTGTTGGTGACCTTGCCGTCCTTGCCGGAGATGTACGACTTGACGATGTGCGGCTGGACGTAGGTGCCGTTGTTGGCGATAGCCGCGTAGCCCGCCGCCATCTGGATGAGCGTGGCGTCGACGCTGTGCCCGATCGGCACCGAGCCGGACGCCGACCCGCTCCACTCGTCCGGCGCGAGGATCTTGCCCTGCGCCTCGCCGGCCACACCCTCGTTGGTGGACTGCCCGAGCCCGAACTTCTGCTGGTACTCGTACACCCGCTGCTTGCCCAGCTTGTCGCCGATCAGGATGGTGCCGACGTCGGAGGAGAGCGCGAGCAGGCCCGGCATCGTCATCAGCGTGCCCTTGGGCTGCGGGTGGCTGTCCGGGAAGGTGTAGCCGCCGCGCTTGAGCGCCGGGCCGATGGCCAGCGTCGAGGTCGGCGTGATCAGGCCCTCCTGCAGCGCCGCGCCGAACATGAACGCCTTGTGCACCGACCCGGGGTCGGCCACGATCGCGCTCGGCACGTCCTCCCGGTCGGCCGGCGAGTAGTCCAGCGGCTTCTGCGCGTTGTACGGCGGGTAGCTGGCCTGCGCGAGCACCTCGCCCGTCCGGACGTCGATCACCACCGCGCCGCCGATCGACGCCTTCCACTGCCGCAGCTGGTCGCCGAG
>Ga0068860_100007921_pt1 | contig 10604 bp, 6 predicted proteins | sample KBSSwiS32_FD_66597 | JGI IMG/M metagenome (GOLD analysis project Ga0068860, IMG submission 66597) | Switchgrass rhizosphere microbial communities from Kellogg Biological Station, Michigan, USA - KBS Switchgrass S3-2 | ecosystem: Host-associated > Plants > Roots > Rhizosphere > Soil ...
GTACAGGCTTATTATATTTCCTGCGGAAATATGTCCAGGATACCATGATACAAACCAGGCCCAGGATACCCAAAATAAAACTCAGCTTCAAAAAATAGTTAAGCCAGTTTACGCGTGGACTGAGTATTTCTTTATTTACAATGACAAAACAACTGCCCAGGTATCCGACCGCATCCATAAAATAAAAAAAGAATCCAATATTGCCTTTGACTTTGAAAGCCGCTATAAACCGGTCGAGAAACAAACATTGCAGCGTGTTGTAACAAACATACAGCCCTATCGTGTACAACACAAGGCTTATTACGGGGTCGATCAAACGCCGTTGCAATAACCAGGCCGATGCCAGTATAATGCAAAGCCCTGTTGCAATAGCCAGGTGGTGTACTGCTATACTCTTAAAATGATTCCTGAAACCTGTTAGCAATAACAGCAATACGAGCACAGTAACGGCTGCAACGGTTTCCATTTGCGTAAAAATAGCAGGATTAAAACCCGGCTTTACAATTCGCAATATCTCTACGGCGTAATTATCTTTCAGATCACGCAGGATAGTAAGCAGCAGGTTGATGACGGTAATGGCTGTTAGCCCGGTTAAAAATCTTGCCAGCAGGGCAACCCTTTCTTTTCCATTCATGGCGACGCGCAAGCCGCGGCTGGCGCTTTCTTCTGCAGTGGGTGCGGGGATTTTTGTGAGCATCCATACTGCCAGCAGCAGCAGCGGCACATACAGAAAGCCTGCAACAAATGGGGTGAATATCTCAGGCACTTTCCAGTAATCAATACAAATTCTTCCAAGGGTTTTGGCAACGCCCGAACTAAAAATAAAATTGGTACTGAGCACCAGCGCAAGAAAATCTGTAAACTTTCTTCCTTCAATAAAACTAAATACCAGGCCCCATATTAGACCCAGCGAAAGACCATTGGAAAACAGAAAAAAAACGTTCCAGGGTTTTGGCAACAGCGCCAGCAACAAAAGGCTGAAATGCGCAGCACTAATCAAAGCCAATATATAAAAAGCGCGCCTTGACCGGTTGACTTCTGAAATAAACTTAATGCCAATAAACTTGGCTGTCATGTAACCAAAGGTTTGTGCCACCACCAGTGCTGATTTAAAGGAAATACCAAAGGCTTTCTCGCCGTCGAATGTAGCAGCACTAAAAGGTTTTCTGAAACCATACATACAGAAATAAGTGGCAAAGCTGGCAAATGCAGCCCAGGCCAGCATTGCATACGAAGACCTTGTCAACGGTTTCTTTTCTACCAAAACAGTTAGCATTAATGCGAAAGTATAGTTAGCAGTAAAATACGCAATATTGGCTGCATTAAATCATTGATAAGCTTTTATTCAAACCATCACCAGCTTAACGCTTACATAATATTGCCATAACAAAGAAGTTATACGCTTGGAGTTCCTTTGCAAAACCCATATTATGAAAGCGATTATTATTACATCTTTGTTTGTAGTGTATTTGCAATTTGGCTCAGCTCAATCCAAACCACCCACTCCCAATGTTTTTATCATAACCCTGGACGGATTCAGGTGGCAGGAAATTTTCAATGGTGCCGATCCGGAACTGATGGCCAATACCGCCTGTGTTAGCGATACAGGCATGATCAGGCAACTATATAGCGGTGAGAGTGCCGCTATCCGCCGGCAGAAATTGCTCCCTTTTTGCTGGAATGTGCTGAGTGCACAAGGCCAGCTTTATGGAAACCGCGTTTATGGCAACCAGGCGGATGTTCAAAACTTTTACAAAATATCTTATGCGGGTTATAATGAAATATTCACTGGTTTAGCAGACCGGAGATTTATACCCAATACGCCGCGCCTCAACAAAAACGCTAACCTGCCCGCTTACCTGAATAGCCTGGATGAATTCAAAGGGAAAGTGGCGGTTTTCAGTTCCTGGAACATTTTCCCCTATATATTAAACGAACCTGCCAATAATTTCCCCGTTAACAGCGGTTACGAGCACCTGTCTTCAAATGAACCTGCCACAGAAAAGATCAACCAGGTACAGGATAGTATCGATAATAAATCTGCCTGCAGGTATGATATGCTTACCTTTCTTATGGCCAAGCAATATGTGGCACAGCAACATCCAAAAATGTTGGTGCTTTCTTTTGGTGAAACTGATGAGTTTGCACACAGCGGGCGGTATGATATGTATTTGCAACGGGCAAACGATGCAGACAGAATGATAGCAGAATTGTGGTATAGTGTTCAATCAGACCCTTTTTATAAAAACAATACCGTGCTCATTATTACAACTGATCATGGGCGCGGAAGAAAAAATAATACCTGGCCGGCGCATCATCTTTTTGTAAAAGGATCGGGAGAAATATGGATGGCATTAATGGGCCCAGGCGTTGAAGCAAGGGGTGAGATAAAGGAACCTGGTCAAATATACCAAAACCAGTTTGCGCAAACTATTGCGGGATTGCTGGGAGAAGTGTTTGCCCCCCATCATTCAACAGGGAAACCGATAGTCTTGCACAGTCAGGCCATAGAGAAAAAGCAGGATGAGCTTGTTTCTTTACCCGTTTTTTCAAGATAAGAAAGTTATCCAACAAATATATTCCCTTATGCAGGGTGTCCTGGACAAAGTAGCAAAGTTTGGTATCGTGGGTTTGTCGGGCATTGTTATCGATTTTTCCCTCACCTGGTTGCTCAAGGAAAAGTTCCGGATGAATAAGTTTGCGGCCAATGCAACAGGATTTACAACTGCGGTCATAAATAATTTTCTTCTCAATAAGATCTGGACATTCCGCAATACCAGCCCTGATATGTTACAGCAGTTTGTGCTCTTCCTGCTTATCAGTACCGTTGGCCTTGCCCTAAGTACACTGGTTGTTTATTTACTGCATGCAAAGAAAAACATACCATTTTATATCAGTAAGCTGTTGGCTATTGGTTGTGTTTTCTGCTGGAATTTTATTGGCAACAGCCTGCTAACCTTTAATCAGCCATAATACCGTCGGCTGGCAAACTGTTCTTGCAATAGTGCAGTCGGTAAATAAAAAAATGCCTCACAGCAATACCGCTCCGGTATTGCGTAATGGATACGGGCGGCAGGCATTTTTCAAAAATTTCCACCAGGCTTTCTGCCGGCGGGCGAAAATAATTTGATACTGATATATAATACGCATCTGCGCCCTTCTCCATGCCGGGGCGATAGTTATTAAGCCAGGCATAATGATGAATATCATTTAATTTTCCAATGGCTATAAGGTTAAGCTTTGCGGGCTGCGCAACATAGTAATCAAGATGAGCGGCAGGAAACCAACCATCCGATAAAATAAATGCCGCTTTTTTCATGCGACCTTCAGCAATATCGCGTTTGTACAAGGAATCAAATTGAACGCCGAATTTTTTAAACCCATTCATATCCAGTGAAGGATCCCCCTCACCGAGATGGTCCGGATCGCTTTTACCGAAATTATAAGGCAACCATTTAATTAAAACAATAACCGGGACAAGCACGATAAGGATGAAGGCAAGTGCTCTTTTTGCAGCCGCCGGAAAAATCCATTGTTGCATGCTGGCCTGCGCCGGTACAAGCCATGCGGCCGCCAGCGGAATAAGGGTGGCATACGCCGGCCCTGTCCAATGAGGCAATGTATCCCGGAAAACAGCCATAAAAAGTACCAGCGTTATCATGGGCAATGACAGCAGCAACAGCAATCGTTGAAATTGTGCAGACAGGAAAGTTTGCTTTTTTATCATAGCAATGAATGCGATAACGATGAGAACAAAAATAAACGGGTTATTGTAAAGGACTTCGCCAAAAAGCTCCCTGAAGAATATATCCGGATGAATGCCGCTGAAAAAACTTACCCGCCCGCTATGATAAGCATAACTGACAAAATTGTTAGTGAGGTTCCACCCTATCACGGGGCTGAACAGGAAAGCAGAGACGATGAAGGCATAGAGTAAATAAGGATTTTTTAATAGGCTACGCTGAAATGAAACAATGTATAATAAGAACCCGGCCCATAAAAAAATGCCATGAACCTTGCAAAGCATACAACAGCCGATGGTAAAGCCCAGCAATAGCAGACGCATATTGATTTTCCTGCGCCTCGTGCGGGGGTTGATCACGGAGAGCATCAATAAGACGCTGGCCAGCCAGCAAACCAGTTGCGGCGCATCCGGAATAACCAATAACCCTGCAATAATGCTGCAATACGGGGAAGCTGCAAATAATACTGCGGCAACCAAACCAGCAAATTCATTTTTGATCTTTTTGCCAATGCGATACATCAGCCAGGTACTCACCGCACCGCACACAATTGGCCCCAGGCGAAGAAAAAATTCATGCTGGAACAACAAGTTGACAGTAAACATTCTTAACAGGACTGCAATACCGGGCGGGTGATCAAAATAATTCCATTGCAGTCTTTGCGCATACGTCCAGTAATAAACTTCATCGTTGTTAAGCTCTATGACGCAGGCAAGTATACACCGTACCGCAAAAGGAATAAAGATTATCGCTCCTGGTTTAACAATTCTCATCTGATGCTATTGCCTGCAAACCTGGAACCATAAAAATCATCGGCAGCCACGGGTGAAACACCGGTTGTTTTTCTTTGCGCGCGCCTGAGCATATAGCCTGATATATAAACCAGTAATCCGGTAATGGCACCCAGCACAGCGCCAGCAACAACATCTTCCAAAAAATGTTGCCCCAGGTAAATCCTCGAATAACCAACCAGTATGGCTACCAGTAAAAAGCATGTTCCCCAGCGCTTATTGTTTGTATACAGCGCCAGCACAGTTGCCAGGGCAAAGACAGAGGTGGTATGACCGGAAGGAAAGCTATCCCAGCCCGACCCTGTTACACCATCAATAAAAAAAGAATACACATGCTTATCCAGGATTTCTTTTGGCCTGGGAGCATTGAATAGTCTCTTTAATACCTGGGCTGTTATGCCGGAAATAAGATAGGCAGTGATAATATAGATTGAAAGCCGTCGCAGTTTTTTTATGAAAAATATGGATACTGCGATGGCGATACTGAAAATACCATCGCCCAAAAAAGTAAAAATGCTGAAGAAAACATCCAGCCATTTTACATGTACTGTATTCAGTAAAACAAAGCAGCTAATTTTAGTGCTGGTGCAAATAAGTAAAAAGGCAAAACACAATGCAAACAGGAAATACGCGAAATAGAAAGTTTTTTGCTGCAATAAGCGGGGAAGTGTTTGCATAACCGGATTTGTGTAAAATTATAGTGCCGGTATGATCTTATTCAGCGCATTGTGTTACTTAAATATGAATTTAGGATTGACTAATTGTTAAGTGCAAGAAGGCACGCAGTGACTCTAACCAAATGTTGATGTATGTTAATAGCTGCCTTACTTGCTACAATCGCCTTATGATCCCGACTTTAGTGCGATAAATGATGTACGCCCGGTATATGCATGCACATAAAAAAGCCAGGTATAAAAATACCCGGCGTGTTGATCGTACCCTTTAAAACTAAATTCTTACCTGGCAGATTTAACTACAGACTGAACTGCAGTCTCATTTCCATTTGTTACGCGCATGATGTACATACCTGCGGGTACCTGTAACATGCTGATTACTTCTGTCTGACTTGCATATTTTACAGTATATGACTTTATTAGTTGTCCATTTGAATTGCTCAGCTGGTAGCTGATTGTTTTGCCCTGCCAGCTCTGCGGAATCGTAATTCTTACATCACTAACAACAGGGTTCGGGTAAGCCAGTATTTTTACGGCGTCAGTAGATTTTCCGATGCGGACAATCCTTACTTCCGATGTTTTATAACGGGCATCCATATCTACCATTTTAAGGCGATAATATATTATTCCGCTGTTGCCCGCAGGAACTTTATCGTTGTAGACGTAATCCACATTGATATCACTGTTGCCGGCTGCAAAAATCATAGCTATGTCTGAATATTCAACCCCGTCAAAACTTCTTTCGATAATAAAATGACTTGCATTTCTTTCGGTTGTGGTAGTCCATTTTAAAGTGGTGTTACCGTTGGCATACGCAGCATTCCAGTTAATGATTGTCACCGGCAATGTAGCGCCTGCAGGGGGCGTGCCATGGAAAAGAAGGCTGAACTGATCATTTCCACTCCAGCCATTATTGGTCTGGTTAAACCCAAATTTCACATCAAACGAAGCAGCAAAAGGGCTGGTCACAACAAATGAATTGCTTTTGTTTGCTGTATCAATTGACTGGCTCAGGCTTGAGTTGGTGCTAGTGCCCTGTATAAGATTAGCAGATTGTGTTACGGAGATACCAGGAGTTCCGTTTGCATAATGCCAGCTGTCGTTGGTCAGATCAATAGATGCATACTCATTGATCTGGTTGCTTCCGTTTAAATCAAAAAATGTTCCGTCAAAATTGGCAAGATTGACTGGCAGCGCGGTGCCTGCCTGCACAAAACTAATATTGAACAATGCGTAATGATCTCCTTTTCCGTTAATGGAGCTTACCATTGGCTGGAAGCCCTCTGATGTACCGGTATAAGCAGAATCGATGCTTTTCAACTGAACATTATACAGTGTTGTAACTGTTACCAGGGCATCAACCGTACCGGTAGAAGTAACATTGGAAAACCTGTACACGGCTCCTGCGCTAAGGTTGGTACCTGATTCGAGTGTGTAAGCGGAGAAATTAAGATTTTGGGAAGACGCCGTAAACCCGATGGCGGTTAAAAGAATTAAGAATTGAACGCGCAATTTTGTAGCAGATAATTGCGAAATGGCATGGGGGTACAAATGCTTCATAAAGTAATTTTAAAGAGTTTAGATTAAATTGTACGGCCACAGGCATTGGAGAAAATCAGGACGACTTTTCCAGGAGAATTGGAGGATTATAATAGATTGAAAACAGTGACTTTTTACTGGTGGAGATTGGGTACGGCAAATTCAGGAGGAAGATTGGGTACGATTGTTCAGCAGGAGGAGGATCGGGATGGTAGATTCGAAGGAAGATTGGGTACGCTTGTTCCGGTGAGTAATCCGGTACCACAAAGATTAACCGCATTTTTCAGAAATGCAAGCTTTTCAGAAAAAAATTTAACCCGCATAAAAATTTATTTTCAACCCATTGAAAACGCGCGATCTGCAACCTTTTAATGAAAAATGGGTTGGCAGTTAGAAAACCGCCAACTCCATATTTCTACTACTGCTTATAAGTGAATGAACATTCTTTGATCGCTTAGTACAGTCATTTGTTTACGGGACGTTCATCGTAGATCAATTTATCCGGCTACGCATCATACCGCATAAATTTCCATCCCTGCTTGATGCTGATCCCTTCCCTGGCCGGTCTTTTTGATTGTTTTACCTGCTGGGCGCTTACCGGTAAAGCTGTATGCATTAGAAATAGTCCACACACAGTAAGTCATAGTTCGCGGAAACATGCATAGGTAAATTTGCCCGATATGATCTTTTTTACAACCATTGTGTCTAAAGAAAACAGGGAGATGAAATTGTCTCCCCGTTTTCGTCTTTTCAATCGAAAATAAACTACATAAGAACGCAACGTAAATTCATTCTCCTGCCTGGGTGCCCTAATACCCCGTGTTTTGTGGAAATGCGGGCCCTTGTGTTACGCGGTCAATTTGTGTTTGGGGAATGGGCCTCAGCATGTGAAAATCTTTTATATATGGCGCTGCCTCTGCGTTCCACGCTTTTACTCTTGTAACCAGAGAACGTGTGCGAACAAGGTCTAACCACCTTTGCCATTCTCCAAAAAATTCGCGGCTTCGTTCGTCAAGTATAAAATCAAGCGTTACATCAGACGGCAATATCGTCATGGCGGCTGAGGCTGCGGCATTTTGGGCTGCTGTATTTGTTTTTCTGAAGGCGGACCTTTGCCTTATCACGTTTATCATAGCCGCGGCGTTTACAAGATCGCCGGCTTTAAAATAAGCTTCGGCAGCAGTTAAATACACATCTGAAAAGCGGTACAATACAACAGGCCTTGTTGAAGGGTCATTGAAATTAGAGCCCCTGCTGGGATCCATGAATTTTTTTATTGCCGGAAATATCCCATTGTTCCATAAACTCGGTGGCACTACAATACCTTTGAAAGGCCTGGTCCCGATAAATTGAGGAGCGCCTGCAACTTCAAAGTCTGGTAACCATACTGCGGTATCAACGCCTACAGTAGTAGTATATCCAATGCCGCGGCTGTTGTTGGCAGCAGTTGCACTGTTGGAAATAGATGTGTTGGAAATATAAACCTGGTAAAAAGTATTCGCAAAACGGGCGTCGTTGTCCCTATTGGTAAATGCCTCATCCAGGAAATAATTTTTACCCGTATTGGCGCCGGTTTTTAATTTATCGCTGTTGGGGCGAAGACGCACATAGGGCCTGCCATAATAAGAATCCCTGATCATGCCGGATGTGCCGCTGTTAATCAATAGCCCACTGCCATTCACAAAGGAGTTAACGCCGCTGTTGTTGGGATAGTTCCAGTTGGTAAACCATGGACTAAGGTTTTGTGCCGCTCCGCCGCTGGCTCCTCCGCCCACTGCATAGTATCCGTATTTGGGATCCAACACATGGTCGCTTACGAACATGGTTTCTTTTCCGTAATCGTTGGCCGGAACAAACGCATCCCCGAAGTCCTGCCATAAATCCAGGCCATAGGTTGATTTATTGGCAATAATGCTTGCACAAATACTCGCGGCCTGCGTAAAATCTGAAGCCGTGTTGGTCAACCATCCCCTTGTCAGGTAAGCCTTGGCCAGCAACAACAGCGCTGTAGACTTGGTGGCCGCCTTACCAAGAAATGGCGCTGTAACAGTAGCAGGAAGGTCTGCAGCGGCCTCGGTAAAGTCTTGAATAACCTGCTTGTAAACATCGGCTACTGGTTGGCGTGAGTCTGACAAAGTGGGAACAGTAATAAAAGTAGTGTGCAGGGGAACATCGCCATAAGTCTGCACCAGGTAGAAATACCAGAATCCTCTCAGGAATTTTGCCTGTGCCAGGTATTGCTTCCGAACGATAGAGTCAAGGCTGGCTGCAGCAGCGTACTGCAAAACACCGTTTATCGTATTAATATCCTGGAATGCAATTCCCCATGCAGCACCAAAATTGCTGCCATTGAGACCGTTGTACGAAGTGATAATGCTGTTGCCACTTACGCCCATCAAAAATTCATCAGTGCCAGCCATCATTTCATTAGTGAAGCCTTCCGTGCCCCACTGGCCGCGTATATCATTGTATACACCGGAAATACCTCCCAGTATGCCCGATGGTGTGCTGAAATAAGATGGCACTACAATCGCCTGTGGCTTTTCCTGCAGAATTTTTTTACATCCGATAACAGGCAATGCAGCTATTGCGATGCAAATGATATGTTTTATATTAAGTTTCATAATGAACAATTGAAATGAGTTAGAATTTCATGTTAAAACCAATGGTATATTGTCTTACGGGCGGATTGTTAAGGTTCACAGTAATCTGGCGTCCGGGTGTTCCGGATTCGCCGGCACCTGTTGGGGCTACTGTATTGCTGGAACCATCGCCATTCACTGTGTATCCGTTACCTTCCGGATCAGGGCCATAACCGGCTTTAACAAAAGGCGAGTATATAATGAACGGGTTAGTAGCGTTGATATAAACTCTTACAGAAGTGAGTCCTGTTCTTTTTAATAATTTCTGTGGCAACTCGTATCCAAGATTAATGCTGCGGCATTTGATAAAAGATCCATCCTGGTAACCCAATGTAGAAGCAAAATAGGCCACGGCATTGCTGGCATCAGGAGCCGGGAAATCATTGGTCGGATTACTGCGTGTCCAGTAATTTGTTTTTACCTGGTTCTGCCGGCCCTGGTTAAAAAATCCGAATCCGCCGCCGCCTGTAGAATTGCCGGTAATATAGGGTACCACCATTTTCATACCCATGCGCGCATAAAACACCGTCGAAAGGTCGAAGTTTTTAAAGTAAAACCGATTGGTGATGCCGCCCTCCCAGCTAGGCTGGAAATTGCCTAATATCTGGCGATCCGAAGGAGTGATTTTTCCATTGCCATCTACATCCTGTATACGTATCTGACCGGGATATTGAACCGGCGATGTCTGTGCTGCAATAAGGCCTTTTACGGAATCTTCCGTTTGCCAGATGCCGATTTTTTTGTAATCGTAAATAACCGTCAGCGGCTGACCTACAAACCAACCATTACCGATATTGGATTTTTCCTGCGGTGTGCTGAGCTGGGTTATCTTCTCCCTGTTAAAGAAATATACAAGATCGGTGCTCCAGCCAAAGTCTCCTGTTTTCTTGCTCCGGATAATATCCACGCTCAAAGAAACTTCAAGGCCTTTGCCCTCGGTTTTACCAAGGTTGGCAAAAGTAGAATTGGCGCCGTTACTGGGTGGCAGGTTCACCGAAAGAAGGATATCCTTGGTTTTCTGCTTGTACCAGTCAACGCTACCCGTGATCCTGTTATTTAAAAAACCAAACTCAATGCCGATATCAGTTTGCGAGGTGGATTGCCAGCCCAGGTTCAGCGCGGGCAGGTTGGTTACGGTGTAAGCCAGTTGCTGTCCTGCAGTACCCGTTCCGAAATTATAATAACCTGCGCTCAAAGCTCCCAGGGTTGAATATG
>Ga0068860_100007923_pt1 | contig 10603 bp, 4 predicted proteins | sample KBSSwiS32_FD_66597 | JGI IMG/M metagenome (GOLD analysis project Ga0068860, IMG submission 66597) | Switchgrass rhizosphere microbial communities from Kellogg Biological Station, Michigan, USA - KBS Switchgrass S3-2 | ecosystem: Host-associated > Plants > Roots > Rhizosphere > Soil ...
CCCCATCACCGACCTTCGCGCGGTGGATGTAGTCGAGCGCCTTGAGCAGGCAGAGCACGATGTACGTCGACGCAGCGGGCGGCATCGGCGTGCCCGCCTTGACGAAGGCGTCCTGCATGAACGAGAGCGTGCGGCCGCTGACGAGCTCCTGCACCATCAGGTAGTCGATGCCGGCCTTGAAGCAGCGGTAGGTGCGGACGATGTGCGGGTGGCGGAGGCGGACGGTGAGCTTGGCCTCGTCCACGAACTGCTTCACGAAGGCGCCGTCGTTCCGGTACGCCGGGAGCAGCCTTTTGAGGACCACGTCCTCCGGCTCGTCCTTGCTCCGCTGGGTGCTGCCCAGGGCGCGCGCCTGGTACACCTCGGCCATCCCGCCCACCGCGAGGCGGCCGACGATCTGATAGCCCCCGAGCTCTGTCTCGGACCCCAAGTGCCTCCCAACGCTATCAGCGCAGCAGGCTCTGGTAGAGAGACTCGTACTTCCGGGCGGACCGCTCCCACGAGAAGTCCGCCCGCATCCCCCGCTTCCGGACCTGGTCCAGCCACTGTGGGTGGCCGTACAGGTGCAGCCCGCGCCAGATGGCGTGGTGGAGGTCGTCGCGGGTGAAGTGGTCGAACTTGATGCCGGTGCCCTCCGCCGCGTGGCCCACGTCCACCACGGTGTCGTCCAGGCCGCCGGTGGCGCGGACGACGGGCACCGTCCCGTAGCGCAGCGAGTACATCTGGTTCAGGCCGCACGGCTCGTAGCGGGAGGGCATGCAGAAGAAGTCCGAGCCCGCCTCGATCAGGTGGGACAGCTTGGTGTCGAAGCCGACGTAGACCCCCACCCGGTCCGGGTAGCGCGCGCGGAGCTGGTTGAGGCTGTGCTCCAGCCGCGGGTCGCCCGAGCCCAGGGCGATGAAGCTCAGCTGCCACTCGGCGAGCGCGGCGTGCATCACCGAGATGAGGAGGTCCACGCCCTTCTGGTCCGCCAGGCGGGAGACGATGCCGTACAGCGGCCAGGCGCTCGTCTCGGGAGGGAGCGCGAAGCGGCCGCGGAGGTCCGCCTTGCAGGCCGCCTTCCCGGCCAGGTCGTCGGCCGTGTAGTGGGCCGGGAGGTAGCGGTCGGTGGGCGGGTCCCACTCGGAGTAATCCACCCCGTTGAGGATGCCGTGCAGCTTGCCGGCGCGGGCGCGGATGAAGCCGTCCAGCCCGCAGCCCAGGTCCGGGGTCATGATCTCCTGCGCGTAGCGCTGGGAGACGGCGGTGACCGCGTCCGACCAGGCGACGCCCGCCTTGAGGAAGTTCACCGCGTCGTAGAGCTCCAGGCCGTCCGCGCGGAAGAGGTCCCAGGGGAGCCCCAGCTCGTCCATCACCCGCTTGGGGAAGAGGCCCTGGTAGGCGAGGTTGTGGATGGTGAAGACGGTGCGCGCGCGGGCCAGCGGCGTGCCGGCGTAGCCGCGGCGGAGCGCGATGGCGCCCAGCCCGGTGGGCCAGTCGTTGAGGTGGACCACGTCCGGGTCCCAGCGCATCGCCTGGCAGGCGGAGAGCGCGCCCACGGTGAGCAGGCCGAAGCGCAGGTGGTTGTCCCCGAACTCGCCGTACTGGTCGCCGTAGACCCCGTCGCGGCCGTAGAGGCCGGGGTGGTTGAGGAGCACGACCTGGTGGCCGGGGGCGGGGTTGGCCGCGTACAGCTCGACGTACAGCTCCGTCACCGGGAAGCGGACCCGGAAGGAGAGGCCCATGGGCGCGATGCCGGGCTGGCGCACGGTGGCGTAGAGCGGGGTGACGACCTTCACCTCGTGCCCCAGCTTCGCCAGCGCCGCGGGGAGCGCCCCGGCCACGTCCCCCAGGCCGCCGGTCTTGGAGAAGGGGGCGACCTCGGAGGAGATGAAGAGTATCTTCATTGTCTGGCGCGCACGGTACGAAGCGTGGAAGACCCGATCCAGGTTTTTGGGCAGCTCTACCAGCAGGCGGTGCAGGCCATCCCGGTCGACCCCAACGCGATGGTGGTCAGCACCGTGGGTGAAGGCGGCCGCCCGTCGTCGCGCGTGCTGCTGCTCAAGGGCTTCGACGCGCGCGGGTTCACCTTCTACACGAACCTCGAGTCGCGCAAAGGGCGGGAGATGGAGGCCAACCCGTGGGTGGCGCTGTGCTTCCTCTGGCGGCCGCTGGAGAAGCAGGTGCGCATCGAGGGGAAGGCGGAGCGCGTGGCGGACTCCGAGGCGGACGAGTACTTCGCCTCCCGGCCGCGCGGCAGCCAGATCGGCGCCTGGGCGTCGCTGCAGAGCCAGGCGCTGCCGTCGCGGGAGGCGCTGGAGGCGCGGGTGGCGGAGATCGAGGCGCGGTACGCCGGCGCGCCGGTGCCGCGGCCGCCGCACTGGTCGGGGATGCGCGTGGTGCCGGACCGGATCGAGTTCTGGACCTCCAAGCCCAGCCGCCTCCACGACCGGGTGCTGTACCGGAGGGTGGAAGGCGGGGCCTGGTCCCGCGAGATGCTGTACCCCTGAGCTAGGAGGCGGCCCGCGTCCGGCCGGGCAGCGCGGCGGCGATCTTCTTCACCGCCGCCTCCAGCTCCTCCGGCGTGTGCGTGGCGTAGCCCAGCCGGAAGAACGGCTGCGGGCCGGCCGGCTCGAACGCGAAGGACCAGCAGGGCCTCACGTCCACGCCCTTCTGCAGGCAGCGCTCCATCCAGTCCGCGACGTGGATGTCCGCCGACACCTGGAGCCACAGGGCGGAGCCGCCGGAGGGGACCTGGAAGGAGACCGCGGTGCCCAGCCGCTTGCGCAGGGCGGAGGTGAGCGCGTCGCGGCGGGCTTGGTACAGCTTGCGCGAGCGCCGGGCGTGGCGCTGGACCTCGCCGTCCTCCAAGAGCTCCGCCACCGCGTACTCGGCGAGGTTGTCGCCCTGGCGGTCGGCGAACATCCGCAGGTGGGAGAGGCGCTCGACGACGGGCGGCGGGGCGACCACGAAGCCGATGCGCAGGCCGGGGGCGAGGATCTTGGAGAGCGTGCCCAGGTAGACCACGCAGCCCGAGCGGTCCGCGCTGGCGAGCGGGAGCACCGGCCGGCCCTCGAAGTGGAACTCGTGGTCGTAGTCGTCCTCGAGGATGGCGAAGCGCTTGCGGCGCGCCAGCTCCAGCAGGCGCAAGCGCCGGCCGGGGGAGAGGACGACGGTGGTGGGGTACTGGTGGTGCGGGGTGACGTAGATGGCGCGGAGCTTCTCGCGGTCCGCCACCTTCTCCAGGTGCGCGACGTCGAGGCCCTCGCCGTCCAGCGGGATGGGGACCAGCTTCGCGCCGGCGCCGCGGAACGCCTCCCACGCCATCCGGTAGCCCAGCGCCTCCACCGCCACCACGTCGCCCGGCTGGACGAGCGCGCGGGCGGTGAGGTCCAGCGCCATCTGGCTGCCGCGGGTGAGCTGGACCGTGTCGGCCGAACAGGTCAGCCCGCGCACGGTGCGCAGCATGTCCGCCAGCGCCTCGCGCAGCTTGAGCAGGCCCCGCGGGTCGCCGTAGTCGAGGAGGGTGCGGGCGTGGAGCCGGAGCGCGCGGCGGTAGGCGCGGGCGAGCGCGGTGGCCGGGAAGAGGCGCGAGTCCGGCGAGCCGGTGGAGAGGGAGAGCGTGCCGCGCGGGGGGACCCAGGGCTCCGGGAGCGGCGTCTGGCGGAGGTCGTAGCCGGGGCGGGCGGGCGTGCCCTCGCGCGCGGGGAGGGCGGCGAAGGCGCGCGGGCGGCGGTCGGGGAGCGCCGAGGAGACGAAGGTGCCGCGGGCGGCGGAGGTGACGATCCACCCCTCCGCCTCCAGCTCGCGGTAGGCGGCGAGCGCGGTGTTGCGGTGGATGCGCAGGGTGGCGGCGAGCGTGCGGCTGCCGGGGAGCGGCTCGCCGGGGCGGAGGCGGCCGGAGCGCACGCCGTCCGCGACCGCGCGGGCGATCTGCAGGAAGAGGGGGAGCTGTGAGCGGGTGTCCAGCTCGATGCCGAGGTCCCAGCCGCGCATGGTGTGGATTCCTGGTCCGTTGGTTTTGGTGAATCTGGTCCTTTCGAAGGTACCAGCTCCCGAGCATTAAATCCCCCATCATGAACCAGCAGCGTCGAGCGTCGGATGGGGTGGGAGTGGTGCTCCTGTGCTTCGCGGCCATCTACCTGGTGTGGGGGTCCACCTTCCTCGCCATCCGGAACGCGGTGGAGGAGCTGCCGCCGGTGCTGATGGCGGGGGCGCGGTTCCTGGTGGCGGGGCTGGTGCTGGTCGGGGTGGCGAAGGCGCGGGGCGCCGGGCGGATCTCCGGGGCCGCCTGGGGGTCCAGCGCGCTGGTGGGGTCGCTGCTGTTCGGGGGGAACGCGCTTCTGGCGTGGGCGGAGACCCGGGTCTCGTCCGGGCTGGCGGCGCTGATGCTGGCCACCATCCCCCTGTGGATGGCGGGGCTGGGGTCGATGCGGCGGGACGCCACGCCGCTGTCCCGGCGGCAGCGGGTGGGGTTCGCCCTGGGGTTCGCGGGGATGGTGGTGCTGGTGGGGCCGGGGCAGCTCCTGGGGGCGAGGTCGGTGGATCCGCTGGCGGCGGTGGCGCTGGTGGGGGCGGCGCTGGCGTGGGCCGTGGGGTCGCTGGTCTCCCGCGAGCTGCCCCAGCCGCCGCACCCGGTGACGGCGGCGGGCCTGCCCATGGTGAGCGGCGGCGTGGTGCTCCTGGCGGGGTCGCTGCTGGCGGGGGACGGGGCGGCCGTGCTGGCGCACGGCGTCTCGGCGAAGGCCGCGCTGTCCTGGGGGTACCTGGTGGTGATGGGGTCGCTGGTCGGGTTCAGCGCGTACTCCTGGCTGCTGCGGCGCGTGTCGCCGGCGCTGGTCTCCACCTACGCCTTCGTCAACCCGGTGGTGGCGCTGGCCCTGGGCTGGGCCATGGCGGGCGAGGTGCTCACCGGGCGCGGCGCGCTGGCGGCGGTCCTCATCGTGGGCGCGGTGGCGATGATCGTCATCCCGCGGCGCGCGCCGCGGCCGGCGCTGAAGCCGGCGCTGTCGGCCAGGGCCTAGGTACTTCCACCTACCTCGAAGTGGGGGTGTTTCCCCCGGGGACCGCTAGAATCCGCGGGCTTTCTTCCCCGGCGGTCCCCATGACCCGCTTCTCCCTGCTGCTCCCGGCCGCTGCGGTTGGCCTGCTCCTGGCCCCGCTCGCGGCGCGCGCCTCGCACCCGGTGGCGCCGCTCAACCTGTCCCAGCGCAACACGGACGGCACCGCGCTCTGCACGGGCTGCACCACGACCCAGGGCCCGGTGGCCGAGCTCACCGCGGACTCGGACCCGTCCACCTGCGCGTCGATCAACTACTACCTGGAGTTCGAGGTCCGGCCCGTGGGCACGCCCTTCAGCGGGGTGGTGACCCACACCTCCGCGCCCATCCAGAAGCCCAGCTGCGTCCAGGTGACCTATCCGTGGACGCGGCTGAGCGGCCTCTCCGCCGGGGTGAGCTACCACTGGCAGGTCCGCGAGCGCACCACCTCCTCCGGCGTGTGGGTCCAGTACAACGCCGGCAACGCGGCCTTCACCGGCGGCGCGCAGCCCCCCTACCAGCTCTCGTTCGTCACCCCTTCGCAGACCGTGGGGGTCGGCGCCTGCTCCGGCGTCACCACCATCGAGCGGCGCACGTCGGGCGGCGTGGTCGCCCCGGTCACCTCCAACACGCCGGTCATCCTGGGCGACTCGCACCCCATCATGACCTTCTACTCGGACGCCGCCTGCACCAACTCGGTGACCCAGGTCACCATGGCGAACGGCACCTCGCAGGCCAGCTTCTGGTGGAAGGCCGGCAAGACCCAGAACAACACCATCTACGTGGACATGGCGAACGCGGGGGGCGCCGGGCAGACGGAGACCATCGTGGCGGGCCCGCCGTCCATCCTGGGGTTCCCCACCTTCAACCCCAGCCTGGACATCAAGATCTGCTCGCCCGCGCAGCTGCTCCAGGTGGAGGACGCCAACGGCGACCCGGCCAACAACCCCAGCGCGCTCGCGGTGACGCTGTCCTCCACCGCCGGCACCAGCTTCTACTCCGACTCCGGCTGCACCACGCTCCTGCCCGGCTCCGCCGTGACCATCCCGGCCGGGGGCAACACCGCCACCTTCTATGCGAAGGAGAACGTGCCCGGGGCCTCCACCTGGACCGCCGCCGCCACCGGGCTCACCTCGGCCACCATCTCCCAGAGCGCCTACGCCATCCTGGCCATCACCAGCGCGCCGCAGACCATCGTGGCCGGCACCTGCGCGCCGGGTGCGCTCACCATCCAGGCGCGCGACGGGACCGGCGCGGCGTACCCGGTGCCGTCGCGGTTGACCGTGAACCTCTCCGGCACGGGGATGACCTTCCACAGCGGGTCCAACTGCAACGGCCAGGGGGGTAACTCCACCTCCATCGCCGCCGGCGCGAGCACCGGCACCGCCTACTGGCAGGGGACCTACGCAGGGACGGTCAACATCTACGTCTCGGCCAGCTACTACCGCTCGACCCCGCAGGCCCAGACGATCACGCCCGGTCCCAACAACCAGGTCGCGTTCACCACCCCGGCGCGAGCGGTGACCGCGGGCACGTGCTCGCCCATTACCACGGTGGGGATCCAGGACGCCTACGCGAACCTCTCGCCGTCGGCCTCGGCGCGCACCATCACCCTGAGCGCCAGCCTGGCCGGCACCGCCTTCTACTCCGACGCGACCTGCGCCACGGCCCTGCCCGGCAACGCCGTCTCCATTGCCGCGGGGGGCACCACCTCCCCCGGCTTCTACTGGAAGACGAACACCCCCGGGACGCTGACGCTCACCGCCAGCACCGCCGGGTTGACCGCCGGCACCCAGGACCAGACGAGCTACGCCAAGCTGGTCTTCACCACCGCGCCGCAGTCGATCACCGCCGGGAATTGCTCCGGGGTGATCACGGTGCAGTCCCAGAACGGGGCCGGCGCGGCGTACCCGGCGCCCGCGGCGGTCGACATCTCGATGTACGCCTCGCTGGCCGGCGCGCAGTTCTTCACGGACAACCTGTGCACCGCGGGCGTCACCTTCGTCACCATGCCGAACAACGCCTCCACGGTGTCCTTCTATTACCGGAACACCCGCGCCGGCACGGACCTGATCACCGTCTACGGCTCCAACTACACCGGCTCCAACCAGACCATCACCGTCAACCCCGGCCCCGCCACGCGGCTGGGGTTCACCAGCCCGACCCAGGTGGTGGGGAAGACCCTGTGCTCCGCCGCGACCACGGTGGCGCGCCAGGACGACTACCTCAACTCCACCATCACGCCCAACGGCGCGGTGACGGTGACCCTCAGCGCCAGCCCCACCGTCACGATGACGTACTACTCGGACGCGGCGTGCACCACGCCTCTCGCGGCGAGCTCGTTCATGATCCCGGCCGGGTCCAGCAGCGGCAGCTTCTACTTCTCGGACACCACGGTCGGGAACCCGACCATCACCGCCAGCGCCACCGGCCACATCGCCGGGACGCAGACCGAGACGATCTCCCTGGGAGCGGCCACCCGGCTGGCGTTCTCGGTGAACGGCGTCCAGAGCATCGCCGCGGGCGCCTGTTCAGCGCAGGTGACCGTCCAGAGCCGCAACGCCTCCAACAACCCGCAGAACGTGATCGCCGACGCCGTGGTGTCGCTGACCACCACCAGCCCGCCCACCAGCGCGGGGTTCTATTCGGACGCGCTGTGCACGGTCCCCATCACCAGCGTCACGATCCTCACCGGGACCAACACGGCCCCCTTCTACTGGAAGGACACCCAGGCGGGCGCGCCCAGCCTCACCGCCGCCACGCCGGGGATGCTCTCCGTCACCGCCGCCCAGACCGTGAACCCGGGGGCGCCCTCGCACCTGGACTTCATCACCGGGGAGCAGGCGGTCCCGGCGGGGACGTGCTCGGCGATCACCTCCGTGGTGTCGGCCGACCCGTTCGACAACCCGTCCAACGTCGCCGCCTCCACCCAGATCAACCTCAGCTCGAGCTCTCCGGGGGGCCAGTTCTTCTCGGACCCGAGCTGTCAGGTCCCGATCACCTTCCTCACCCTCGCCGCGGGCTCGAAGCAGATCGACTTCTACTGGACCGACAGCCAGCGCGGACAGCCCACGCTCACCACCACCGCCGCCGGGCTGACGGCGGGGACGCAGCTGGAGACGGTGGGCGGCCGGGTCCAGGTCGCCTACCGCTGGTACGGCAGCACCGGCACGCCGCTCGCCGCCGAGCTGGTGGAGCCCGAGGTCGCGGCCGCCACCCGCCTCCACCTGCGCCTGGGCATCCAGGCGGACAACTTCGTCTGGCGCCTCACCCAGAACGACCCGGTGGCCTCGAGCGAGACGGTCGCCAACGCCGAGGTGGTGGCCGGCAGCTACCTCAACACCCAGGTGGACGACACCACCTACGAGACGTTGACCGAGGCGAAGGTCGGCGTCGGGCAGAACGCCTACCGCACGCTGGGTGACCCGCTGGCGGCCGGTTCGGCGGACCACGTGTACTCGTTCGGCAGCGCCGTGCCGACCGGCCGGCCGGCGTACCAGCTGTGCCTGGTGGCCAGCACCACCGGCGAGGCGCTGATGGTCGGCTGGGCGGCGTCCGGCACCCCGGTCACGCCCAGCTATCCCTCCGGCTGGAACATCACCACCACCGCCATCACCGAGACGTGCTTCGACCTCAAGGCGCAGGGGTACGCGGGCGGGCCGCTCACCATCTACCTGCGGGACGCGCTGCGCGGCGGCGGCTCCGACGCGACCAACGACGTCTTCACCATCGACCGCGTCTACGTGAAGGGGAACCCGCCGGTCTACCTGTCGCTGGACCGCGCCACGCTGCCGGACTTCTCGGACGCGGTGCTCATCCCGCTGGCCGACCTGTGGGACGACGTCGCGAACGCCAACGGCGCGCGGCTGACGCGGGTGCTGGCCGGCTCCACCGTGGCCGAGACCTTCATGGAGACGCGGCCCAGCCTCCCGGCCAACCAGCTCGACGTGGGGACCGGCCAGCAGGGCGAGTGGGACTTCACGGTCACCATGCCCTCCACGGGCGGCGCGTTCTACTACCGGATGGCGGTCACCAACTCGGCGGGCGCGAGGATCGGCACCATCGAGTCGGTGACCCAGCCGGCCGGCATCCACACCGCCGCGTCGAAGCTGGCGTTCTCCGTGGCGTCGCAGACCGTGGCGGCAGGGGCCTGCAGCACGCTCACCGTGGAGCGGCGGGACCCGGGCAACAACGCGGTCCCGGCCACCGCCCCGGTCACCGTGTCGCTCTCCGCCTCGCCCGTGCTGGGCGTGGCGTTCTACGCCGGCACCACCTGCACCGCGCCCTCGACGGGGAGCGTCACCATCCCTGCCGGGCAGGCGAACGTCACCTTTTCCTGGAAGTCGCAGGTGTCGGGCGCCACCACCTTCACCGCCGCCTCCGCGCCGCTCACGTCGGCCACCCTCCCGGTCACCATCAACCCCGGGCCGCCGGTCTCCATCGCCTTCATCACCTCGCCGCAGACGCTGACCGCCGGGACGTGCTCCGCCTTCGTCGACCTGAAGGTCCAGGACCAGTACGGCAACCAGTCCCCGGTCGGGGCGGCGACCAACATCGCGCTGTCCAGCACCTCCGCCGGGAACGCGTTCCGGACCGACGCGGCGTGCTCCACCGTGCTCACCGGAAACACGCTGACCATCCCCGCCGGCCAGAGCACGGGCCGCTACTACTTCCGCGACACCGTCACCGGCATGCCCACGCACACCGCCAGCAACGGCGCGCTGGGGTCGGTCACCCAGACGCACACCATCCTGCCCGCCGCCCCGAGCGAGCTTCGCTTCGCCACCGCCGCGCAGCGGATCCCGGCGGGGGCGTGCTCGGCGCCGGCCACGGTGTCCGTCTACGACTCGCTGGGGAACACCACCACGCTGGCGGGCGGCGGGACCGTGGGGCTCTCCAGCACCTCGTCCACCTTGCGCTTCTTCGCGAGCGCCGACACCACCTGCGCCACCGCGCTCACCTCGGTGCCCATCGCGCCAGGGGCGGGCCAGGCGTCGTTCCGCTTCCGGGAGACCACCGCCGGCTCGCCGCCGCTCACCGCCACCGTCGCCGGGCTGACGCCGGCCAACCAGGCGCAGACCATCGACCCGGCGGCGGCGGCGCGGGTGCGCTTCGCGTCCGTCGCGCAGACGGTGACCGCGGGCCAGTGCTCGGCGCGGGTGGACCTGCGGACCGAGGACAGCTTCGGCAACCTCTCCCCGGTGACCGCCGCCGAGACGCTCACCCTGGCCGGCCTGTCGGGCAGCCCGGGCACGGGCTTCTTCTCCAACGCCACCTGCACCACCGCGCTGGTGGCGCCGTCCATCCCCGCGGCCTCCAGCACCTTCTCCTACTACTTCAAGGAGACGGTGGCCGGGTCGAGGACGCTCACCGCCCGCGGCGCGGTGCTGTCGCAGGACAGCCAGGTCGAGACCGTCGTCGCGGCGGCCGCGGCGTCGCTGGCCATCGGCGGCTTCCCGTCGCCCGCCACCTCCGGCGCGGCGGCCAGCTTCACCGTCACCGCTCGCGACACCTACGCCAACGTGGCCATCGGCTACCTGGGCACGGTGACCTTCAGCTCCAGCGACGCGACGGCGACGGTGCCC
>Ga0068860_100007925_pt1 | contig 10600 bp, 11 predicted proteins | sample KBSSwiS32_FD_66597 | JGI IMG/M metagenome (GOLD analysis project Ga0068860, IMG submission 66597) | Switchgrass rhizosphere microbial communities from Kellogg Biological Station, Michigan, USA - KBS Switchgrass S3-2 | ecosystem: Host-associated > Plants > Roots > Rhizosphere > Soil ...
GTGCATGGGTGGGGGGTAGTGCGGCCGTTGCGGTCATTCGCGCAATTCCTTCCCGGTGAGGTTGATAAATACCGTCTCGAGGGTCGGCTCCGTCACCGAGAGATCGGTTACTTGATAGCCGACTTGCTCGCTGGCGTCGATGATTCGGGGCAACAGACCGGCGGTCTTGTGGGTGTCGAGCTGAACGGCGCCGTCGATGACCTTGGCGGAGGTGGCCTCCGCGACCGCGTCCACGAGGTGAGCGGCCAGCACGTCGAGGTTTCCGCCGTCGGCGCTTACCCGCACGATGGTGTCGGCTCCCACCGATCGCTTCAGGCCCGCTGGCGTGTCGAGCGCCAAGATCCGACCGTGGTCCATGATGGCCACCCGACTGCAGAGCTGGTCGGCTTCCTCCATGTAGTGGGTCGTGAGCAGAATCGTTTGCCCGTCGGCGTGGAACTCCTGGAGGATCTCCCACAGCGCGATCCGGCTCTGGGGATCGAGCCCGGCGGTGGGCTCGTCGAGGAAGAGCATCTGGGGCCGGTGCATGATGGCCCGCGCCACCATGAGGCGTTGGGCCATGCCGCCCGACAGCGATGCCACCGGAGCGCCGGCCCGATCGGCCAGGCGAACGCGCTCGAGCATCTCGAACGCCGCGACGCGGGCGGCGGCCGGTCGCATGCCGAAGTAGCGGCCGTGCAACTCCAGGTTCTCGACCACGGTCAGCGCCCGGTCAAGGGTGTTGGTCTGGGGCACCACGCCGATCACCTGCTTGGCGATGGCCGGCTTGGCCACCACGTCGACCCCGCCGATGTAGGCCTGCCCAGAGGTGGGGGTGACCCGGGTGGTGAGCATCCCGATGGTGGTCGACTTGCCGGCACCGTTCGGGCCCAACAGCCCGTAGATCTCGCCGCGCCGCACCGTGAGGTCGAGGTTGTCAACGGCGACCACCTCGGGGGAAGCGGGACGCCCGCCCACTGGACGCCCTCCGGGGAAGACCTTGCTGAGTCCTTCCGTGCGGATGATGTCGTCGGCCACGCGGCCTCCTGCGAGATGGGGGAAGAGTTACGTTCGCTCACGATATATCGTGATAGCGCAAGACATAGTCTAGATCGAGCCTACGGTTGGAAGGACCACGGACCCTCCCGACTTATCACCCCTTTGCCGTTGTCTAACCCCCCAATTCCCGCGTACTGATCCGCGTAAGTGGCGCGTGATGCCCCCTAAGCGGATCAGTACGCGGCTGGGGGGTCCTTATCTTGCGTGCGTCGAGGCCGATTGGTCCCGTAGAGTTCTTTGCTCAGCATCAGGAGAGGCCCGCCACGGCTACTACGGCGGGTCCGGCAACCTGGGACGGACAAACCCAAGGTGCCCTCTCGGAAGCAGTCTTTCCGGGGATGTGGTCGCTTCGGCGGCAACGAAGGTCCGGTCTCTCCTGATCGCTGTGAACGGCAACCCGTGATCAGTTGAAGGGAGGACGACGAAATGCGAGAGGCCCCACCGCCGACCGCGGCCTGGCAACCGGGAGACCCGGTCGGGCATCGTCAGTTCTTCCGCATGGCCGTGGATCGTCCGCTGGCCCTCGACGGTGGCGGTCGGCTGCGCGACGTAACACTGGCCTACGAGACGTGGGGCGAGCTGAACGCCGCCGGCACCAACGCGGTGTTGGTGTGTCATGCCTGGACCGGTGACAGCCACGTCTACGGGTCGATCGGCAATGGCCACCCCTCGTCGGGGTGGTGGGAGGGCGTCGTGGGCCCCGGTCTATCGATCGACATCGACCGGCATTTCGTGGTGTGCGTGAACGTGCTGGGCGGATGCCAGGGATCCACCGGCCCCGCGTCGCCCCACCCGGACGACGGTCGGCCCTACGGGTCACGGTTTCCGGTGATCACCGTGCGAGACATGGTCCGCACGGAAGCGTCCTTTGCCAACCATCTCGGCATCGAGCGGTGGCTATCGGTGATCGGCGGATCGATGGGCGGGATGCAGGCCCTCGAATGGGGCATCACCTATCCCCACCGCGTCGCGTCGCTGGTGCTGGTGGCCACCTGCGCCCAAGCCTCGGCCCAGCAGATCGCGCTCGGCGCGGTGGGTCGGCGGGCTATCCGGCTCGATCCCAATTGGCGGGGCGGCGACTACTACGACGCCGAGCCGGGCGGGGGTCCTCACGAGGGGCTGATCGTGGCTCGCCAGCTGGCGCAGATCATGTTCCGCACCGACGACGTGTTCACCTCTCGGTTCGGGCGCGAGTTCGCCGATCGCCAGGAGGGATTCGGTCTCTGGCAGCGCTTCGAGGTGGAGCGCTATCTCGACCACCATGGCGACAAGCTGGTGCGGCGGTTCGACGCCAACTCGTACTTGTTGATCTCGAAGGCCATGGACCTGCACGACGTGAAGCGCGGGCGGGGTGATCTGAAGGCGGCCCTGTCGCGGCTCACGATGCCGGTGCGCACGATCGGCATCTGGTCCGACGTGTTGTATCCCAGCTATCAGCAGCGCGAGATCACCGAAACGTTGGTGTCGCTCGGTCTGCGGAGTGATTATGTGGAGATCGATTCGGCCCAGGGCCACGATGCATTTCTCATCGACACCGATCAGGTCAACGCCGCGATCGGTCCGTTCCTCGACCAGGTGGCCAAGCAGTGACCGATACCCCGCCTCCCCGGCTCAGCCCCGACTCGATCGCTATTCGAGCCGGCCGGCCCGACAGCGGTCTGGCCCCCACGTTGTGCCCGAGCACCACGTGGGTGAACCCCACGCTGGAAGACGCCCGCCGCGGTGCCTTGCGGCCCCGATCGGATCGCTTCTACGCCCGCTACTCCAACCCCACCGTGCGGGCCTTCGAAGACGCCATGGCCGAGATGGAGGGGGCCGAGGCCGGGTTGGCGTTCGGGTCGGGCATGGGCGCGGTGGCCACCATCGTGTTGGCGTTGTGCTCCTCCGGCGACCACATCGTGGCCCAGCGCCAGGTCTATTCGGGCACCCAGCTGTTTCTGCAGGGGGTGTGCCCGCGCTTCGGAATCGAAGTCACCTTTGTCGACGGCACCGAGTCCGGGGCGTTCGCCGCCGCCGTGCGGCCGGGGCAGACCATGCTGGTACTGGCCGAGACCCCCGCCAACCCCCAGCTGGCGTTGGTGGATCTGGCCGAGTTGGGGGCGATCGCCGGCCCGATCACGGTGGTCGACTCCACGTTCGCCACCCCGATCTTCCAGCGGCCGCTGGAGTTTGGCGTCGATGTGGTGTTGCACTCGGCCACCAAAGGCATCGCCGGTCACAATGACGCCACGCTCGGGGTGATCGCGGCCGAGCTCGACCTGATTCATGCGGTGTGGAGCTATTCGGTGCTGCACGGCGCGGTGGCCTCACCGTTCGACGCCATGAACGGCCTGCGGGGTTTGCGCACGCTGCCCGTTCGGGTGCGGCGTCAAGCCGACACGGCCCGACAGCTCGCTTTGTTTCTCGAAGCGTCCGAGCTGGCCAAGTCGGTGAGGTATCCCGGCCTGGAGTCGCACCCTCAGCACGAGTTGGCCTGCCGGCAGATGAGTGGTTTCGGCTCGGTGATGGCGGTGGACTTCGCCGGTGGGTCCGACGTGGCCCGCCAGTTCTGCGAAGGGGTGCGCCTGGCCAAGATGGCGACCTCCCTCGGCGGGCCGGAAACGCTGGTGACCTGCCCGGCGCTCACCACCCACGCCGGGCTGCTCCCGGCCGAGCTGGAGGCCGCCGACATCACCCCCGGGCTGGTGAGGATCTCCGTGGGCCTGGAGCATCCGGACGATCTGTTGGCCGACTTCGCGCAGGCCCTGGCCGCTTCCTGAGGCCCTCAGGCTCTAGCTGGCCGGGTACATCTAGCGCCCGAGCCGCTCCCGGAGCCGGGCTCGGATCTCCGGCCATTCCGCCGCCACGATGGAGTAATACGAACTGTCGCGAATGGTCCCATCGGTGGCGGGAACATGAGCGCGGCGAATCCCCTCGAAGCGGGCGCCCAATCGCTCGATGGCCCGGCGCGATCGCGCGTTGCGGGCGTCGGTCTTGAACGTGATGCGATGCACCTCCCAAGCCTCGAAGGCGTGAGTGAGCATGAGGAGCTTGGCCTCGGTGTTGATCGAGGTTCGCTGAGCTGACGCCGCCAGCCACGTGGCGCCGATCTCTCCCACGGCCGGGATGGCGTTGGGCCGGGGTCCGGTGGACGCGGGGGGCCAAACCGCCTCACCGTCCCAATAGTCGAGGTCGAGAAACCGGGTGGAACCCACCACTTCGCCCGTGACCGAGTCGATGGTGGCGAAGGGCAAGGCCGAGCCGGCCCGTTGATCGGCGAGCGCGGTCTCCACGTACCGCTGCGCTGCCTCCACGTTGGCGGGTACGGGAGTGAAGGCATAGGTGGTGCGGTCTTGGTTGGCGGCGGCCGCCAGGCGGGCGACGTGGTCGAAGCCCAGCGGTTCGAGCCGCACGTGCGCGCCGCGCAGGGTCACGGTTTCGGGCATCGAGGCAGTGTGGCAACTTTCGGCCGACCACTCCCGCTGATTTGCGCCCGATGGAACCCAGGACGCGAGAGTTGGCCCGGTGCCCGAGATCTTGGAGGTGGAGTTCTACCGCCGGTCCGCCGAGACGGTGGTGGGTCGGCCCATCACCGCCGTGCACGCCCCCGATCGCTGGTTCTGCAAGGGAGGAACAACCCCCGAGGAGCTGAAGACCGTTCTTCCGGGCGCTCGGGCGCTCGAGCTCGGCCGGCGGGGCAAGCTGCTGTTGCTGCACCTCGACATTGGCCGCACCCTCGGCCTGCGCTTCGGCATGACGGGCCGCCTGATCGTGGACGGCCAGGCCTCGGTCGACGAGCTCGAGTACTCGCCGCGCCGGTCGGACCCGGCCTGGGACCGGTTCGGCCTCGACTTCGAGGGCGCGATGCTGCGGGTCAGCGACCCTCGGCGATTAGGAGGAGTGCAACTCGACCCGCCGGTCGAGCGACTGGGCCCCGACGCGCTGGCCATCAGCCGAACCGAACTGGCCAAGGCTCTCCAGGCCTCGGCGCCGTTGAAGGCCAAGCTGCTGGACCAGACGGCGGTCGCCGGCATGGGCAACCTTTTGGTGGACGAGACCTTGTGGAGGGCCGGGCTCGACCCGGCGCGCCCGGCGCGAAGCCTCACTCCGGACGAGGTGGCCACCTTGCACAAAACGATGCGGCAAACGCTCAAGACCCTCCTCCGCCGCGGCGGCTCCCACACCGGTGACCTGCAGGATCAACGGCATCGGGGCGGGCTGTGCCCCCGCGATGGAACTCCGTTGAGCCGACGTCAGGTGGGCGGGCGCACCACCTATTCCTGCCCTCGGCACCAGCATTGATCGGCGACCGTGCCGGCGCGCCGTGCCCCCGGCATGGCAGGATCTCCCCCCTGTGAAGAGGGCAGCAGCGATGGTGGCGGTGATCGTTGCCCTGGTCATGGGGAGCGCGGCGGGGTCCGCCGTGGCCGCGCCGGCGGCTCCGGGCGCACGTCCGTCGCTCGAGCAGGTCACCACGCTCCCGGCGCCCACCGGCGCAAGTACGGCGACCACCGCCTTGTCGGCCCCCACTCAGCTGGCCCCGGTGACCCCGACCGCCAGCCTGGAGAAGGCCAAGGTCACCAACACCGGTCGTCGAGTGCTGTTGCTGGTGGTGGCGCTCGGGTTGGTGGCGGCGTTCGTCATTGCGTTCACCGTGTGGTTCTGGCGAGCCACGGTGCCCACGCCCGAGGTGCTTCGTCCGCTGGAGAGCCTGCAGCCTCGTCGAGGTTCGAAGTCGGAGAGTTAACGTGCTGGCGTGCCCGACACCTTCGACGTTGACGCCATGACGCAGCGGTTCCGAGATCGAGCCCAGGCGGTGAAGAACCGGACGCTGCCGCCCGTGGGTGGGCCCGAGCGGCAGCGGTTCATCGACCAAGCGCAGACCGACTACATGGACTTCGCCATGCTGGGCGACGCCGTCGGTTCGATCGAAGACGGCTTCCTCGTGCTTCGGGTGGACCTGCGGCCGCCCTCGAGCGGCTGACGAACATCAAAACACCGAAGGCCTCCGGCGGGTGCCAGAGGCCTTCTCCTGCGAGCGGTAGACCGGGCTCGAACCGGCGACCTCGACCTTGGCAAGGTCGCGCTCTACCAACTGAGCTACTACCGCAGGGAGCTACACCATAGCGGATCCCATCCGGGCGGCACATAAACCAGTGACCCGCCGATGGCTATGGTGGGCCGGATGAAAGCCGTGCAGTGCGTGCAGTGGGGTCCGCCGGAATCGTTGGTGTTGGGCGAGGTGCCCGATCCCAGTCCAGGTGCCGGTGAGGTGTTGCTGGATATCCACGCTTGCGCGGTCAACTTCCCCGATGTGTTGTTGATCCAGAACCTGTATCAGATGAAGCCCACCCTGCCGTTCATTCCCGGGTCGGAGATCGGTGGCGTGGTCCGCCAGTTGGGTGAGGGAGTGACCAACGTGGCGGTCGGCGATCAGGTGTTCGTGTCGAGCAACACCTTCGGCGGCATGGCGGAGATGGCCGTGATGCCGGCCAGCGACTGCGTGGTCGTGCCCGATGGTGTCGACCTCGTGCATGCCGCGGCGTTCATGTACGGGCACGGCACGTCGTACCACGCGCTGTCCGACCGCGCTCACCTCAAGCCAGGGGAGTTCCTCTTGGTGCTGGGAGCCGCCGGTGGAGTGGGGTTGGCCGCGGTCGAGCTGGGGGCCTTGATGGGAGCGCGGGTGATCGCCGCGGCATCGAGCGACGAGAAGTTGGCGCTGTGCCGCAAGCACGGGGCCGAGTTCACCATCAACTACGCCACCGAAGACTTGAAGACCCGCATCCGGGAGCTCACCAACAACCATGGTGCCGACGTGATCTACGACGCCGTCGGTGGACCGTTCTCCGAACCGGCATTGCGATCGATCGCCCTCAACGGCCGGTTCCTGGTGATCGGATTCGCGGCCGGCGATATCCCGAAGCTGCCGTTGAACCTCACCCTGCTCAAGGAATGCCAGGTGATCGGCGTGTTCTGGGGCAACTATGTGCGGCGCTCACCCGAGCTGAATCAGCGCAACGTCGACTTCTTGATGGACAACCTGAAGGCCGGCAAATTGAGCCCGTACGTGTCGGCCGCGTTCCCGCTGGAGCGGGCGTCCGAGGCGTTTCGTCAATTGGCCGATCGCAAAGCTCAAGGGCGCGTCGTCGTCACGGTCGAGCGGTAGTTGCACGACGGTTCGAATCTCGCCCGAGCTTTGGACACCGGTACGCGCTAGACGCAGCTTTTCCTCACCAGTGGCCGCTTCGACGCGCCGGGGGCGGCGCGAGTCGAGCGGAATGCCGACTAATGGCGGATGGTGAGCCCGCCGTCGACCACCACCACCGAACCATTGGCGTAGCTCATCGCCGGCAGGGTGAGCGAGAGCACCATGTGGGCGATCTCTTCCGGCTCGGCGTAGCGCCGCAGCGCCACCCGACGGCGAGCGTACTTGTCTTTCGCGTCGTCGGGAATCTCGGCCGTAATGCCGGTACGAGTGGCGCCGGGGCAGACACAGTTCACCGTGACGCCGGTGGACCCGAGTTCGACGGCCAACGACCGCGTGACGCCGATCACCGCGTGCTTGCTGGCCGTGTACGCGGTCTGGCCCGAGGTGGCGATCAGGCCCTCGGTGGACGCGATGTTGACGACCCGGCCGCCCCCGGACGCTTGCAGGTACGGAAGCGCCAGCCGAATCAGACGGACTTGGCTGTCGACATTCACGGCGAACGTGGAGTGCCATCGTTCCTCGAACAGCGACTCTTCGGTGGTGGCGCCGGCCGGCGGACCCATGCCGGCGTTGTTGACCAAGATGTCGAGACCTCCGAAGTGATCGACGGTGGCGCTCACCAACCGCTTCAGTTGCTGGTGCTCGCTCACGTCGCACACCACGCCGAAGGCCTTGCCTCCTGCGTCGTTGATGGTGTCCACCACCGCGTCAATCCGCGGTTGGTCGAGATCGGCCACGACAACCTTGGCGCCTTCGTCGGCGAACAGATAGGCACAGGCCCGCCCGATTCCCGACGCCGCACCGGTAACCACGGCCACCCGGCCATCGATGGATCGAGACAAGGTTCCGAGTCGTTGGCTGGTCATCGCCGGACGATATCCCACCTCCTAACTCGCAACGAATGGTGGACAGCGGCGAGAATCGCGGCCACACGTCTCGAGAGGATTTGCCGATGAAGGTCGACGCCACACTGGGCCACGAAATCATGACCACGAAGGAGCAAGCGGCCCGTCTGGAGGCCGCCGGCTACGACGGGCTGAGCAACGGTGAGACAAGTCACGACCCGTTCCTCCAGTTGCTGCAGGCCGCCGACGTGACCGAGCGGGTCACCCTCACCACGTCGATCGCGATCGCCTTCGCCCGCACGCCCATGACGCTGGCCAACATCGGCTTCGACCTCAACCTGTACTCCAAGGGCCGGTTCGTGCTCGGACTCGGTTCGCAGGTCAAGCCGCACATCGAGCGGCGTTTCTCGATGCCGTGGTCGCACCCTGCTCCGCGGATGCGCGAGATGGTGATGGCGATCCGGGCCATCTGGGATTGCTGGCAGAACGGCACCAAGCTCGATTTCCGGGGCGACTTCTACACCCATACGTTGATGACACCGTTCTTCTCACCCGATCCCAGCCCCTATGGATTGCCGCCCATCATGTTGGCGGGAGTGGGCGAGATGATGACCGAGGTGGCCGGAGAGGTATGCGACGGCTTCTTCATCCACGCCTTCAGCACCGAGAAGTACTTGCGCGAGCACACGTTGCCGGCGTTGGCGCGCGGTCGAGCCAAAGCGGGCAAGACACTCGACGACTTCGTGGTGGCCGGCCCGTGCTTCATCACGACGGGGCGCACCGAGGAAGAGATGGCGGTGGCCGTAGCCGGCACCAAGGATCAGATCGCGTTCTATGCCTCCACGCCGGCCTATCGGGCGGTGTTGGACGCTCACGGTTGGGGAGACCTCCAGAGCGAGCTGACCATCATGACCAAGGAGGGCCGTTGGAGCGAGATCGGAAGTCGCATCACCGACGAGATGCTGCACGCCTTCTCGGTGGTTGGCACCCCCGAGGAGGTGGGCAAGGGGATGGTGCGCCGATTCGGCGGTGTGGCCCAGCGCACCAGCCTCTACACCACCTATAAGGCCGATCCTTCGTTGCAGACAGAGGTGCTGCATTCCCTGCGGGCTGCGCTCGGATGACCAGCGCTTCTGTATCGGAAGCGGGAGGCGAGCTGGTCTCGTGCTCGATGGTGGGGGGCGTGGCCGACGTACGGCTCAACCGCCCCGACAAGCGCAACGCGTTGAGCGACAGTTTGTTCGCGGCTCTGGCCGCAGTGATAGCCGAGCTGCCGACGATGCCGGGTCTGCGGGCCGTGGTTCTCTCGGGCAACGGCGCCGTGTTCTGCGCCGGTCTCGATCTCGATTCGCTGGCCCAGTTCGCGGTTCGGGCGTCCGACCCGGCCGCCGACGCCGCGGCCTGGGCCGCCACAGCCGGGGTACGGGCCCAAGGAATCGTGAAGGGGCTGGTCGACATGCCGGTGCCCGTCATCGCGGCGCTGCACGGCGCCGCGGTGGGCGGTGGCTTTCAAATCGCCTTGGGGGCCGACATTCGCGTGGTGGCGCCCGACACCAAGCTGTCGATCCGGGAGATCGAGTTCGGTATCACGCCCGACATGGGTGGGACCCAGCTCTTGCCCCGCCTGGTCGGCTATGAGCGGGCACTCGAGCTCATCGTGACCGGTCGGTTTTTGAGCGGGCAGGATGCCCACGCCATGGGCTTGGCGTCACGGCTCAGCACCGACCCGCGGACCGACGCCTTCGAGTTGGCGGGTGCCATCGCCTCGAAGAGCCCAACCGCCGTTCGGCTCGACAAGCGGCTCGTGCAGGCGAAGTTCCGGTCGGGTCTCGACGAAGGGTTGGCCGCCGAACTCTCGGCGATGGCGCAGAACTTCGGGAGCGCCAATCAGTTGGAGGCCGTCAACGCCAGTTTCTCTCAGCGACCGGCCGAGTACTCCGACCCGCAGCCCTGAGCGGCCGCGCCGGCCGCCCTAGGTGCCGAGGATGTTCACCACCCGGGCTATCACCAGGATCACGACGGCCAGTGAGACGATCGATTGGATCATCATCGTGAGCTTGGCCCACCTCGCCATGGGGAGCACGTCGGTGGGGCTGAACGCCGCGGCGTTGGTGAACGAGAGATAGAGGTAGTCGAAGAAGAACGGCTCCCAGTCAGGAGGGGCGAGTTCGGGACTCGTCATCTGCGAGAACAACAGGTCGGGATACGGGCGCACCGCGTTGGCCCGGTCGGCCGGACCGCCGCGGTCGAGCTCCCAATACCAAAGCGCGAACACGATGACGTTCACTGCCCACACCGCTCCGCCGCACAACAGCAGTTCCGTGGACCGCTCGGTGGCGGTTCCCCGCACCAGGGCCACGATGAGGCGCACCGCCGAGCCGGCGTTGGCAAAGCTCATCGTCACGATCAGCGCAATGCTGGCGGCTCGCAGGAGCGGAGTGCGGTGGTCGATGCGGCGCGGGTTGGCGATGAGCAGGCCGACCACCAACACGGCCCCCAAGGCGGGGAACAACCAGAAGGGCGGCAC
>Ga0068860_100007929_pt1 | contig 10597 bp, 3 predicted proteins | sample KBSSwiS32_FD_66597 | JGI IMG/M metagenome (GOLD analysis project Ga0068860, IMG submission 66597) | Switchgrass rhizosphere microbial communities from Kellogg Biological Station, Michigan, USA - KBS Switchgrass S3-2 | ecosystem: Host-associated > Plants > Roots > Rhizosphere > Soil ...
GAGCAACTGCGCCTGACGCTGGAGCGCTGGCGCTGGCTGCCCCACGAGTTCCCACTACCGCCGCTGGTTGTAAACATTCCGGAGTTTCGCCTGCGCGCCTTCGATGCCAACCACCAGACCGTCCTGTCCATGAATGTCATCGTCGGCAAGGCGCTTCGGCATGAGACGCCCGTTTTCCAAAAGGACATGCAGTACGTTGTCTTCCGGCCGTACTGGAACGTGCCACAGAGCATCCAGCGCAGCGAAATCGTGCCGGCCATCCAGCGCAACCGCAACTACGTGGCCGACAAGAACTACGAAGTCACCACGCACAACGGACAGGTGGTGACATCCGGCGCGATCGACGATGAGGTGCTTGAGCAACTGCGCACCGGCAAGCTCGCCGTACGGCAGAAGCCTGGCCCGACCAATGCCCTAGGGCTGGTCAAGCTCATCTTCCCCAACGAATACAACGTCTACCTGCACAGCACGCCATCGCAGCAGTTGTTCTCGCGCAGCCGCCGCGACTTCAGCCACGGCTGCATACGGGTCGAAAAGCCCGATGAATTGAGTGCCTGGGCCCTCCGAGACCTGCCGGAGTGGAATCTGGAGAAAGTCCGGGCGGCCATGCAACAAGGCAAAGACAACCAACAGGTAAACTTGCCTAAACCAATTCCGGTGCTAATCCTGTACGGCACCGCGGTCATCAATGACTATGGTGCCGTCCACTTTTACGACGACATCTATGGCCACGATGCGGACCTCAGAAAGGCCCTGGCTAAGGGGTATCCCTATGGCCGGTAAGCGCGAAGTGCTGAACCGACCGCCAGCGACCAGCTGAGTTTTCCAGCAACTCGACTTCACTGCAGTGGCAGGCCATGGCTCCGTGGCGCCCCAGCATGGCGGTGAGCTCGGCTTCCACGGGCGCATCTTCACCCGTGCCTTTGCGCACAATGGAAATGTGCGGCACGAATGGCGGCGACCGGCCGCCCGGTTGAGTCAGCTGCGCCGCAGACTTGAGCTGCTCGTGCAAAGCGGCAAACGGCGCGGCCGGCTCGACCGCAAGGTACAGGGTACCCGGGAAGCGCGCGACGCCACCGATCCGGTATGGAAACGCTGCCGCGGCGCCGACGACGCCGGAAAACCGCACGATCATGCCCGCATCAAGACCGCCCGCAGGCAAACTGGCGTGCAGCAGGGTAATGTGCGCGCCTAGCCCGCGCGCTGCGGAAGGATCATATCGATCGCGAAGTGGCGCCACGTACGGGTCTACTTCCCGGCAATTGATCATGAGTAGATAGTTTGCCAAGGCTGCGATAGTGACATGAAAACAAATCTTGAGGATCGCCTGTGCCGGTAATCTGCTGCGCACCGAACGTCGCGCGTTCCATGTGTCTTGCGCTCTTGATGCTCGCATTCACGATTGCGGCTGATTGCCAGCAGATCGCTTTGACCTTTGACGACGGACCGGACATGGCTGATTCAGTCCGCTTAAGCCCCGCTGAGCGCAATGTCGCGATCCTTAAGCAGCTCGCCGATGCCCACGTCAAATCCATCCTCTTTGTGACTCGAACCGATGCCGATCCAAAACGCAACGAGTTGATTCGACAGTGGGGAATCGCGGGGCATCAGATTGGCAACCACACCGCTACGCACCCGGACCTTGATGAGGTCAGCCTGGATCAGTACGAGCAGGATTTCCTGGCCTGCGACACGGCTATAAAAGACTTTCCCGGATACACGCGGCGGTTCCGGTTTCCGTATCTCAAGGAGGGTGGCACGGCTGAGAAGCGCGACGGCTTCAGGGCTTTTTTGGACGCGCAGGGCTACAAGATTGGCGGCGTGTCGATCGATGCCAGCGACTGGTACTACAGCCAGCGCTTGCGCGCGCGCCTCAAAGAACAGCCGTTAGCGGATATCCAGCCCTACCGCGAAGCATACCTTCGACATCTGTACGATCGGGCGCAGTATTACGACGGGCTCTCGCGTCAGGTGCTGGGCCGCTCGGTCGCCCATGTCCTGCTGTTGCATCACAACTTGATCAACGCCCTGTTCCTGGCCGATGTCATTAACATGTTTCAGGCCAGGGGCTGGACAGTTGTCGACTCGGAGCGCGCGTTCAGCGATCCACTGTACGCCATGCGCCCCAATACGCTGCCGGCGGGCGAAAGCATTCTGTGGTCGTTGGCAAAAATGAAGGGCATACCGGGCCTTCGCTACCCGGCTGAAGACGACACCTACGAAAAGCCGCTCCTCGATCGCCTGCACTTGTAGAGGCGAAGAGTCATCGAACGGGCTGGCGCCACCAGCCCGTTCGACATTCACTTAGCCTGCGGCGCTTTCCTCTTCGCTCACGGGGCTGGCGGTCTCCTCGGCATCGGCCAGGCTTGCGCCGACGTCCATGAAGCTGCGCGGCTCGGCGGCGTCGTTCTTGAGGCGCCGGTGTGCGTGGGCCGCAAAGCCCGTGCCCGCCGGAATCAAGCGGCCGACGATGACGTTTTCCTTCAGCCCGCGCAGATCGTCCTTGAGGCCACGGACCGCAGCTTCGGTAAGCACGCGGGTGGTCTCCTGGAACGAAGCGGCCGAGATGAACGACTCGGTCGCCAGCGAGGCCTTGGTGATGCCCAGCAGCACCGGCTGGAGACGCGCAGCCTCCTTGCCGCCTTCGGTCGCCTTGTCATTGATGGCAAGCGCGCGCGAGCGATCCAGCTGCTCACCGCGCAGCAGCGCGGTATCGCCGATCGACATGACCTCGGTCTTGCGCAGCATCTGGCGGATGATCACCTCGATGTGCTTATCGTTGATCTTGACGCCCTGCAACCGGTACACGTCCTGGATCTCACGCACCAGGTAGTTCGCCAACGGCTCGACGCCCTGCAATCGCAGGATGTCGTGCGGGTTCGGCTCGCCATCGGCGATGACCTCGCCGCGCTCGACCTGCTCGCCCTCGAAGACGTTGAGCTGGCGCCACTTCGGTATCAGCTCCTCGTACTTCTCGCCGTGCTCGTCCGTGATCACCAAGCGGCGCTTGCCCTTGGTCTCCTTGCCAAAGCTCACGGTACCGGTCTTCTCGGCCAGAATTGCCGGGTCCTTGGGCTTGCGGGCCTCGAACAGGTCCGCCACCCGCGGCAAGCCGCCGGTGATGTCGCGGGTCTTCGAGGATTCCTGCGGGATGCGCGCGATGATGTCGCCGACCGACACCTTGGCGCCGTCCGTAAGGTTCACCAGCGCGCCCGGAGGCAGGTTGTAGACCGCCGGGATGATGGTGTTGGCGAAGGTCAGTTCCTTGCCCTTGGATGACAACAACTTGATCGTCGGCCTGAGTTCCTTGCCGCCGCGCTGCTTGGAATCCAGCACCACCGTGCTGGACAGGCCCGTCACCTCATCGACCTGCGTGGCGACCGTGAGGCCGTCGACGAAATCGGTGAAGCGGATGTTGCCGGCCACTTCGGTGACCACCGGGTGGGTGTGGGGATCCCAGGTGGCTACCACCTGGCCGCCCACGACCTTGGCGCCTTCCTTCGAATTGATGGTCGCGCCAAAGGGGATCTTGTAGCGCTCACGCTCACGGCCGAACTCATCGACCACGCCGATCTCGCCCGAGCGCGACACGGCCACCAGGTGACCCTTCTCGTGCTCGACCGTCTTGATGTGGTGGAAGCGCAGCGTGCCCTTGTTGCGAATCTCGACACTGCTGGCTGCCGCCGCTCGCGAGGCGGCACCACCGATGTGGAAGGTGCGCATGGTCAGCTGCGTGCCCGGTTCGCCGATCGACTGCGCGGCGATGACGCCCACCGCCTCGCCGATGTTGATCAGGCGGCCGCGGCCCAAGTCGCGTCCGTAGCAGTAGCAGCACACACCGTAGCGGGTGCGGCAGCTGATGGGTGAGCGCACGCTGATCTGGTCCACGCCCTCTTTCTCAATCAGGCGCACCAGCCCCTCATCGAGTAGCGTATTGGCCGGCAGCAGCACCTTGTCGGTCCCGGGCTTGAGCACCTCGGTAGCCACGACCCGGCCGAGCACGCGCTCGCCCAAGGCCTCGACCACGTCGCCGCCCTCGACCAGGGGTGACATCGACAATCCGTTGGTGGTGCCGCAATCCAGCTCGGTGACCACCAGGTCCTGCGCGACGTCGACCAATCGGCGGGTCAGGTAGCCGGAGTTCGCTGTCTTGAGGGCGGTGTCCGCCAGACCCTTGCGAGCGCCGTGCGTCGAGATGAAGTACTGCAGCACGTTCAGGCCTTCACGGAAGTTGGCCGTGATCGGCGTCTCGATGATCGAGCCGTCGGGCTTGGCCATCAGGCCGCGCATGCCGGCGAGCTGGCGGATCTGCGCCGCGCTGCCGCGCGCGCCGGAATCAGCCATCATGAAGATTGAGTTGAACGACTTCTGCCGCTGCTTGACGCCCTGTGAGTCCACGGCGTCCTCGGTCCCCAGCTTCTCCATCATCGCCTTGGCGACCTGATCGTTGGCGCGCGACCAGATGTCGACCACCTTGTTGTAGCGCTCGCCGTTGGTGACGAGGCCTGAGGCGTACTGGTCCTGGATCTCCTTGACCTCGCGCTCGGCCGCGCCCACGAGCTTGACCTTCTGCTCGGGGATGACGATGTCGTCGATGCCGAAGGACACCGCCGAGCGCGTGGCGTACTGGAATCCCAGGTACATCAGCTGGTCGGCGAACACCACCGTCTCCTTGAGACCCAGGATGCGGTAGCAGGCATTGATGATGGCCGAGATGTTCTTCTTGGTCATGTCCTGATTGATCATGTCGAAGGACATGCCCTTCGGCAAAATCTCGGACAGCAGCGCCCGGCCCACGGTGGTGGGCACCAGGCGCGAGTGTGCTTCCAGCGCCGCGCCGTCGGCTTTGCGCGTGTGTTCGCGGATGCGCACCTTGATGCGGGCCTGCAGGTCGACCGCGCGGCTTTCGTAGGCGCGATGCGCCTCCTGCACGTCGCTGAAGTACATGCCCTCGCCCCTCGCGCCCACCGACTCGCGCGTGAGGTAATAGAGGCCGAGCACCACGTCCTGCGAGGGCACAATGATCGGATCGCCGTTGGCGGGCGAGAGGATGTTGTTGGAGCTCATCATCAGCGCGCGCGCCTCGAGCTGCGCCTCGATGGACAGCGGCACGTGCACGGCCATCTGGTCGCCGTCGAAGTCGGCGTTGAACGCCGTGCAGACCAGCGGATGCAGCTGGATGGCCTTACCCTCGACCAGCACCGGCTCGAAGGCCTGAATGCCCAGTCGGTGCAGCGTCGGTGCGCGGTTCAGCAGCACCGGATGCTCGCGGATCACCTCTTCGAGGATGTCCCAGACTTCCGTGCCCTCGCGCTCCACCAGGCGCTTGGCCGCCTTGATGGTCGAGGCGTCGCCGCGGATCTGGAGCTTGTGGAAGATGAACGGCTTGAACAGCTCGAGCGCCATCTTCTTGGGCAGCCCGCACTGGTGCAGACGCAGCGTCGGGCCGACCACGATGACCGAGCGGCCCGAGTAGTCGACGCGCTTGCCGAGCAGGTTCTGGCGGAAGCGCCCCTGCTTGCCCTTGATCATGTCGGCCAGCGACTTGAGCGGCCGGCGGTTGGTGCCGGTGATCGCGCGTCCCCGGCGCCCGTTGTCGAGCAATGCGTCGACCGCTTCCTGCAGCATGCGCTTTTCGTTGCGCACGATGATGTCGGGCGCGGAGAGCTCGAGGAGCCGCCGCAGGCGGTTGTTGCGGTTGATGACGCGACGGTACAGGTCGTTCAGGTCCGAGGTCGCAAAGCGTCCACCGTCGAGCGGCACCAGCGGCCGCAGGTCGGGCGGCAGCACCGGCAGTACCGTCATCACCATCCACTCGGGCTTGTTGCCCGACTCGAGGAATGACTCGGCGAGCTTGAGGCGCTTGGACAGGCGCTTGAGCTTGGTCTCGGAGGCGGTGTTGCCCATCTCCTCGCGGATCTTGACCATCTCGGCCTTGAGATCGATCGACTGCAGCAGCTCGTGCACAGCCTCGGCGCCCATGCGCGCGTCGAACTCATCGCCGTGCTCCTCGATCGCCTCGAGGTACATCTCGTCGGTGAGCAGCTGCCCGCGCTGCATCGGCGTCATGCCCGGATCGATGACCACGAAGGCCTCGAAGTACAGCACGCGCTCGATCTCGCGCAGCGTCATGTCGAGCATCAATCCGATGCGCGAGGGGAGCGACTTGAGGAACCAGATGTGGGCCGTCGGGCTCGCCAGCTCGATGTGCCCCATGCGCTCGCGGCGCACCTTGGACTGCGTGACCTCGACGCCGCACTTCTCGCAGACCACGCCGCGGTGCTTGAGGCGCTTGTATTTGCCGCACAGGCACTCGTAGTCCTTGACCGGGCCGAAGATCTTGGCGCAGAACAGGCCGTCGCGTTCCGGCTTGAAGGTGCGGTAGTTGATGGTTTCTGGCTTGCGCACCTCACCATACGACCAGCCGCGCACCATTTCCGGGGAAGCCAGGCCGATCTTGATCGAGTCGAACTGCTCGATCGGGGCCTGCTGCTTGAACAACTTGAGTAGGTCTTTCATGTTTGTGTTTCCTCAGTCCTGCTCGAGTTCCATGTTGATGCACAACGATCTGATCTCTTTGACCAGCACGTTGAAGGACTCGGGCATGCCCGCCTTCATCTCGTGGTTGCCATCAACGATGCTCTTGTACATCTGCGTGCGGCCGATCGTGTCGTCCGACTTGACGGTCAGCATTTCCTGCAGCGTGTACGCCGCGCCGTAGGCCTCGAGCGCCCACACTTCCATCTCACCGAAGCGCTGGCCGCCAAACTGCGCCTTGCCGCCCAGCGGCTGCTGGGTGACCAGGCTGTAGGGGCCGGTCGAGCGCGCATGCATCTTGTCGTCCACCAGGTGGTTGAGCTTGAGCATGTACATGTAGCCGACCGTCACCTGGCGATCGAAGCGCTCGCCGGTGCGTCCGTCGTAGAGCCAGGTCTGGCCTGACAGCGGCACATCCGCGAGCTTGAGCAGCCCCTTGATGTCGCTCTCGGCCGCGCCGTCGAACACCGGGGTGGCCATCGGCACGCCGTGCCGCAGGTTCCCGGCAAGCTCGGTGATTTCCGCGTCGTTGAACTCGGTGAGCTGTTCCTTCTGCCCGGAGGTCTGGTTGTAGATCTGCTCGAGCATGCCGCGAAGTTCGGCAGCCGAAGACTGCGCATCGAGCATGCGCCCGATCTTGAGGCCCAGTCCCTTGGCCGCCCAGCCTAAGTGCGTCTCGAGCACCTGGCCGACGTTCATACGCGACGGGACGCCCAACGGGTTGAGCACCACATCGACCGGCGTACCGTCGTCGAGGTACGGCATGTCCTCGACCGGAACGATGGTCGAGATCACGCCCTTATTGCCGTGGCGCCCTGCCATCTTGTCGCCCGGCTGCACGCGGCGCTTGACCGCCAGGTACACCTTGACCATCTTGAGCACGCCCGGGGCGAGGTCATCGCCCGCGGTGATCTTGGCGCGCTTCTCCTCGAGGCGCTTTTCGAAGGCCTGCTGCTGGCTGCGCAGCCGCTCGCCGGCCGCCTCCAGCGCAGTGTTCGACTCCTCGTCGTCAAGCCGGATCTCGAACCACTCCTCGCGCGTCAGTCCCGCGAGAGTCTCGGCCGTGAGCTTGGTGCCCGACTTGAGCTTCTTGGGCCCGCCCGCCGCGCTCTTGCCCAGCAGCATGCCGTGCACGCGCGAGTACAGGTCGTCCTCGAGGATGCGGCGCTGATCCTGCAGGTCCTTGCGGACCCGCTCGATCTCGGACTTCTCGATCGACTGGGCGCGCGAGTCCTTCTCGACGCCATCGCGTGTGAACACGCGCACGTCGATCACCGTACCGTCCATGCCGGGCGGCACGCGGAGCGAGGTGTCCTTCACATCGCTCGCCTTCTCGCCGAAGATCGCCCGCAGGAGCTTCTCTTCCGGAGTCAGCTGGGTCTCGCCCTTCGGGGTGACCTTGCCGACCAGGATGTCGCCGGCGCGCACTTCGGCGCCGATGAAGGCGATTCCGGCCTCATCGAGCTTGGCCAGCGCGGCGTCACCGACATTGGGGATGTCGGCCGAGATTTCCTCGGGTCCCAGCTTGGTGTCGCGGGCGACGCAGGTGAGCTCCTCGATATGGATCGTCGTGAAGCGATCTTCCTGCACCACGCGCTCGGAAATCAGGATCGAGTCCTCGAAGTTGTAGCCGTTCCAGGGCATGAACGCGACCAGCATGTTCTGGCCCAGCGCCAGCTCGCCTAAGTCCGTGGACGGACCGTCGGCCAGCACGTCGCCGCGCGCAATGCGATCGTTGGCTTTGACCAGCGGCCGCTGATTGATGCAGGTGTTCTGGTTGGAACGCGTGTACTTGGTCAGATTGTAGATATCGACGCCCGGCTCGCCGGCCGAGGTCTCATCGTCGTTGACGCGGACCACGATGCGCGAGGCGTCGACCGAATCGACCACGCCACTGCGCCGCGCGACCACGGTCACGCCCGAGTCAATCGCCACCGGCCGCTCCATGCCCGTGCCCACCAGTGGGGTCTCGGAACGCAGCGTCGGCACTGCCTGGCGCTGCATGTTCGAGCCCATGAGCGCGCGGTTGGCGTCATCGTGCTCCAGGAACGGAATGAGCGATGCGGCGACCGAGACGATCTGCTTGGGGCTGACGTCCATGTAGTTGATGCGCTCGCGCGTCAGCAACGTGGACTCGCCCTGCGTGCGGCAGGCGACCAGCTCGTCAGTCAGCATGCCCTTGGCATCCACGCGCGCATCGGCGCGCGCGATCCCGAACTCGCCCTCTTCGATGGCCGAGAGGTAGTCGATCTTGTCGGTGACCTTGCTGTTCTCGACGCGCCGGTAGGGCGTCTCGAGGAACCCATAGTCATTGGTGCGCGCGTACACCGACAGCGAATTGATCAGGCCGATGTTCGGTCCTTCCGGCGTCTCGATCGGGCACACGCGCCCGTAGTGCGTCGGATGCACGTCGCGGACTTCGAAGCCGGCACGCTCGCGCGTCAGGCCACCGGGCCCCAAGGCCGACACGCGGCGCTTGTGGGTAACCTCGGACAGCGGGTTGTTCTGGTCCATGAACTGCGAGAGCTGCGAGGAGCCGAAGAACTCCTTGACCGCCGCCGCCACCGGCTTGGCGTTGATCATCTCCTGCGGCATCAGCGGCTCGGACTCGGCGATCGTCAGGCGCTCCTTGACCGCGCGCTCGACGCGCACCAGGCCGACGCGGAAGGCGTTCTCCGCCATCTCGCCGACCGAGCGCACGCGCCGGTTGCCCAGGTGGTCGATGTCGTCCACCGCGCCGTTGCCGTTACGGATGTCGATCAGCACCCTGAGCACGTCGAGGATGTCTTCCTTCGACAGCACGTTGGAGCCGGTGATCTCCTTGCGGCCGACGCGGCGGTTGAACTTCATGCGGCCTACGGCCGAGATATCGTAGCGCTCGTTATTGAAGAACAGGTTGTTGAACAGGTTCTCGGCGGCATCCTTGGTGGGCGGCTCGCCGGGACGCATCATGCGATAGATCTCGACCAGCGCCTCCAGGCGGGTCTTGGTCGGGTCGATGCGCAGCGTGTCGGAAATATACGGCCCGCGATCCAGGTCGTTGGTGTACAGCGTGTGGATGCGGGTGATGCCCGCCTCGATCAGCTTCTCGACGCTGGCGGCGGTGAGCACCTCGTTGGCCTTGGCGATGATCTCGCCGGTGTCGGCGTTGACCACGTCATGGGCCAGCACCTTGCCGTACAGATAGTCGCGCGGGATCGGCAGGAGCTTGAGTCCCGAGTCCTCGAGCTGGCGCACGTGCCGTGCGGTGATGCGGCGGCCTTCCTCGACCACCACCTGGTTGCCGATGCGGATCTCGAAGCTCGCGGTTTCGCCGCGCAGGCGCTGCGGGACCAGCTCCATGGCGATGGCGTCCCTGGACAAATCGATGGCGTTCTTCTCGAAGAACACATCGAGCATCTCGGTCTCGCTCATGCCGAGCGCGCGCAGGATGATCGAGACCGGCAGCTTGCGGCGCCGGTCGATGCGCGCGAACACGCAATCCTTCGGGTCGAACTCGAAGTCCAGCCACGAACCGCGATAGGGAATGATTCGGGCCGAGAACAGGAGCTTGCCCGACGAATGGGTCTTGCCGCGGTCGTGATCGAAGAACACGCCCGGCGAGCGGTGCAGCTGGCTGACGATGACGCGCTCGGTGCCATTCACGATGAAGGTGCCGTTGTCGGTCATCAGGGGCAGTTCGCCCAAGTACACTTCCTGCTCGCGCACGTCCTTGACGGGCTTCTTGGCGCCAGGGGCTTCCTTGTCCAGCACGATCAGGCGCACCTTGACGCGCAGCGGCGCCGCGTAGGTCAGGCCGCGCAGCTGGCATTCCTTGACGTCGAACACCGGCTCGCCGAGCCGATAGCTGACGTACTCGAGCGTCGCATTGCCCGAGTAGCTCGAGATCGGGAACACGCTCTTGAAGGCGGCGTGCAGACCGCGATCGGCGCGCGCATCCTCCGGCGCGTCGGTCTGCAGGAATCGGCGATAGGAATCGAGCTGGATGGCCAGCAGATACGGCACGCCGAGGATCCCCGGCTGCTTGCCGAAATCCTTGCGGATACGCTTTTTCTCGGTG
>Ga0068860_100007935_pt1 | contig 10591 bp, 10 predicted proteins | sample KBSSwiS32_FD_66597 | JGI IMG/M metagenome (GOLD analysis project Ga0068860, IMG submission 66597) | Switchgrass rhizosphere microbial communities from Kellogg Biological Station, Michigan, USA - KBS Switchgrass S3-2 | ecosystem: Host-associated > Plants > Roots > Rhizosphere > Soil ...
GAGCCGCCCATCAGGTCGGGGATCACGAACTCGCCGACCATGGGGATGAAGCAGAGCAGGGCGCCGGCGGCAACTCCCGGCAGGGAGATTGGGAAGGTGATGCGCCAGAAGGCCTGGAACGGGGTGGCGCCCAGGTCGGCGGCGGCTTCCAGCAGGGTGTCGTCCTGCCGGTGCAGCACGGCGTAGAGCGGCAGCACCATGAACGGCAGGTAGGCGTAGACCAGCCCCAGGTAGACCGCCGCGTCGGTGTTGAGGATCTCCAGGGCCGGAAGGCCCATGGCCCCCAGGGCGGCGTTCAGCAGGCCGGCGGGCTTCAGGATGGCGATCCAGGCGTAGATGCGGATCAGGAAGCTGGTCCAGAACGGCAGGATCACCGCCATCAGCAGCGCCTGGCGGGCCGCGGGTCCGTGGCGGCTCATGCCGTAGGCGATGGGATAGCCGATCAAGAGCAGGATGGCCGTGGCGATCCCGGCGAACTTCAGGCTCGAAAGATAGGAGACCAGGTAGATCCGGTCCGACGTCAGCCGGGCGTAGGTTTCGAAGTCCAGGCCGCGGACGAACGCCGCGACCCCGGCCGCGCCCCTGGCCCAGTCGAGGCGCGGCGCGTAGGGCGGCATGGCCAGCGCGGTGTCCGACAGCGACAGCTTCGCCACCAGCAGGAACGGGAACAGGAAGAACACGCCAAGCCACAGGAAGGGCGCGAGGGCCGCCAGTCCCGGCCGCTTCATCGGGTCAGCACCACGGCGGCGTCGGGGGCGAAGCTCAACCACACCGCGTCGTCCCAGCCGATCGGCCGCTCGACGAAGCGCTGGGCGTTGGCGCGGGCCGCGCGCACCGTGCGGCCGGTGGCCAGCTCGACGACGTAGGTGGTCCAGTCGCCCAGGTAGCCGATGTCGACCACGCGCCCGGCCAGCAGGTTGGGCGTCGCGGGCGGCTGTTCGGGATGCAGCCGGATCTTCTCGGGCCGCACGGCCAGCCACGCCAGGTCGCCGGCGGGAAGGGGATCGTCCTCCAGGGCCTCGAAACCCGCGGCGCATTCGGGGGCGGCCAGCCGGGCCACAGCCCCGTCGGCGCTGACCACCCGGCCTTCGAACAGGTTCACGTCGCCGATGAAGTCGGCCACATAGCGGCTGTTGGGCGCCTCGTAGACCTCCGCCGGGCGGCCGATCTGCACGATCTCGCCGGCGCGCATCACCGCGATCCGGTCGGCGAGCACCATGGCCTCCTCCTGGTCGTGGGTGACGATCAGGAAGGTCATCCCCAGCCGCTGCTGCAGGCTCATCAGCTCGAACTGGGTCTCCTCGCGCAGCTTCCTGTCCAGCGCGCCCAGGGGCTCGTCGAGCAGCAGCACCTTGGGGCGCGGGGCGAGCGCCCGGGCCAGCGCCACCCGCTGCTTCTGGCCTCCGGACAACTGGTCGGGCTTGCGGCGCGCCAGGCCGTCGAGGCGCACGAGGGCGATCATCTCGCCCACCCGGTCGGCGATCTCGGCCTTGGGCAGGCCCTGCTGCCTCAGGCCGAAGGCGATGTTCCGCTCGACGGTGAGGTGCGGAAAGAGCGCATAGGACTGGAACATCATGTGCAGCGGCCGCTGGTGCGGCGCCAGGCCCGCCAGGTCGCGCCCCTCCAGCACCACGCGCCCCTCGTCCGGCGTCTCGAAGCCGGCCAACAGGCGCATCAGGGTGGTCTTGCCACATCCCGAGGGCCCCAGCAGGGCGAAGAATTCCCGCGCGTAGATGTCGAGGGAGACGGCGTTGACCGCCGGTTCGCCGCCGAACCGCTTGGTCACCCCCTCGAACCGCACGAGGGGCTTGGCCGCCGGATCGGCCCAGGGCGCGAAAGTCGAGCGGACGGCGCCGATGTTGAGACGCTTGGCGCCGGTCACTGGCCGGTCAGCACCTTGGTCCACTGCCGGTTCACGTCGCGCAGCACGTCCTGGTCCTTGGTGGTGGTGACGAACAGCCGCTTGGCGACGTCGGGCGTCGGGTAGACGTTGGGATCCTCGCGGATGTCCTCGTCGACCAGGGGCGTCGCCGCGGCGTTGGCGTTGGCGTACTTGGTGAAGTTCGAGGCCCGCGCGATCACCTTGGGGTCCAGCATGAAGGCCAGGAACTTGTAGGCCGCCTGCGGGTTCGGCGCGCCCTTTGGCATGGCGAACACGTCGAACCACACCTGGGTGCCCTCCTTGGGGATGGCGTAGGCGACGCGGACCTTGTTCTTGGCTTCCTCGGCCCGGGACTTGGCCTGCAGCACGTCGCCGGAGTAGCCAATGGCCAGGCAGATGTCGCCGTTGGCCAGGGCGTCAATGTACTCCGAGGAGTGGAACTTGCGCACATAGGGCCGCACCGCCATCAGGAGGTCGGTGGCCGCCTTGTAGTCGGCCGGATCCTTCGAATTCGGGTCGCGGCCCAGGTAGTTGAGGGCGACGGCGTACATGTCCTCCGAGGCGTCGAGGAAATAGACGCCGCAGTCCTTGAGCTTGGCGACCACCTTGGGGTCGAACACCACCGCCCAACTGTCGATCTTGCGGCCCGGCAGCCGCTTTGCGACGGCGTCGGCGTTGTAGCCGATCCCGATGGTCCCCCACATGTAGGGCACGGTGTACTTCGCCCCCGGATCGAACGGCTCCATGTGCGCCATGATCGCCGGGTCGAGGTTCTTGGCCCCGGCCAGGAGCGCCTTGTCGAGCGGGACGATGGCCTGGGCCTGGATGTAGCGCGGCACGTTGTGGTTGGAGGGGACGACGAGGTCGTAGCCCGTGTCGCCCTGCAGGACCTTGGTCTCCAGCACCTCGTTGGAATCGAAGGTGTCGTAGACCACCTGCACGCCCGTCTGTTTGGTGAACTCGGCCAGCAGCGCCGGATCGATGTAGTCGGACCAGTTGTAGATGTGCAGCACGCCCGAGCCCGCGCCGGCCTTGCCCGCCTTGTCCGCGCCCTGGCCGCAGGCGGCGAGCGCCAGCGCCGCCGCCACAACCAGCATCCTGGTCCAACGCGCCATCACCGCCCTCCCAAGCTGTTTCCGCAACGGTTATAGGAGCCTGAACCTTGGCGTTAAACCTCAATCGGCGCCTGCGCCGCCTGGAGCTTCGGCATGCCCGTCACCTGGACCGCCGTCGCGCCGATCCTGATGCTGGTCGCCTCGAATGTGTTCATGACCTTCGCCTGGTACGGACAGCTCAAGGTGGAGCACCGGGCGATGTGGATCCTGATCGCCACGAGCTGGGGCATCGCCTTCTTCGAGTACTGCCTGGCCGTGCCCGCCAACCGCATCGGGCGGCAGGTCTACGATCCGGCGACCCTTAAGGCGATGCAGGAGGTGATCACGCTGGCGGTTTTCGCCGTCTTTTCCGTGACCTGGCTGGGCGAGCGGTTCACCTGGAACCACGCGGTCGGCTTCATCCTGATCGCGCTGGGCGCGGCGGTGGTGTTCAAGGGGCCGTTCTAGGCCGCCGCGTCCAGGGTGACGAGGTTTTGGGACATGATCTCGCCTTTGGTATCGGCGAAAACACTATCATAGATAGACGCATATTCGTTGAAAAATCACGGAAATTCGGCGACATCAGGTAAAATACTATTTTAGATGGTGATAAGGCGCCCGCGACGCTCTAAGCCGCCACGGGCGCAGCGACCTGCGCTCGCGGCTTCAGCAGCCCCAGCACCACGCCGGCCAGCCCATAGGCCACGAGCTGGAAGGCGATGTTGATGAGCACCAGCTCGGCGGTGTGTCCCAGGTAGAGGTACTCGATGGCCATGGTGGTGAAGTCGAAGAAGAACCAGGCGGCCAGCGCCACGCCGACCGACTGGGCCAGGCTGGTCACGCCGAGGCGGGCGTTCAGCCAGGCCAGCCCCAGCACGGTGATCACGGTGGTGACCACGCCCAGGCCCATCATCATGTTCTGGTGGGCCGGATCGGGCGTGTAGCCGAGCGCCGCGATCCAACGCTCGGTGAACAGCACCGCGTACCAGACGTAGCCGGCGACTTCGAGCAACACGACCGCCACGACGACGGCGATCCAATTGACGCCCTTGAACATGCGAGTCCTCCCTGTCCGGCGGCCATTTCGGCTCTTGTGGCGCGGCGGGCCGCATTTCGCCGGCCCGATGGTGAAGCTTTCCGGCGCGAAAGGCGAGACTTCACCGCCGCCGCGTCTTTCGTCTTCGCGCCGCGGCGCCATATAAGCGCGCTTCCTGCGAAAGGCCCCGACGCCCCATGTCCCGCATTCTGATCACCTCGGCCCTGCCGTACATCAACGGCGTCAAGCACCTGGGGACGCTTGCGGGCTCGATGCTGCCGGCCGACGTGTTCGCCCGGTTCCAACGGGCGCTGGGGCGCGAGACGCTCTACATCTGCGCCACCGACGAGCACGGCACGCCCACCGAGCTCGCCGCCGCCGCCGCCGGCCAGGACCCCTCGACCTTCTGCGCCGAGCAGCACCGCATCCAGCACGACCTGGGCCGCCGCTTCGGCCTGTCGTGGGACCACTTCGGCCGCTCGTCCTCGCCGCAGAACCACCGGCTGACCCAGCGCTTCGCCCGGGCGCTGTGGGAGGCGGGGTTTCTCGAAGAGCGGGTGACGCAGCAGGTTTTCTCCAACGCCGACAACCGCTTCCTGCCGGATCGTTACGTGATCGGCACCTGCCCGCACTGCGGCTACGACGCGGCCCGCGGCGACCAGTGCGAGAACTGCACGCGGGTGCTGGACCCCGCCGACCTGATCAACCCGCGCTCGGCGGTCTCCGGCTCCACCGACATCGAGATCCGCGGCTCCAAGCACCTGTTCCTGCGCCAGAGCCTGTTCTCCGACAAGCTGCGCGCCTGGATCGGCTCCAAGTCCGAGTGGCCGCTGCTGGTCACCTCGATCGCGCTCAAGTGGCTGGACGAGGGCCTGCAGGACCGCGGGATCACGCGGGACCTGGAATGGGGCGTGCCGGTCAACGCCTTCGAATGGGGCGCGAACCCCGACGGCGCCACGCCCGACGTCGAGGGCCTGGCCGGCAAGGTGTTCTACGTCTGGTTCGACGCGCCGATCGAATACATCGCCGCCACCTGGGAGTGGGCCGACGCCCAGGCTGCCGAGGCCGGGAAGGGACCGCCGCTCGACCTGGCCTGGGAGCGCTGGTGGCGCGGCCCCGAGGCCGCCGACGTCACCTATGTGGAGTTCATGGGCAAGGACAACGTGCCGTTCCACACGGTGGGCTTCCCCTGCACCCTGATCGGAGTCAACGAGCGGCGCGGCGCCGACGGAACCTGGGCTGCGGCCGAACCGCGGCCCTGGAAGCTGGTCGACCGGCTGAAGGGCTTCAACTGGCTCGACTACTACGGCGGCAAGTTCTCCACCTCGCAGCAGCGCGGGGTGTTCATGGACCATGCGCTGGAGCTCTTGCCGCCGGACTACTGGCGCTGGTGGGTCACCGCCAACACGCCGGAGGGCTCGGACGCCACCTTCACCTGGGAGCAGTTCCGCGCCCAGGTGAACGCCGACCTGGCCGACGTGCTGGGGAACTTCGTCAATCGCATCCTGAAATTCACCGAGGCGCGCTTCGACGGCGTCGTGCCGGACGGCGGCGAGCCGGGCGAGCTGGAGGCCAGGCTGGCCGCCGACGTGGCGGCCAAGCTCGCAGAGCTGACCGAGCTGCTGGAGGCGATCGAGCTGCGCAAGGCCGCCCAGGCGCTTCGCCAGCTCTGGGTGCTCGGCAACGGCTACCTCACCGAGGCCGCGCCGTGGACTGCGATCAAGACCGACCGCGACCGGGCGGCCGTGGCGGTGCGCACCGGCCTCAACCTCGTGGCCCTGTTCGCCAAGGTGTCGGAGCCCTTCATCCCCTTCGCCGCCGAGCAGATCGCCCAGGCGGTGGGCGAGCCCTTCCCGGGCCGCTGGCCGGATGGCGCCGGCGCCCTGTGGATCCTGGAGCCCGGCCGCCCGGTGAAGGCGCCCGACGTCCTCTTCCGCAAGATCGAGGACGCCCAGGTCGAGGACTGGCGCGCACGGTTCGGAGGGCCGGAAGGGGCGGAAGGGTAGGGGAGGGGGACATGTACTTGAGTACGTGTCCCCGTAGTTGCCGACCCCGACGTTGCTAATTGAGAAGTAAGTCGCCGCCAGGGACGCAAACGGCGGACGGGCAAGCGTCACTGGCCTTTCCACGCTTTGCGCAGGTGGGCGATCATTCGAAGGGGAACTCCAGGGCCCGAGTGGGACGTTAAAAGCGTTTCAGCCAGGAGACCAAGTCATGCCTGACGGTTCCGCCCTGCAACCCGCCGCCGCAATTGCTCACAACAACCGCGCCCGTCAGCCGAATGAGAGCGCCGAATATCGCAAGGCCCGAGAGGCCCTGTTGGCCGAGGAGATCGAGCTCAACCGCCACATCGCGCGCGTCGCCGCACAACGCCGCGCCTTGCCGCCCGGCGGCGAGGTGAAGGGCGACTACCAATTCCTGGGCGAAGCCAGCAGCGTGAAGGGCGCCAATCCCGTCGGCTTCGCCGACCTGTTCGGCGACAAGGACACCCTGTTTGTCTACAACTGGATGTATGGCCCCAAGCGCGCGCGGCCGTGCCCGATGTGCACGGCGCTGTTGAGCTGCTTAAACGGCAACGCCGACCACATCCGGCAGCGGATCGCCTTGGCGGTCGTCGGGCTTTCGCCGATCGAGCGGCAGGTCGCCTTCAAGGTCGAGCGCGGCTGGAAGAACCTTCCGATGTACGCCGACGTGAACGGCAAGTTCACCAAGGACTACCACGGCATCTCGGACGACGGGACCGATACGGCCGCCTACAACGTCTTCACGCGCCGTAACGGGACCATCCGCCACTTCTGGGGCGCGGAGCTGGGATTCGAGTCGGCCGATCCCGGCAAGGATCCGGCTACCGAGCCGGACCTGATGGTCCTGTGGAACGTCCTCGACCTGACGCCGGGCGGCCGCGGGACCGATTGGTACCCGAGCATCACCTATTAGATATGCGGGGGCGAGCGTGTCCCCGTGTTGGCCGGCTTATTCTGCCTTGGTCATGACAATGGCGCCTTCAAGCATCAGCTCGCGCTTGGCGTGAAGCGTCATCGCTGAATCGAAGGCGTCCAGGATCTCCACGGCCCATGGCGGCAGGGCGAGATCGCTGCGACCCGTCGCGAGCCGCAGGTGAACGGCCGCGGAGTCCCTGTAGAGGGTGGCGTGGTCGTTGTGCGGGACCAAGCGCACCTGTGAGAAACCCGCCGCCAGGCCAGCGGCCTTGATCCGGGTCGACGAGAACAGCCATTTGTCGTCCATACGTTCGAAGGCTGGCCCGCGACGGTCGTTCAGGATGCTGCGCAGGCGGACGTCGTCGATCAATTGCCGCAACGGCGCCTCGACCTCGCTGTCCAATGGCTCGCCTCGCAACCGCGACTCCACAAGCACGCGCTCGAAGGCCAGGCGCATGATCGCCCAGCCGTGAAAGGGCTCGAAGAAGATCGCGTGCGCGCCGGGCTTCAGCGCACGCCCGGCCGCGGCGATCCCGTCCTCAGGACTATCCAGGTGATGGAGGATCGATGCGCCCGTGACGAGATCGAAGGCCGCCGGCGCGACGTGCTCGCTCATCGCATCCATTTGAACGCAGAGTATTTCGCCAGGCGCCTGGCCTTGCGACAGGTCGCCCGCCAGCATCGCCAGCAACTCGGCCGACAGATCAGTGGCGACGATCCGCGCCCCCGGGAACAGCCGCCGGCAGGGGACGACGGAATTGGCTCCCGATCCGCTGCCCAGATCGAGGATGGTCGGGCGGGGCGCGATCGCGATCCCTGTCGCGGCGATGGCCTGTGCAAAGAGGTGTGCGAAGTGATCGCTGGCGGCGTAGCGGTCATGGTATCGCCTTGCGCCAGAGGTGAATTGGTCGGTGATCGTCGCCGTCGTGACCGCGCCGCTTATCGCCCACACCAGCACGTCGTTGGACGAGTTTCCGACGACGGGAACCAATTCAGCGCGGAACAGCTCGTTCCAATCTTTCCCTGGTTGGTCGTGATCGCCGACGCTGTTGCAGGGGATGGCCAGCGTGCCGCTCATCGTCGCCCTCCGAGGTTCATGAGTGTCGCGAAAGGCGCCCCGCCGGCGCTCTCGCCGTGCGAAAGGACCAAGGTCGCAGTCTGAGGGCCGAGGGAACGGCTCGTCGTGAAGCGAAACCAAAGCTTCGCCAAATTCTGGCGGAAACCTGTCCCGGCCGCGGGCGGCTGGCGGCTACAACAGCCTGTCTGGCCGCGCGATACTGCCGCAATGCGCGTCGATCCGGATGCGCGGCATCCCTTCTCCCTTCAGGGAGAAGGTGGCTGCGAAGCGGCCGGATGAGGGGCCGCGCGGCGATAGCAGATGAATCTCAAGGTGTTAGCCGGGGAGGTCTGAGAAGCCCCTCATCCGACCCGGCTCCGCCGGGCCACCTTCTCCCCGCAAGGGAGAAGGGGTTGAAACGCAATCATCCGGCCATATGCGGCGCGAATCGCGTTTCCCCGACGTCAAGTGATTCGCGGGCTGAGGTGGCCTTTTGTCGCGCTTGATGCTATGGAGGCCGGCAGTTTCGCTGAAAGGGTGGTCGCCATGGATGCAAACACCGATCTCCAGCTCGTCCTTGGGCAGCTCGGCTCGACGCAGATCGCGCGGCTGAGGCGCCACGCCAGTCTCGGCGACCCGGCGGCGATCCGGGCCTTGCGCCAACTGATCACCGCGTCGTCCGAGCCCCGCAGCTACGGCGGCTCCGCGCAGGCCGAACAGGCCACGGCGCCGTAACTCCTTCGAACTGTCGAATCCGGACGCCGGGCGGCTAGTGTCGCCCGGGCTCCGGGTGCGGAATGTCCAGGAACCAGGGAACGGCGGCGTTGTAGACGCCGGTGTGGCCCAGGTCTGCGACCACGTCTCTGTGGCCCTCCCAGATCATGTGCAGCGCCACGTAGAGCACAATCGCCAAGCCCACGTAGCCGATCCAGCGATGCTCGTGCAGCAGCCGGGCGATCCAGGAGGCTGCGATCCCCATCAGCACGATGGAGAGGATCAGGCCGAACACCAGCACCAGCGGGTGCTCGCGCGCCGCGCCCGCCACGGCCAGCACGTTGTCCAGCGACATGGACAGGTCCGCGATGAGGATCTGCAGGAAGGCCGAGCGGAAGGTCTTGGTCGGGCGCTCGTCGCCGGGGCCGTCGCCCGCGGCGAAGGCCGCCGCCGATTCGGCTTCGCCCGCCGCGCCCTGGTGGCGCAGCTCGCGCCACATCTTCCAGCAGACCCACAACAAGAGCACGCCGCCGGCCAGCAAGAGGCCGATCACCTGCAGCAGCTGGGTGGTGATCAGGGCGAAGCCGATGCGCATGGTCACCGCCGCGGCCAGGCCCCAGACGATCACCTTGCGGCGCTGTTGCGCCGGCAGCCCGCCCGCCGCCAGGCCCACCGCCACGGCGTTGTCCCCGGCCAGCACCAGGTCGATGAGCAGCACCTGCAGGAGGGCGGAGAGCGTGCTCATCAGGTTCGCGTCGGTCGGAAGGGCCAGGTCCACGCTATCTGTCCGTCCTGTGATCGGCCGCCGCCTCGGCGGGCGTGATGTGCAAGGGCGCCGGCATGAGGGCGTTGTACTGGCCGACCCGCTCCAGGTTGACCACGATGCTGCGGTGCCCCTCCCAGATCATGCGGACCGAGACGCCCAGCACGATGACCAGGCCCACATAGCCCAGCCAGCGGAAGCGATGCAGCAGCTTGGCGATCCAGGTCGCCGCCACGCCCATCAGGGTGATGGAGAGCAGCAGGCCGGCGATGAGGACCGGGGGATGCTCGCGCGCCGCGCCCGCCACGGCCAGCACGTTGTCCAGCGACATGGTCAGGTCGGCGATGAGGATCTGCGTGAGCGCCTGGCCGATGGTCTTGGCCTTGGCCGCGCGCCGGGGCTTGGCGCCGATGGCGACGCCGGTGGCCGCCTCCAGCGCCGCCTCGCCCTCAGCCGACTGCTCGCGCCCGTGGGCGCGCATCTCGCGCCACATCTTCCAGCAGACCCACAGCAGGAGCAGCCCGCCGGCCAGCAGCAGGCCCACGACCTTGAGGAGCTGCACGGTGATCAGCGCGAAGCCGATGAGCATCACCACCGCGCCCGCCAGACCCAGGACGATGGCCTTGCGACGCTGATGGGACGGCAGGCCGGCCGCCGCGAGGCCCACCGCCACGGCGTTGTCGCCGGCCAGCGCCACGTCGATCATCACCACCTGCACGAAGGCGGCGGCCGCGCCGGCGCCCGGCAGGTGCAGGAGGGAGGCGAGAGACATCGCGCCCTGAATGCGTCAGCCGCCAGTTCGTCGCAAGCGGGTCGTCAGCGACGAGGCCGTGAAGCTTCGTAGAGGGCCACGGCCGCGGCGGCGGAGACGTTCAGGCTCTCGAACCCGCCCGGCATCGGGATTCTCGCCAGTTCGTCGCAATGCTCGGCGACCAGGGGACGGATCCCTTCGCCCTCCGAGCCCAGCACCAGCACCACGGGTCCGCCGTCCAGCGCCTCGTCCAGGCTGCGCTGCGCCGACCCGTCGAGGCCCACGGCGCGCCAGCCGCTGGTCTCCAGCGCCTCCAGCGCCCGCGACAGGTTGACCACGCGGGCCACCGGCAGCA
>Ga0068860_100007937_pt1 | contig 10590 bp, 10 predicted proteins | sample KBSSwiS32_FD_66597 | JGI IMG/M metagenome (GOLD analysis project Ga0068860, IMG submission 66597) | Switchgrass rhizosphere microbial communities from Kellogg Biological Station, Michigan, USA - KBS Switchgrass S3-2 | ecosystem: Host-associated > Plants > Roots > Rhizosphere > Soil ...
AGAGGTACATCATGAACATCACTCGCAACCTCATCGCCGCCGTCCTGATGACGATCGTCACGACGCTGATTCTCGGCATCCTGTACCCGCTGGTGATCACCGGCATCGCCCAGGTGGCGTTTCCTGACCAGGCGAATGGGCAGTTGATCGAGCGCAACGGCAAGGTCGTCGGCTCGCGCATCATCGGACAGGGCTTTTCGTCGCCCGGATACTTCCACGCCAGGCCATCGGCGGCGGGAATGGGGTACGACGCGGCCAATTCCGCGGGCAGCAACCTCGGGCCGACAAACAAGAAGCTCGTTGATGCCGTGAAGGCGAACGTCGAGGCCGCCCACAAGGAGAATCCAGATGCGCCGGTGCCGATCGACCTGGTGACGACGTCCGCGTCGGGCTTCGACCCGCACATCACACCCGCGGCTGCCGACTTCCAGGTGCCACGCATCGCGCGTGAACGCGGCATGTCGGAACCCGATGTCCGGCGTCTGGTGGACGCGCATACCGAGGCACGTCAACTCGGCTTCTTCGGCGAGCCGCGCGTCAACGTGCTGGAGCTCAACCTGGCGCTTGATTCCGAGCATCCGGTGAAGAAGTAAGGCGCGCGATGGAACAGTCATGGCAGCCACCGACGGTGCGTCCGCGTCCTGGATGGGGACCCGCGAGCTATGGTTCATATCAACGATTTCTTCGAGGACCTTGTTGGCGAGGTCGCGTCCGCCGACAATCCGCGGAAGCGACACACTCGTGCAGCGCTGCGACGGGCCACGGTTGATTGAATGGAGGATGCTGGTGCATGACTTCAAGGAACTGACTGCAGAAGTCGTTCGACGACCGCCTCCGCGGCTGCCTTGACCTCTGGCGACAAGCCCGGACCGAGACCGAAGCGCCGCCCTTCAATGCCATACATAAGGAGCGCAGGCGGCAGGCAGTGCATCCGGGCCGCAAGCTTCACCGCATCGGCCACGCCCAGCGCGTGGCTCGAAGTCCAGCTTGCCGGTCCGGACAGCAGTCCTGCCGCCCGAACGTCTAGGTAGTGAATCGTTCCTGGAGCGGAGCCTGATCGAACCGCATCCACGAGCACAACCAGGCCCGCGCCGTTCCAGGCATCGAGCAACGACGTCCCGTCGCCGCCGTGCTCGATCACCCGCAGCCGTCCGCGCGCGCGCGATCGCAGTTGCCTGGCCACCACCAGTCCCGCGCCATCGTCCTGCCGGAAATCGTTTCCGATGCCGATCACGAGTGGCGTGGCGTCCCGGCCCGCACGCGTGCGGTCATCGATCACCGGCGATCGATCTCGAGCCTGAGGAAATGGGTCGCGCAGGAAATGCACGGGTCGTAGTTGCGAATGGCCTGTTCACATTGCCAGGTCAGCTGGGCCTTCGAGAGCGTCAGCCGCGCCTCGGCATACGAGCGCAGATCCTCCTCGATGGTGGCCAAATTCTGGCAGGTCGGCGGGACGATGCGAGCGTCCACGATAAGCCCCTGCTCATCGAGGACGTAGCGATGATAGAGAAGTCCGCGTGGGGCTTCAGTACACCCGTGGCCCGTCCCGGCTCGCGGCGACGCGTCGACCGCGGGCCGATCGGGCCTCTCGTAGGCGGCGATCAGCCGCAGCGCCTCTTCGCACGCGTGAAGCATCTCCACGCTTCGCACGACGATCGACTGGAACGGATTGCGGCAGACCTGCTCGAGACCGGCAGCCTCGGCCTCCTCCCTCGCGACAGCCGAGAGCTGGTCGGCGTTCAGCGCGTAGCGCGCGAGCGGTCCGACCATGCAGGCGCGACCGTCGCGCAGGCGAGCATGCAGTGCGGTCGAATGCGGAAGCTGTTCCTCGACGATGGCCTCGCCGCAGTCAGACGAGCGCATCTCAACCCCGGCGCTCGACAGGATTCGATCGCCGATGAACGGATAACCATCGAAGCCCCGCAGCGCGACGAACTCGTAGTTGCGCTCGAAAGAAGGGAACGGAAATGCGGCGGTCCACCGAACCGTCTCGCGCGCAGCCTCGCGAGCCCACTTCAGCTGCTCCTCAAGCGGTTCGAGTTCCGCGCGAGTCGGCACACGGAAGAATCCGCCGACCCTGACGTTGATTGGATGGACCGCGCGGCCGCCCAGGAACTCCAACACCGCGTTGCCGACCTTCTTGAGCTGGAGTCCGCGTTCGACCACGTGCGGATAATCGGCGGCCATTGCGAGGCCGCTCTCGTATCCGAGGAAATCGGGAGCGTGCAGCATGAAGACATGCAGCGCATGACTCTCGATCCACTCGCCGCAGTACAGCAGCCGACGGAGCGCGGCGATCTTGGGATCAACCATGATGTCGAGCGCCTGCTCCATGGCGGTGACCGCACTCATCTGGTAAGCGACCGGGCAAATGCCGCAGATCCGGGCCGTGATGTCGGGCGCCTCCGTGAAGTGACGCCCGCGGAGGAAGGCTTCGAAGAAACGCGGCGGCTCGAAGATCTTCAGTTGCGCTTCGGTCACCCGGTTCCCGTCAACGGTCAGCCGGAGCGCGCCTTCGCCTTCGACGCGCGCCAGCGTCTCAACCGTGATGGTTCGTCTTCGTCTCTTCATGGGCTTCGCTTTCGCGACGAAACGGCGGCGCCGCGGCGTTGAACGTGCGGAAGACGCGCGTGATGGCTGCATCTGAGGCGCCGAGCCGCTGCCACCACGCTGCGAGTGACGCGGTGTTGGTGGTCTCCATCGGTCCGTAGCAGCCGTAGCAGCCGCGGTTGTACGCCGGGCAGATCGCCCCGCAGCCCGCGTGGGTGACCGGACCCAGGCATGGCGTCCCTATGACCATCACGCACGGCGTCCCGCGGATCTTGCACTCGATGCAGACGGAATGCGACGGCACGGTCGGCGGCCGCCCCGCCAGAAACGCGCTGATCACCTCGAGGAGCTGCTGTTTGTTGATCGGACACCCGCGCAGCTCGAAGTCTACGGGCACGTGGTCGGCAATCGCGGTGGACGAGGCAAGCGTCGCGATGTAGTCGGGCCTTGCGTAGACGATGGACACGAACTCCTTCACGTCCGCAAAGTTCCGCAACGCTTGAATCCCGCCCGCGGTCGCGCACGCCCCAATGGTGACGAGGCGTTTCGAGGCACGGCGCACCTGACGGATCCGCTCCAGGTCGCTGGCTGTGGAGATTGACCCCTCGACCAGCGACAGGTCGTACGGACCCTTGGCCTGTGCACGCGAGGCTTCCGGGAAGTAGGCGACATCCACCCGTCCCGCGATCGTCAGGAGCTCGTCCTCGCAGTCGAGGAGGGTGAGTTGGCAGCCGTCGCACGAGGCAAACTTCCAAACCGCCAGCTTTGGCCGTCTCGCTCGACGCATCAGAGCTCCCGCACGCCGAACCATGGCGCGAGCCGGTCGTAGCGGAAGACCGGGCCATCTTTGCAGATGAAGGTTGGTCCAAGCTGGCAGTGTCCGCAGAACCCGACGGCGCACTTCATGTTCCGTTCCATCGACAGATAGAGCTGATCCGCTGCCAGACCCCGTGCCATCAGCGCGCGGATCGCGAATCGCATCATCACGTCGGGGCCGCAAATGAACGCGACCGCGCACTTCGGGTCGAACGGTGCCCGCGGAATCAACGTCGTCACCACGCCGACGTCCCCCTTCCATCCCGCACCGGCCGCATCGACAGTCACCTCGACGTGCAGATCGAAGCGCCTCCGCCACTGTTCGAGCTGGTGAGCGAACAGGAGATCCTGCGGGGTCCGCGTGCCGTAGAGCACCGAGATCTTGCCGTAGTCGGACCGGTGGGACAGCAGGTGGAAGACCGCCGGCCGCAACGGCGCCAGCCCGACCCCACCCGCAATGATGACGACGTCGCAGCCTTTGACAGCATCGATCGGCCACCCCACACCAAATGGTCCTCGGATGCCGAGCTGGTCTCCGCGTCTCAACTTCCCCAGCGCGCCGGTAATCGGGCCAACCGCGCGAATCGTGTGCACGATGGTGTCGGGGCGCCCGGGATCGCTGCTGACCGAGATCGCCACTTCACCCTGTCCGAACAGGTACAGCATGTTGAATTGTCCCGGTGTGAAGGCGATGCGGTGCGATCCTTCTGGGGGCTGCAGTTCGAGCGAATAGATATCGTGCGTCTCGCGGTGCCTGCGCCGAACCGTGGCGACAACCGGACACAGCGGATTGGCCGCCGGCGTCGTCTCAGCGCGCCGTATGTCCATAGAGGTCGAGCAACTGGAGGCGGGAGGCCTGAAGCGATTCGTCGAGGACGCGTGCGAAGCGCTTCATCAACTCGTAGCCCATTCTCGGCGTCTCCTCGCATTTCATCCGCAGGCAGGCGCCGTCGAGCGCGATGGCGTGTGTCGGTTCGACGGCTCGTGCATCGGAGTGCCAGCGATACGGCGGGAAGACCCAGGACCAACCGACGATGCCGCCCGCTGCCACCGTTTGCAGCGTGACCGATCCCCGTTCGGGCACGTGAATCTCCACGCTCACGAGCCCCTCTCGGATGATGTAGAACTCGCTGGCTTCCTCGCCCTCGCGGAACAGGTACTGTCCCGCATCAAAACGCACGTTCGACGCGCAGCCAACGATGAGCGCCAGCACAGGCTGGTCCAGGCCCTGCAAGAACGGATGCGCCGACAGAATCGGTTCAAGTGTGGTCTGCATCGTCCCCTCCTTGATCGGCCGGTCGAGGCGCCGGCTCGCTCGCGCGAATCGCCCTGACCTCCTCGGTGATATCGATGCCGACGGGGCACCAGGTGATACATCGTCCGCAGCCGACGCAGCCGGACGAGCCGAACTGATCGAACCACGTGGCCAGCTTGTGCGTCATCCACTGGCGATATTTCGCCTTCGTCGTCGGGCGCACGCTTCCACCGTGCACGTACGAGAAGGCCTGCGTGAAGCACGAGTCCCAGCGCTGCCATCGCTCCGCGTGTTCGCCGGTCAGGTCGGTGGCGTCCTCGACCGTCGTGCAAAAACAGGTGGGACAGACCATCGTGCAGTTCGCGCAACTGAGGCACCGTGCCGCCACGTCATCCCAGCGCGGATGCTCGAGGTTCCGGTAGAGCAACGCCTTCACGTTGCTATTGTCCATCGTGCGGCCCATCTGCCCGGCGGTCCGCTCGACGATCCCTTCGGCGGCGGCGCGGTTCTGCGCGTCGGCAGGTTCGTGTGGAACGCGGGCGATGATCGCCGCTCCGCGCTCGGTACCGATCTCGATGACAAAGCGGTGACCCGCGTCGTCCAGGATCTCGGTCACGGCAAGATCGAAATCGCCTCGCACCTTCGGCCCCGTGCCCATCGAGACGCAGAAACACGTGCCGCCTGCCTGGCCGCAGTTGACCGCGACGACGAACACCTGCTGCCGCCGCGCTGCATAGTCGGCGTCCACAAACGGTCCGCCGCCCAGGACCTTGTCCTGAATCGCGACCGCGTGGAGCTCGCACGAACGCGCACCAATGAACGCCAGTCGCTCGAGCGGTTCGAGCTCGCCCACCATCTGGATACCTTCGGCTGTTCGCCGGGCCCGCCAGAGCCGCCTGCGCGGCACGTGAAGGAACTGCTTCCAGGAGTGCGGCCCCGGGACGTATCCGAACAGGGCCGCATCGGATCGGCGGGCGAGCCGGAAGGTTCCGGCCTCCTGCACGTCGGTGACACCAATCGGGAGGTCGGCAACGCTGCTCAGCGAGTCGTAGACGATCGCGCCGTCCCGCACGGTCGGACCCACAATCCGATAGCCGTCCTCGTGAAGCGCGTCGAGCAGCCGGTCGAAGTGTTCGCGAGCGACGACGCAATGCGCGGGTGTGGTCACATGTCGATCGCGTCCCGTAGTGTCCCACAACCCGGCTGAACCGCGCCGGAATCGTCGAACGGTGATGTCACGCCAGAGGTTGTCAGACGCCGGCGATTCCCCGGATGTCCCTTGCGTACTCGGCGATGGTGCGATCGCTCGAGAACCGGCCGATTCGCGCCGAGGGCTGGAATCTCAAGTCACCTTAGGGCTTGCGGAAGACGACGAGCCACCACGCCTCGCCGTCTGGGGAGCGATCGATGAATCGCTCCTCCCGCCAGATCTCCTCGAAACCCTGGCGTTTGATATCACTGGCGGCCGCGCGCGCGGAGATCTCGTGATGTCCGGCGGCTTCCTCGCGAGATTGGCCTGAATCCCCCGGCGCCCGATCGACGACCACGAGCCGGGCGCCAGCGCGCATCGACGCGCGCAAGGCACGCAGGATCGGTTCCGGCTCGGCAAGTTCGTGGTACGTATTGGCGATCAGCACAGCATCGACGGGCCCGGGCGGCAACTCCGGATCGTCCACTTCGTTCTGAATGATGCGAATGTTCCCGTATGAGCGGAGCCTGGCCCGCATCCACAGAAACGCGAGCGATTGCCGGCGAAGATCGACACCCAGCACACGGCCGCTGGCCCCGACCATCGGCGCGAGTTTCAGCGTGAAGTATCCGGCACCTGAACCGAGGTCGACCACGATGTTGCCCGGATGCACGTCCAGTTGCTTCAGGATTTCCATCGGCCGCTGCCAAGCGTCGCGGTCGCGCTCCACGACCGTCAGCGTCTGCAGCGTCGCCACAACCTGCTGAACCACGAACAGCAGCCCCACGATCGCCACGACGAGGACGACGATGCGCGCCTTACTCAGGCTTTTCGGACGCGGCATCGGCGAACCGATACCCGACCCACGGCTCGGTCAGGATGTAGCGGGGATTTGACAGGTCCGGCTCGATCTTCTTGCGCAGCGACCCGATGAGGACGCGCAGGTGCTCAGGCTGATCGACGGCGTGCGGCCCCCAGATCGCTTTGAGAATCGCTCGATGCGTCAACACGCGACCCGGATGCTGGGCAAAAAACGTCAACAGCTCGAACTCCTTCGGCGTGAGCCGGACTTCCTCACCATCGCGGATGACCCGAAAGCGCTCGCGATCGATCACGAGACCGCCGCGCACGATTGGTCCGGTCTGCGGAGGCGCCGACTCGGTTCGCCGCAGCGCCACGCGGACGCGCGCGAGGAGCTCCTCGGTGCCAAACGGCTTGGTCACGTAGTCATCGGCGCCCGCGTCGAGCGCGCGGACCTTGTCACCTTCCGCGCCACGCGCCGAGAGCACGACGATCGGCGTCGTCCGTCCGTCGCGAACGAGTCGCGTGACCTCGACGCCGTCCATGTCCGGCAGTCCGAGATCCAGCACCATCAGATCGGGGTTCTCGCGCTCGACGGCTTCAACGGCGCCCCGCCCCGTCATCGCCGTGGACACTTCGTATCCTCTCGATCGCAGCAGCGGCGCCAGCGTCGCCAGGATGTTCGGCTCGTCGTCTACGACGAGGATGCGGACGGGCATGACCTATTCCACCACGGCTGCTGCGCGCGTCGCGCCCGGGATCCCAATCGTGAAGCGCGCCCCGGCACCAAGTGCATTCTCGGCCCAGACGCGGCCGCCAGCCGCCGCAAGCAGGCCTCGCGTGATCGCGAGGCCCATGCCCGTGCCGAAGGACGATTGCCGCGCCACGCGTCCCCGGTAGAAGCGCTCGAAGAGATGATCGAGCTCGCCGGGGTCGAGTCCCGGGCCGTAGTCGGTGACCGAGACCTCGAGGCCTCCTGCACCAGCAGTTGCCTTCACGCTGATCGGCTGTCCGCTCGGCGAGTACTGCGCGGCATTTTCGAGCAGGTGCGCGAGCGCCGCTGACGCCAGGCGCGGATCGACCTGCACCTCGGCATCGGACGGCGCCTCCACGCGCACGGTCCGCCCCTCGAGCGCGTGACGCACGTGCGCGGTGGCAGCATCGACGATCTCCGCGGGCGTCACCCATTGACGATCGGCGACGATGCCGTGCGCGTCGATCCGCGCCATGTCGAGGATGTCCTGGAAGAGACGAGTCAGGCGGTCGAGCTCCGTCAGCGCCGCGCGGACCTGCTCGCGGCGCGCGTCGACCGGCATCGATTCCTGCCGCAGGTTCTCGACGGCGACGCGGATTGCCGTCAACGGTGTGCGCAGATCGTGGCTCAACGACGCAAGCAGCGTGGATGCCAGATCCGCCTTCTGGCGCACGATCTCTGCCGCTTCGCGCTCGCGCAGGAACTGTACGCGCTCGATCGCGATCGCGGCCACACCGGCTACGGCATCGAGGGTCCCGAGATCGACGCCGCGCGCAACGGCCGCCAGCACGCCGATCGTTTTGATGCCATGGCGCAACGGGATGAGCGACACCGAATCGCCGGCTGACGACGGCACGATCACGTGCCCGCCGTACGCGCGCGCGTGTGCATCGAATTCGAGGACCCCTCGCGTCGACGCCAACGCCTTCTCGAGATCGACCTCCGCGACCACGACGGGGATCTCCCCGCCCTGGTATATGTCCCATCCGCGATCGGCCGGCAGGCAGACCGCCACCCGTGCCAGCTCGAAGCGCCGCGAGATATGACGCGCGAGCGCCTCGAGACCACCCGTCGTCTCTGTCGTCAGCAGCACGTCGCGGCTCAAATCGAACAACCGCGTCACCTCGTTGCGCCGTGAAACGGCTTCCCGCGTTCGTTCCTGAGCGACGTCGGAGAGCTTGCTCGCGATCACGGCGACGATCAGGAACGCGAAGAGCGCGACCCAATTCTCGGGATCGGCAATGGTGAACGTGCCAACGGGAGGCAGAAAGAAGAAGTTGAGGACCAGCATCGCCACGATCGATACGAGGATCGCGACCCCCAGGCGACTGAGCGTCGCGACGCCGAGCACCACGAGCAGCAGCGCGAGCGCCACCGTCATCGGGCTGATCGCCGGCAGGACGCGCGGCACGGCCGCGAGCGCCGCGATGGCGGCCATGCTGGCCGTGAAGACGACGGCGTCGCGCAAATTCAACATGCAGCCACGACTACCGCGTCGCAGAGAAGCCGCGCTTGGCGAGCGCGTCCTGAAGCGCGCGAAGGCTGTCCTCGCACGCCGCGGTCCGCATGCGTTTCTGTCCCAACGAGAGTGCCAGCGAGCGGACGTTCGTGTTTCGCCGCGACAACGCTATCAGCTGCGCATTGAGATCCAGGAACCGGTCGAGAGAGGCAGACGCGGCGGCCAGCTGTGTACGAGACGCCGGCGCGGTTGCGCCAGCAAGCATCTTCAGCTGGTCGCGGGCAACCCGTGCCGATGCCGTCATGCGCTCCTCGATCCGCGTCATCACCGCATCGTCGGATTCTGCGATGTGAGGCGCCTGCAGCGCCTGGATCTCACGAACCGCCGCCACCGCGGTTGCGGCGAGAGCCTTGACGCGCCACGCGTCGGACTGCGTGGCCGGCATCACGGTGTCGAGCGACGTTCGGAACGCGTCGGCCGCCTCGCGTGCCGGGCCAAACGAGAGGCGCTGCGCCTTGAGGTTGGTGTTCGCGACGGCCAGGTCGAGCACGCTGCGATCGAGCGCGCGGTACTCGGCAAAGCGCTTGTCGAACTCGTCGAGCAAACGGAGCTCGTTCGAGTATTGAAGTGATGTGAGCAAAGACCTCAAGTCGGCGCTGTCCTTTTCAACCGCTTGCGTCGCCTGCTCCGCTTCGCCCGCGAACATGACGGACGTCTCGTCCGTATCCGCCATAACCGCGCGGTTCGCCGCGTCGCCGGCCTTGCTGAACTGCACGAGCAGGTCTGCGACAAGCTTGTTCGCGTCCACCAGGCGCTGAATGCTCGTCTCCAGCGGGGTTGTCGTACACGCCCCTAGCGCAACGGCCACATAGAATACGAGCGCAGTTCGAGTGACTTTTCGAGGGGTCCAGGCCAGCAGCGCCACCCCGGCAAAATAGCACGCGCCTGATACGTGGGGCCGCGCTTACCGAAAGTCATAAAAAGTCCATAAGTACGGCGTAAGAAACCTGTAACGGCACCCATAATCGGCGTGCGGCCTAATTCGTCTGCCTACGCGGACGAAGCGGGGGAACCACCTTACGGGGCGCATCCATCGCGCCGAAGCTTCGCCGAAGCACCAAAGGTGCGACGGCGGGTGAAGGCGGATGGTAGAGGACTTCCAACCTCGAGCCCGTCAGCTAACCCCGTCGGCCGTTGGAGGATCCGTGGCCGAAGAATCGTTTCTGGGACAAGTCAAGCGCCTGATCGTCGGCGCGCCCATTCCATCCCGTCTGGCCCATCACGAGCGCTTCTCGAAAATAACGGGTCTCGCGGTGCTGTCGTCCGACGCGCTCTCCTCGGTCGCGTACGCGACGGAAGAAATCCTGCGCGTCCTGACCATCGGGGGTCTTGCCGCGCTTTCGCTGGTAACGCCGATCGGCGCGGTCATCGCGACCGTGATGGTCGTCGTGGTGTTCTCGTACCGGCAGACCATTCACGCGTACCCGAGCGGCGGCGGCGCTTACATCGTCGCCAAAGACAACCTCGGACGTACGCCGTCACTGATCGCGGCCGCATCGCTGCTGATTGACTACGTGTTGACCGTATCGGTCAGCATCGCCGCGGGTGTCGCGGCGATTACGTCCGCAATGCCGCAGTGGCAGCCGCACGCCGTCGCGCTCTGTCTTGGGTTCGTCCTGCTGTTGATGCTTGGCAACCTGCGCGGGATCCGCGAATCCGGGAACCTGTTCGCCGGCCCGACGTACTTCTTCATCGTCAGCATCCTC
>Ga0068860_100007940_pt1 | contig 10587 bp, 10 predicted proteins | sample KBSSwiS32_FD_66597 | JGI IMG/M metagenome (GOLD analysis project Ga0068860, IMG submission 66597) | Switchgrass rhizosphere microbial communities from Kellogg Biological Station, Michigan, USA - KBS Switchgrass S3-2 | ecosystem: Host-associated > Plants > Roots > Rhizosphere > Soil ...
AGCGCGAACCGCATGTTCCACCGACCGAGTCCGAGCTGCTCGGCCACCGATTCGATGACGTGCTCCGGCACGGGACCCGGACCGTCGTAGATCTCGGCCCTGCTCGGTGCGCCGTCCATGACCGATGCTATGAACAGCGCGTGCCCGATCGCGGGCTGGTTCTGGATGGTGCCGTCGAGGAGCAGTGGCCTGACGGCGTCGATGAGCACCGGGAGGTCTTCCTTCCGGGGCACAGCGATTCCCCCGGACAGATAGCACTCCGGCTCCGGCATCAGCCAGATCCCCATCTTCGACACGATTCCGAGGCTTGACTGCTTGAAGAGCCCGTCGTGGCTCGGCCCGTAGCCGCGGGGGTGGGCCTGCCATGCGCTGCTCGCGGTCATCGCTCCCAATCCCGTGCGGAGCAGCTCGCCGTCGGGCAGGACGATCTCCATGCCACAGATCCGCGACGCATGATCGCCATGGACCGTGTACCCGACACCGCATTCCAGGGCGTTGCCGACGATGCTGCCCCACCCCAGATCCGGCGCCGACGACCAGAGTCGGTGACCCTCCGCTCGCAGGTGGTCGTAGAGGTCGAAGAACCGCACCCCGGGTTCCACAAGTGCCGTGGCTCGGTCCGTGTTCACGTCGAGGATGCGGTTCATCCGACGCAGGTTCAGCACGACTGATCCGCCCACGACCGGAGCCGGACCGCCGTAGGCGTTGTTGCGCCCTTGCGAGAAGGTCCAGATCGGAACTCGATGCCGGGCGGCGAGGCGCACGATCTCCTGGACCTCCTCGACCGTGGCCGGCGAAATCACCAGCGCAGGCCGATGATCATTCGAGTCGGTCGGCGAGAACGGGTCGCGGAAACTGGTGAGAGCTGTCGGCTCGTGCTGGGCATGCTCGACGCCGACGACGGCGATCAGATCGGTCAGTGCCGCTGCGACGTCCGATGGGTCCACCGCAATGCTCACTGGCGGTTCCTCACGTAGTGACGAATGTCGTGATGACGGCCACACTATAGTCAGATTTCTAAGTTCTTCAATAGTCGTCGACTGGCTCTACCTCCAGGACTCGGCGATCTCAGAGAGCGGTTAGGTTGAGCCCATGACGAACGACGTAAGGCCCTTCGACGACAGTGCTGAGGAGCAGCAGGTAGCGAACGCGCTCCTCGACGCAGTGCCCGACGCCGAGGTGCAGGCCACGATCCTCTGCTTCGAGATCGTCACCACCGCCGAGCGGCTGCAGCAGGACTTCGAGGTCGCCGTACACCGACCCTCCGGGCTGAGCTGGGCGGCATTCCGCAACATGTTCGCGCTGTTCACGGTCGGGCCCATGGCGCCGCAACGCCTCTCGCGGCTGGCTAACGTCTCGCAGGCCAGCACATCGAGCATCCTCAAGACGCTCACCAAGCACGGGTATGTCACGCGTCGGCAGTCACCGCACGACGGACGATCAGTCACCATCTCGCTGACCAGCAAGGGTGAACAAGTATGCGCCGAGCTGTATCGCAGGAACAACCGACGAGAGGTCGCGTGGGCCGCCGCTCTCACGCCGGCCGAACGACTCATCCTGGTCGAGCTGCTCAACAAGGTCCGAGCTCGGCCAACACCCGACGTCGACCCTGTCGACCGCCTCACGTAGGAAGCGGGCTCGGGAAATCCATGCTTGACCTGTGACCGAGGGCACACTACCGTTGAAAACTAGTTAGAGTTCTCACTAGATTCTCGGGTTGGCCACCGCCGACGACTCGCACTCGCAGCGTCGGATCGCACCCTCACGGAGTGAACATGCCCCAGTACAAGTTCAAGGCCTCGCGTGCCGTCGTAGTGCTCGCCACCGGTGCGCTCCTCGGCACGTTCGCGTTGTCTGCATGCGGATCGTCATCGTCGGGATCGGATGACTCGGCGGGTGACACCTCCGGAGCGTCGCCGTGCGGGCTCGGGAACGGGAAGAAGGCATCCGGCGACCCCGTGGTCATCGGCGCCCTGGTCACCAAGCAGCCAGGCCTTGACCAGTTCACCGACGCGACGAGCATGGCGAAGGCATACTTCGACTGCGTCAACGACAACGGCGGGATCAACGGTCGCCCGATCAAGTACGTGACCTACGAGGACCAGACCGATCCCGCTGTGACGCAGTCCCTCGGTACCAAGTTGTTGGACGCGAAGCCGCTGGCCATCGCTGGTGGGCTGAGCGTGCTGGACTGTCCGGTGAACGGCCCGGCCTACACGCAGGCAGGCTACGAGATCACCTCGGCGGGCGTGACCAATGACTGCTTCGGCTTCCCGAACATGTCACCTGTCAACATCGGCGCCGCGGGAAGCTCGACGGCATCTGCTCAGTACCTCGCCGACAAAGGCGTCAAGAAGATCGTCATCGTCACCAGCAACGCACCGGGCGCAGACTTGATCAACCAGAGCGTGCTCGACTTCGCCGACAGCAAGGGGATTTCTAGCGAGGGCATGCTCGAGAACATTCCGGTCGCCGATGCCAACGGACTCGCCTTGAAGCTCGTGAAGGCTGCGGGCGAGGGCGGCGGGGTGATCGTCAACTTCAACCCCGGTGACAGCCTGAAGGTCTTCAACGCCGTGACCCAACAGGGCCTCCAGGACCGCGTCACGTGGGCCTGCCCCAGCGGCTGCAACGATGCAAACCTCGTGAAGTCGCTGGGCGGTGCGTGGGACGGAAAGCTCGGTATCAACGCAGAGTACGCCTTGCCGACCTCAACTGGACCAGATGCACAGTTGTTCCGGCTGCTCCGGGAGAAGTACGCGCCCGACACCAGTTTGAGCGCCTACGGGCAGCTCGGGTTCGTCTCGGCTCTCATCACCGTCAAGGCCATGCTCTCCGTGCCAGTGGACCAGCTCAGCGTGCAGACGGTCAATGACGCGATCGCCAAGACAACGGATTACAAGTCGGACCTGCTGTGCCGGCCCTACTACTTCGGCATCGGACTGAGCCACCACCTGTCGAACAACTGGACCAGGATGGTCGGGATCGACAACGGAAAGCTGACTCCCGCGGGCGATTGCTTCGCGCTGGCGGCGACACCGGTCAACGACCTCGACGAGATCCGCCAGTTCGAATCAGCACACGGAATCTCCTGACCCGGGAAGCGGGATCATGGTCGATCTGACGCCTTACATCATCCTCGGGCTTGCTTTCGGCGGGGTGTACTCGTTGTCCGGAGTCGGCACAGTGGTGCTCTTCCGCGCGACGGCGGTGCTCCACTTCGCCTCCGGCGCCGTGGGTGCAACGGGCGCGTTGGTCGCATGGACCCTGATCGAGCAGCGAGGTACCCCGGACATCGTCGGGTACCTCGCAGCGATCGGAGTGGGAACGGCGATCACGCTGGGATACGGCCTGCTGCTCGGCCCGAAGTTCGCTCAACGCGATGCTCTCGAAAAGGCGATCGGCACCCTCGGCCTGTTGCTCATCCTGCTCGGCGGCATGTCGGTCCTGTGGGGAAACGATGCGCGAACGCTGAACCTGCCGACCGCGCGCCTGAGCATCCAGCTGGGGAGCGCGACGGTGAACGGCACCCAGATCGCAGCTATCGCCCTCGCGTTGGTGGTGACCATTGCGACGACGTTGTTCCTTCAGCTGACCAGGCTCGGCACGGCGATGCGTGGCATGGCCGACAGCAGAGAAGTCACCGCGATGCTCGGCGTGCCCGTTCGAAGGGTCGAGGCGACAGCCTGGTTGTTCTCGGGAGTCCTTGCCTCGATCACGGGGATCTTGATGACCGGGCTCGTCGGGCTCGACATTGCGAGCTTGACGTTCCTGATCATCCCGGTGCTCGCTGCGGCGGTCATGGGTCGGCTGCGATCTCTGTGGATCACTTTCGGTGCAGGCCTGGTGATCGGTGTCATGCAATCCTCCCTGATCGCATTCGACTCGGTAGCTGAGTACCGCAACATCACGCCGTTCGTGTTGGCCATCGTGATGCTGCTGTGGCTCGCCTGGCGCCGACCCCTCATGACTCGAGTCTGACCGTGACAATGACCCTGCACCGCGTGCCGCAGCCCGACGTCACTGCGCGACCCAGCTGGCACGGCATCACGCGCCGGCACGTGGTCACGGGAGTGCTCGGCGCCGCGGTTCTCCTCAGCCCTCCGGCATGGACCGACGACTACTGGCTCCAGACGCTCACGGCGACAGCGATCTACGCTGCTGTCGCACTGAGTGTCTCGTTGCTCCTGGGTCGGGTCGGGATGGTGTCGCTGTGCCAGTTCGCCCTCCTGGCCGTGGGGACGTGGATCGCGCTTCGGATCGGCTACGCCACGGGTATGCCGTTCCTCGTCGTGCTGGTGAGCGCCGGAGTCCTCACCGGCCTGCTCGGCATACTTCTAGGACTCCCGGCCCTCAGGCTGAACGGTCTCTACCTGGCGTTGATCACGCTGATGGCCGCTGCCGGCGTGACCGTGGTGTTGGCGGCAACCCAGTTCCCCAACGGCGGATCCGGCGTCCTGGGCTTCTCAGCCACGGCAGTGGGAAGCACGTCCCGGTTGGCGAGGCCTGGCTATGCCAGCTCCGACAGTGCCTACTACGCCGTGGTGGTCGTGATCGTGGCGCTGCTGTTCCTGCTCGTCGGTGCGCACGTGGTTTCCAAGCCCGGTCGCGCATGGGCAGCGATCCGCCAGAGCGAGTCGACGGCAGTCGCGGCAGGGGTGAGCGTGGTGCTCTACAAGCTCTGGGCGTTCGCCCTCGCGGCATTCATCACCGGGGTCGCGGGAGGCCTGCTGGCTGCCAGCGGCGGGGGCGTGACGACGTACCAGTTCCCGACGGAGAACAACATCCTGCTCCTCGCGGCGGTTCTCATGGGTGGCGTCTACGGCATGTGGGGCTCGATCGTGGCCGCGGTGTTCGTCAAGGTGGTCCCTGCCGTCCTGCAACTCTGGGGCATCTCCTCAGACATCCTCCTGATCGCCTTCGGCATCGGCGTGATCCAGACGATGCTGCTCTCGCCACGGGGTGTGTCCGCGCAGATCGCAGGCGACCTCACCAGGCTTGCCGGTCGACTGAAGAGGAGCAACAAGGTATGACCGCCCTCGACATCCGCAACCTGACCGTGCGCTACGGCGGTGTTGTGCCCATCGACGACGTGACCTTGCAGATCGACGGCGGCGCGTGGGGACTCATCGGCCCCAACGGTGCCGGGAAGACCACCTTCTTCAACGTTCTCAGTGGCTTCGCCCAACCGGTCCGCGGTTCGATCAGGGCCTTCTCCGAGGATCTGCTCGCCATGCGACCGCATCAGCGCGCTCGCTGGGGACTGCGCAGGACCTTCCAGACCGAGCAGGCGATTCGTGAGCTCAGCGTCTGGGACAACGTCCTGATCGGCCTCGAGCACAGCGATGGGCACCGGCACAGAAGGGAGGAGGTCGGCCGGAGCATCGACTTCGTTGGGCTGACCGCCGACACGCGTCGGCGGGTGGCTGATCTCGACATGTACCAGCGGCGTCTCGTGGAACTGGCCCGTGCCGTCGTCGGTCGACCCAGACTGGTCCTGTTGGACGAGCCTGCCGCCGGACTGCCCAGTGAGGAGACCGACTCGATCGGAAGGCTCATCTCGGCGATACCGGATGCGTTCGGTGCCGCCGTCATCATGGTTGACCACGACATGGCACTGGTCTCTCGTTGTTGTCGCCAGATTGCGGTGCTCGACTTCGGCAAGCTGATCGCCTGCGGGCCCACCGAGCGCGTGCTGAGTGATCCCCATGTCGTGGCTGCTTACCTGGGCGACAGCGAGGCTGTGTTGTGAACGAGCTGACGATCAGCGACCTGCATGTCGACCGTGGTGGGCGACCCGTGCTCCACGGGGTGGATCTGCACGTTCGACCAGGCGCGATCACGACCCTCTTGGGCCCGAACGGAGCCGGGAAGTCGACACTGGTGCTCGCCCTCGGGGGACTCATACCGGTGCGGGATGGAACGGTCACGATCGCCGAGACGAAACTCCAGAACCGTTCACCGGAGCGAATCCGGCGATCGGGCCTTGCGATCGTTCCTGAGGGCCGCTGGCTGTTGCGCGGCCTCACGGTCGAGGACAACATGAACGTCGCGACGTACGCGTTGGGGCGTCGTGCCGCAGCGGGTATCGACAGGGTCAAGGCTCTATTTCCCGAGCTCGAGAAGAGATGGCACCACAAGGCGTCGCTCCTGTCGGGCGGCGAGCAGCAGATGCTCGCCCTGGCCCAGGCATTGGCGACGGACCCATCGATGCTGGTCGTCGACGAACTTTCGCTCGGGCTCGCGCCCATCGTGGTCAAGCGGCTCGTTCCGGTGCTGCAGACCGTCGCCTCCGGAGGTGTCGGCGTTCTTCTCATCGAGCAGTTCGCTGATGTCGCGCTTCGCGCTGCCGAAAGCGCGTACGTCATCGAGGGCGGGCGCATCCGATTCGAGGGTCCGACCGACAAGCTCATCTCCAACCCGGCGCTCTTGAGTGCGGCCTACCTCGCCGACGGGTCGGCCGCTGTCCCGGCGCCGCTCCACAGCTGAGCGAGGAGGACATGTCAGCCCTCAGCGACTTCAGCGCCACCACCCTCGACGGCCGCGAGCAGGACCTCGCTGAGTATCAGGACAAGGTCGTCCTCGTCGTGAACACCGCCTCGCACTGTGGGCTGACTCCTCAGTTCGCTGGACTTGAGACGCTGTACGAGAAGTACGTCGACGAAGGCCTGCTGGTGCTCGGATTCCCTTGCAACCAGTTCGCCGATCAGGAGCCGGGCACGGCCGAAGAGATCGGCGAGTTCTGCCGGCGCAACTACGGGGTGAGCTTTCCGATGTTCGCCAAGATCGAGGTCAATGGCGATGACGCTCACCCCCTCTTCAAGTGGCTGCGCACCGAGGACGATGATGCGCCGGGCGAGGACATCGAGTGGAACTTCACCAAGTTCCTGGTCGGCAGGGACGGCCAGGTGATCAAGCGCTACGCACCGACCGTCGAGCCTGAGATCCTCACCGAAGACATCGAGAACGCGCTCGCCTCGTGACAAGCGATAGCAGCATCAAGCCGGTCGTCGTCGTCGGCGGTGGCCCGGTCGGCATCCTGAACGCGCTCGGCCTTGCCAAGCAGGGCATCCCGGTGACGGTTCTGGAGCGCAACGAAGGCGTCGTGCGTGCGCCACGCGCGATGGTGTACCACTGGGCCACCCTGGATGGCCTCGAGCGCATGGGCGTCTTCGTCGACGCCGTGGCGGCCGGCTTCCTCAAGCAGGATTACTGCTTCCTGAACTGGCGGACCGGCGAACGGGTGCGCTCCGGCCTCTCCCTCATCGAGGGCGCCGTCAAGCACCCCTATAACCTGCACCTCGCACAGGACCGGCTGGTCGATGTCGCGCTCGACATCATCGAGCGCGAGTCTCTGCCGGTCGATGTTCGCTGGGGGCGCAGCGTGATCGGTCTCCAGCACTACGACGACCGAGCGATCGTCACCGCCGTGAATGTGGAGGGTGTTCCCGAGCGGCACGACGCGTCCTGGGTGATCGGCGCCGACGGTGCCGGCAGCGCCGTGCGGAGACTGGCCGGACTCACGTTCGAGGGATTCACCTGGCCCGAGCGCTTCGTGGCCACCGACGTCCGTTACCCGTTCGAGGAGGAGGGGTACGACCAGACCACCTTCGTCGTCGACGAGGTCTTCGGCGCGATCATCGTCAAGATCAACAACGACAACGGCTCCGGCCTGTGGCGCTACACCTATAGCGACCCCCTCGCGGAGGACCGTGAGATCGCCGCGGCGCGGATGGGCCGCTTCTTCGATACCGTGCTACCTCGGGAGGCCGACCGCGAGCTCGTCGCCTATAACCCGTACAAGATGCACCAGCGGTGTGCGCCCACGTTCCGGATGAACCGCGTGCTGTTGGCCGGCGACGCGGCCCATGCGACCAACCCCTCAGGTGCCCTCGGACTGACCGGCGGGCTCTTCGACACCTACCTGCTCGTGGTCTCCCTCGCTGACGTCATCCACGGCCGCCAGCCCGACTGGGTGCTTGACCGCTACGCCCACGAACGTCGACGGGTGTTCAAGGAGTTGGTCTCGCCGACGGCCTCGGCGAACAAGCGCCTCATCTTCGGCTCCACCGAGACCGCGGCGGGCCGGGAGGCGTGGGCTGGCGTGCAGCGCCTCGGCCAAGACCCGGAGGCCGCCCGCGCCCGGCTGATGTTCACCCAACAGCTGGAAACCCCAGCGATCGTCGGTTGAGAAGACCCCGATGACTGGCACCCTCGACCACCGCAAGGTCGCCGTGGTCACGGGCGGGGCAAGCGGTATCGGCTTCGCGATGGCAGCCCGCTTCGTCGCCGACGGCATGCACGTCGTGATCGGCGACATCGAGACCGACGCGCTGGAGGGGTCCGTCGCTCGACTGCGTGGGCGGACAGCCGACACGCAGGTGCTCGGCGTCCGCACCGACGTGACGTCGTACGACGATGTTGCCTCGTTGTGCGAGGCGGCTGCCAGCTCCTTCGGTCGAATCGACGTGGTCTGCGCCAACGCCGGTGTCGAGACCGGCGGCAAGTTCCTGGAGGTCGACGACTCGGCCTGGCGCTGGCTGATGGACGTCAACTACTTCGGCGTGCTCAATGCGGCTCGTGCCGCGCTGGCGCACCTGGAGCGCTCGGGTGACGGGCACCTGGTGGTCACGGGCTCGCTGGCCAGCTTCGCAACCGGGACGCCGTTCATGATGCCGTACTGCGCGACCAAGATGGCGGTCCTGGCGATCGCGGAGTCACTGGAGATCGAGTTGCGCGCCTCGAACTCGAATGTCCACGTGCACCTGCTCGCCCCGGGTCCGGTCCAGTCGCGGATGATCGATGCCGAGCGCAACGCACCCAGCGGCGTCGAGATCAACGAGGACGCCGCCCGCCGCGAAGCGATGGAGGCGTTCCGCTCCCGCCAGAGCGCCGACGGGCTTCTCGCTGACCAAGTCGCGGACATGGTCGCCGATGCGATTGCGACAAACGCGTTCTTCGTGCTGCCTCACTTCGACAGCGCCGTGGCGGCGTTGGAGCGGCGCCTGAGCTGGATCCGTACGGGCGAAGCGCCCGCCAGCCGCGTTGCCGGCTCCTGACCAACCTCCACGTCCGAGAAGAGGTGATATGCCGGACCCACCACATGCCCAAGTCGAACCCGCGCTGCGCCGCCGCGGCGGCTTCTTCCTCGACGGGGGATGGGATCCGGACACCGGCGCGATCGTCGGCCCCGCCTGGGTCCAGTGGGAAGCTCCCGCGGAACCCGCCGACTGGCTCGCCCCTGTCGTCCTCGTCCACGGCGGCGGGGGACAGGCCACGGACTGGATGTGGGCCGTAGAGGGGCAGCCCGGCTGGGCCGACCACTTCGTCGAGGCCGGGCATCCCACGTACCTGGTGGACCGGACCGGTCACGGACGGTCCGTCTGGGATCCGCGCACGCTGGGAGACCGCGCTCCGGTCCCCTCAACCTCTCAGCTCGCGGGGCTGTTCCAACTCGACGAGTCCGACGTGCGCCCAGGCGAGCGCTCCCGCTGCGCAGCGGTCGGTGCGTCGAGCACCGGTCTCCTGTTCGACTCCGATGATGCCCAGCATCGCGACGCCGACCACTTGATCACCTTGATGGGTCGCCTCGGCCCCTGCATCCTGGTCAGCCACTCGGCCGGCGCGCCCAGCGTCTGGGTCGCCGCCGACGCCCGCCCGGAGCTGGTCACCGCTGTCGTGGCGGTGGAGCCGCTCGGGCCGCCGTACGGCGGGGAGAGGCATGGCCGGGCGATGTCGGCCGGGCTCACCGCCGCCCCGCTCTCGGGTGGTCTGGCCCAAATCCCGACCCTGGTGGTGACCGCCGCCGCGTCCGGACGCCGGGACGCCGACCGGGCCGCGGCGACGTTCCTTGCCGACCTCGGGGTGCCCGTCGATCACGTCGAGCTGGACCGGATCGGGCTGCACGGCGACGGACACGGCGTGATCTTCGACCGCCACTCCACCGCCTGCTTCCACCTCGTGCACGCGTGGTGCACGGCCGTGCGTCGCAACGCCGGCCATGACCAGCTTTGAGCCGGACAACGACTCGCGTCGAGGAAACGCTCCGGTGCTCGCCGGGCTTGTCCTCGACGGCTAGTTCGTGCTCGTCGACGCGTCCGGCGCGGGCTGTGGTTCCCTCATGCCGGACAGAGCGGCCTTCAGCCGGCCGCCCATCGGGGGCTCCGGTAGGGGCTCGCTGAACGCGGCGGGGATCGGCGCCACCTCGACCGGGTCGGGAGCCCATCGCCGCCCGACGGTGATGAGCGTGCGTAGCGCCCGCCGCAGAGTCCAGGCCACGAGTGGTCGCGGGGCCTTGAGTCCGTGCACCGCGAGCAGGTCCGGGGTGGCGACGGACAGCACGAGGCCACGACCGAGCCCGTGCAACGGGCGGGGGAACCAGCGGTCGCAGAACTGTTGCAGCAGCGCCTCGGCGATGACGTTGCTCTCCGGACCGGTCGAGTAGTCCTTGCGCTCGAAGTCGGCGAGGAACTCGAGCATCCCGTCGAAGTCCGCCGGCACCGGAACGCCCTGGTCCGAGCCGATGCGGAACAGCCCGGCGATCTCCGACCAGTGCCGGTGGGCGGCCCGCTGCTCCTTGGCGCTGAA
>Ga0068860_100007943_pt1 | contig 10583 bp, 7 predicted proteins | sample KBSSwiS32_FD_66597 | JGI IMG/M metagenome (GOLD analysis project Ga0068860, IMG submission 66597) | Switchgrass rhizosphere microbial communities from Kellogg Biological Station, Michigan, USA - KBS Switchgrass S3-2 | ecosystem: Host-associated > Plants > Roots > Rhizosphere > Soil ...
TACCTGGCGTTCGGCACGCGCAGCATGATCAGCGCGCTGATCCAGATCGACAAGGAGCTGGAGAACGCCGCGATCGTCAGTGGCGCCAGCTGGTTTACGTCCCTGCGGCGCATCGTCGTGCCGTTGCTGTGGCCGCACATCCTCGACTGCTGGCTGTGGCTCGTTGCGCACAGCGCGCGCGACCTGACCTTTCCGCTGTTGTTGATGAGTACCGCCAATGTGGTCGGTGCGTCGGTGATCTGGATGGTGTGGGACTATCCGGATCTGCCTGGCGCCGCGGCGCTGTCGATGATTCTGGTCTTGGGATTGATGACGATGGTGGTGCCGATCCACGTGATGGCGGCGCGCCGCATGGAGCGCGCAGCATGAAGGGCAATCGGGAGCGGATATCGTGGCAGTGATCATGGGCACCGGCGCGCATACGTATCAACTCGTCGAAAGCTGGGGCAACCTGCCCGACGGGTGGACCTTCCTCGACGTCGCGGCGGTGGCCGTCGACAAGCGCGACCAGGTCTATGCGTTCAATCGGGGCAAGCACCCGATGATCGTGTTCGATCGCGACGGCAATTTCCTGCGCTCGTGGGGCGAGGACATCTTCAAGCGCGCGCATGGCCTGCACATGGGCCCCGACGAGACCATCTACTGCACCGACGAAGGCGACCACACGGTGCGTCAGTGCACGCTCGAGGGCAAGGTGTTGCTGCAGATCGGCGTTCCAGGGAAGCCGGCACCATTGATGAGCGGCGAGCCTTTCCATCGCTGCACGCATACGGCGCTTTCGCCGCGCGGTGACATTTACGTGTCCGACGGCTACGGCAACGCGCGCGTCCACAAATACTCCCCCGACGGCAAGCTGCTGATGTCCTGGGGCGAGCCCGGCACCGACGAGGGCCAGTTCAATCTCGTCCACAACATCTGCTGCGACGTCGACGGCTGGGTGTACGTTGCCGACCGGGAAAATCATCGCGTCCAGGTGTTCGACGGCAACGGCAAGTACGAGGCGCAGTGGAACAACCTGCATCGGCCTTGCGGCCTGTTCATGCCCGCGGGCGAGCGCAAACCCATCTGCTACATCGGCGAACTGGGTCCCGGACTTGCGGTCAACATGCGCACGCCGAATCTCGGCGCCCGGATCAGCATCGTGACCAACGAAGGCAAGCTGCTGGCGCGCCTCGGCAAGTCGATTCCCGGCCACGGGCCGGGCGAATTCATGTCGCCGCACGGATTAGCGGTCGATTCACGCGGCGACATCTACGTGGGCGAGGTTTCGTTCACGTCATGGCCACGCTACCATCCGGACACCCCGGCGCCCGATGATCTGCGAACCCTGCAGAAGTGGCAGAAGCTGCCGTTGAACTGACGAAAGGAGATGTGGAAATGCTGGTCGATGATGAAAGCAAGTGGCGCAACCAGAAATTCGCGGTGAGCCATCTACACGAAGGCTCCTTCAAGGCCGGCGTCGGCCTGCGGGCGTACAACATTCACCGCGACCTCGGGGTGATCGAGGCGACCAACGGCATGGTGAAGGCGCACGTCGTGCGCGCGGCGCAACCCTGCGTGAAGGGCGACACGGGCGGGCGGCACAAGCACGACACGCTGTTCCAGTTCGTCTACATGCTGAAGGGCTGGCAGACGATGTGGATCGAGGGGCACGGCGTGGTCACGATGCGCGAGGGCAGCAGCTGGACGCAACCGCCCGGCATCTTGCACGAGGTGCTCGACTACTCGGATGATCGCGAGGTGGTCGAGATCATCATGCCGGCGAAGTTCGACACGATCGATGCCGACAAGCCCGATGCGTAACCACGTTCGCGCGATTCGATAGACGGCGAACCCATGTCGGATTTGCGCGGGAAGCGGGTGTTGGTGCTTGGCGGCAGCAGCGGCATCGGCCTCGCTACCGCCAAGCTCGCAAAGGAGCTCGGCGCCAAGGTGGCGATCACCGGGCGGTCGGAAGCCCGTCTGGCAGAAGCGAAGGCCGCGCTCGGCGAGGTTGACGCGTGGATCGGCGATATCACCCGAGAGGAAGACACCGCGCAAGCGTTCGCGCGGCTCGGCGCGGTCGATCACGTGTTCCTGGCGGGAGGCGGGGCCGTGTTCGGCAAGATCGTCGAGGTTGCGCAGAGCGAGCTCGAGCGCATCGTGCAGGAGCGCATCTGGGCGGTGGTCTACGTCGCTCGCGCCGCAGCGAAGCACATGCGCGCCGGATCGATCACGCTGATGTCGGGCGCGATCGGGTCGCGGGTGTCACCCGGCTCCGCGATGAAGCACGCGGTGCTCTGCGCCACCGAAGGGCTCGCCCGCGGTCTGGCGCTGGAGCTTGCGCCGTTACGGGTGAATGCGATCGCGCCCGGATATACGCAGTCCCCGGGATTCGAGAGCCTCCTCGGTGACGATCCCGCCGCCAAGGTGCGCGAGATGTCCGCCAAGCTACCGTTGAAGCGCGTCGGCCGGGTCGAGGAAGTGGGCCAGGCCGTAATTGCGCTGATGACCAACGATTTCATCAACGGCGAAGTGCTGCACGTCGATGGCGCGGGGCGGTTCGTTCCGCCGGCGCTGTCGTTCACGAAATAACGTCGTGGAGGTGTCGTGGAGTCGGTGATGAAGCGCGTCGGATTCATCGGCGTCGGCAGCATGGGCGCGCGGATGGCGCGGCGCCTGCACGACGCTGGATACGAGTTGACCGTATGCGATCGCGAAGCTGCCACGCTTTCGGTATTCGAGACTCTGGGTGTCGCGATCGCGCCGACGCCGTCGGCCTGCGGCGGCAACGATCTCGTCATCCTCATGGTGGCGAACGACGCGCAGTTGAAGGAGGTCATGCTTGCGCCCGATGGCCTCGTTTCCGGCATCGATGTCGCGGCCCCGCCGCTCGTCGCCGTGATGTCGACGGTGCTGCCGGAAACGGTTCGGGAAATCGCCAACGCGCTGTCGCGCAAGAATGCCGCGGTGATCGATGCACCCGTGAGCGGGGGCCTTGCCGGCGCGGAGGCCGGCACGCTGACGATCATGATCGGAGGATCAGAGCAGGACGTCGCGCGGTTGCGGCCGATCCTGAACGCGATGGCGACAACGATCTTTCACTGTGGCGAGTTGGGCTCGGGCGAGCTCACCAAGATCGTCAACAACATGGTCGGCGTCAGCAACCTGTTCCTCATGGCGGAAGCGATGACGCTCGCCAAGCGCTACGGCCTCCCGCCCGAGCGGCTCGTGTCGATCATGGAAGCAAGTTCCGGCCGCAGCGCCTACACGAGGGATTGGGATGGACGAAAGGGCACCTATTCGGCGATCGCGGCCGACGCGGACAGGATGCGATCGCATCTCGCGATTTGCCGGAAGGATCTCCAGTGTGCGCTCACGCTGGCGAGCAATGCGCGCCGGCCGCTGGGGGTTTTCGCCAACATCGCGTCGGCCATCGCCAGCGGGGCCGACTCGGAATTTCAGGACGTCTGGCGGGAGGCCTTTGTTTGATCGCGCTCCGCGCGTGCTACGACTGGCGCGTGGCTCCGCCCCAAGCGATATAATGCGCGCAGCAGCTTTTCCGTTGGGTCGTTAGCTCAGCTGGTAGAGCAGCGGACTCTTAATCCGTTGGTCGTAGGTTCGATCCCTACACGGCCTACCAACAAACATGAGGGGCTACGTTCATCGTAGCCCCTTCTGTTTTCGGCTTTCGAAGGCGTGCGATACTTCGACCCATTTCCGGGCGCGTTCGCGCCGGAGGCGGAAACGCGCGAGGACGTCGCTGTGCGAATCTGGCATCAATCCATGACCGAGCTCGACGGCCTGTCCGTCTACAAGACGTCGCTCGAGGGTCACGCGCGAAAGCTGCTCGATCCGGAACAGACGGTCGAGGTTCACGGCATGCCGAAGGGCACGTACCGCGGCCGCTCTCCGACTGCGGCGCTGTCGAACGCCTTTGCTTGTCATCGGCTGCTGGACCCGGTTCTCGACAACGCGCTCGCGGCCGAGCGGCAAGGCTTCGACGCGTTCGTGCTGGGCTCGTTCAGCGAGCCGTTCCTGTTCGAGCTGCGCTCGGCGCTGGACATTCCGGTGGTGTCGGTGACCGAAGCCAGCTTCTTCATCGCCTGCTCGATCGGGCGCCGCATCGCGCCGATCTCCAACGATCCGGCAATTACGCTGATGGTCCGCGATTCGATCGACACGCACGGACTCCAGCAGCGCATCATGGCGCCGCACGCGATCCGGCCGGCGCTGGACGAGTTCCAGCTCGCCGAAGCCTTCGCGCAGCCTGCGCCATTGCTGCAATCGTTCACCGAGGTCGCGCGCGCGGCCATTGCCGAAGGCGCCGACGTGATCATTCCGGCCGAGGGCGTGCTGTCGGAGTTTCTCTACAGCAACGGCGTGGCCATGATCGACTCGGTGCCCGTCGTCGACTCGTTCGGTGCGACGTGGATCTACGCGGCGATGATGGTCAAGCTGCGCGCGGCGACGGGCCTCACCGTCAGTCGCAAGGGACATTATCAACGCCAGGATCCGCGCCTGATCGCGGAACTCGGCCGCAACTCGTCTTGATAGGAGATCCCATGAAACGGATGCAATGGATGGTGATGTTGCTGTGCCTTGTCGGCTTCTCCGCCCACGCGCAGTGGAATCCCACTCACCCGATCAAGATCGTGGTGCCCTATCCCCCCGGCGGCGCGTCGGATGTCGCGGCCCGCCTTCTGGCCGAGCGCGTGGGCCCGAAGCTCGGACAGGCCGTGATCGTCGACAACAAGGCGGGCGCCGGCGGTATCGTGGGCACCGACATCGTTTACCGGGCGGAGCCCGACGGCTACACGCTGCTGCTCGCGGCCTCCGACGCGATCTCGATCGCACCTCATTTGCAACCCGACCTCACGAAGTACAAATCGGAGGAGTTCACCGCGATCGCGCCGGTCAATCAGGTCACAACAGTCCTCGTCACGAGGCCGGGTCTCAATGTGAAGAACGTCGCGGAGCTCGTCGCGCTGGCGAAGACCTCCAAGCTCTCGTATTCGTCGTGGGGCAACGGCAGCCTCGGGCACGTCGCCGGCGAGGCATTCAAGACCGCGGCCAAGGTCGATCTGCTGAACGTGCCCTACCAAGGCGCCGCGCCGGCCGCACAGGCGGTGCTCGGCGGGCAGGTCGACCTGATGTTCATGCCCGGCCCGCTGTGGATGTCATTCAAGGAAAAGCTGACGACGCTGGGCTCGACCTCCGCGCAGCGGTTCGAGAACGTCCCCACGCTCGCCGAGCAAGGCGTCCCGATGGCGCCCGTCGCCGTATGGCAGGGCATTCTCGCGCCGCCGAAAACGCCCAGGCCTGTCGTCGAACGCCTGCACAAGGCTTTCTCGGAGGCGATGGCCGAGGCCGAGACGAAGGATCGGTTCGTGAAAACCGGCAGCGTTCCGCTCGGCTCGTCGCAGGAGGATTTCGCCAAGCTGATCGTCGTCGACGTGCAGACCTGGAAGAAGATGCTCGCCGAGTACAACATCAAGCCGCAGCAGTAGCCTCAGGTCGGTTGATTCGCGGCAGGTCCGTCCGGAAGCAGCATGAACAAGAGCTTTTGTTTTCATCCGGCGGTGGCGCAATGGTTCGCTGCCCATTTCCCCGGTCCTACCGTACCGCAGCAGCAGGCGTGGCCGCTGATCCAGTCCGGCCGCAATGTGCTGATTGCGGCGCCAACGGGGTCGGGCAAGACGCTCGCGGCATTCCTCGCGGCGATCGATGATCTCGTTCGTCAGGGGGTCGAGGCGCCGTTGCCCGACGAGACACTTGTTGTTTACGTCTCACCGTTGAAGGCGCTATCCAACGACATCGAGCGCAATCTCGCGGCGCCGCTCGCCGGTATCCGGCGCGAGCTCGCGCGGCTCGGCGAGCCCGAGGTCGAGATCCGCACGCTGGTGCGTACCGGCGACACGCCGCAGGCCGAGCGCGCTGGCATGCGCCGCCGCCCGCCGCACATCGTCGTCACCACGCCGGAATCGCTCTACGTCCTGCTCGGTAGCGCATCCGGGCGAAAGATGCTCGCGACGACGCGCACGGTGATCGTCGACGAGATCCACGCGCTCGCCGGCAACAAGCGAGGCAGCCATCTCGCGCTCTCGCTCGAACGCCTTGCTGCGCTCACTGCGGTGCCGCCGGTGCGTATCGGCCTCTCGGCGACGCAGAAGCCGATCGAGGACGTCGCGCAGTTCCTGGCCGGCGTCGCACACGCCAGCAAGCGCCCGGAAGGCTCACGGCATTGCGCGGTCGTCGACGTCGGCCACATCCGCACGCGCGATCTTGCGCTCGAAGTGCCCCCTTCGCCGCTCGAAGCGGTGATGTCGCACGAAGTCTGGAGCCAGGTCTATGCGCGACTCGCCGAGCTGATCGTCGCGCACCGCACGACGCTGGTGTTCGTCAATACGCGCAGGATGGCCGAACGCGCGGCGCGGCACCTGTCCGAGCTGATCGGCGCGCAGCACGTGATGTCGCATCACGGCAGCATGGCGAAGGAGCTGAGGCTCAAGGCCGAGCAGCGGTTGAAGAGCGGCGATCTCAAGGTGCTGGTCGCCACGGCGTCGCTCGAGCTCGGCATCGACATCGGCGATGTCGATCTCGTCTGTCAGCTCGGCTCGCCGCGGGCGATCTCGACGTTCCTGCAGCGCGCTGGCCGTGCGAGCCACCAGGTCGGCGGCGTTCCCAAGGCGCGCCTCTTCCCGCTGTCGCGCGACGATCTGGTCGAATGCGCGGCGCTGCTCGACGCGGTGAGGCGCGGCGAGCTCGACCGGCTGTCGATTCCCGATGCTCCGCTCGACGTGCTGTCCCAGCAGATCGTCGCCGAAGTGGCCGCGGCCGAATGGGCGGAAGGCGAGCTCTACGAAACCTTCCGTCGCGCCTATCCGTATCGCAACCTCACGCGCGAGACCTTCGTCGAAGTCGTGCGCACGCTCGCCGAAGGCTTCGATACGAGCCGCGGTCATCGCGCTTCGTACGTCCACCGCGACGCGGTCAACGGCGTACTGCGCGGACGCAAGGGCGCGCGCTTGACGGCGCTCACTTCGGGCGGCGCGATTCCGGACAACGCGGATTACGACGTCATGCTCGAGCCCGCGGGACAGAAGGTCGGGACCGTCAACGAGGACTTTGCGGTCGAAAGCCTCGCCGGCGACATCTTCCAGCTTGGCAACACGTCGTACCGGATCCTCCGTGTGGAGGCGGGACGCGTCCGCGTCGAGGATGCGCACGGCCAGCCGCCGACCATTCCGTTCTGGCTGGGCGAAGCGCCCGGGCGCACCGACGAGCTGTCGCGCGCGGTCTCGCGGCTGCGCGACGAAGTGGTCGCGCACGCGGGCGCCGATGCCGATGCCGCCGCGAGCGTCGACCGGCTCGAGCGCGACGCGGGCGTGGCGCCGGCCGCGGGTCATCAGCTCGCCGACTACCTGCTCGCCGCGCACGCCGTGCTGGGCGCGCTGCCGACGCACGAGACGATCGTGCTCGAGCGCTTTTTCGACGAAAGCGGCGGCATGCAACTCGTCATCCATTCGCCTTACGGCAGCCGGATCAATCGCGCGTGGGGACTCGCGCTGCGTAAGCGCTTCTGCGTGAAGTTCAATTTCGAGCTGCAGGCCGCGGCCACCGAGGACGCGATCGTGCTGTCGCTGTCCACCAGCCACAGCTTCGATCTCGAGTCGGTCGCGCGCTACCTGCACTCGAATTCGGTGCGCGACGTCGTGACGCAGGCCATGCTCGTCGCGCCGATGTTCGCCGCGCGCTGGCGCTGGGTCGCCGGCATCGCGCTCGCGCTGCCGCGATTTCGCGGCGGCAAGAAAACCCCCGCGCCGTTGCAGCGGATGCGCGCCGAGGACCTGATGGCGCACGTTTTCCCCGATCAGATCGCCTGCGCGGAGAACCTCGCCGGAGACCGCGAGATTCCCGATCATCCGCTGGTGCGGCAAACGGTGCACGACTGCCTGCACGACGCGATGGACATCGACGGACTCGAGCACCTGTTGCGCCGGATCGAATCCGGCGACATCGCGGTGATCGCGCGTGACCTGCCCACTCCGTCGCCGCTCGCGCTGGAGATTCTCACCGCGCGCCCCTACGCGTATCTCGACGACGCGCCGCTCGAGGAGCGCCGTACGCAAGCGGTGATGGCGCGCCGCTGGCTCGATCCGCAAACCGCGTCCGATCTAGGCCGCCTCGATGCGGACGCGATTGCGCGGGTGCGCGAGGAAGCGTGGCCGGCCGCGGCGACACCCGACGAGCTGCACGACGCGCTCCTCGGGCTCGCGTATCTCGAGCCCGACGAAGTGGCGGGTGTCGAAAAAGCGAATGGACCGGAGGATGGGCCGAAGCTCCTCGACGCGCTCTTCGCGCAGAAACGCGCAACGTGGCTCGCGGTTCCGCCGACGAATGCAGACGACACGCAGGCGCGGCGGTTGTGCGTCGCGGCGGAGCGCCTTCCCGAGCTCCAGCTTATCCATCCCGCAGCCACGCGTGCGCCGGCGATCGAAGCGCCCGCGGAATTCCGCGATCGCGTAGCCACGCGCGACGCCGCGCTCGTCAACGTGCTGCGTTCGCGTCTCGAAGGACTCGGCCCGGTCACCGTGGCCGCACTCGTCCGCTCGATCGGTGTTGCGCAGGTGGAAGTGGAGACGGCACTCGCTTCACTCGCGAGCGAGGGCGTGGCGATGAGCGGGCTGTTCACGCCGGGCGCCGCCGAGACCGAATGGTGCGAGCGCGGATTGCTGGCACGCATCCATCGCTACACGGTCAAGCGGCTGCGCGAGGAGATCGAACCCGTCACCACGCAGGACTTCATGCGCTTCCTGCTGCGCTGGCAGCACGTCGTGCCGGCGGAGCGGCGGCAGGGACCGGACGCGCTCGACGCGATCATCGGTCAGATGCAGGGATTCGAAGCGCCGGCGGCCGCGTGGGAGTCCGAGGTGCTGCCCGCGCGAATGACCGATTACGACTTCACGTGGCTCGACGACCTGTGCCTGTCGGGACGGACCGTCTGGCGACGGTTGACCGCGCCGAGCGCGACGGCCACGCACAGCGCCGGCCCGATTCGCACGTCGCCAATCGCGCTGCTGCCGCGGCGAACCTCACCGTTGTGGAATCGTCTCGCCAATGCGTCGGTCGCGGAGGCCGCGATGCTGAGCGCGCGCGCGCAGCGCGTGGCCGATCATCTGCAGCAAAGCGGCGCGTCGTTTTTCGACGAGATCGTCGAGGGCGTGGCGATGTTGCGCACCGAGGTAGAGGAGGCTCTCGCTGAGCTGGTAGCGAACGGTGTCGCGACCTCCGACAGCTTCGCCGGCCTGCGCGCGCTACTCACGCCGTCGCAAAAGCGCAAGCCGTTCGGCAACCGCCGGGGCCGGAGCGCGCTGTTCGGCATCGAGGACGCGGGCCGCTGGGCGCTGTACAGGCGTCCGCAAGCGACCGCCGATGGCGTGTCGCGCCATCGCGACGCCGACACTGCTGCGGTCGAGCATGTCGTCCACACACTGCTGCGCCGTTATGGCGTCGTCTTCTGGCGGCTGCTGCAGCGCGAGGCGCCGTGGCTCCCGCCGTGGCGCGAGCTGCTGCACGTGCTGCGCCGCCTCGAAGCGCGCGGCGACATCCGCGGCGGCCGCTTCGTCGCGGGAGTTTCAGGCGAGCAGTTCGCGCTGCCCGATGCGGTGCGCGCGCTGCGCGAGACGCGCCGTGCCGAGGCCCGCGGCGAGCTGATCGCGGTGAGCGGCGCCGATCCGCTGAATCTCGTCGGCGTGCTGTTGCCGGGGACCAAAGTGCCGGCGCTCGCCGGCAATCGGATCGTCTATCGCGACGGGCTTGCGGTCGCGGCACTGGTGAGCGGCGAGATGCGCTGGCTGGAGCGTCTCGAGCCGGTGCAGGCCGCCGCCGCGGAAGAGATGCTCGTTCGGCGCAGAGGCGGCTCGCCTTTGCTTGCGTACCTGCGCTGACGCCGCATCTCATGACACTTTTCCTGTAGCGGGCGTCAGCTGCCAGCGTCAAGCGCAAAACCAAATGAGGTGCCAGGACTTGGAGTGATACGCTACCAGGCAGACTCCGCGAGGTTGCAAGTTCTCCTGCATCATGGATCTGCGCTTACTCGTACTCTCGGTCGGTACACGGGTCGGACAAAACGTTCTGACCGCCCTCAGTCGCCGTCGCGACGGGCTCGTGCTCATGGCAACGTCGAGCGTGGCGAACGAGCCCGCACTCTTCGATTGCGACGTCGTCTATCGCGTGCCGCCCACGGCCGCGGAGGCCAATGCATTCGAGCGCGCGCTCCTCGAGGTCATGAACCGCGAGCGCGTCGATCTCGTCATTCCCTGCCGCGACGACGACGTCGAATTTCTCGCGTCGCTACGGGATCGGCGCCCCGAACTTGCGCAACGCCTGCTTTGCGGCAACGCTGCGGCCGCGGGCGTCATCGGCGACAAATGGCTCAGCGCGGAGTTCAGCGTTCGGCACGGACTTCCCTTCGCGGCATCGATCATCCGGGGCAGCGACGACGAGCGCGCGGCTTTTGTCGCGACGCACGGTTTCCCGCTGGTCGCGAAGCCGCGGCGAGGCTATGCCTCGCTTGGCGTGTACATGCTCTGGAACGAGGC
>Ga0068860_100007944_pt1 | contig 10583 bp, 11 predicted proteins | sample KBSSwiS32_FD_66597 | JGI IMG/M metagenome (GOLD analysis project Ga0068860, IMG submission 66597) | Switchgrass rhizosphere microbial communities from Kellogg Biological Station, Michigan, USA - KBS Switchgrass S3-2 | ecosystem: Host-associated > Plants > Roots > Rhizosphere > Soil ...
AAAGGAAAAGCCGGATAAGATCACAGCTATTGAAACAGCCCCTGGCAAAATACCCGGCAGCCCCAAGAAAACGGCGGGTAAAACCAGATCTGCCGGCGCCAGGCGTATAGCTGTTGCCAGGAGTGTGGCAGGTGATGCCGGCGGACAAAAAACCGGCAAGAAAATAGCAGCTCCAAAAAAAGAAAGTAGCGCTGAAGAAAAGCCGGTGAAAAAAGGATTCGCCCCCTGGAGCAAAAATAAATTTAAGAAAAGAGATAGATGAGCGCTAGGCGAGGCTGTTCTCTACTGCCTGTAGAAATCATCATGGTCTTTATCTTCCTGCCAACTGAATTCTATCTGCGAAGCCAGCTCCATTGCAAAAGCATGTCCATGTATATCGTTTAAGAAGCCCAGGGTCATATCCATGCCCGCGCTCACACCCGAGGAGGTATAGTATTTGCCGTCTACAACCCAGCGTGCCTGGCGGATCCAATTTACCTGGTTATTGGTACCTGCCACCCAATCGAAAGCTCTTTTGTTGGTAGTGGCTTTTTTTCCATTCAGCAAACCGGTTGCTGCAAGCAGGGCCGTGCCGGTGCACACTGTAAATACATACTTACTGTCAGCAGCTATTTTGCTGATAAGATCAATCAGCGCCGCGTTCCTGATTTCTATCCTTGTTCCATAGCCGCCGGGAATCAAAAAAATATCAATGCCTTTATCGATAGATGAAAGTTTCAGGCTGTCAATAGCAACGCCATGTTTGTTTTTTACCAGTCCGCCATGTAAAGAATAAAAATGAATTTTATACAGTTCTGTAAGCCGGCCCAATATTTCTACGGGGCCAAACACGTCCAGTGTTTCAAATTCTTCAAAAAGTAAAACGGCTACGGTTGTCATATTGGTAAAGATGATGTTATTTATTTAGCAAGGTTGATATTTTGTTCCATCATTGCCTGGTTTGGTGCATTGGCCTCAGATCGGCCAGGCGCTCGTATCCAGGTCTGCGCCGTATTTTTGTACCTGCAGATACTGGTACCAGTTTGAGTAATAGCGCCCGCTTTTTTATGATCAAAACTTCTCCAATTCTTAATCAGGCTATATTGATCCTTTTCTCTAAATAAATATCCTGTATAGTATGCAATAATTGAATCCCTTCCTGCATTGGTTTTTGAAAAACTTTTCTACCAGATATCAACCCTGTTCCACCGGCGCGTTTGTTGATGATGGCGGTAATGGCGGCGTCTTTTAAATCTGATTTACCGGAAGCACCTCCTGAATTAATTAATCCTGCACGTCCCATATAACAGTTTAAGACCTGGTAACGGCAAAGATCAACCGGGTGATCGGAAGATAATTGCGTATACATGCGCTCGTCCAGTTTTCCATAAGGACTATTCCCGGTGCCCAATGCTTTGAAGCCCCCATTTAATTCCGGTAACTTTTGTTTGATGATGTCTGCCTGTATGGTGGCGCCGAGATAATTGGCCTGGCCGGTAAGATCAGCTGCAACATGGTAATCTTTGCCGTCTTTCTTAAATGCATCGTTGCGGAGATAACACCATAAAACGGTTGCCATTCCCAACGCGTGCGCTTCTTCAAAAGCCGCGGATACTTCCGTAATCTGCCGGTCAGATTCGGGCGATCCAAAATAAATAGTGGCCCCTACCGCTGCTGCGCCCAGGTTCCAGGCATCTTTTACGGTTCCAAACATTACCTGGTCGTATTTATTGGGATACGTGAGTAATTCATTGTGATTGATCTTGCAGATGAAAGGAATTTTATGAGCGTACTTACGTGCAACAGTGGCCAGCCCGCCAAATGTAGTGGCTACCGCATTGCAGCCACCTTCCATGCCAAGCTTAATGATATTCTCCGGATCGAAATACAGGGGATTGATGGCAAAAGAAGCCCCGGCACTGTGTTCTACGCCCTGGTCTACAGGCAGTATAGACAAATAACCACTGCCATTTAACCGGCCATGCCTGAAAATCCTGCCTAAATTATTGAGCACCGGAATAGTGCGGTTGCTGATGCCATATACTTCGTCTATAAAACCGGGTGAAGGAATATGCAACAGATCTTTTGAGACCGTTGAACATTGATGGGAGAGCAGGTGTTCATTGTCTTTTTCAATCAGCTTAACTATTTCATCATAGGTCATAGCATTTGTTTTTTCGGTTACAATAAAGCCTCTAAAATAGCTTTGGTGCTTTCCAGCTGCGTGTGCCGGTAACAGGCCATACCCGTCTTTGCCGCCGCATCTACCAGTATCTGCCGATCATCGAAATAAATACATTGTTCAGGGCTTACCTGTGCAATACCCATGGCCAGTTGAAATATACCCGGATCGGGTTTGCGCATGCCCACTTCGCAGGAAGAAATAAAAGCATCGAAGCATTCATGCAGCTTAAACTGCCGGATTCGGTAATCGTTCAATTCTTTTCCTTCATTGTTAATGGAAATAAACCGGAAGCGGTTGGCGTGTTTTTTTTTGAACTGTATCATCCATTGAAGTGTTGGCAGTTCTGCCGACTGCAGCAGCATAAACTCAATAAAAGCCTGCTTGGTAAAATTGCGGGTACGATAAAACAGGGTCGTATTCAAATATTCATCAAGAGATATCTTTCCTATTTCGTACACATTAAAAATGAACTCGTGAAGCGTATTCATTTCAGTATAATCGAACCCAAATTTTGCTGCAGCAGCCTGGCGCGATTCATGTCCCCAGCCGTTGGTCAATAATACACCACCGATATCCGAAAAAATAATTTTGTCAAAAGAAGTTGCCATAGAAATAAAGATAGTATAAAGTTTACCTGCAGTAAGACATTAACAAATAGCAAACAAAAGGGTTTGTACTTTTAGGCATTAAAATTAAAAAAAATGAACAGACTGAATTGCTGGAAATGTATGCTGATATTATCGTCTTTGATGGCCCTGGCCGCCTTCGCATAAATAATAACTCATCCCTTCATGTCTATATGATGCCCCTTTGTGCCGCGCAGGATTGAAAGCGATGCGGGGGAGCATCCTGCTTATTTTTTTGGCTGGTGCATTATCAGGTCATTCAGTATTCTTTCCATTTCGGCAATAGACTTTTTCTGCACCAAATAATAATCGCGCTGCCCGTTTATATTCCAGCCATTACTGCCATCTGCATTACAAATGATTTGTCCTTTTACTGCGTTGAAATAGCGCTGGTATCCTCTTACAGCAACCAGCACGGCTGTTTCATCCCAGCTATTGCGGCCGTTTTTATCATTGGGATTAAGCGATGTGCACCTGGAGAAAACATCTTTTACCGGTGAATTTGATATGGCCGGGTTGTTTACGATTGGTAAACCGGTATGAATGGGCATGCCAATCTCAAAGCCGCTGAAGATAACGGTAGTGGGCCAATTGTTGAAAGCTGTTACCGATGCCGCCGCATCCCTCACAACATTAAACTCTTTGAATCTGCCCATTTCACTGTCGAACCGGGCCGCCATGCTTACCAGCAGTTTTACTTTTTGTTGAATTAAATCTTTTCCGCCAAGCGGCGAAAACCGATCGGGCTTCGATTCTAAGAGGTTGGCCATATTGGTAAGGAAACCGACCGTAACGATGGTGACGCTTTTATCCGGTTGCGATGCAAGTATCTTACGGTAAAGCGTCAATGCGTTTTCTGCCTGGTCATTGGATTGGATGGCATGCGGATAGGCGGCAACCAGCAACGAATCCCATTTTTCCCGGGCCGATTCGTTGACCGCTTCACCGCTTACCACGCCTATCGGAATTTGTGCCCGGTTAAAATACGTGTTTATTACATTCAGTACGGCTGCAATATAAGGATGTTTGTTACTGGCGATGGTGGCCAGTATCCTGCATTCTCCGCTGTCGGCCATCGCGTGCAGCAATGCCATGGCACCCACATCATCGTAGTCGGGCCCGATATCTGTGTCGAAAATAATTGATACCGGTGGCGGCTTTTTATTTTGTGCCGGCGCAGGTATAAAAAATATCAGAAGAATAAAACACAGGACTGATGTTTGATAGCTTTTCATGCTGCTGTTTTTAATTGACCGCCGATGCATCTAAGGTAAGGAATGCGCGAATGAATACCGGCTCATACAGCGCAATAATCACTGTTGGCCGGTTAATTTCCAAATACCCTTTTTCTGATCTGCCTCAAGCCGGCAGGGCTTCGTACCCGCAACGCCGCTGCGTTTTCCTTTTAGGCTGTGATTCAGCTGCAGTAAGTGTTTCAGCCGTCGCTTTTTTCAACTTTAGAATAAAGCTACGCGGAAACCGAAGGTTCATCAACACCTTTAAAAATCAATAGTCAGTTGATAAAAGCGAGGCGGCTTATGCAGGTACTGGTGATGTTCAGTCAATGCCGGGCCTTCGTTTATGCTCAATCGCTGAAATGCAAGCCACGCTTCTGTTTAAAGAAACCGATACCTTTTTCTCCGGACAGCAATGGCGCAGTAATCTGCGAATCTGCGGCCATTTCAACGATTCTTACCACGCTAATGATTCATGGCTGTTATTGCTGCCATTGCAACGATCTTAGATCTGGCCTTCAAAAAATAATGCTGTTGCTGATTTGCGAATCTGCGGCCATTATTGGAGGGCTTCCCAGCATTGCCAGCATAGCAAACCCATGAAAAATGGTAGTTTTGGAAATATTCACCCAGCATCAATAACACTATATGCCGCCCAGTAAGCTACTCTCCGCAGTATTCTTTTTCATTTCTTTTTGTTGCAGCGCACAGGGAAATATTCCCCCAGCTAAAACATCGGACGGTTACTACCTGGTTTGGGCCGATGAATTTAACCGGGAAGCTGCACCCGATACCGCCAACTGGAGCTTTGAAAAAGGATTTGTGCGCAACCTGGAATTTCAATGGTACCAAACTGAAAATGCTTACTGTAAAAATGGATTGCTGATAATAGAAGGCCGGCGCGAAATAAAACCCAATCCCAATTATGTCACGGGCAGTACCGACTGGAGAAAGAACCGATCGCAAATTGAATATACAGCTTCCAGCATCCATACAAAGGGTAAACATGCATGGAAGTATGGACGTTTTATCATGCGCGGAAAAATTGATATCAGTTCCGGACTTTGGCCGGCGTGGTGGACATTGGGTGTGAGCGGCAGATGGCCCGCCAACGGAGAAATAGATATTATGGAATATTACCGGAATAAAGTGCTGGCCAATATTGCCTGCATGGGAAGCGATGGCAAGGCGGAATGGTATAGCAAAACAAAACCGGCCGATTCGCTGGGGGGTACGGCCTGGTCATCGCAATTTCATGTTTGGCGCATGGACTGGGACTCATCGGCAATTTCACTCTATATGGATGATCAATTAATGAATAGTACCCCACTAAATAAACTGGTCAATAAAGATGGATCGGGTATCAATCCTTTCCGGCAACCGCATTATATGTTGCTGAACCTGGCCATTGGGGGGCAGAACGGCGGCGATCCGGCCCATACCGCTTTCCCCAACAGGTTCGAGATAGATTATGTAAGGGTGTATCAAAAGCCATAAGATCATTCATTGCTAAAGTGCTTATATTCGGAGTAAAATTGTTTTTTAGTCATCTCAACTATATGCCTGTATTATGATTCGTAAAAAACTAATCTCCGGAATATCCATCGCCCTGGTTCTGCTTGTGTCTGCCTTCTCAGAAAAAATAGCAGCGCAACAGCCTGCAACGCTTACGCTTCAGCTCAATAAACCAGGGACCCCCCTCAGCAAACAATTGTACGGTCTGATGACGGAAGAAATAAATTATTCCTATGATGGTGGGTTGTATGCGGAGCTGGTCCGTAACAGAACATTTAAAGACAATCTCAAAGCCCCCGATTACTGGTCGGTAGTAAAAGAAGACAATAGTAAAGATTCACTTAAACTCGATAACCAGCAGCCCATTAATGATGCACTAACGGTTTGCCTGTTACTGGATGTGCAGCAGGCAGGAAGCCATGAAGGAATAGCCAATGCCGGTTATTGGGGTATACCGGTAAGGCCTTCTACCGTTTACCAGGGTTCGTTTTATGCCAAAACCGACCATGCCGGGGCAGCGCTTGATATCAGCATAGAAAGTAAGGATGGTAAAAGCAACTATGCATCTGCGAAAGTAGAAGGCATAGGCGACCAATGGAAACGCTATACATTTTCACTCAGCACAGCTGCCGGCATACAACCAACAGCAGATACCCGGTTTGTGATTAGGACAAATGGCGTGGGCAAATACTGGTTTAACCTGGTATCGCTTTTCCCGCCTACTTATAAAGACAGGCATAATGGCAACCGGGCAGATATTATGCAATTGCTGGCAGACATGAAGCCGACCTTTCTTCGTTTCCCCGGCGGCAATTACCTGGAGGGACAAATGTTTTCTACCCGTTTTGCCTGGAAGAAAACCCTGGGCGGGCTTGAACAGCGGCCAGGTCATATGGGTACCTGGGGCTACCGTTCTTCTGATGGAATGGGATTGCTGGAATTTCTGAACTGGTGCGAGGACCTGAAAATGGAGCCATTGCTGGCGGTATTTGCCGGTTATACTTTAAACAAGGACTTTCTTGATTCGGGTACGCTGCTGAAACCTTTTGTAGATGAGGCCCTGGAAGAGATTGAATATGTGATGGGCGATGCCAGTACCCCATGGGGCGCCAAAAGAGCACAGGACGGGCATCCCCAGCCATTTCAACTGCATTATGTTGAAATCGGCAACGAAGACGGATTCGATCTATCGGGCAGCTATGAACGAAGATACCTGCAATTCTATGATGCCATTAAAGCAAAATACCCGCAGTTGCAAATCATATCCACGGTGGGTGGAAAAGACTGGCTGGGCCAGCGTGTGAAAGCACCAGTACGCAATATTGAAATGGTGGATGAACACTATTACCGCAATGCCTGGGAAATGGAAGAAGATGCAACGCATTATGACAATTACGACAGGAAGGGCCCAAAGATATTTGTGGGCGAATGGGCCACGCGCGAAGGCGAACCCACACCCAATTTTAATTCGGCATTGGGCGATGCGGCATGGATGACGGGCATGGAACGCAATTCAGATATTGTGCTGATGTCGTGCTCTGCGCCCTTGTTTGTAAATATAAATCCAGGCGGTATGCAGTGGAAATCGGACCTGATAGGATACAATACACTTGGCAGCTATGGCTCTCCTTCTTATTATGCACAAAAAATGTTCAGTAATTATGCAGGCGACGAAGTGATACCTGTAGCCGGTGAAAACATTGCCACGCGGTTGCGGGGACTTACAAAAAGAGACAGTGCGGCGGGTATGCAACCCAAACAGATACCGGTTTTGTTTTATGTGGCCAGCCGGAATAAACAGACTGGCAGCATCTACCTGAAAGTGGTAAATGCCGGCGCTGTTAGTCAACCGGTAACTATTAATATCAACGGTATACAAAAAATAATTTCCAACGGTACTCTTATAGAAATGAAGGCCGATCATCCGGAAGACACCAACTCCATTACCGAACCGGAAAAAATCATTCCGGTTACTTCAAAAATAAAGGGCCTGGGAAAAAAATTTACGCGAAGCTTTCCGGCTTACTCCATTACCATATTGCAGATAGAAACAAAATAGCATTCATAAGGGTAGCCTGTTTGCAGGCTGAAAACAGGTATCAACAACATACAATATGAGGATAGGCTTGTTTGGTATTGGGCTCGACACTTATTGGCCGCAGTTTGCCGGATTGAAAGAACGGCTGGAAACTTATCTTAACAGGGTTGAACAAAACTTATCGGCCCTACACCCGGATATCATCAACGCGGGACTGGTTGATAACATAGATCGCGCGTTTGAAGCGGGTAGACTTTTTAAAACGGCAGATGTTGATATTGTTTTTCTTTATGTCAGCACCTATGCCCTGTCTTCTACCGTGCTGCCCGTGGTACAGCGCATAAAGGTACCCGTTATCATTCTTAATCTGTCACCGGGAGCGGGCATTGATTATTCGTCTTTCAACGCTATGACGGATCGGACAAAGATGACCGGCGAATGGCTGGCCTGGTGTGCCGCCTGCCCGGTGCCCGAGATAGCAAACGTGTTCAACAGAACAGGCATCAAATTTCAGCAGGTAACTGGTATGCTGGAAAATGATCCGGAATGCTGGCAGGAAATCAATGAATGGGTGGCTGCTGCAAAAGTAGCGCACACAATGGCCTTTAACCGTATGGGTTGTATAGGGCATTACTATAGTGGCATGCTGGATATCTATAGCGACCTGACCTTGCAGTATGCACATTTTGGAGGCCATATTGAACTGCTGGAAGTAGAAGAGCTGGTGGCATGTCGTGCCAGGGTTACACAGGCAGAAATGTTGGAGCGGGTGCAACTGTTCCGGGCTGTATTTGATGTGCAGCAGGATTGCGCGGAAGAAGATTTGCAAAATGCAGCCATCACTTCTGTTGCACTCGATAAACTGGTAGCGCAATACAAATTGGGTTCGATGGTGTATTATTATAAAGGAACGGGAAACCCTGAAAACGAAAATGCGATCGCTTCCATTATTCTGGGAAATTCGCTGCTAACGGCAAATAAGATTCCTGTTGCCGGTGAATACGAGATTAAAAATGTGCAGGCAATGAAGATAATGGACAGTTTTGGTGCGGGTGGATCTTTTACCGAATACTATGCCATGGATTTTGCAGACGATGTGGTGTTAATGGGCCATGATGGCCCGGGGCATATTGCCATTGCGGAAGGCAAAACAAAAGTGCGTCCACTGGGCGTATACCATGGCAAAGTGGGCAGGGGTTTATCGGTAGAGATGTCTGTAAAAAATGGACCCGTTACATTACTATCTGTAGTGGAAACAGGCATGGGCAGGTTAATCCTGTTGTTGGCAGAGGCGGAATCGGTACCGGGGCCGATATTGCAAATTGGCAATACCAATAGCCGTTACAGGTTTTCTATAGGTGCGAGAAAATTTGTAAATGCCTGGAACAGCTATGGACCAGCGCATCATTGTGCAGTGGGGGTAGGCCATATTGCTTCAAAAATAGAAAAGCTCGGCGCTTTGCTGAATATGGATGTGATAAAAGTCTGCTGAAATGAATGATCATCGCTGGCCACGGACGCGCGATTTTATTGGTAAGAATTAATACCGTTGCCTGGCATCATCAGATTTTTTTAGCAAGCATATAGTGCAGCGCACGCAGTCGGTCGATGGCGGCTTTTAGATTGTTTTCGGCCTGTTTCAGCGAAGGATCTTCCACAATATTATTATCCAGCTTTGCATGCTGTATCCACAATAATACAGAAGCGAGGGTTTGGTTTACTTCGTTTTGTAATTGATCTGCCAGTTGGCTGCGTTCGTGCAGGCAGGCAGCTAATTGATCGTCGAGTGAAGTGGAGTGTATATTCATATGGGTCGGGTCAGCCAACCAAATCGAATATCATGCCTGAAAACATGTGTTGTTTATCACTTTGTTATAGAAAAGCAATCGAAAATTGTTCCCAATTCAGGATGGTCCGTTCCAAAAAATAGCTTGTAACCGCATTAGATAAAACTTTTTTAATACCAGCTATCTTTGGGTATGTTTAAAAGCTATAGCCAGCTAATTGCCGGTATATTGATAGGATTGGTGATAGGCCTTCTTGCCGGCAGGCAATTTTTTGGCGGCGGTCAAACTATGCCGGAATCTGTGCCGGTAGCCGGGCAGCAGGAAAAGCCGGTAGTCAAACCTGGGCTGTCAAACAATAGCCAGCGCGATAGCGGCATACCGCAAAAAGTATACAGTGTATTGACCTATATCCGCAGCAACCATCAGCCAATGCCGGGGTATGTAGGCGGCCGGATATTTTCAAACAGGGAAGAATTATTGCCATGGGAAGATAACCGCGGAAAGCCCATTCTCTACCACGAGTGGGATGTAAATCCGAAAATGGAAGGGCAGAACCGGGGAACCGAACGCATTATAACGGGCAGCGATGGCCGCGCCTGGTATACCAATGATCATTACCGGTCTTTCCGGGAAATTAAATAAATCAGGTATGAGTTCAGTTATACAGCTCGCAACAGGCTATTATGCGGAAAACAATACCAGGTATGTTTTCCTGGATGGAAAATCGTGCAAAAAAATGGAGGATTGTTATGATGCATTACAGCAACAACTCTCCCTGCCCGCCTATTTCGGAAAAAATTTGGATGCACTGGAAGAAGTGCTGGATGATCTGGAATGGGTTAAGGAAAAAAAAGTTAAGATTATTATTTCCGATCTGGCCAGCCTGCTGCAAAATGATTTGGCCAAAAAGAACAATTTTTTGGATATACTCCATGCTGCCGGGAATAAAAAAATAGAAATCATCTATCTCGGAAAAATTGAAGCCAAATAAACAATAGCCCGGATGTGCACATCACATAAACCATTCATTACGTGAGAACCTGTAACCCGTTTTTTTTGCTTGCCTGCCTGCTAACATCGATGGTTATACGCGCACAGGCGCCCGATTATTCAGCCCGGATTAAAATTTTATACGGGGCTATTAATAACAAATTGAAAGAGCCCGGAACCAATTTTTATTTTGAAACCACGGACAGCGCGAAAAATGAAAACATACAT
>Ga0068860_100007946_pt1 | contig 10582 bp, 8 predicted proteins | sample KBSSwiS32_FD_66597 | JGI IMG/M metagenome (GOLD analysis project Ga0068860, IMG submission 66597) | Switchgrass rhizosphere microbial communities from Kellogg Biological Station, Michigan, USA - KBS Switchgrass S3-2 | ecosystem: Host-associated > Plants > Roots > Rhizosphere > Soil ...
AAACGCAGCGCATCTCCGGACGAACTTCGCAATTGCCGTTATCGCGCACGCCACCGCAGGGGCCGTTGCGCAGCTGCTTGGGACAATTCATGGGGCACGACATGCCGGTGGCGCTCAAGATGCACTGGCCACACATCTTGCAGTCGAACAATGCTCCCTTGACCACGCGCTCCACGGCGGCCACGGGGCGCTCGATGCGCTGATAGCCGATCAGCCGCCACAGCGGGCTGCAGAACACCAACAGGCGCTCCAACCGCAGATAGAACCAGTTTAGGCCGCGTGCATGGCGCACCGACCAGCGGCGTAATGCGTACATCTTAGGGGCTCTCCGCGCCCGCCGGATCGGAAGCGGGCTCCAGCCCGTGGGTACGAATCAGGCGCTCGAGATCCTCATCGCTGTAGCGCGCTTCGATGCGCTCGGCCTCAGCCTTGGCCAGTGCGTTTAGGTCGCCGGTAACCGGGCGCGGTTCGCTGCGCTTCCAGTCGGCGAGGTAGGCCTCTGAACTGCCCTTGCCCGCGCGCATGGCGGCGCGATCGACCGCTTCCTGGAACCGATGCGTCAGCTGGACCTTCGCGGTCTCGCGGCCCTGCTTGACGACGACCTGAGCCGGGATGTCGCGCCAGGAGATGATGATCAGCGACGCCATGGAGTGCGCTCTATCCGCTGTTCGGGCACTGCGCTCGCCACCCGCCGCAGGCTCGGCTCCAGATCCCCATACCCGGTGTTGCGAGTCTCAAACTCCAGACCGAGGCGCTGCGCAATCTGCGCTGCCTTAGCCACATCGCTTTGCGCCTGGTCCTGGATCAGGTACACCACGCGTCGGTAATTGCGGAAGTACTCGGCAATCAGCTCCGGGTGCCGGTCGATTCCCAGCGTCTGGGCCACCAGCCGCTCAAAGTGGCGCACCAAGAAGTCAGTCAGATAGAAGGTTCCAGGCTCCTGCTCCGCGAGCTCGCTGAAACGCTGGGCGGTGGCAAAGAACTCATAGCAGTGCGCGCCCGGCAGCCGCTCCACGCCCTCTTCCTTCAATACCGCATCCAGCAACCCACCGGTGCCGCAGTCGGCATAGGCGATGAAGATCTTGCTGTAGCGTCCGCGCGCGGCGCGGATTGCATCACGCACGCGGCCGGGGATGAGGCGCGGCTCATTGTGCAACTCGGGCGGCAGGCACTGGATGTCCAGGGCCTCCCAGCCATTGATACGCCGCAGGGCGGCGATCTCCTGCGCCAGAGCTCCGCAGGCAATGATCAGAGCGCCGGGGGCCGAGGCGGTCACGAATTTAGTTTCCCTATCTAATGCGCGCGCGCCGCCGAGCGCCGTGCCTGCAGCAGCGTCTTGGCGGTCTCCACGGCGATGGCCGCATCGCGGCAGTAGGCGTCGGCGCCGACGGCCTTGCCGAATTCCTCGTTCAGCGGCGCGCCGCCCACCAGTACGATGAAATCGTTGCGGATGCCCTTCTCTTTCATGGTGTCGATTACGACCTTCATGTACGGCATCGTCGTGGTGAGCAGCGCCGACATGCCGAGGATGTCGGGCTTGTGCTCCTCCAGCGCGGCCATGAATTTCTCCACGGCGTTGTTGATGCCGAGGTTGATGACCTCAAAGCCCGCGCCCTCGAGCATCATCGACACCAGGTTCTTGCCGATGTCGTGGATGTCGCCCTTGACCGTGCCGATCACGACCTTGCCGATCGGCTCCACACCAGTTTCAGCGAGCAGCGGCCTTAGGATCTCCATCCCGGCTTTCATTGCGTTGGCGGCCAGCAGCACCTCAGGCACGAACAGGATGCCGTCGCGGAAGTCGATGCCGACGATTCGCATCCCTTCCACCAGCGCATCGTTCAGCACCTTCTCAGCGCTCCAGCCGCGCTTGAGATAGATGTGGGTGGCCTGCTCGACCTCGGCCTTGAGCCCGTTGTACAAATCGTCGTGGACTTGCTCGGCAAGTTCCTCGTCGTTCAACGAGTTAAGGTCGAATTCCGCTTCAGCCGCTTCGCTCATAAATCGCTCTCCCGCAAGCTACGCAAATGGTATGTGGCACCTACCGCCGGGACTGGTCGCTTAGCGACCGGCGCATATCCGCGGACGACAGTGCCTTCCGACGGCGCGCCAAACTGCCGATTGGCGCGCCCTCCTCAAAGCTCATCCCAGGCCCTGGCGCAGCCCGCTGGCCGCTCGCGCGCGGCCGCCGGCGTGCGTGTGCCGAATCTGCCGCTCGGCGCTCGGCGGGCAGCCGAATTCTCGCCGGTAGCACTTGGAGAAGTGCGGCGGCGACTGAAATCCGCAGGCAGTGGTGATGTCCATGATTGGCATCGCGGTCTGCAGCAGCAGTTCGCGCGCCCGGCGCAGCCGCATCTGCAGGTAGTACTTCTTCGGCACGCAATCCAGATGCCTTTTGAACAACCGTTCGATCTGCCGGCGCGATAGGCGGGTCGCACTGGCGATGGCATCGAGCGACATCGGCTTTTCGATGTGCTCCTCCATCAGCTGGGCGACCTTGATGAGCCCTTCGTGGCTGGCGCCGAGCTGTGCCCGCAGCGGCACAAACTGCTGATCGCGGTCATTGCGGGCGCGATCGACGATGAACTGCTCGGTGATGAGCTGCGCGACGCGCGTTCCGAGCTTCCCCTTGATCAGGTGCAGCATCAGATCGAGCGGCGCGACCCCGCCGGAGGCTGTGAACCGGTCCCGATCGACAGTAAAGACCTGATTGCTGAGCATGACGCGCGGAAACTCCTCGCGCAGCGCCGAGAGATTTTCCCAGTGAATCGTCGCCCGGTAAGTGTCGAGCAGGCCGGCGCGCGCCAGCGCGTAGCCGCCCGTGCACAAGGCGCCCAGACCTACCCTCCGCTCGGCCAGCCGGCGTAATGCCCGAAGCAACGGCACGGACACGCCCTCGCGCACGTCGATTCCGCCGCACACGAACAGGATGTCCACGCGGCCGAGTGATGTGAGTGAGCGCGTGGTCTGGAGAGTCAGCCCGTTGCTGGCGGTTACCGCCTCGCCGTCTAAGCTCACGATTGACCACTCGTAGGCCAGCTGGCCGCTGATGCTGTTGGCCATGCGGAGCGGCTCGACCGCGTTGGTCAGCGCGATCATCGAATATTGAGGCAGCGTCAGGAAGGCAAAATGGCTCTTCTGCGATGCGCTGTCAGTGTCCACGGAGTTCACGGGGTGCGGCCTGTACACCTGTCGAATTGCGACGATATTCTTGTCTAAATGCGACCAAATAGCAAATCCACTCGGTGCCTGCCGGAGGAGTCCAGGCGGGGGTGATGTGTCGTATCGTCACGCTGACTGGTGGGCGCTGATGTCATGTTCGCGAGTGCGCAGTACCTGGGGGCGATGAGTCCAACCAGATGCCCGCCGTCCCCAGCTGCGTGGTCGTGAATGCGCACGCGAGCTATCAGTGGAGCGAGTGTGTCGAGATGTATGCCAGCGTCGTTAACCTGCTCAATCGAGACCATGCCACCTTCGGTGAGCTGGGCCATCCGACCGGAATCGGCGTGCCTGGCATCCCGGTGGATGCCGAAACCAACGATCCGCGCGTCGATAACCGCTTCCTCAGCCCGGCGCCACCCTTTAGTGTCTTTGGCGGCTTGCGGGTGCGTCTCTAGACCTTATCTGGCAGCCCACGTCCCCGGCGCGGCCGCAACACCTTTGGGGCCGATTGGCATTTACTCGAGAGTTCTGGAACGCCTAGATAAATAGAATTTATTATCAGATAGTTAGGACTATATTCTCCATGCAGTCGAGCTAGTGAATTGAGCATATTCCGCAAGGCGAGACAGCAATCGCGCAAACCGTCATGATTCGCGCTGCACAGCCAGCGCCCAGGACCAAGTTCGGGTGCGGCAACAGACAATGTTGTTACGGGGGGACTGGCCTTTAATGCCGAGTAGAACGCCTCAAGGGGAGACCCGCGGTTGGATCGTGCCGATCGGTGGCGCAGAGAACAAAGAAAATGACCCGCATATCCTGGAGCGCTTCGTGCGTGTATCCGGGGGAGACGAGGCCAATATCGTCGTGATTCCCACGGCGAGCCGCATGCATGAAACCGGATCGCGCTACGAAAAGCTCTTCGCGGATCTGGGCGCCGCCAAAGTCGCCGTCATGGATTTCGATACCCGGCGTGACTGCCAGGAGCCCGGGCGCCTGCGCCGGCTTGAGGAGGCCACGGGCATCTTCTTCACGGGCGGCAATCAGCTGCGCCTGACTACCCTGCTGGGCGGAACGCCGGTGGCAAAACTGATCCGGGTGCGCAACGCTCGTGGGGTCGCGGTGGGTGGCACCAGCGCGGGAGCCAGCATCCTTAGCGAGCACATGATCGCCTTCGGTGATGAGGGATCGGCGGTAATCTCGGGCAGCGTGCGACTCGCCCCGGGCCTGGGTCTCACCAACCGGTTCATCATCGATCAGCATTTTCGCGAACGCGATCGGCTCGGCCGACTGATCACCGCGCTCGCCTACAACCCGTTTGCCATCGGCATCGGACTCGATGAGGACACCGCCGCGTTCGTCGGCCCCGACGAGACCGTCGAAGTGGAAGGTAGCGGCGGGGTCACGGTCGTGGACGCTGCGGATGTGAGTTACTCCTCCATCAGCGAGGTGGCCGAAGGCCAGCCCGTGTGCATCCTCGGCCTGCGCCTGCACGTGTTGACGGCCGGAGCCACGTTCAACCTGCATACGCGCCAGGCGGCCGCCGCCACGGCTACCCGCGGCAAGGAGTAGCCTCGTGCGTGTTCTGGATCGATCGGTCTACGTCGGGCCTTCGCTCTACGCCCACTTCCCGGTCATTCGCCTGGAGCTCGATTTAGGTCCGCTCGAGGCCTGGCCCACCGCGCGCCTCGGAGACGCTTTCATCGATGCGCTGGTGGCGGCTCTCCCGGGCCTGGCCGAGCACGGCTGCTCCTATAAGGAGCCGGGCGGTTTCATTCGGCGCATGCGCGAGGATGAAGGCACCTGGCTTGGCCATGTGCTCGAGCACGTGGCCATCGAACTGCAGAATATCGCCGGGGAAGAGGTCACTTTCGGCAAGACCCGCAGTGCCGGTGCGCTGGGGATCTACAGCGTGGTCTACGAGTACGCGCAGCGCGATGAGGGTATCGCCGCCGGCGAACTCGGACTGCGGTTGATCTGCTCGCTCCTGCCGCCGGCTATTCGTCCCGCCGACGCTGTGCCCGAGAACTGGGACTGGCCCGAAGCACGCGATGAGTTCATCCGTTTTGCTCAGCGCCGCGCTCTTGGGCCTTCGACTGCTTCACTGGTGCGTGCCGCCGAGCAACAGCGCATTCCCTGGCTGCGGCTGAATGATCAGTCGCTGGTGCAGCTCGGCCACGGCAAGTTCCAGCAGCGCATTCAGGCCACGGTGACCGGTCGCACTCCGCATATCGCCGTGGAACTGGCCAGCGACAAGGAAGAGACCAACAAGATCCTGGCGACACTGGGACTTCCGGTGCCGCGCCAGGAGCTGGTGAGCAGTCCGGCCCAGGCGGTGCGCGCTGCGCACCGCATCGGCTTTCCGGTGGTCACGAAGCCCTACAACGGCAATCACGGGCGGGGCATTTCCATCCGTCTCGGTACCGATGAAGAGGTCACGCAGGGATTTCATTCCGCGCGCGAGCACTCGCGCTCGGTGATTGTCGAGACCTTCCTTGAAGGTGACGATCATCGCCTGCTGGTGGTCAACGGCGAACTGGTGGCCGCCACGCGCCGCACACCCGGTCACGTCGTGGGTGATGGCGAGCGATCCATCGTGCAGCTGATCGAGATTGTCAATCAGGATCCGCGCCGCGGCGTCGGGCACGAGAAGGTGCTGACCCGGCTGGAGCTGGACCCGCAGGCACAGCGGATGCTCGAGCGCGTCGGCCTTACTGCCGAGTCCGTGCCAGCGGCCGGCCAGGTCGTGTACCTGCGTTCGACCGCGAATCTTTCCACCGGTGGAACCGCGACCGATGTGACCGACATCATTCATCCGGATAACCGGGAGATGGCCGAGCGCGCGGTGCGGGCCATCGGCCTTGACGTGGGCGGAGTCGATTTCCTGTCCAAGAATATCGCCGAGAGCTACCGGAAGATTGGCGGTGGGATCTGCGAGGTCAATGCAGCGCCCGGTTTTCGCATGCACGTGGCGCCCAGCGAGGGCACGGCGCGCGATGTCGCTGGCCCGGTGATCAACATGCTGTTTCCGCCGGGGTCCGCATCGCGCGTGCCGATCGCAGCCATCACGGGCACCAATGGCAAGACCACCACGGCGCGCATGCTGGCGCACATCACCAAGATGGGCGGCTTGACTCCGGGCCTCACCACGACCGACGGCGTGTATATCAACGGCCAGCGTACCGTGCAGGGCGACATGACAGGGCCGGTGTCCGCTCGTATGGTACTGGCCGATCCGCAGATCGACATCGCGGTGCTCGAGACCGCCCGCGGCGGCCTGCTGCGCGCCGGCATGGGCGTCAATGAAGTCAACGTCGGAGCGGTGCTCAATGTCCAGGCCGATCATCTGGGCCTGAAGGGCATCGACACGCTCGAACAGCTGGCCGAGGTCAAGCGCGTGGTGGTCGAAGTGGCCACCGACTGCGCGGTGCTCAATGCCGACGATCCGCTGGTCCTGAAAATGTCCGGCTACACCGAAGCGAAGAACATCTGCTACGTGACGGTCAACCCGCACCACACCCTGGTGCGCGAGCACATCCGCGCCGGGGGCCGGGCCTGTGCGCTCGAGGCCGGCGTCAATGGCCAGATGATCGCGCTCTACGACCGCGGTGGCCAGATCCCGCTCCTCTGGACCCACCTGATTCCGGCCACGCTTGAGGGGCGCGCCACCCACAACGTTCAGAACGCCATGTTCGCGGCTGCCATGGCCTTTGCGCTGGGCATCAAGCTTGATGCGATCAGGCAGGGACTTAGGACTTTCGATTCGACCTTCTTCCAGGCGCCCGGGCGCATGAATGTATTCAACGAACACCCCTTCAAGGTGCTGTTCGACTACGGACACAACGCGCATGCCGTAGCGGCCATGGCGGACCTGGCGCAGCGGCTCGATGTCGCCGGCCGTCGCATCGTGGTGCTGGCCGGACCGGGCGATCGGCGTGACGAGGATCTGGTGGCCATCGCACAAGCGGTCGCGGGACGTTTCGATCACTACATCTGCCGGCGCGATGACAGCCTGCGTGACCGGGCGGCCGATGAGGTGCCGCGCATCATGTCCAAGACCCTGCTGGCCGCGGGCGTGCTGGAGAGCGCCATCTCGATCATTCCGGACGAGCAGGAAGCCATCGATGCCGCGCTACGCATGGGAGCCGCGGGCGATCTGCTGCTGGTCTTTGCCGATGCCCTGGTGCGCTCCTGGAAGCAGATCACCAAGTTCAAGCCCGCCGGCGCCTCAGCGCCGCGCGCGGCACCGCAATTCATGCCTGAAGTGGAGGACGTGGCGGTAGGCGCGCCCACTCCCGCGCGGCTTGCCGAGCCGGTGCCTGCCGATTATGGCCGCGAGGGCCTTATACGCGATGAACGTGGCGTGCGACTGGCACCGGAGATCGAAGACTGAACGTCAGCGATCCGCTGCCGTTTGAAGATTCACGGCGCCTTACCGGCAGTAATCTATTCTTCGCCTCGACCGGTGCCGTGCTCGAGGCGGTCGGCGTTGCGCTCGATGATGATTTGTTGGCGGCCTGGCGGGACCGCATCGCACTGGCGCGAGAGCACCTGGGCTGGGATGTACCCGGCGTCGTGGCCCGCGTCCACGCCACTGGCGCTTCTTTGGCCATTGCCGCCCCTGTAGACCTGCTGTATTTGGCCACCGAAGTCAACGAATGGGCCTGGTGCGCGTCGGTGTACGAGCGCGACCCGCGGCGATGGGCTGGGCTGGAACAAGCTCTGCGCGCCGCCGCCCTGGCTGATGCCATCGATCCTACCTCGGTGGTGCCCCCCGTGCTTCGGGAGGCCGCGGCGCTGGAGCGCTTCAGCCGCCTGGACTCGCGGGAGATTCGCCCCGACCTGCGAGTGCTGTTGGCTGGCGCCGCCGAGCGAGGCCTGCCCTATCTGCTGGACGATGCCGAGCTCACGCTCGGCGCCGGCCAGGGTGGAGAAACCTATTCGCTTGATGCGCTCCCGGAGGCTTCAGCGGTTAAGTGGGATCGCCTGCACGCGATTCCAACCGCAGTCGTCACCGGTTCGAACGGCAAGACCACCACGGTGCGCCTGCTGGCCGCCTGCGCGCTGGCGAACGGCTGGCAAAGCGCCTACAACTGCACCGACGGCGTGTTCATAGGCCAAGAGGCGCTGGCCCGTGGCGATTACTCGGGACCTGCCGGCACCCGCCGCGTGCTGCGCGAAACCAGAAGCGAAGCGGCGATACTGGAAACGGCGCGCGGGGGCATCCTGCGCCGTGGAATCGCCGTGTCAGCCGTCGACACCGCGGTGGTAACCAACGTCAGCTCGGATCATTTTGGCGAGTACGGCATACATGATCTGGAGGGCCTGGCGGACGTCAAGCTGTCGGTCGCTGCCGTGGTGCGCCCGGGCGGGTTGCTAGTCCTCAATGCCGATGATCCGTTGCTGAGCCGCAAGGCGCCGCTGCTCGCGGGGCGCTTTGGCCATTGCCCGGAGTTTGGTTGGTTCTCGCTCAATGCCGATGCGACGCTGTTGCGCCAGCATCGCACCGCCGCGGGTCGCACCTGCGGAGTGCGGGACGGACACTTGTTCCTGGAGTCTGGAGGCACCCACAGCGATTTGGGTGCGATTAACGCGATGCCGCTGACGATCGATGGGCACGCGCAGTACAACATTGGCAATCTGGCTGGCGCGGCCTTGGCTGCCACCGCTCTTGGGGTCCCCGCGTCGATCATTGCAGAAGTGTTCGCGCGCTTTGGCAATCGACCGGAAGACAATGCCGGACGGATGATGCGATACGATCTGGGCGGTATCCGTGTGCTGCTCGACTACGCGCACAATCCCGAAGGACTGCGCGGTTTTCTTGAAGTGGCGATGCAGTTGCGAGCGCCCGGCGGCAGACTTGCCTTGCTGCTGGGGCACGCCGGCAACCGGCAGGACGCCGACATCGAGCAGCTCGCGCAGGTTGCGGCCGAATTTCGCCCTGACCTGGTGGTCGTCAAGGAGATTCCGACCCACCTGCGCGGCCGAGCGCTGGGCGAGATTCCGCGCATCATCCGCAGCGCCCTGCTCGCCGCCGGTCTGCCGCAATCAGCGATCCAAATGCATGGCGGGGAAGCCGAGGCGGCAGAATGCGCGCTGGATTGGGCACGTCCCGGTGACGTGCTGGGATTGCTCGTGCACGGCGCGGATGCGCGCGCTACGGTGTTGGATCTGCTGAAAAGCCGCCGAGGCGCTGACGCCTGAAAGCCCCGTACCTCGCAAGCTCCTAGGTAGCCCGCGCACCGCGCAGCAGTTTGCCTAGGCCCTCTTCGTCCAGCACCGTCACGCCCAGCTCGCGCGCGCGTGCCAGTTTGGAACCCGCCTCTGCGCCGGCCACCACATATCCAGTCTTCGCAGAGACCGAGGAGCTGACCTTCGCGCCAAGAGCCTTTAAGGCGGCCGTGGCTTCTTCGCGCGTCATGCTCGTTAGTGTTCCGGTCAGCACGACCGTGACGCCGGTCAGGGCTCGGGCGGCTCGTGCCACCGGCGCTGCCTCCGGCCAGTTGATTCCCGCTGCCACCAAGCGCCGCACGACCGAGCGGTTCTGCTCCGAGGCGAAGAATCCCTGCACGTGAGCGGCGATGATGGGGCCCACATCGGCCACCTCGAGTATCTGCTCAACGGTGGCTGATTCGAGTGCGGCGAGCGTGCCAAAGTGCTCCGCGAGTGTTGCGGCCGTGGCCTCGCCGACATCCGGAATCCCAAGTGCGAGCAGGAAACGCGGCAGCGTGGTGCGCTTGCTGCGCTCCAGGGATGCGATTACGCGCGCCGCGGATTTCTCGCCCATGCGCTCCAGATCGGCGAGGGTCTTGGCCTCAAGCGCGTACAAGTCCGCGGGAGTGGCGATCATCGAGCGGTCCACGAGCTGATCGATCAGTTTCTCGCCCAGCCCCTCGATATCCAGCGCCCGCCGGCTCGCGAAGTGACGCAGCGCTTCCTTGCGCTGGGCCGCGCAGTTGAAGCCACCGGTGCAGCGCGCCGCCGCTTCGCCCTCGGTCCGCTCCACTGGAAATCCGCACACCGGGCATTTCGAGGGCAGCTCAATCTTCTGCGCGTTCGCCGGCCGACGCTCCGGGAGCACGCGCACCACTTCAGGGATGACATCTCCCGCTCGACGTATGACCACCGTATCGCCGCGGCGCACGTCCTTGCGTGCGATTTCGTCCATGTTGTGAAGCGTGGCATTGCTGACCGAGGCGCCACCGACCATGACGGGCTCGAGCCTGGCGACCGGCGTTAGCACCCCGGTGCGGCCCACTTGGAAGTCCACCTCGCGCAGGACCGTCAGTGCTTCGTCGGCGGGAAATTTATGGGCTACCGCCCAGCGCGGCGCGCGACTGACCTGGCCGAGGCTCTGTTGATCGGCGCGCGCGTTCACTTTGTAGACGACACCATCGATCTGGTAGGGCAGGCTCGCGCGCCG
>Ga0068860_100007950_pt1 | contig 10579 bp, 6 predicted proteins | sample KBSSwiS32_FD_66597 | JGI IMG/M metagenome (GOLD analysis project Ga0068860, IMG submission 66597) | Switchgrass rhizosphere microbial communities from Kellogg Biological Station, Michigan, USA - KBS Switchgrass S3-2 | ecosystem: Host-associated > Plants > Roots > Rhizosphere > Soil ...
AAATCGATCTGCCGAAGGAAATCCAGCGCGCCCGCGAGCACGGCGATCTGCGCGAGAACGCGGAGTACAAGGCGGCCAAGGAACGCCAGGGCATTGTCGACGCGCGTCTCTCGATGCTCAAACGGCGGGTGGGCGAGATCCAGTTGATGAATCTCGACCGGATTCCGCGCGACCGCGCGGGCTTCGGGTCCACGGTGCATCTTCGCGACAGCGAGGGCGCCGTGCTGGTTTATCAACTCGTGATGCCGGAAGACGCCGATGCGGAGAAGGGGATGATTTCAACGGCCTCGCCGATTGGCCGCGCGATCCTGAACAAGGAAGAAGGCGACGAAGTGAAGGTCGTCACCCCCGGCGGGAGCAAGAGGTTCGAGCTCGTCAAAATCAGCACGATTCACGACGCAGACTAGTGCAGTACTCCCCTTCGCGCCGCACCGCGCTCGTGCTTTGCGGGACCGGCGCGCACGGCGCCTATCACGCCGGTGTGCTACGCGCCTTTCAGGAGGCGGGCGTCAGGATCGATCTCGTCGCCGGCCACGGCGTCGGTGCCGCGGGCGCGATGCTCTCGGCGATCGACGGCAGCGGGCGACTATGGGAGCCGGCCGGCATCTGGCGCTCTGCGCAAGCGCACGCGTTGTATCCGTGGACGCGGGCGATGCGGGTCGCGTTGTGGGCATTACTCACGCTTCTCGTCTCGCTTTTGTTTCCCCTGCTCCTCGTCGTGCTGACGGAATCGGCTGGATCGATTCGACAGGTGACGCAGGTGGTGATCGCCGTTGTGATTGCTGCACTCGCCTCCATTGCGGTGGCCGTCGGCATTGCGAGATCGCACTCGCAGGGGAGGCGGCGGGTGCTGGGCACGCCGTGGTCGGGCATCGCGGGCGCGCCGTTCGAGGCGACGCACGCCATTGGCGTTTTCTCGCAAACCATCTGGCAGCTGATTCGTGACGCGTCCCGCGACCCGCAGCCGCCACCGGACTCCGGGCGACGTTATGCGGACGTCCTTGCCGACAGCCTGGGGCAACCGGGGTTTCGCGAGTTGATGATCGTCGCGACGGATCTCGACGCGCGCGGCGACGTCGTCGCAGCGCTGCTCCGCGAGCCGTACCGGCGCGATTTCATCGCGCCGCGCGCCGGGCGCGAGCGCCGTGCGGAGGCGTTCGATCTGGCGGGCGCCGGGCGCGAGCACGCGCTGGATCTCATGGCGGCTGCGTTGACGCCTCCGGTCGTCTGTGAACCGCGGCTGGTGACCTTTGCCTCGGACGGGTTCTGGCGCGGCGAAACGCATCGGCTGTGCGACCGCCCTGGAGCCGTCATTCGACTGTTCGACGAACTGGCCGCGGCGGCCGTGTCGCAGGTGATCGTGGTCACGGCCGTCCCGACCGCGTTTGCGCCTCATCGACTGCGGACGCCTCGGCTCGATGTCCGGAGCCGCCTCGGCGAGTTCCTCGCTGCCGCCGAAGCGGCCGCGCTGCACGACGCTGTCAATGTTGCCCGACTGCGCTTCGACTCCTGTTACGTGGTTCGTCCCGCGCACAATCCTGTCGGTCCGTTCGACGTCAGCGGCGCATATGATGAAGCGTCGGATCGGCGTCACTCGACCGCCGAATTGATGGAGCGTGGCTACGAGGACGCCTACCATCAGTTCATCGAGCCGATTGTGGGCGCCAGCGGCGATCAGCTGGCGCGCGCCGATTCACACGAACCCTCGTCGCTCGCATAACCATTCGCGGCCGTTGCCGCGCAGGATTGCGCATGCATCGCGATACCGAGATCGTCCACGCGGGCTTTCGCACCCGAAGCGAACCAGGCCCGTTTCTCTCTGGACCTCAGTTTTCCTCGACGTACACGTCGCCCGGCGAACCCGCGGACAACGCGCTGACCTACGGTCGCTTTCACAATCCGACGTGGACCGCGTGGGAAAACGCACTGCGAATTCTCGAAGGCGGCGAGGCCGTCGTCTTTTCTTCGGGCATGGCGGCGGTGGATGCGGTCCTCGGAACCACACTGTGTCCGGGCGACGCGGTCGTCCTGGCAGCCGACTGCTATTACACGATCCGTCGGCTGGCAGCCGGCTGGTTCGAGCGGCTTGGGATCGAGATCCGGCTGGTGCCCACGCGTGGCAACGCGCAGTTGGGGGCGCTGGACGGAGCCAGGCTGGTGTGGGTCGAGACGCCTACGAACCCGCAGCTGGATATCTGCGATATCACGTCGATGGTGGAAGCCGCGCACGCGCGAGACATCACCGTGGCCGTGGACAACACCACCGCCACACCGTATCTACAACAACCGCTGGCGCTTGGCGCCGATTTCGTCGTCGCATCGGATGCCAAGGCGATCACGGGCCACAGCGACTTGATTCTCGGCCACGTGGCGACGCGCGACGAGGAGAAGGTGAACGCGCTTCGCACGTGGCGGACGCAGCACGGGGCCATTGCGGGTCCGATGGAAGTGTGGCTGGCGCACCGGTCGCTTCCGACGCTCCCGCTGCGCGTGGCACGGCAGTGCGATTCGGCGTTGTGCCTGGCGCAGTCGCTCGCGGCGCGATTGGACGTGGCGGCCGTCCACTATCCGGGTCTGCCGTCGCATCCGGGCCACGACATAGCGCGCCGTCAAATGCGTGCGTTCGGCACGATTGTCAGTTTCGATCTCGGCACACGGCCACGCGCGGAGGCATTCCTGCGTTCGTTGACCCTCGTACGCGAGGCAACCAGCTTTGGCGGCGTCCATTCGATGGCGGAACGGCGGGCCCGTTGGGCTGGTGACGCGATTGGCGAAGGATTTATCCGCTTCAGCGTTGGATGTGAGGCGAGCGAGGACATCGTCGGTGACGTCACGCAAGCGCTGGATCGTGCGCGATGACGTGGACGTCGTTACAATGACGCCGCCGCGTTAAGGCACTCGGCGGAGTGGAGGCATCATGCAGGCCATGCGAAGAACGTTGATCACACTCGGCGTCCTGGCGTTGACCGCATCGTCTATGCCCGCGCAGACGAAGGCGACCGACCACTGGGTGGCGACATGGGCAACCGCGGTGGTCGCCCGCGCCCCGATGCTGCCTCCGGCTGCTGCGCCTGCGCCTGCGCCAGCGGCCACGGCGGGCGCGCCACCGATTGTGCAGGCGCCGCCGGGGCCGGCGCCCATTACGCCAAGCAATCAGACGCTACGGCAAATCGTTCGTACCTCAGTTGCGGGGACGCGTGCACGCGTTGTCTTCGCGAACACGTTCGGCACGGCGGCACTCAACATCGGCGGCGCATCGATCGCACTTCGTGACAAGGAGTCCGCGATCGTGGCGGCGTCTCTCCGCAAGCTGACGGTCAACGGCAACGCTGCCTTTCGTGTTCCGGCGGGTGGCCTCATCTTGAGCGATCCGGTGGATCTTTCCGTTCCCGCCTTTGCCGACCTCGCCGTCGACCTGTTTGTGCCAGGAGACCTTGGTAGTGGCTCGTCGCCGATTACGTTCCACAACGGGGCGAATCAGACCAATTACGTTTCAGCCAACGGCAATCACGTCGGCGAGCCGGCGTTTCAGGGTGCAGCGATTACGCGGTCCTGGTTCCTGCTGTCGCGAGTCGAAGTCGTTGCGGCCGCGCGTACGAGTGCAATCGCGGCGTTCGGCGATTCCATCACCGACGGTACGCGATCGACGCCGGACACGAATAACCGCTGGCCCGACCATCTCGCGCGCCGCCTGGCGTCACAAGGCGGCGGATTCGCGATGATGAACGTCGCCATCGCTGGAAACCGCGTGCTCAGCGAAGGCGTCGCGCCCGTCGGTTTCGGAGGCAATGCCGGCATCAACGCGCTCGCACGGTTCGACCGTGACGTGCTCGCTTTGCCTGGCGTCACGCACGTCATCGTGATGGAAGGGATCAACGATATCGGCACCAGCGGACAGAACGGCATCGTGGCCACGGCCGATGACCTCATCGCGGCGCACAAACAGATGATCGACCGGGCACACCAACGAGGCCTGAAGATCTACGGCGCGACGCTCACGCCCTACGAAGGGGCGGCCTACTTCTCTCCGGAAGGCGAAGCAAAGCGAAAAGCGTTGAATCAGTGGATTCGAACCAGCCGCGCATACGACGGTGTGATCGATTTCGACATGGTGGTGCGCGATGCGTCAGCGTCGGCACGGATCAACCCCGCGTTTGACTCGGGCGACCACCTGCATCCCAACGATGCCGGCTACAAGGCGATGGGCGAATCGATCGACCTTGCGCTGTTCAAGTCGGCGGGTACATAGCGAGGTCCGCCTAACGGCGGACCCCACCGGCAACAAGCAGCGGTGGGGTCCGGCTTCAGCCGGACCCCACCGCATCAGGCTTTGACCAGGCGCTTGTCGGTCGGCTGGTGCTCGTGGAGGAACTCCAGCGCCAGCGAGAGCACCTTGTCGGTGAACTGATCCGCCTGCAGGTTCCCGAACTTGTCGCGGAAGGCGCGCAACGGCACGACGGCCTTCGCCATCGAGCGATGGCCGCCGGCGCTGCCAATGTCGGCGAAGTACTTCCGCACGAACTCGCCCGCGTTGCGCGAGTAGCCGAGATTGCGGACCGACATCACCAGCGAGTCATTGACGATTCCCGACACGATCGTCCACTTCACGTCCTCGAGCTGTAGATAGAAATCGGCAACGTAGGGAATGAAATCCTCGCGTGGCGACGTGCCGACAAACGAGCAGAAGACCTGCTCGACCAGCCGTCCGCTCTGCTTCGCCTTGAGCACGTACTCGAGGCGATCCATCGTGATTTCCGCCCCTTCCATCTTGCGGATCATGGCGGCGTCGGCAAGAGGGTACAGATACGAAAACGCCTCGAGATCGACCCGGTTCGCCTGACGGTTGAAGAAGAGCGTGTCCGACTTGATGGCATAGAGCATCGCCGTGGCGGTCCGCTCGGAGATGTGCTCGTCGACAGCCCGCAGGTGCTCGGTCAGAATGGTTGACGTCGATCCGTAGTTCGGACGGATATCTTTGAATACGGCGCTGTACCCCGGTTGCTCAGGGTGATGATCGATGACGAGATCGACGCGGTGAAACTCCGGACCGAAGTAATGGGGCTGCACGTCAACCATCGCGATCCGATCGAAGCCGGCGAGTTGGTCGGCGGTGATGATCTCGACCTGGATGTCGAGCAGGTTCTGCATCCGCAGGTTTTCCGGGCGCGTCGCGCCGAGTTGGGCTCCAATCACAGCCGTCTGTTTGGTGCGGCGCAGCACATTCCGGAGTGCAAGGCCGCTGGCCATCGCGTCGGGATCCGGATCGTTGTGCAGGAGAATCAGCACCCGGTCCGCATCGTTGAAGAACCGCTGGTACTGCTGCACCTTGAGGCGCGTCAGCGAGCGGCTGAATTCGATCAACAACGGCTGGCCGAACAGCTCGGCAATCGGAAGGTAATTGACCTCCGGAAAAACCGTCCGCAGCTCTTCTTCGTGCTTGTGGGCGTCGCCCCGACCGATGCCGATGACATAGACCAGCGCGGCGCCCGCGTCGCGAATCGCTTGGAGAATCCGGCGCAGGCTTCGTTTCGCGGTTTCCTCGACGATGACGCAGGTGGCGGGGGTGATGTCGGCTTTCAGGTAGGTGTCGGTCCGGCGAGGGTCGCCGGTAAACACGTTCAGGTGAGCGTCGTGGAGCTTGCGGGCGAGCGGCTTGCTCTCGACCAGGAATTCGACGTCGAAACTGGGCATCAGGGCTTCATCGAGCATCCTGATGAGCAGTTCGGTCTGGCAGACGGCGACGCACCTCATTAACTAGTGAACCTGACTGGCGTATTTTTCCGGCATTACAAACGGGCGCTCCGTTGTCGCGCCCGCGAAAACGACGTCGAATGGTTGTCGTCGTCGCCAGTACACCTGCGCGTACGAGCCAGTAGAAGCAGACGCCAACCTCAAATTATACGCCCCGTTGCAGCGGTTGCCCTGGCGGCGCTGGCCGTTATGCCGGGCCGTGCCGCCCAGATGGCGTACGACGATCGCGGTCAGCCAACCCCATGTGTCTCTTGCCTGGTTATCGGCATCGACGCTGCCGAACTGGAATCGGCCCCACCCCTCGCTCCCGGATCGCTTGAAGGCGTACAGCTGCTCGTGACGAGTAATGGCCCGGAGGACAGGACAGTCCGTCTCGTTTCGTCCGCCGCCAACGCAGGAGCCCGGATCGCAATTCTTATATCGCCGTCCATCGAACGTCGACCAATGGACGAGGTCGTATTCGACCTTCGAACGGAGATTACAGAGCTTCGCGCAACCGAACCCGACGTCCGCATCGTCATCGATGCTGACGCCTTTGCACATACTCGGGTAACGCTCGACGATTTGATTCCGTACGTCGATGCCGTTGTTCGCTCGTCGCCGAGCGCGGCTGCGTCGGGCCTGGTCGGCCCGACGTGGGTCCGTCTGCGACCCACTTCGAACCCTGCTCTTGAAGATTTGATTCGCGTGTCGCTGACACCAGAGGGCGAGCGTGTCCTTCTTCCCGTGGTCGGGCTGAACTGGAGCGTCCTTCAAGACTTTTCCGTCCGGCGGCCTGCGCTCGTCGAGGTGACGGGAGCACGACGTTTGACGGTCGGTGAAATCCTCGCGCGCTACCAGGCGCAGCAACGCCGGCAGGATGCCATCGTCAAGACAACCATCGCCACCGGGTCAACAACCTTGTTGTTCGAGATGCCGGACGTTGCGGCGCCCATCACCATCACAGCGGACACGACGATCTTTCGCGGGCCAGATGGCACGAACATCGAGGAGCGAGGCATCCGCGTCAACGGGGCGCCGATTGCCGGCGGCGGCGCGGCATCGCCTCCCCAGCTTCCACTGATCGAAGCCGAGCGCATAAGCACGCCACCACTCCTGATCACGCTCGACGACGCATATCGATATGCGCTTGGCGGGGAGGAGCAGGTGGGCGACCGCTGGTGTTATGTCGTCCGCTTCGAGCCGAGGAGCGGCGGCCGCAGTCTGGCCAGCGGGCGTGCGTGGATTGACAGGAACGAATTCACGCTTCGCCGGCTGCAAACCGTCCAGCGCGACCTGCGTGGCGCCGTCGTCTCGTCGGAACAGGTAGACGAATTTGGACCGCTAGCGGTCGACGGCGGCACCGTGTGGCTGCCGATCGAAACGAAAGTCTTCCAGGCGTACGAGGCTGCCGGCTTTCGTACCCCGATTCACCGGACGATCAGTGTGCGCCATTACGACGTCAACAGTCCGCGTTTCGCTGACCAACTCAAGGAGGCGTTCGCGTCTGACGATGTGATGCTGCGCGAGACAGGCGACGGACTCCGTTATCTCGTCCGGCAAAGCGGGAACGCGGAGCGTACCGTGACGACTCGCGGCAACCACACGATCCGCAGCGCGATCGGCGGTGTCCTCGTCGATCCAAACATCTCGCGGCCGCTCTCCTTCGCAGGCCTCAGTTACGTGAACCTTGATCTACTAGGGCGGGGTGCCCAGCTCAATGTGTTTTTCGGTGGCGTATTTGGACAGGCGTCGTGGGCGATTCCGGCCATTGCTGGTACGAAATGGCAGGCGCACGGCAAAGTATTCGCGATTGGTGCGCAATACAGCGATCGAGTCTTTCGGAGCGGCCGCGAAGAGTACTCGGAAAACCTCCTGCAACGGCCGGGCTACCTTTCGGTTGGTGTACTGCGTCCGCTGACGTCGCGACTGCGGCTGACCGCCGACTATTCGCTGGCCATCACATCGCTCGAAGGTACGGGGAATACTCCGCCGCTGTTCGAGGTCCCCGGCAGCGTCGTTGATCACGGCGCGCTGCTGGCGATCGATGCCGACCGCGGCCCGTGGAGCCTGCGGGGTTGGTGGAATCCTGCGCGGCGCTCTGGGTGGGGGCGGTGGGGATTGCCAGGCAGCTTCAATGCTGCCACAAGTGATTATCAGCGTTACGGCGCGCGGATTACCCGTACCATCGCCGTCCGTCCATCGGTCGGCTCTCGTTTGGAGATGTCTTGGATGGGTGGCCGGGATCTTGATCGCTTCAGCCGATACGGCTTTGATGCATTCGACAACCCGCTGCACGGGTATCCGACCTCATCGATCCGCTACGACCGTGGGGCAGTCGTCCGAAGCGCCACAGCCTGGACGACCCACGGCGTGCGGGTCGACACATTTGCCGACGCCGCCTATGTTCACGATCCCGGCTGGGCTTCAGCGGCACGAATGTATTCGGGCATCGGCGGCGGCGTCGAGACGGCTGGCCCGTTTCGGACATTGTTGTCAGTCGACTGGGGCTACGGCTTCCAGGCGCCGCGCACCGGAGGTGGCCGCGGGACGCAAACTGCCCGCATTACGGTATATCGCGGGTTCTGACCAGGTGTAGGATTGGGCTTGTCGATGCAGAGACGCGCGCTCTTCCTGATCCCGGCGACCATCATCGCGTGTGGTATCTCGAACCTGGCCGCGCAGACGCCGACCTTCCGGACGGGCATCGACCTCGCAACCTTCGGCGTGACGGTCGTCGATCGCAAGGGCGAGTACCTCACCAACCTGACGCTCGACGACTTCGAGGTTCTCGAAGACGGCCAGAAGCAGACGATCAAGTACTTCGCGCGCGGGACCGACATCGAAAATGGTCCCGAAATACACGTCGGTTTGCTGTTCGACACGAGCGGCAGCATGACGGAGGACATCAAGCTGTCGCGTTCCGCTGCGGTCAAGTTTCTCAATACGCTCAGCGACGCGAAAGACATGACGCTCGTGGACTTCGATACCGAAGTCCGCGTTGCGAAATACGGCCAGAAGGACTTCCCGCGCATGGTCGAGCGGATTCGCGGACGCACGCCGGACGGCGAGACGGCGCTGTACGACGCGATGGGCGTTTACCTCGATGGCGCCTCGGAGGACGAAGGTCGGAAGATCCTTGTCCTGTACACCGACGGCGGCGACACGCACAGCACGATCAGCTTTGGCGATCTGATGACGCTCATCCGTGCCTCTGACGTGACCGTGTATTCCGTCGGGTTCCTGGAACATTCGCGCGGCCGCATCGAGGAGCGCGCGCACCTCATGCAGATTGCCGAAGCCACCGGCGGCCAGGCGTTCTTTCCGTCGACGATGAAGGACATCGACGCGTCGTACGACAAGGTGGTCGCGCAGATCCGGGCACAGTACAGCCTCGCCTACACCTCGACAAATACGAAGCAGGACGGCGCATGGCGGAAAGTCGAAATCCGCGTCACTCGTCCTGACCTGAAAGGCTCCAAAATCCTCGCCCGTCGCGGCTACTTCGCGCCGTATCAGGAGCCGCCGAGCAAGACGAAGTAATTCGCGCGAATCACGAAGGGCGAATTCCGAACCCCAACCAGCACGTCTCAACGTGGTACGATCAGGGATTTTCATGCCCTCCGTGTACGACCGCTTTAGCCTTGTCACCGATTTCGAGATCCGCGGGGATCAAGTGCGTGCCATCCCGGAGCTCGTCGAGGGACTGAACCGGGGAGACAAGCATCAAGTGCTGCTTGGCGTCACCGGCTCGGGGAAGACGTTCACGATGGCGCAAGTGGTGTCCGCCGTGAACCGGCCGACCCTGGTCATGGCGCACAACAAGACGCTCGCCGCGCAGCTCTACCAGGAGTTCAAACGCTTTTTTCCTAAAAACGCGGTCGAATACTTCGTCAGCTACTACGACTACTACCAGCCCGAAGCCTACGTGCCGGCGACCGACTCGTACATCGAAAAAGAAGCCACGATTAACGACGAGATCGACCGGATGCGTTTGTCGGCGACGCGCTCGCTGTTCGAGCGACGCGACGTCATCATCGTGGCGAGTGTCTCGTGCATCTACGGCCTTGGGTCGCCAGAGGCGTACTACGGGATGCTGCTGCCGCTCGAGGTGGGGCAGAGGATCGGGCGCGATCAGATCCTCCGCAAACTGGTTGAAATCCAGTACGAGCGCAACGACACCGAATTCGGCCGCGGTGCGTTCCGTGTCCGCGGCGACATTGTCGAGGTCGTGCCGTCGTACGAAGAGCACGCGCTGCGTATCGGGCTGTTTGGCGATGAGGTGGACGAGCTCGCGTGGTTCGATGCGCTGACCGGCAAGGTGATTCGTCGTCTCGACAAGGTCGCGGTCTATCCGAAGTCGCACTTCGTGACATCGCGCGATCGCACCAAGCAGGCGGTGGAGACCATCAAGGAGGAACTCGGGTGGTATCGCGGCTTGCTCGAGTCAGAGGGGAAGCTGCTCGAGGCGCAGCGTCTCCATCAGCGCACGATGTTCGATCTCGAGATGATCCGGGAAATCGGTTACTGCCACGGCATCGAGAATTACGCGCGCCATCTGACAGGCCGCGCTCCGGGCGAGCCGCCGCCGACGCTGCTCGACTATCTTCCGGAAGATGCGCTCGTGATTGTGGATGAGAGCCACCAGACGATTCCACAGGTTCGCGGGATGTACGCCGGCGACCGATCGCGCAAGGAGGTGCTCGTCGCCTACGGCTTCCGTCTTCCATCCGCGTTGGACAACCGGCCCTTGAACTTCGCGGAGTGGGCGGAGCGCGTCCATCAGGTGGTGTACGTGTCGGCGACACCGGGCCCGTACGAGCTGTCGAAAGCCGGCGGCGTCGTCGTC
>Ga0068860_100007951_pt1 | contig 10579 bp, 14 predicted proteins | sample KBSSwiS32_FD_66597 | JGI IMG/M metagenome (GOLD analysis project Ga0068860, IMG submission 66597) | Switchgrass rhizosphere microbial communities from Kellogg Biological Station, Michigan, USA - KBS Switchgrass S3-2 | ecosystem: Host-associated > Plants > Roots > Rhizosphere > Soil ...
ATTGAAGAAGCCTGGAAAGCCATTGCCAAAGAAGGAATGGCAGAATACATCAAGTACCTCTTTAAAACGGTACGCAAGTTTTTTGGTGAAGCCATTGTCGTAACCCAGGAGGTTGAAGATATTATTTCATCGCCAGTAGTAAAGCAGGCCATCATCAATAACTCGGATTGCAAAATACTGCTTGATCAATCAAAGTACCAGAACAAGTTTGACCTAATCCAGGAATTATTGGGATTGACAGAAAAAGAGAAAGCCTTGGTACTTTCTGTCAACAAGGCCAATGATCCACTGAGAAAATATAAGGAAGTGTTTATATCGTTGGGTAGCGTCTTGTCGCGTGTCTACCGCACAGAAGTATCTCCGGAAGAATACCTGGCTTATACAACCGAAGAAACCGAAAAAATAAAAATGATGCAATATGCCAAAAAATATGGAAGTATTCAAAAAGGTATCGCGGCGCTTGCTGCCGAACTGCTGGAACATTAAAAAATGGCTGTTCGCTGGCAGTAGTTTAATATTCCTTTACCGCTGTAGCACGCCTGTGAAGGATTATATACCAGGCACATATACAACCGAATGGATAACTGAATTCGCTAACGCGAGGGATACAATACAAATACAACCATTGCCAAAAGACGGCAGTAGCGTCTATCAGGTAACCAGGCGCACTTATTATGTTTATCAACAAAAGCCAAGCTATAAACTTGTTCATTGGACAGGTACATTTAACAGTGCTAGCAAAACCATCACCATCAATAGTAATGGCCGGATTTTGTCTTTTGACCCTTCGCATAACGAAATGAAAATGGGATCAACCACCTATAAAAAATTATGATATGAAAAAACTCTGTATGGCATTCCTACTTTGTATGGCCCTCACAATAGCGCCGACTCAAAGAAGTCATGCCGTTATTTGGGTAGTAGTAAAAGCAGCCCTGAAGAAAGCCATCAAGGCCATTGACCTGGCTATCCAGCAGCAACAAAACAAAGTCATCTGGCTGCAAAATGCACAGAAAGAGATGGAAAATGTAATGTCCAAACTAAAACTCGATGAGATCAGCGATTGGGTAGAAAAACAACGGACACTGTACAAGGATTATTTCGAAGAACTCCGAAAGGTAAAAAGCATCATTAGCTATTACCATCGTATAAAGGAAATCACCTCAGCGCAGGAACGAATCATAGAAGAATACAAAAAGGCATTTGCACTGTTTAAAAAGGATGGACATTTTAGTGCAGACGAGATTATCTACATGGGCCAGGTATATGATGGAATGTTAACAGAAAGTACCAAAAACCTTGACCAGTTATTTATAGTAATTAATTCATTTGTCACACAGATGACAGATGCAAAAAGGCTGGAAATCATTAATGCAGTCGGTCAAAGCATGAATGCCATCTATAATGACCTCAAAGTATTCAATAACCAGAATATTCTGTTGAGTCTCCAACGCTCCAATGACGAAAATGATTTAAACACTGTTAAAGCATTGTATAACTTAAAATGAAAAGAATAAACCACATATTATTATTACTTGCATTTTCCAACCAGATAAATGCCCAAGGCTTCTTTAACCAGAAAGGTGCCTGGATAAAAAATCAACTCAGGCAAATTGCCCTGGTTCAGGTATATATCGCCGACCTGCAAAAAGGATATGAAATTGCCAGGAAAGGCCTGAACACCATTAGCGATATAAAGAACGGTGACTTTCATTTGCACCTGGATAATTTCAATGGTTTGAAAGTCGTGAATCCTAAAATAAAAAACTATGCGAAGGTGGCTGAGATTATTGCCCTTCAATTAGAAGTGGTACGGGTTTATAAGAATACTATGAAACAATTAAAATTATATGACTTGTTCAATGATGGCGAGATCACCTATATGACAAATGTTTTTACAAAGCTTCTGGATCAATGTGCAAACAACATGAATGAACTCATAGCACTAACGACTGATGGTGGATTTGAGATGAAAGATAATGAGCGCTTACAACGGATAGATGCACTTGCAGCGGATATGGAGGATAAATATGCATTTGCTCAAAACTTTTCACAAGACACTCAGGTACTATCCCTGCAACGACTGAAAGAAAAAAATGAAATACGAACAAGTCGCTACCTGAACAATATTAAAAATCCGTGATCATGAAAAGAATAATCATCATTTTTCTGTTTTGCACAGTCGGATTGTGTGCGAACTACCGGGCATCCGCGCAGACACAGGAATTAGCAGAACTTGCATTGGATATTGAAAAACTATTGCAGTTTAAACAAATTCTCTCTGACCTGAAAAAGGGATATGAAATTCTAACAGGTGGATACAATACAATTAAAAATCTATCGCAGGGAAATTTCAGTTTGCACAAAACCTTTCTGGATGGGTTATTAGCAGTCAGTCCGGCAGTCAGCAAGTATAAAAAAGTGGCAGCAATTATTGACTACCAGCTACAATTGGTTAAAGAATATAAAAAAGCATTTAGCCGGTTTAAAAGCGATAATAATTTCAACCCCGACGAGATTGATTATATCGGGAAAGTATACGGCAATTTGTTCGATGAAAGTCTGAAAAATCTTGATGACCTGCTCAATATCATCACCGCAGATAAATTGCGAATGTCAGACGATGAACGGCTAACGGCCATAGACGGTATCTATGATGAAATGCAAAACAAACTCTCGTTCCTTCGGTATTTTAATAATAATACAACGGTTCTTTCGCTGCAAAGGACTAAAGAGAAAAATGATTTGAACACGACGCGTTTTTTACACGGAGTAGAGAAATAATATTTGTTATGAAAAAGAAGATACTGGGAATAGCGGGTGTGGTGCTAGTATTTCCCTTTTTAAGCCAGGCACAGGGTATTGCGACTGAAATGAACGGTTTACATGCAGTGCTGGCACAATTGTACGATGATATGATGCCCCTGTGCAGCAAGCTAATTGGCGTCGCCCGTGGCATTGCGGGGTTCGCTGCCATGTGGTATATAGCTTCCAGGGTATGGCGGCATATTGCCAATTCGGAACCCGTGGACTTTTACCCTTTGTTCCGTCCATTTGTATTGGGGTTTGCCATATTGATTTTTCCGTCAGTGCTGGCAATGATCAATGGCGTGCTCAACCCTACCGTTACCGCAACCGCTAATATGGTAACTGATTCCAATAAAGCCATTGCGGTGTTATTAAAAGCCAAGGAAGATGCCATTAGGCAAACAACAGTATGGCAAATGTATGTGGGAGACAACGGAAGCGGTGATCGCGACAAATGGTACAAGTACACCCATCCTGATGACCCTACAGGGGATAATGAAGGCATGCTGGAAAGTGTGGGCAATGATATAAAGTTTGCCATGTCAAAAGCATCATACAATTTCAGGAATTCTATCAAAGAATGGATGAGTGAAGTATTAAAGTTATTGTATGAAGCGGCCTCCTTATGTATAGATACTATCCGGACATTTAATCTTGTGGTACTGGCCATTCTTGGACCCCTCGTGTTTGGTATTGCTGTATTTGACGGGTTACAGCATACCCTTGCCGTTTGGCTTGCCCGTTATATCAATATTTTCCTCTGGTTGCCGGTGGCTAATATATTCGGGTCCATCATCGGCAAAATCCAGGAAAAAATGATTGCACTCGATATTCAGCAGGTACAGGATGCGGGCGATACTTTTTTCTCTTCTACTGATACCGCTTACCTCATATTTATGATCATTGGTATTGTCGGTTATTTTACAGTACCATCAGTGGCAAACTATATCGTGCATGCCGGTGGCGGTAATGGCCTTTTACATAAAGTGACCAATATTGCCAGCAGCGCCAGCAGATCAGCCATTAACACGCCCGGTGCTATTATGAGCAATTTTGGAGGCAACCACTACCCCGGTGGCAACAGTAATCCGGCAAATACGCAAACCATCAATCCCCATTCCTACCGCTACGAAAGCAGTTCCTCGGATGGCTCCAAATCTTCAGGAGGCTTTATGGCGCACCGTTTACGGGGAAATACTGATAACAAGCAAAAATGATAATCATGTTTCAGCAAGCTAAAAATATAGATACTGCCTTTAGGTATACAAGGTCATTTTCCATTATAGTGGTCATTGCTTGTGTTTGTATTACGAGCTATGCCCTGCATGTAAGCGGCCGGACGATACGTGAATCACAACAAAAGATTTTCATTCTGGCCAATGGCAAAGCATTAGAAGCCTATGCATCAGATCGAAAGGATAATATACCGGTAGAAGCACGCGACCATGTCAAAATGTTTCACCACTACTTTTTCTCTCTGGATCCTGATGATAAGGTGATTCAGGCAAATATTACAAAGGCATTGTACCTGGCCGATGCTTCTGCTAAACAACAATATGATGACTTGAAAGAGAATAGTTATTATTCAAATATTATATCGGGAAATATCAGCCAGGAAATTACCGTAGACAGCATTGAAATAAATATCAACCAGTATCCTTTTTACTTCCGTTGCCTTGGGAAAGAAAAAATTATCCGTCCTACAACCATTGTCACCAGAAGCTTAATCACCGAAGGTTGGTTGCGCAATGTATCGCGATCTGACAACAACCCACACGGATTCTTGATTGAAAAATGGAGGACACTGGAAAATAAAGACATTAAAACAGAACAACGGTAACAAAATGCTTAAAAAGCTTTTTAAAAGCACAAAAGTCCGTCCGGCTGCCGATGGTCATTGGCTTACGGATAAAGCGGCGATGAAAATTGCAGGCGCTATCAATCGTATGCAAAACGCTTTTGCCTTGTTCATGAATAAAAGAACGCGGCAGTTTTCTAGCAGGACATGGAAGTTCGTTTTAGGAGCTTTTGTTATAATATGGGGAGGCCTGAGCTTTTACATTCTCAGTTCCGCATTTACAAAGCAGACCCCGGAAGGAATAGTAACCCGCCAAAGGGCTACAATAAAGCCTTTGCATCCCGACAGCCTGCATTTGATGGAAAAAATCTATAAAACCAAAAATTAAAAAGCAAATAACTATGGAACAAGTACCACATTCTCAAAGCTTTTTACGCAAACGAAAAATGATGATGGTTTTACCATTGTTAGTTCTGCCATTTATAACTATGGCCTTCTGGGCCTTGGGAGGAGGTAGGGCATCCGGAAAAGAGGAAAAACATTCCAAAGAAGACAATGGCCTCAACCTTCAACTACCCGGTGCTAACCTTAAAGCAGAAAAGGGCCTCGACAAAATGAGCTATTATGAAATGGCGGAAGCGGATTCAGAAAAGTTGAAAGAAAGGATGCGCAGCGATCCCTATTTTAAATTAAAGAACACTGTGGAAGGCGATCAAACCTTTTCCTTGAAGGATAATTTAGGGGCCGATTCAATTGCCTCATTTTCCATGAAAGGTTTAAAACTGTCACCCTATACCAAAAAGGGATCGGTTGACACGAATGAAAAGCAGGTCTATGATAAGATTAAACAAATCAATGCAGCCCTGGACAACGCAACAGCAGCTTCACAGTCTACAGCCGCATCTTCCTCAAATACAAATAAGTATGGCGATTATCCACCACTAAATGAGCCACTTGGTAGCGAGCCAGCCATTAACAGCCAAAATATTGATAGACTGGAAAAAATGCTGAAGAATATAAAAGAGCCAGCCGAAGCCGGTGATTCTGAAATGACACAGATTAATGCGATGCTGGAAAAGGTAATAGATATCCAACACCCGGAACGGCTCAATGAAAAGTATAAACAGAACGCAGTAGAACAAAAAGAAGTTAAGTATGCAGTCAGGGCAACCAATGAAAACCACACCGGGTTTTATTCAGAAAGCACCGACAGCCTGCATGTGATAAACCAGTCGCCGGATGCTTTTGAAGCATCCGTTTATGAAACACAGACATTGGTAAACGGTGCAACAATAAAATTACGGTTGCTTACTGATGTCAACATCAATGGTGTATCGGTCCCAAAGGACAACTTTGTGTTTGGCAAAGTTTCACTCGCCGGTGAACGGCTGACCGTGACGATTAACAGTATTCGTTATCAAAATTCTTTGTTGCCGGTTGAACTATCCGTTTACGATTTAGACGGAATGGATGGTATTTATATTCCAGGTGCTATAACCCGTGATGTCGCAAAACAATCCACAGACAATGCCCTCCAGTCGATTGCACTAAACTCGCTTGATCCTTCCATTGGGGCACAGGCAGCGAGTGCCGGCATTGAAACCGCCAAAACGCTTATTAGTAAAAAAGTAAAACTGGTTCGCGTAACAGTCAAGGCAGGCTATCATGTTCTGCTTAAAGACACCAACAATAAGTAATCATTCATTCAATCATAAATTATAAACGAGTATGAAACGGCTTAGTGAAGTAAGGCAATCCATCTCCTTTTTCTTATTATTATCACTTTTCATTTTTAGTAACCCACTGTTTGCACAAACGGACACTGCTGTCATAACGAAGTTGTTTGTATCAAGCAACAAAACAACCAGTCTCGTATTCCCGCAAATTATTAAAAGTGTTGACAGGGGTAGTAAGGATTTCCTGGTGCAAAAAGTGAATGGCGTTGAAAATGTATTGCAGGTAAGGGCGGCAAAGGAAAATTTCAACGAGACCAATATGACCGTGATAACCGCTGATGGAAAGCTATATCCTTTTGTTGTCCAATATGCAGTTGAGCCCCCGCATTTAAGCGTTCAGTTAGGTAATTCTTTATCACTGTTCGAAAAAATTGCCAATCAAAACAGAACAGTGCGTGGTATAAGGGATCAAAAATATGAGATGTCCCTGCGATTAAAAGGCCTCTATATTGAAAAAGACATACTTTATTACCAATTGGAAATAGAAAACCTTTCCAATGTCACCTATGACATTGATATGCTTCGCTTTTATATCAGGGACAAAAAGCTAAGTCGCAGGACAGCCACCCAGGAACTTGACCAAGTACCCCTGTACATTTATGGCAACGCTGCAGCCGTCCCCGGTATGTCTAACCAAACTATTATAGTTGCAATTCCAAAATTCACCATACCCGATAAGAAATTATCCGTTGTGCAGCTTACAGAAAAAAATGGGGGGCGTAATCTACGGTTGCAGATCAGCAACCGCAAAATTGTAAGAGCAAGGCCAATATTGTAATTACATCTACTATTTGTTCATCGTAAAAATAATTTTATGGAGGAAAGTACAATGCGTTTCAACGAAATGCAGTTAAAGCGGTCGGGTTTTGCAGAAGCAATAACTCCTGAGCTAAAAAAGAAAATGGAAGAGGGAGTAGCAGTTATTCAGCATCATTTTAAAAAAGACTATGATGGAGACAAAGTAGATGCAACATTGCATTTGAAGAAGTCTTCCACCTCGGATCATTACTTTTTGAATAAGTTTGACCTGCAACTACAAAAGGATGGACAGGCCGAAACCCTAAAACAAACCTTTTACATCAACCGGCCCAAAAATGCAGAAAATGAGGAGAGTAATCAGCAAAAAACTACTAATGAAAACAAGTATACCTTAAAAGAAGCCTACAATCTCCTGGCAGGCCGGCCGGTATTTAAACACCTCACCAGTAAGGAAGGCCAGGAATATGAGGCCTGGGTGAAAATTAATTTTAAAAACACGCTGGATAACGGCAACCATGAAATTAAGCAGTATAACAAGAACTATGGCTTTGAATTGGAAACTACTCTTTCAAAATATCCCATCAGAGAGTTGGCCAATGAAAAGTATAAAGAGTCTTTATTCGAGTCATTGCAAAGGGGCAACTTGCAGAAAGTCACTTTTGTAGCCAATAATGGCAAGGAGGAAAAGCTATATATATCGCCTAGCATAACTCTGGGTGCCCTAAATGTTTACGACCTCAACAGACAACGTATCCCAACTGAAAAGCTGGTTGAAAAACAATACATCGGTAAAGACCGGGCGGAAGAAATGAACCAACGTGTCAGCAAAGAACAAAAAAAAGATCAGACGCAAACGCAAAAACAAGAGCCCCCACCATCCCAAAAACAGGAACAAAAGCAAAAGCAGGAACGACAAAAGATTGGCGCGTCAGAGAAAAAGCAAACACGAAAGCATAAAATCCATTAAAAAATGGATTTTAATACTGCATTATATGGTTTTATGAACATGATACGGGAAGATCCGCGACTTGGGCCTTCCCATATCAGTTTGTACCTGGCTATTCTTTACTATTACAAACAGCAAAACTACCACTCCCCCATTTCTATCTATAGCAGGGAGTTGAAGAAGCAAGCCAGGATAGCGGCAGCAGGTACTTATCATAAATGCATGCAGGATTTGGAAGAGTCTGGATATATTCAATATCTGCCGTCTTATAACCCCGTATTGGGAAGTTTAATTTATCTCACAAAAATTGAATCATGAAATATTATATCATATTAAGCGAACAATCTTATACTTTGTTTAAAGTAGCGGATAATTTGGTAACATCATTTCAAAAGGAACATAAGGAAAAGGTAATTGCAGAGGGCAGAAATATTTTGGAAACACTGACAAATTTTGAGAACGTGGACAATAAAATACCCGAATTTAGTTTATCTGAAAAACCTGAAAAGTATAAGATCAGGCAAGGACAAACATAAACCGGCAAGGATGAACAAAAAAACGGATTTTCTTTTGAATATAAAAATTGTGGGGTATGGGAATTGAGGTTGTAACAAGGGATGACCTGCAGATTTTACGACAGCAACTGATAACTGATTTCAAGACAATCATCAGCCAGTCAAGGCAATCAGTTAATGAAAATTTGGAAGGGTATAAAACATCGCATGTTCGAAAAATACTTGGTTGTTCAGTCAATAAACTCGTAGCGTTAAGGGTTGCACGTAAACTGCGAACAAAAAAGGTCGGTGGTACAATTTACTATAACAAGGAGGATGTAAAACGGCTTTTGGAAGAGGGTTATTGAAAATGAAATGAAGGGCTGCTGAGTTTTTTCCTATTTGGCTAACTTTTCATTATTTCCAATGTGTGAACAAGTTTAGGCTTGCCGAGCTTTTTAAGGGCTTTCCTCATTCATTCTCGTTACATATGTTTAAAATCCCCCAGTCATTCAACCTACTTATTTCAGAAGTTAAAATGGATTCCACCAACAAAACTATTGATAGTGCTTGAAAAGAAAGGGAAGGCTTATCAAATTGTTCATGCGTTTTGTTACATTTCAGGTTCTGCATCTTTTGCTTTGGGCTTCGTGCCAATTTTACTGACTGTATCTAATAACGCAGTTACAGACTCTCGTAAATCTGGAAAATTCTCCTGCATTGTAGTCGCAGCAAATTTTATTCGTTCAAGATAAAATTTATGTTCCATGCCATTTACCGTTTCTTGCATTCCTTCCAAGCAGTCCTGTATAAATGCGTTCAGATCGAATTTGTTCATTTCCCTGATAATCTTATCGGATGTCTTTCTGATTTTAGCAAGTCGGGTAGAAAAATTGAATTGATTTTTCGTATACTGCAAAATCTCTTCTAAAATTGCCCGGTCCTCACGCGGCGCAGGCAATGACCCAGAAAAATCGACGGGCACCTCTTTCATTTGAGCTTTCACTTCAGGCAAAAAAGCGTCATAGGTAGTTTTGATTTTATCTTGAAATAATTGCTTCTCAATATTTTTATTTATCAATTTATTTAATGCCAGTAATCCGTCTTCGTCAAATGCAAGATTATTGAACTGAGACAAGGGTTGACCAATATCGCCTGGACTGAGCTGCCATCGGATAGGAACAACCCTGCTGATATCTGTATCTTTTGCTAAAGCACCTGCTTCATAAAGAATCCAATCCTGGTGCAAATTCTCCGGTGTTAAACAGATGATACCGAAATTTGTATTTTTAAGTTCCTCATTTAATTTTGCGGCCCAACGTGAGCCTGGATCTATATCATGCTGTGACATAAAAGCCTCAACGTTTTGAAAACAATTCTCAATCCATGTTTTTAGTATATTGGCTATTTTATTGCTTCTTTCGCCAGACCAACTGATAAATATTTTCATTGTTGAAATTTGATGATTAATAAAATTAGGTGATTAAACCAATACACATTTTAAATACTCTAACAAATTACCTGTTCTTTTTACAATACTTTTTTGCTTATCTAATGGTGCGCCTTTTGATCTTACAACACCTGATAGTTATTTCTTTTCATTCCAAAACTTGATCCGGTGTAAACACTCTTCTTTTGGAAGTCGATCATTGAAACCTAACAGCAGATTCATTTTATCAGCAGCCTCGGCATGATTTATTAGTTCGTTTTGCAAGAATAAATCGAATAGCCAGATAATATCGCGAACCGTTAGTTTCTTACTGGCACAACATTTCTGTAATGGACCATCACCCGTAAGTACTTCTGCACCGATCTTAATGGCTAGGTAGATGACAGTTTTATCAGTATGATCGAGTGCCCGCGGTGTAACCATCGCCCGAATCTCGTTATTTTCCGCCACGGAGAAGTCGTAAATGAAAAGCTTTTGTTTGATGGTAAATGCAATGACCGCTTCGGATTGTTCGTTGTTCAATTGATCGAAGACTTCACGTGTAGTGTGTATTTCGACATTGATGGCAAACAATTGATCAAGCATCTG
>Ga0068860_100007952_pt1 | contig 10578 bp, 7 predicted proteins | sample KBSSwiS32_FD_66597 | JGI IMG/M metagenome (GOLD analysis project Ga0068860, IMG submission 66597) | Switchgrass rhizosphere microbial communities from Kellogg Biological Station, Michigan, USA - KBS Switchgrass S3-2 | ecosystem: Host-associated > Plants > Roots > Rhizosphere > Soil ...
GCGAGTGGAAGCTCTGCACTTTCGAAAGTAACCCGCTCGGCCGCAGGCCGAACGGCAGGTTTCCGTTTCACATCTTGGACCGCTCCAAGATGAAACCAAAAGACCTCGCCGAATGGCTCGACTATCAGCAGCGGATCCATCCTCTCAGCATCGCACTGGGCCTGGAGCGCGTCGGTGAAGTCTGGCGCCGCCTCGGTGCGGGTTTTCCGGGCCATGCAGGGTCTCCGGGGCACTTGAGCTCCTGCGCCGCGCCGCGGCCGGCGCCGGTGGTCATCACCGTTGGCGGGACCAACGGCAAGGGCTCGACCGTCGCGTTTCTCGATGCGATGCTGACCGCGTCCGGCATGCGTGTAGGCTGCTACACGTCGCCGCATCTGCTGCGCTACAACGAGCGCGTACGCGTCGCCGGCAGCGATGCGCACGATAACGACCTCGTCGACGCATTCGAGCGTATCGAGGCGGCGCGCGGCGATATCGCGCTGACCTATTTTGAATTCGGCACGCTGGCGGCATTGTGGATTTTCTCGCGGAGCCGGCTCGACGCCGCCGTGCTCGAAGTGGGCCTCGGCGGGCGTCTCGATGCCGTCAACATCATCGATGCGGATGCCGCGATCGTCACCACGGTCGATCTCGACCATCAGGACTGGCTCGGCGACGACCTCGACAGCATCGGCCGCGAAAAGGCCGGAATCCTGCGCGCTGGCCGCCCGGCGGTGATCGGCATGCGCGAGCCGCCGCACGGCTTGCTCGAGGAGGCCTTGCGCAGCGGAGCGTCCGTGATCCGCGCCGGGCGCGACTTCTCCTGGCAACGCGATCCGGCATCGTGGCAGTGGCGCAACGCATCGATGTGCCTCGAATTGCCGCTGCCGACGCTCGCGGCAGCGTGTCAGCTCGACAACGCGGCGGCGGCGCTGGCCGCGTTGCATAGTCTGCGCGATCGACTCGGGTGGGACGCGCCGGCGCTGCGACGCGGCATTCGCGCGGCGCACGCCGCGGCACGCCTGCAGCGCTTTGCTTGTGCCGGCCGCACGGAGGTCGTCATCGACGTTGCCCACAACCCGCAGGCGGCCCGGTCGCTCGCGCAGTGGCTGTCCGACAATCCGATCGCCGGACGGACGATCGGCGTCTTTGGTGCGCTCGACGACAAGGACGTAGCCGGGATCGTCGCGCCACTCGGAAGCCTGATCGATCGCTGGGAACTCGCAGCACTCGACGGCAACTCGCCGCGCGGACTGTCCGCAGCCGCGCTGCAGACACGCTTCACGGCTGCCGCGCCCGCTGCCGCGCACGTCGTGCACAGCGATCCTGATGCGGCTCTGGCGTCTGCGCGAGCGCGCGCTCATCCGGGCGACCGGATCGTCGCGTTCGGTTCCTTCTACGTCGCCTCGGTTGCGCTTGCCGCGATGTCGGCGCCTGATTCGGGATGCATTAACGTGGAGCCCCGTTTGGCGCAGGTATAATGTGGCCTGCCTTCGCGGAGAAAACGATGGATTCCGCTCAGAAACAACGCCTGCTCGGTGCGGCGGTCCTGATTGCGCTTGCGATCATCTTCGTGCCGATGTTCCTCGGCAATTCGCCGCCGAAGGAAGCCAGCACGATCCAGAATCTCGACATTCCCGCGCAGCCGGAACGCAAGTTCGAAACGCGCACGTTGCCGGTCGAGGCCAATGCGCCGGCCAATCCGGTCGTGCCTTCCGCCGACAAGATCGTCACGGTCGACACCAAGTCACCGACCACGTTCGAGGCTCCCGACGCGCCGAAACCGGTGCCTGATGGCGCAAAACCGGCGGACAAGACGGTTCCGGCCGCTGGCGCCGCAGCGGCTTCAAAGCCGCCCGTGACTGCGCCGGCGAGCGATGCGGCGAAAGTCGACACGACGAGGCCGCCGCAGGGCCCGTCGGCAAACGCAGCGCCCGCCGCGCCGGCACCGAGCGGCAGGTTCACGGTCAACCTCGGCGTCTACGTCGACCAGGGCCATGCCGAGACGCTGGTTACGCGCCTGAAGAAAGCCGGGTTCACGGCCTACAGCGAAGCGACCGACTATCAGGGCAAATCGGCGCAGCGTGTTCGCGTCGGACCGTTCGGCGACCGTGCAGCGGCCGAGGCGGCACGACTGAAGATCAAGCAGCGCGAACCCAAGCTGCCGAGCAGCGTTGCCGAAGGGGCCGACGCGCCTGCGAGCGAAGCACCGGCCGCCGCGATTGCCGCCAATCGCGCCGGCGGCTGGGCTGTCCAGCTCGGCGCGTTCAAGGCCGAAGCCGAAGCGAACAAGCTGCGCGATCGCGTGCGCGGCGCCGGCGTTGCCGCGTTCGTCGATCACACCGGCGGCGGCGAAGCTCAGATGTGGCGTGTTCGTGCCGGTCCGTACGCCGAGCGCTCCGCCGCCGAGGCGGCGCGCGGTTCGCTGAAGGCCAAGGTGCAGATCGAAGGGATGATCGTTACCCAGCCATGACGACGATAGCCGGGACTCGGGACTCGGGATTGGAGACTTGGATAAGCCCATGCGGCGTTTTTCGCGCCGCCCATTTTGCGCCGGCCCTGGGGCAGGTAGCTAAGCGAGTCCCGAGTCCCGAGTCCCCTGTCGCGGTTCTGCGATGAACTGGGCCGACTACTGCATCATTGCCGTTCTGGTCCTGTCGGTTCTGATGGGACTGTGGCGCGGTTTCATCGGCGAAGTGCTGGCCCTGGCCTGCTGGGTCGCGGCGTTCTGGGTCGCCTGGCTGTTCGGACCGCGACTGGCGGCGTCGTTCACGGCGGTCGACGCGCCGTCGGTGCGACTGCTGCTCGGCTACGCGATCTGCTTCATTGCCGTGCTGATCGCCGGCGCGCTGGTCAGTTTCCTGATGCGCAAGCTGATCAGCGGCAGCGGTTTGTCGGGCAGCGACCGGCTGCTCGGGATGTGCTTCGGGCTGCTGCGCGGCTTGGCGCTGGTAACATTGCTGGTGTTCATTCTCGGCTTCACGCCGTTTCCGCGCGACGGCTGGTGGCAGCAATCGCGCTTGATGCCGACGTTCCAGCAGGGTGCACGCTGGCTGTCGGCGCAACTGCCGCCGGATGTGACCAAATACCTTGATTTACACGAGTTTCTGCCCCAGGTTCCGGGGGCGGCCGGGACAGTTCCAGCCAAGACGCCGCCACCGGACAAAAAGCCGTCGCCATAGCGGATCGCCGATCGACGATAATGTGCGTCTGCCGGCCGCTCGGACGGCGGATCCTGCAACCACGCTGGTCGAAGCCCGAACCTGAGGTTTTCTGCGGAGTAGAGCGCAAGCATGTGCGGAATCATCGGAATCGTCGGCAAATCGGAAGTCGCATCGGCACTCTACGATGGCTTGACCGTGCTGCAGCATCGCGGCCAGGACGCGGCCGGCATCGCCACGGTAGACGGCGAGCGGCTGCGGCTGCACAAGGGCGCCGGCCTGGTCGCCGACGTGTTCCAGCGCGAAGACATGTTCAAGCTGCGCGGCCGCGTCGGCATCGGCCATTGCCGCTATCCGACCGCGGGCACCGAAAGCACCGCCGAGGCGCAGCCGTTCTACGTGAACTCGCCGTACGGCATCGCCCTCGGCCACAACGGCAACCTGATCAACACCGATGCGCTGCGCCGCGAGATGTTCGAAGACGACCGGCGTCACATCAATACCGATTCCGATTCGGAAATCCTCCTCAACATCTTCGCCCACGAGTTGCAGATCCAGGAGCGTCACGCGCTGACCCCGGATCACATCTTCAAGGCTGTCGCCGGCGTGCACGCGCGTGCACTCGGCGGCTATGCGGTCGTTTCGCTGCTGCTCGGCTACGGCATCGTCGCGTTCCGCGACCCGTACGGCATCCGCCCGCTGATGCTCGGCGAGCGTGATACCGCGGACGGCAAGGAATACGTCGTCGCTTCCGAATCGGTCGCGCTCGACATTCTCGGCTTCAAGCGCCTGCGCGACGTCGCGCCCGGCGAGGCGGTGCTGCTGACCAACGACGGCCGCCTGTTCAGCCGCCACTGCGCCGACGGCCGCACCCACGCTCCGTGCATTTTTGAATATGTATACTTGGCCCGGCCCGATTCAATGATCGAGGACGTTTCGGTGTACAAGGCGCGCCTGCGCATGGGCGAGCGTCTTGCAGCGAAAGTGCTCAAGCTCTGGCCCGACCACGACATCGACGCGGTCATCCCGATCCCGGACACCTCGCGCACCGCGGCCAGTTCGCTGGCCAGCGAACTCGGCGTGCCGATGCGCGAAGGCTTCGTCAAGAACCGCTACATCGGCCGCACGTTCATCATGCCGGGGCAGAGCGAGCGGGTGAAGTCGGTGCGGCGCAAGCTCAACGCTATCGATCTCGAATTCCGCAAGAAGAACGTGCTGCTGGTCGACGATTCGATCGTCCGCGGCACGACGTCGAAGCAGATCATCCAGATGGCCCGCGAAGCCGGCGCGCGCAAGGTTTACTTCGCGTCGGCCGCGCCGCCGGTACGTTATCCGAACGTCTACGGCATCGACATGCCGGCCGCGGCGGAGCTGGTCGCCCACGGCCGGACCGAAGACCAGGTTCGCGATTTCATCGGCGCCGACTGGCTCGTCTACCAGGACCTGGAAGACCTCATCGCCGCCGTCGCCGAGGGCAACGAGAAGCTCAGTCATTTCGATACGTCGTGCTTCTCGGGCGAATACGTGACCGGCGTCGAAGCGGGTTACCTCAGCGAACTCGAATTCGCACGCTCCGACGCGGTCAGGAGTCAGCGGGGCGCTGCTTGAGATCAGGCGGCGCGGCCCCGCCAGCCGATCGCCGCCCTCGGCCTTCCACGGCCCTCGCGGCACTTGGGCCCCTGCCCAGCGGCTCCGGCGTGCAGCCCGGCCTCGATCGCAGCGACATCGCGGCGCTGTCGGCCCTCGTCCTCGGCCTCGGCGCGCTCTGGTTCGGCCTGTTCAACCACGACTTCAGCGTCAACGGGCTGCGCTACGCCGATGATGTCGAACGCGGCATCGAGTTGTTCCACCCGAATCACCTGCTGCCGAACCTGCTCTATCGCGGGATCTATCTTGCCACTCATCTGGCTGGAGCGACCGGCCTGCGCGCGATCTGGCTGATGCAGGCGATCAACGTCTGCGCCGGCCTGGTCGTGGCGGTGTCGATCGCCCGGATTGCCCTTGCGCACGGCGGCCGCGCGCATGCCGTATTGATCGGCGCACTCTACGGCGTCGGGTTCGCGGCCTGGAATTTCGCCGAGGAGCCCGACGTCTACATCCTGCCGGCCGCTGCCGTGGCTGTTTCGCTCGCCATGCTTCTGGCGCGCGCGCGCCTGGACTGGCGTGCCATCGGCGTGCTCGCGCTGCTGGCCGTCTTTGCGGTACTGACCTTGCAACAGTACGTGTTCTGGTATCCGGCGCTGCTGGCGCTCGTCGCTGCGCGCGATCTCGGAGCACAGCGTCGGCAAAAATTGCGGGTGCTGGCGTTCGGCGTGCCGCTGGCGTGCCTGCTCGCTTACGTCCTGACCGGTGTACTGCAGGGACGTCTGCACGGCGTGGACGACGCGCTCGGCTGGTTTCTCGGCTACGCCTGGAGCGGCCAGGGCGGACTTGCGACGTACCGGCCCGCGCCGGGCCTGCTGCCGCGGTTGCTCGGCGCCGTGCTCGGCCTCGGCAATCTCGCCGTCGCCTACGAAGTGATCCTGTCGCGGGCGACCGCTGTCGTCGCGGCAATCGCCTGCGTTCCGTTGCTGCTCGTCGTGGCCCAGGGTGCGCGAGCGTTGCGTCACGCCGTTGCCGGAGTGCGGCGAGACGCCGCAATCATCGGGTTGTGGTGCATTGCGAACCTCGCGTTCGCGACCTGGTGGGAATCGCGCAACATCGAATTCCTGTTTCCGATCTGGGTCGGCGGTGCAGCGCTCGCGGCACTCGTGGCGCCGCGCATCGACAGTCGCCTGCTCGTGCTCGCGGTAACCCTGATCGGCGGCGTAAACCTGGCTGCCGCGTTCTGGCCGCAGCGCGACTGGCCGCAGCGCTATCGCGTGGCCGCCGCGCTGGCGCGGCAGGAAAGGCTCGCCCGCACCGATGTGCTGATCACCGAGGAGCTGAATACGATCGGCTACCTGCACTATTTCGCCGCAGTCGACGTGCGTTTCCAGCCGGGTGCGGTCAGCGCCGCGATGCATGCTTCCGTGCCGGTCAGTCAGGCGCGCGCGGCGATCGACTCGGCGCTCGCCGCCGGCGCGCGCGTCTACACGACCGAACTCGACGAACGGGGCCGCCTGCGCGAGATCGCACGCTGGTTCGCCCCGCTCGGTCGCAGCGGTTTCGACGGCGCCGTCGACCGCGACATCGCAGCGCTGTATCGAGGGCTCGATCTGTCCGCGCAGCCGGTGTCCGGAGTGCACCGCATCGCGCCGGCGACCGTCCCGCACTGAGCTTCCTGTGGTTTAATTCGCGTCGCCGCCGAATCGGATCGCAGGGTCGTAGGGAACGTGCAAGCCAATCTGTTCAGCAGTGCCGCACGTTGCATCGAATGCCCCGGCGTGGCGGACAAGCTTGCGCTGACTGACGCCGTCGCGCGCGACTTCGCGGCCGGCTGTCTCGACACCGATGCCCTCGGCGCGCCCGCGGTCATGCCGATCGGTCCGCCGGGCAGGCCGCCGCGCCCGTTGCTGGTTGCTCCACGCCGCTTGCCGCAGCGCGGTCTCGGCAGCGCGGCCGGGCGCGCTGCGCTGATCCATGCGGTCGCGCACATCGAGTTCAACGCGATCAACCTGGCCTGGGATGCGGTGTATCGATTCCGCGACCTGCCGCCGGAGTATTACCGCGACTGGATCGGCGTTGCGGTCGATGAAGCACGGCACTTCCGCCTGCTCGAGGCACGCCTGGTGCAACTGGACTGCGCGTATGGTGACTTCGACGCGCACGACGGCCTTTGGGAAATGGCGGTAAAGACGGCTGGATCGTGTCTGGAGCGGATGGCCCTCGTGCCGCGCGTGCTCGAAGCGCGCGGTCTCGATGTGACGCCGGCGATGATCGCGCGCCTGCGCGTCGCCGGTGACAACGTCGGCGCGGATATCCTCGAGATCATCCTGCGCGAAGAGGTTGCCCATGTCGCCGCGGGGTCGCGCTGGTTTGCCTGGTGCTGCAGGCGCAGCGGGGTCGATCCGGAAACGACGTTCGCGCGGCTGATCGCCGAACACGCCGGTGGAGCGATCCGGCTGCCGCTGAACACCGCCGCGCGACTCGCCGCCGGTTTCAGCGCCGCGGAACTGGCACGCCTTTCGGTGCTGGCAACATGAGCCGCCGCGCATTGGCGGTGATTGCTCTGATCCTTTTGTGGGCGCTGGTACTCGGCGTCGCGGCCGGCATCCCGCTGTCGGCACCGCTGTTCGCGCAGCGGCAGCTGGACCTCAACGGCCAGGATTTCCGTCCGGTCATGGGTGCCGGCGTCGAGGACGGCAGCGCGCTGGGCATCGGTGCGATTGCTGCCGACGGCAACGCGATGCAGAGCATTCCGCTCGAGCGCATCCGTGCTGCGGACTTTTCCCTGCTGACGTTCCGCTTCGAGGACTTTCCCCGCACGCTCGAACTGCTGCTGGTCTTTCGCCGTGCCGATACGCCCGATGACGTGCAGACCGTCGCCTTGCCGTGGCCCGGCGACGGCGTCGTGACCGTCGACCTGCCCGCCGCAACGCCGGCCTGGAACGGCGAGATCACCGAGATCGGCTTCGCCGAGTACGCCACCGCGCAACTCGTGCCGCCGAGCATCGCCTTTCGGCCGTTCCGGCTCGTCTCGGCGCGCCTGGCATCGCCGTCGTGGAACGCCGCGCCGCGACTGCTTCGAGCAGCCTGGTTCGGCTACCGGCCGTGGAGCCTCGCATCGATCAACGTGGTCGGCTCGTCGGCCGACCGCAACACGTCGATGCCGGCGGCACTGGCCGTCGGCCTCGTGCTTTCGCTGCTGCTTTCCGCGCTGCTGCTGCGCTGGACAAGGCAGCAGTTGCTGCGACACGTGCTGCTCGCCGGCGGGCTCGCCTGGGTGGTGCTCGATCTGCGCTGGCTCGACGATCTGTCCGCGAAGCACCGGCTCACCGCCTCGATCTATGCGGACAAGCCATGGGGCGAGCAGGCACGCCTGCAGCCCGACGAGGATGTTGCCGGTTTCGCCGCACTGGCCCGCCAGCAGCTGGCCGATCCGGCGCTGCAGCGGCGCGTGCTGGTCGCGTCGGACTCCACCTATACGATGCTGCGCCTGATCTACCTGCTGTTGCCGTTGAACGCCGCGCCTCTGGAGTCGGCGGTGGCGGCGTTGCCGGCCCGCGACTGGCCCGCCGATACGGTGATCGTGCTTTGCGCCAGCAAGCGCTGGCGCTTCGACGACGCCAGCTCGAGCCTCGTTTCGGAGGGGCGGACCATCGCGGCGACGCCGTTGTTCGCCGGCGGCAACCTGTCGATATACCGGCTGCGCGGGGCCGCACGGTGAGCGCGGCGTACCTGCTCGCCTGGCTGGCGGCAATCCTGCCGGGAATCGCCGTCGTATTGGCGATATCGGCACGCGGCGTTCGCGGCCGCGCTGCCGCGAGCACGGGGCAGGGCATCGTGCTCGGTTTGCTGGCGACTTCGGCGGCGACCTCGATTGCCGCGCGCAGCGACACGGGCCATGCTTGGCAGCATGCGGCTGGCTGGCTTATGGCCCTCGCGCTGGCCGGCGCCGCGATCGCGGTGTACCGGCAGCGGGCGGCGCCAGCCGTCACCGCCCGGCCGCGGCAAAAAGTGGAATATTGGAAAATGGCAATCGTTGCCCTGGCCCTGGCCTCGCTGGTCTGGCGCGCCTGGTTGCTCGGCAGCGAGGTCTCGATGCGTCCGACCTATCCCTGGGATGCATGGGATGCCTGGGCAGTGAAGTCGAAGACCTGGTTTCTGATCGGCCATTACGCCGCGTTCGTGGCCCCGGTGGAGTGGCTGCGCGCGACGGCGGAGGTATTCAGCGGGCCGGCCTGGGCTTATCCATCGACGCTCGGCTGGATGCAGGTGTTCTTCGCCAGCGCGGCCGGCGGTTGGATCGAGCCGCTGGTCAATCTGCCGTGGTTCGCATTGTGGATCGGTTTGTTGCTCGGCCATTACGGGCAATGGCGCGCGCTCGGCGTGGCCTGGCCGCGCGCCGCGATCTTCGCCTATGCGCTCGGCTCGCTGCCGCTGCTCGACTCGCACGTCGCCCTAGCCGGCTATGCCGACCTGTGGATTGCCACGCTGTTCGGCTTCGCGGTGCTGGCCTGGCTGCGCTGGCAGGAACGCCGCGAGCGCGATCAGCTTCTGCTGGCCCTGATCTGTGCCGCGGTTCTGCCCGCCGTGAAGCTCGAAGGCATGATCTGGTGCATCAGCCTGGTCGCGGCGATCGGTTTCAGCGCATTGCCGGTCCGCTGGCGCTGGCGCGCGGCCGGCGTCACGCTGGCGCTCGCCGTACTGCTGGTCATGATCGGCCAGTCGCAGGTGATGTTCGCTGCAATCGGCTGGGTTCGCAGCGGCTCGCGCGTCATCGACATCCCGGTGATCGGCCGGCTGGCGATTACCTGGCATGGCGACGCGGCGATCGGTGTGGCCCGCGGCCTGTTCACGCAGTCGAACTGGCATCTGCTCTGGTGGCTGCTGCCGCCGCTGCTGGTTTGGCGCTGGCCAGTGCTGCGGCAGAGCGAAGCGCTGCGCCTGTTCGGCCTGCTGTTGCTGGCCTGCTTTGCGCTGCTGCTGTTCCTGTTCGTGCTCACCGACGCCGCGGAATGGGCCGAAAGTTACACCGCGGTGAACCGGCTGGTCATGCAGCTGGTCCCTGCCGTGATCAGCCTGGCGGTGTTGCTGCTGCGTGATTCGTCACGGCCGGCACGATCCGGCGATACAGTTCCAGCGTCTGTTCCGCAGAGCGATCCAGCGTGAACTCGTCGCGCCAGCGACGCTGGCCCGACGCGCCGAATCCCGCCCGCAAGGGCGCATCGCCGGCCAGACGCCGCAACGCTGCGGCGAGTGCCGTGGCGTCGCCGGGCGGCACCAGCAAGCCGGTCTCTTCGTGGCGTACGACGTAGTTGACGCCCGACCCCGGTATGGCGCTGGCGATGACCGGCAGGCGCGCGCGCATGGCCTCGAGCAGGACGAGGCCGAACGATTCGGCGCGGTCGGTCGACGGCAGGCAGAAGACGTCGGCCTGCGCATACGCGGCCTGCAATGCGACGTCGCCCCCGGCATCCATGTCGATGCGACCGGAAAAGCGTACGCGCGATTCAACGCGAAGTTCCCGGGCCAGCTGTTCGAGCGCGCCGCGGCATTCGCCATCCCCGACCACCTGAAGCGACGCACCGGGAACCTGCGCGATCGCGCGCAGCAGCACGTCGATTCCCTTGAAGTAACTCAGCCGGCCAACCGCAAGAATACGCAGCGCTGCACCTGAGCCCTGTTCGTCTAGCGGAAAAGCGACGCCTGAGCCTCTCTCCCCTCGCGGGAGCGTTGCATTTAAGCCCCTCTCCCCTTGCGGGAGAGGGGTTGGGGAGAGAGGACGCGCCCGCGAAGCAGGCGTCTTCGCCGCCATCCCCTCTGCCGCCGCGGCGACCTGGGAGGCGAATGGCAA
>Ga0068860_100007954_pt1 | contig 10576 bp, 7 predicted proteins | sample KBSSwiS32_FD_66597 | JGI IMG/M metagenome (GOLD analysis project Ga0068860, IMG submission 66597) | Switchgrass rhizosphere microbial communities from Kellogg Biological Station, Michigan, USA - KBS Switchgrass S3-2 | ecosystem: Host-associated > Plants > Roots > Rhizosphere > Soil ...
TCCGCTTCGGCGACCCGCCGCGCCTGGTGGGCCAGCGCTTTCATCGCCGGGCTTTCGCCCTCGAACGGATCGAGCTCGACGCGCTGGGCGCTCCGTTTGGCCGCGCGATGGATCCGCCCATCGTGCGCGCGGGCCATCAAGCGCTCGACGATCTGGAACAGGCCGGGCAGCTCGACCGGCTTGGTTAGAAAATGGTCCGCTCCCTGCTGGATCGCGCGCACCGCCCGGTCGATCGTGCCGTTGCCGGTCAATACGATCGTCGCCACGCCTGGGTCGTGGCCGACCAGATCGGGCAGGAGATCGAGGCCGTCGCCGTCGGGCAGGTTCAAATCGATCACCGCCACCTCGGGCGAGCAACCGGACTCGAGCACGGCGCGCGCCTCCTGGCAGGTGGTCGCTTCGATCACCGTGACGCCCTGCTCGCGGAAGTAACGCGCCATCGGGAAGCGGATCGCCGCGTCGTCCTCCAGCAGCAGGAGCTGCGCCCCCGAACACCCGCCGTTTTCGACCACCGCCTAGGGCCCGCCCGCACGGACTGGAGATGCTTTGGGCGGAGGAGGAAACACCAGGCGCACGCGCGCACCGCCCGTCTCCCGGTTGCCCAGGTCGACCGTGCCCCCATGGCCGTCCATGATCCGGCGGACCACCGCCAACCCGAGGCCGGTGCCTCCCTTGCGCCGGGTGAAGAAGGGTTCGAAGCCGCGCTCGATCTCCTCCGGCGAAAAACCCGGGCCCCGGTCCTCGACCGCGCAGACCACGCCGGAGGTTGGTTCCGGGTAGACGGAGATCCGCACCGTCGTCGCAGGGGGCGACAGGGCGACCGCGTTCTCGATCAGGTTGGTGAGCACCTGGTCGAGCTGGTGCGGGTCCATCAGAACTTCGGGAGCGTCCGTCGTGCCGTCGATCCGCAGCTCCACCCGCGCCCGACTCGCGAGCGCGGAACAGCCGGCGACGGAACGTTCGACCACCTCGTGGAGCTTCCCCGGCGCGAGCTGGGTCGACGCCGGCCGGGCATAGTCGAGAAGATCCTGCATCAGGACTTGCAGGCGAATCGCCGAGCTCTGAATCCAACCGAAGTACTCATCGAACACCGCCGCCTTGTCCGTTTCCTCCTGCAAGGCTTGAAGGTTCGCGGTGATCGCAAACAGCGGATTCCTCACCTCGTGCGCTACCCCCGCGACGAATGTGCTCATCTCGTCGGCGAGCCGCCGCCGATCCAACTGGGCGCGCACCGCCTCGGCCAGCTGGTCTTCGAGCAGGCGCTCGGCGGCCGTTTCGCGGAGCAATTGGGTGTTGACCCGGGCGATCTCGTCCCTGGCCTCGATCAACCCCCCCGTGGCGGCCGTCAGCCAGCGCACGGCGACCAACGTCGCAGTAATTCCGATGCCGACAGCCCACAGAAGGCCGATCTGCAGGTGCCAGAGGTGAAGCAAGGATCCGCCCCCCGCCGAAGAAACCAAGCGCGGGTGCAGCTCGCCGACCGACAGGAGCAGGAGCACCATCGCGACCAAGGCCGAGGTCGCGACCAGGCATAGAAGAGCTCGGACGCCAGTCTTCATCCTTCCTCGGCTTGCGCCAGGGGCAATCTCTTCGTTCATCCTAAGCAACTCACTGTAACTCCTAATTGCCGTATCGTAACACTAGTTATTCCCTACAGGTCGCAAGATCATGCCTCCTCAGGCTCTCACCGGGCACCGTTCCTTGCACGCCGGCCTCCCGAACGCCTAGAATCCGCGCAACACGACGGGCACCGCCCTTTTCCCGGTACCTCCGCCTCCTCGCGCCAAGATCGCGCGGGCGCTGGGGATTCTCCCGGGATGTCGGTGCGCGCCCGACCCGCGATCCACCACAGGCAATCAATGACGAACTCGGGTGGCTATAGAGGCTTCCGAGTGAGGGGGAACTTCATGGCAGCAACGATCAAACGCCGAACCGCGGCTTGGAGGCTGCTCGGCCTCTTCGCGATCACGGCGCTCTTTGGGCTCGCCCACGCGGCGCCCGCCGCCGCGAGCGAAGCCGAGCTCATCCTGCCCGATCTGGGCTCCCAGACGTTCCTGGGCATCAACGGCCACAACCTGCTGCTCGGCGGGTTGGTCATTTGCGTGCTCGGCATCGTCTTCGGCCTGGTGATGTACAGCCAGCTCAAGAACCTGCCGGTCCACCGCTCGATGCTCGAGATCTCCGAGCTGATCTTTGCGACCTGCAAGACCTACCTGATCACCCAGGGCAAGTTCATCCTGCGTCTGGAGCTGTTCATCGGCACGGTGATGGTCTTCTACTTCGGCTGGCTGCGGCACTACTCGGCGGTCAAGGTCGCCGTCATCGTGCTGTTCAGCCTGGTCGGCATCGCCGGCAGCTACCTGGTCGCCTGGTTCGGCATCCGGGTCAACACGTTCGCCAACTCGCGTTCGGCGTTCGCCAGCTTGCGCGGCAAGCCGTTCCCCACCTACGCCATCCCGCTCAAGGCCGGCATGTCGATCGGCATGTTGCTGATCTCGACCGAGCTGGTTCTGATGCTCCTGATCCTGCTGTTCGTGCCGAGCGATTACGCCGGCCCCTGCTTCATCGGCTTCGCGATCGGCGAGTCGCTGGGCGCCGCGGCCCTGCGCATCGCGGGCGGCATCTTCACCAAGATCGCCGACATCGGCTCCGACCTGATGAAGATCGTCTTCAACATCAAGGAAGACGACGTCCGTAACCCCGGCGTGATCGCGGACTGCGTCGGCGACAACGCAGGCGACTCGGTCGGCCCGACGGCGGACGGTTTCGAGACCTACGGCGTTACCGGCGTCGCGCTGATCACCTTCATCCTGCTCGCGGTGAACAATCCGGTGGCCCAGATCCAGCTGCTGGTTTGGATCTTCGTCATGCGCGTTCTGATGATCATCACCTCCGGCGCCTCCTACTTCATCAACGAGGCGATGGCGAAGGCGAAATTCGGCAACGCCGAAACGATGAACTTCGAAGCGCCGCTCACCTCGCTGGTCTGGCTCACCTCGATTCTCTCGGTCGGCGTCACCTACCTCGCCTCCTGGCTGATGATTCCCGACCTTGGCGGCGACCCGACGCTCTGGTGGAAGCTCTCGACGATCATCACTTGCGGCACGCTCGCCGGCGCCGTGATCCCCGAGCTGGTGAAGGTCTTCACTTCGACCGAATCGGCGCACGTCAAGGAAGTGGTCACCGCTTCGCGCGAAGGCGGCGCCTCGCTCAACATTCTCGCCGGCCTGATCGCCGGCAACTTCTCGGCCTACTGGATGGGCCTCGCGATCGCCGCGCTGATGGGTATCGCGGCCTGGGTCGCGGGCACCGGGCTCCCGGGCACCGGCCTCGGCGCGCTGATGATCGCCCCGGCGGTGTTCGCGTTCGGTCTCGTCGCGTTCGGCTTCCTCGGCATGGGTCCGGTGACCATCGCGGTCGATTCCTACGGCCCGGTCACCGACAACGCCCAATCGGTGTTCGAGCTGTCGACGATCGAGACGCTGCCGAACATCAAGGACGAGGTGAAGAAGGATTTCGGCTTCACCCCCGACTTCGACCGCGCGAAGCACAACCTGGAAGCCAACGACGGCGCGGGCAACACGTTCAAGGCGACCGCCAAGCCGGTTTTGATCGGCACCGCGGTGGTCGGCTCGACGACCCTGATCTTCTCGATCATCGTCGTTCTGACCAAGGGGCTGACCGAGAACCTCGACAAGCTCTCGCTGCTCCACCCGCCGTTCCTGCTCGGCCTGGTCACCGGCGGCGCGATCATCTACTGGTTCACGGGCGCCTCGATGCAGGCGGTCTCGACCGGTGCCTACCGCGCGGTCGAGTTCATCAAAAAGAACATCAAGCTGGACAACGCGGCCGGCAAGGCGTCGATCGAAGACTCGAAGAAGGTGGTCGAGATCTGCACCACTTACGCCCAGAAGGGGATGTTCAACATCTTCCTCACGGTCTTCTTCTCGACCCTCGCGTTCGCCTGCCTGGAGCCGTTCTTCTTCATCGGCTACCTGATCTCGATCGCGCTGTTCGGCCTCTACCAGGCCATCTTCATGGCCAACGCCGGCGGCGCCTGGGACAACGCCAAGAAGATCGTCGAAGTGGAGCTGAAGGAAAAAGGCACGCCGCTCCACGACGCCACCGTCGTTGGCGACACCGTGGGCGATCCGTTCAAGGACACCTCCTCGGTCGCGATGAACCCGATCATCAAGTTCACCACCCTCTTCGGCCTCCTCGCCGTCGAGCTGGCGATCGAGCTGCCGGACCAAACGACGAACATCCTCGCCGCCGTCTTCTTCGCCGTCTCCGTGATCTTCGTCTGGCGCTCGTTCTACGCCATGCGGATCAAGGAAACGGCTTAGAGACCACGCTGCCATCTAGCTGGACTGAAAACGGCGCCCGGGGGCAACCCCGGGCGCCGTTTTAGTTGGACCGAATGCCGCTCGGTTCGCCTGTTTTGCCCCAGCGCTCCAAATAAGGACAGAATCGACAGTCCCGCTGATAGCGGCGCCGGGAATGGCCGGTCCAAAGGAGGGGAACCATGAGAAGGTTCATAACAGCCCTTGCGGTCCTCTTGAGCAGTACCGCCGTGGCGGTGGCAGGAGAACCCGCCACCGAAAAGGAGCTGGTGCCGGAGGAGGTGGCGACCGCCAACGCCTGGGATGCTCCCCAATTCGTGCGCGCCAACCGGGCGGGCAATGTCTTCGTTCTCCGTGCCGACACTTTGGAGATCTTTCCGCTGACGGAAGGGGGCGAGCTCGGGGAGCCCTCGAAACTGGAAGCGCTGGGGCAACTTCCTTCAAAAGTGGATGCCGCGGCGTTGAGCCCCGACGGGGACGTCTGGATGTTGAGCACAGATTCGGGCATTCGTCGCTTCGTGGACGGCAAAGAGAAGGCCGTACCCGCGCTCGAATGGGCGCACTCCGGAATCGGCTTTTGGCAGGGCGTACCGGTCGTCAACATCGTTCCGATACCGATCCTATGGGACTACCTCGATCACGGGCGAAAGGGGCAAATCCCCCGGCTCGTGGCCCTCGACGGCGATCGATGGAACGTGCTGCTGGAGTATCCGGACCTTCCGGCAGCCGGATTTTTCCAGCGAAAGGCGCCCAATTTCGCACAATATGAACGCTTCCTCGCTTCCGACTCCGAAGGCCGACTCTGGGCTGCACGAGCGCTCGAATACGACATCGAGCAGCTCACGCCGTCCGGCAAACCGAGAGCCCACCTATCGATCGAGGGCTACTTCTTGACCGACGAGAGCGACGAAGAAAAGCAGTGCCGCATCGCCGGACTTCGTCGCTTCCATGACAATCCAAAGGTCCTCGGCCTGACCGAAGGTCGAGACCGAAGGATGTACTTCCTCACCCGGGGTGCCGACTGGCTCGACGGCTTGGTGCTCGACCGCTACAACCCGGTCACGTCGGAGCTGACACGCCTCTCGGTGGAGCGCCCAAACTCAATCAACCCCTATATTCCTATGAACCTCGCGGCCGGAAAAAAGGGCCTCTACTTCGCGGCCGAAAAGCTCCGCAAAGGGCGATGGATGCTCTCCTGGGAAACATTGGAGTCGGCGGATTGGAAACCGGTGCCCGAATCCGAGTTCTTGCATAGTCCGGCCGCAGAACTCCCCGCTATGAAACCAGCCAGGTGACTCGCAAAGCGATCCTCTTACTGCCCCTCAGCCCGTAGAGCCGCCCCCGCCGCCTGAACCATGGCGACGGTGGCCTGTTCGCCCCGCGCGGCTTCTTGCAGCAGCAGTAACCCGGCGAGCGCCTCGCGGCGGATCTTCAGGGATTGGAAGGTCGAGACCGCCTCGTCGACACCGCAGGCGACCTCGCGGAATTTGCCTCGGCGAATCCAGATCGCGCAGAGGTCGAGGGTGACCAGACTGGCTTGGTAATACAGGCTGTGATCTTCGAAATCCTCGCGCACCGCGCGGAGGTGGGCATCCGCAAAGGGGAGGTTGCCTAGTCCGGCTTGAATCTGGGCTTCGACCCAACGGCGGCGGAGGAGATCGATCTCGTCGCCATGTTCCTCGTAGAGAGGAGTACAGCGATCGAGCCACGCCTGAGCGGTCTCAAAGTAGCCGAGCCGCGTTGTACAGTCGATCGTGTTATGGAGAGCGGCAAGGGTAAGCGCAGGGTCGCGCTGAAGGTCAAGTAGGCGAAGGCATTCGAGATAATGACCCAATGCAACACGGTCGTCGCGCTGGTGCAACGCAGCGGTGCCCCGCCGTAAACAGACACGCCCGGCGGAATGGGTATCGCCGAAAACTGCATAGGTCTGCTGTAAGTCGGCAAGAATCTGCTCGGCCTCGCCGAACCTACGTGCTGCAATCAGCAGAAATGCCGTTACTTCACCGATCTGCTTCACGGTCTCGAAATCTTTAACGATCATCAGTGCGCGGTGAAGTGCAGACTCTGCACCTTCAAAATTTCCAGTGAGCCGCCTCGCGTTCGCCATCTCGGACCAGGATTCGGCTTGGAGCTTTTCCACCTCTCCTTCCGGATGCTGCGCTGGTTTCAGCGAGTTGGCGAAAGTGACCGCAAGCGCCGCGGCGAACAGGCAACGCTCGGGGGCTTCCCGGCGTTCTCCGCGCGATTCTTCCAGCCAAGCTTTGGAACGCGCGAAAAGAAGCATCTGAGTAGGGGGAGTGGGAAGTTCGGTAAGCTCTACCAACCCTTCAACCTCTCTCTCGGCTTGTTCGCGGGCATCGAAAAACTCGGCGCCCAGGGCGAGTACCTTCTTCATGGTGCCCCGCAACCGGAAATCATGCATTTTTTCAAGGCTCGCCGTACGCTCGTCGTCGTTGGCAGCGGGGTTAAGCGCGATCGGCCGCGGCCAGGGGAGCTGACCCGCAAGCGCACAGCAGTCCGGGCAACTGCGAGCCAAGTGCCGGGCGACCTCCCCAAACCGAGCGTCTTCAAGGTCCAACGCCCAGAGGTTCGCCACCTCGGCGGGAGTCAGGTGCGGGGTGTCGTCCGGCATGTCGCCTCCCAAGGTTGCGCGACCGCTTTGCATCCTATTGTGGCAATTTCGATGGCAGATTGTGGCACAAGAGCCGGCTTACCGACACCCCTAAGAAAGGGTCCTACCCTCCTCTCTGATTCGAACGAGAGCTGCGGGGGATGGGCGCTACTGCCGTGCCAACGGGTCGATCCAAGTCCCTCCGTCGCTTGGCGTCGCTGCAGAGCGGCCCAAGGGGTCCATCGTACTGCCCTCCTGCCCCCAGATATTTTGGGTACCCGAGGGCGCGATCCAGTTCCCTGCTTCGGGAAGACGCAGGCCCGAGGGTTCAATCCAGCTTCTCGCCTGAGTCAACAGAAGATCGACCCAGTCCAAGGGCGAGAAACCATCGAACAGGCTCCAGCCGCCAACCGGAGCGGCGGAGGCGGGCACAGCGCCGCCGAGGAGGGCGGCGAGGGAGATAATGGCGGCCAAACGATATCCACGTGACATTCGAGGCTCCTTCCCTTCCGCGGTGCGAACCGGCGGCCGAGATGGCCCCCGCGCCCGCGGGGGCAACGCGTTTGCGTTGCGTGTTCCTGGCGCGAGAGCATGACAAATTTTTGGGGCTTGCGAACGGTTTGCGCAAACTTTTCTTGTGTGGTTCGCGCCGCGGAACCCCTTGAATTCTCTAGCTTTGCGGAGCGTAGGAACTCTTGTTGTGGAAAGCAAATGTAGACATAACGGCGCCTAAACTTGACGACGAAATGGGAGAGAATGTTTGCTGACACGGCATTACAGCCGAGTGTGCGCATGCCGTACGTGTCGGGCACGAGAAGGCGCCGGGCGGACTTGACTCTTCGGCGTCTCCGGCTCAACAATCCACCCATGGCACTTCCCAAGAAGCGGACCTCATCCTCCCCCAAGAGCCTCCGGGCCACGCCCGCCGCGGCCTCAGCGCCGCCCCCGATCAAGGCGGCGCCCCCTATCGCCGCCGAGGCGGGAAAACCGAAGAAGCAAAATCTCGCTGTGGCCGAGCCCCAGGTCGAGGCGCCGAAGCGGCGGGGCCGGCCGCGAAAGGAGTTGGAGCTGCGCCAGGTCGAGGCCCGGCCGGAAGAGATGCAGCGCGCGATCTCGCTGCTCGATGAGCTGGTCCAAGCGTTCGGCGGTTCGCGCCGGCACGTCGACAAGATGCTCGGCACCGGCCGCAGCCGCACCAGCCAGATCCTCTCGGGGCGGCTGGAGCTGAAGTTCCAGCACATCCTGGACGTGCTCGACGTACTGGGCATCGAGTCCCGGGCCTTTTTCGAAGTGCTCTACGGCGAGGAGGAGCACGCCCCGTTCCCCGCCCCGCTCGCCGTGGTCTACCGTCAGAAGCTCCGGGCGATGGGCGGCGGCGCACCTGCCACCTTCGAACCGATCCCGCCGAAGCCCCCCGAGGCGCCCGCGATCCCCCATTTCCTCACCGAGGAAGAAGTTCGCCAACTGATCGACCATCGCCTGTTCGAAGCGTTCAGCCAGGTGATGCCGAAGAAGCCCTCCTCCGGCGGCACCCCGGATTCCTAGTAGCTCCCGCCGGTCGGCGATCTGGCGCTCAGAGCTGGTACGACAAGCCGTCGTCGCGCAGTACCTGGCAAATAGCTCCAGAGTTTTTGGACCAGTCGATCGGAGGTTTCGGCCATCGGGAGCGGGAGCTTATCTCGGCGCGGCCGAACCGCGAGCATAAGGATCTTGGGGAAATCCGCGAGAATCATCGAGATCAAAGGGGGGCTTTCGCGTCTTGGAACGGCGAAAGGAGGATTTTCGCCGTGCCCCCACACGATCACCTGTTCAAATCGCTGTTCCGCGCGCTCTTCCGGGATCTCCTGCTCCTGGTCGACGCCCAGCTCGCCGCGTGGCTTTCGCCCGACTCGGAGGTCGAGTTTCGCGACAAGGAGCTGATTCCGGATTCCCCCAAGGAGGAGCACCGGACTGTCGACCTCCTCGGCGCGATCCCGGACCCGATGGGAGGATGCCGGTTCTTGATCCACGTCGAGATCGAGAGGAAGGCCGGGAAGGAGATCGGTCAGCGCCTTTGGGATTACTCGATCCGCCTGCGCGGTCAATGTCCGGAGCCGTCTGTCTCCCTGGTCGTCTTCCTGCGCGGCGGCCCGCCGGGAGCCGTCTGGCAGACTCATGTCGAGGAAACGGCCGGCCTCGAAGTCGCCCGCTTCCGATATCTCTCGTTCGGCCTGTCAAGGCTCCCGGCCGAACAGTTGCTCGCCCGTCCCGAGCCGCTCGCGTGGGGGCTCGCCGCCCTCGCCAAGCCCGGCGCTCTCGGCCGCGCGCGGGTCAAATTCGAGGCGCTGCGAACGATCGCCAACGCCAAGCTCCGCCAGCACCACCGGCTACTGTTGATGAATTGCGTCGAAACCTACCTGCCCTTGAAAGGACGCGACGCCGAGGAGTACGCTTCTCTGACAAGCGCCCAAAAATCTCCGGAGATGAAAGCAATGCAAATGACCTGGGCCGATCGAATCGAAGCCAAAGGAGTCAAGAAGGGACTCGCCACAGGCTTGGAGAAGGGCCGAAAGCAAGGCCTCAAACTAGGCCTGGAGAAAGGGATCGAGCGGGGTTCAATGGCAGCCGCCGACCGCTTGCGCCGCACGGTGGTCCGGCAACTCCGCCAACGCTTCGGAAGGGTGCCCGCGCCCCTACGGAAGCGTCTCGCGGCGATCCGCACGGTCGAGGAGCTGGGTTCGATCGCAGATCGGATTTTTGAGGTCCAATCGATCGAGGAGCTGGGGCTCGGCGGGTAGTACGCCGCAGGAAGCGGCTCTACGCTCCGGGGGGCGGCTCTACGCTCCGGGAAGTGGCTCTACGCTCCAGGAAGTCGTTCCACGGAACAGGAAGCCGCCCTACAGCGCAGGAAGTGACTTCCCAGCCCAGGAAGTGACTTCCTGTCCCAGGAAGCGGTTATCGGTCCCAGGAAACGGCTATCGGTCCCAGGAAACGGCTATAGGTCCCAGGAAGCGGCTATCGGTCCCAGAACGCGGCTATCCGTCTCAGGAAGCGGCTATCCGTCCCAGGAAACGGCTATAGGTCCCAAAAAGCGGCTATCAGTCCCAGGAAGCGGCTATCGGTCCCAGGAAGCGGATTGCCGTCCCAAAATGCGGCTTTAGCCGCCAGGAAACGGCTTCCCGGCTCGGAAAGCGGCTTGCGGGCACGGAAGGTGGCTTTCCCTCTCCGAAAGAGACTATAGAGCGCGGGAAGCGGATTGCGCGCGCAGGAAGCGACTTTGCGAACCCGCGAGCGGCTTCCGGAGGCGTCTCTTCGCTTGCCGGCTCGAACAGCGGCTCTCAGGCCCGGGACTTCGTTGCCGTCTGAGGCTGGCGCCGCGAGCCCCGGGTTTTGGCCTTTTGCGCCCCAGACTTCTCCCGCGTCGCCGACCGGAACTCCTAGGCAGCTTAGAATAGCCGCCTCATCGAGACCCCCAATGCCGAAGCAACCTGAGCAGCAGGTGAGCCTTCATCCCCGTCTCCGCGTGATGAAGGGTGCGGAGATCGCGTTCGGGCCGGGCAAGGCCGAGTTGCTGGCCGCGGTCGCGGAGGCGGGAACGCTCGCCGAGGCGGCGCGCCACCTGGGCATGTCGTACATGCGCGCC
>Ga0068860_100007958_pt1 | contig 10574 bp, 3 predicted proteins | sample KBSSwiS32_FD_66597 | JGI IMG/M metagenome (GOLD analysis project Ga0068860, IMG submission 66597) | Switchgrass rhizosphere microbial communities from Kellogg Biological Station, Michigan, USA - KBS Switchgrass S3-2 | ecosystem: Host-associated > Plants > Roots > Rhizosphere > Soil ...
AGAAGGCAGCATGCCTCCTCGAACCGGATGGGTATCTGGGACTCATTTTTTACAGCACGAAGATCGTCGATGCTGAGTTGCGCGGGCAGTTGGACCAGATTTACGGAAACTATCCAGCGGTTTCGGCGCGCTTACCTGGTTCAGGACCCAGCAGCCGTCAAACCCCAGTGTCTAAGATTGAAAACGCCGGTTTATATAAGCGACCGAAGCTTTTTGAAGTTCGGAAAACCTACCATCACTCCTGCTTTGAATACCAAATGCTCGCCGAAACTGAGTCACAACATAAGAACCTCAACACTGACGACAGAGCCAGGTTGATAGACGCAGCGTGTGAAGCGATTAAAAAGAATGGTGGATCTATTGAGACAGAGTACCTATTCACGCTCATTCTCGCTCAGCGTGTTTCGAAACCGTTTTCCGTAGTATGAACCATGTTGCCCAAATGATCTTGACCGATACGGATGCCCTCTATTGTTAGCAGCAGCCAACAAAACACAGACACAACCTCACAGTGATCGTTTGTATAAAACCCCAACAATGAAATAAGATCGCGCCGCGCCATATATAAAAGCTGATCTCGTGATGAGCACCACATCTTGTGCTTTTCCGGTTTCTCTCATTCCAATCGAGCGTGTCGCAAATGCGTAACTTCTACGAGTTTTTTGCCGGGGGAGGAATGGTTCGAGCGGGGCTCGGCGCTGGATGGGAATGCCTGTTCTCAAATGATTTCGATCACAAGAAGGCCCGCGTATATCGCGAAAACTGGGGAGACGGTCCCGAACTAAAGGTTGAGAATATTTCCTTACTCGAAACAAGTGATCTTCCGAGCCAGGCGAATCTGGCGTGGGCCTCTTTTCCTTGTCAGGATCTCTCTCTGGCGGGTGCTGGAGCCGGGTTAAAGGGAGAGCGATCAGGCACGTTTTGGCCATTTTGGGATCTCATCAAGGGACTGATTGCAGAGCAGCGCGCCCCGGAAATCATAGTTCTCGAGAATGTATGCGGCACGATGACTTCTCATGGCGGTAAAGACTTCGCCACGATTTGTGCTGCACTTTGCGACGGTGGTTATGCGGTTGGCGCTGTCGTAATCGATGCGATTTTATTCGTGCCGCAATCGAGGCCGCGACTATTTTTCATAGGTGTTCGCCGAGACGTGAAAGTTCCGGCCGAACTGATTAGTCTCACGCCTACTCAACCCTGGCACAATAAGACACTGACAACTGCTTACGAAAAGTTAAACGACGAAATCAAGAAAAATTGGATATGGTGGAACCTGCCACTGCCACGAAGCCGCCGGCTATCCTTAACGGACATACTTGAAGAAGACCCGACAAGCGTAACCTGGTTCTCAGCTCAGGAAACCGAGCGACTGCTTTCGTTGATGAGCGAGGTGAACCATGCCAAGCTCCTTAAAGCGAAACAATCAGGCCGGCGCATCGTTGGCGGCGTTTATAAAAGAACTCGCCGCGACGAGTACGGCAGAAAAGCTCAGCGCGCCGAGATACGTTTCGACGACGTGGCCGGATGTTTACGCACTCCAGCGGGCGGTTCAAGCCGCCAGGTGATAGTCGTGGTGGAAGGTTCTTCGGTACGAGCTCGGCTGATCTCCAGTCGCGAAACCGCTCGACTCATGGGCTTACGCGACAGTTACAAATTGCCTAGTAACTATAACGAGGCTTATCACCTAACCGGAGACGGAGTGGTTGTGCCGGTCGTTCGGCACCTTCGAAAGTTCATCTTCGAGCCGCTGTTGACCCATGCGCTGACGCAAGAGAGACGAGCGGCATGAGCATACTCTGATGGAAGTTAGCCCGCTCAGACACCGAACGATGCAGGCGGTGAAAAGTAAGGACACGACGCCTGAACTGATTGTCCGCAGGTTATTACATACAAACGGTTATCGATATCAATTACATCGAGCTGATCTGCCGGGCTGCCCGGACATTGTATTTTCTCGCAAGAAGAAAATTATCTTTATCCATGGTTGTTTTTGGCATGGCCACAGTTGCGCTCGAGGGGCGCGCATTCCCAAGTCCAACACCGAATACTGGACCTCAAAGATCTCGCGAAATCGCGATCGAGATGCCGTCGTGAAGAAGAAATTGAAGGCAAATGGTTGGGCGCAGGTCGTGTTGTGGGAGTGCGAAACAAAAAATGAGTCCGCAATATTAAAAAAGATTTCCAGGTTTTTGAACTGATTTCAGCTTGTTAGTCTAGAGCCGCGGTTTGTGACCACGATCTTGTATCCCTCCCTCAGTTAGACCCGCCTGTGATGTTTTCCGGTTAGCTACCACTCTACAGCGTAATGAAGCGCGAAACTCGGTGCCGGACAGAAAGTTGTAATCCTGTTTACGCCGGAAACGAATCTTATCTTTCTGTCATAGTAGATAACAGAAACGCTCTGTAAACGGACCTCTAACCGAGGATTGTAGCTCGCTCACCGAGCCGACCTTTTTATTGGAGGACAGGTGTTAGTCCCCAACCAACCATGAACTAGAAGTTCTCGCCGAGGGCCCAGCTTCTACTCAGCCGGTGCGCCAAATGTATTTGAAACCTCATAGGTGTTAGACATGAAGATAGCCGAAACTGTGAAAAGGCTTTCACCGCCTCCCAATCGTCTACGTATTTTTGTGATTATTATCGCCGTGTTCGCGCTGCCGTTTACGGTTTATTACCTGTTATACGTGCGCAGCCAAAGCGGTTACTTCACGGATCGAAGTTTCAGAAAGCTTGCAACCACCAGTACCCAGATTGGCTCGAGAGTGGAAAGTGCAGCCCTGGTGTTTAAAAACACAAGTGACAGGTTTATCAGGCCGCAAGTTAAAGACTCACTTACATTCGATCCCGCTCCTGCGGCCAAACAAAAGAATCAAAACAATCTAAAAGAGGTCTTCAAAAAGCTCAACCGGCAAGTCACACCGCTCAGTATTGATATCGAGCGCTGGAGCGACAAGGTTTCCCCGGGAACCGTCACACTAAATACTGTTCGACACGAGGGCGATTCATCGTGGCTGTATCTGGACTATGTATCCGATGGCTTTGTGGAGAAGACTGTAATCAGGGTTCACGCGAAGATTGATCTAAACAGGCTAATTCAACCATTCCTGTCGGCACGTGTCGGATCGGATGACGACCAATTCCAAAACATCCTGATTACCGAAAGCGACACTGGGCGAGTTATTTTTCAGTATGACACGACCGAGGTTCGTCTTGCTTCACTCGACAAGCTACCTTCGTCAGCAGATCAAGCCAAAAAGGTTGATCTAAAGGACATCGCACAAACCAGCAACGTGATCGACGTCTCATTAGCGGGGTCAAATTACAGGCTCTTTTCTCATCCGCTGAAATTATCCTTACCTTGCAATAATGCTAATTCGCCAAGCATCACCTGGGTTGTAAGCGGTCTAATAAAATCCAATTACTTTCAAACTGAAGCCTGGTCCATTTCCGCTCCCTATACGATTTTGATCATCGGCGGCTTCCTTGTCGCGTTGCTGATCTTTAACTGGCCATTCTTGAAGCTGGTTTTGGCTGGTCCAAAAGATCGGTTCAAGCCCAAAGATGTTTACTTCCTGATTTTCGCGACGACTGTCGTTCTTGCCGTGCTTACCTGTTTTGGCCTCTACGCATATGTTTACCCGAACGTTGAGGCTGAAGTGGATGATCAGGTCAGAGATTTGGCCTCACAGATAAAGACGAACTTCAACGAAGAGCTCACAGTAGCGCTGAAACAACTCGACACATTGAGGCAGAACGGCGCGATCATTAAACAATTGGAGTCAAAGAACGAAGAACAAAAGGCTCATGCCGGCGGAGAGACGGATATTTATCAGCAGAGTGAAACCAACAAGACTGACATACTGCCTGCCGTATTAAAGTCTCCGCACACAACGTATAAGTATTTCGACTCTGCTGCCTGGATTGATGAGAAAGGCATGCAAAAAGCGAAGTGGAGCGTCAAAAGTTACAACACACAAAGCGTCAATGTTACTGGGAGAGAGTATTTCGACAATATTCGAAAAAAACGTTTCTATCGACTCGGCACGCATGAGTTTTGGATGCAGCCCGTCATTTCTAAAACCACCGGGCGAAATCAAGTTGAAATCGCAATGGCGAGCCCTAAAGACAGATGGATTGTGTCCTTTGACATGCGTTTGATCTCGCTGATGGATCCGGTACTTCCCGCGGGCTATGGTTACGCAATTATCGCAAACGATGGCATGGTGCTTTTCCATTCCGACGAGGCCCATCATTTAGGCGAGAATCTGTTTCAGGAATGTGATGAAGACCCCAATCTGCTCGCAGGTCTCGTAGGACGCAGCGACAAGGCCCTGAATGTCCGCTACCTTGGTGAAGATCATAGTTTCTTCATTACCACGTTGAAAGGCTTTCCGGATTGGTCACTTGTCGTCTTCAGGAATAAGCAGCAGCTACGAAGCGTTTTCTTTGAGTTGCTCACTTCGGTCACTGTTCTGTTCCTGATTTATGGGTTCGTTCTCATGGTGGGCTTCACCGTGTTCTACATATTCAACGTAGTTAACGAAAGAAGAGCCTGGCTCTGGCCCTCAGAGAAAAAAGCCGCGATCTATGTCCAATCAATCTTTGTTTTGCTCGGACTATCACTCGTTTCGCTCGTGCTTGTCATTCTGCTTCATGGAGAGAGGCTGGTTTGGTTAACCGCCGGCATTGGTTTGTTTAGTGGCTTCGCTTATTTCGTAAATTTGCGCTGGGGGTTAAAGTCCCCACTCTTGAAATATGCTACGAGTCTGCTCAACAACTTCACGCGTTACAATCGGCTCTACGTGGTGAACGCGAGCCTCCTTCTTTTACTGGTCGCGATACTGCCGGCCGGTTCATTCTTCAAATACGCTTATGAGTCGCAGATAACGCTTTTCGTCAAGCACGCGCAATATTCCGTCGCCACAGCACTTGCGAAACGAAATGAACGAATTCGCAACCAATACTCCAACATCAAATTCAGACATGCCGCCGGATCTAATCAAACTGAATCCGGAACTAATGAATCCGGATCGGAGCAGAAGAAGCGCGACGAATTCATCCAGAATCGATTAGCTGAGTCGTGGGATGTTTATGACAATTTCTTTTTTCAGACTAACCATGAACACATTTATACAGGGACGGCGAGCCGGCTGGAGGTTTCTTCCTCCAATTTACTTGCAAAGCTGAGCACGATTCTTCCTCTATCTAATCGGGCAAGCATCGAAAGACGCGGACTCCTGGAAAACAATGTGGTTGGGGGCATGGGGACATGGGAACCCGCCTCAAATGGGAGGTTGGTTCTTCATCTTGAAGGAGATGCAGGGTCAGCAGCGTCGCATTTGAATACTTCAGTTCCGCTACTCGGCATTCCCCAATTTGCCGCGATTGCGATCCTTGTCCTGCTCGTTCCCTTATTTCTGTTTGTCAATTACATGATTAGAAAAGTGTTTCTACTCGATGTCCAAAAGCCCACCAGCCACTCGCTGAAAAAGCTTTTGAGTGAAAAGATCGATCGCAATGCTTTCGTCGTCGTGAATGCACCGTTTGTAAAAAAGGCGCCGGGTAATGGGAGCAACCTCCACCTCAAAGCTCTGCCCAGCATAGCGACGTCTTCTAACTGGGCCGATACTTTTGACTATTCCTCTGGAGACGAAAAGGCAGTAATCGCGTTGGACGAATTCGATTACGGGATGGACGACCCACAGATCAATCAACAAAAAATGAAGCTAATGGAGAACCTGTTAGGGAAAGAGAGAACCTTATTGATCTTCTCCTCCGCCGAATTTTCAGAATATCGCTTCTCGAACGGCGAAAACGGAAACGGACATGCAAATGATGAGAGCCGTGCAGAGCGGGCTGGAGTAATAATGAGCAACTTCTTCACTGAATACGCCGAAGACACCGACGATGGCGCCATCTTCAAGGAAAGAGTCAACGAGGAAAAAGCGCGAATCCTGGCACATGGTGTACAGGGACGATCAATGAAAGAGATCGGCGAATTGTTCGATACGCTTATTGTCGAATGTGCGCCCAGAGAACCACTTCAGCGCATTGGATCCAAGCTGCTCTCGCAAAAAGGGTTTGTTAGTCTGAACCGCGCACAACTTATCACGATAATCGTCAATCAGGCCCGAGCCTACTACACGCATATCTGGAACTCCTGCACACCAGGCGAGCGACAGACGCTTGGTCATTTGGCCCAGGACCGTCTGCTGAGTCATCGTGATCCGGATCTCGAGCCGCTATTGAGACGTGAACTGATTGTAAGAGAGCATGATCTTCATTTGTTTAATGTGAGCTTCCAGCAATTTGTTAAGTCGGCTGAGCGAGTTTCATTTGTGGCTGAACAAGACAAGCAAGCTCAGCATGGCAGTTTATGGCAAACTCTAAAAGTCCCGATCCTGGTTGTAATGTTGGGCATTACCGCGTTCCTTTTTCTCACGCAGCAGGATCTCTACTCCCGTACGTTTGCCCTTCTGACAGGCATGACAACGCTGATTCCGGCAGTGCTCAAGATGGTGTCAATGTTCCACGGCGAACCAGCTAGCCGGCCTCCAAGCTAAGCGTAACGGTCAGGAACATCCCGGTTAATTCGAAGATGCTGTGTCTCAAAGCGCGCGATTGAACCAGTGGCCACGAAGGCGGCTCAGAAGCCTTGAAGCGGAGTCGCATGTTCGAATCACGCCGGCGCACGGTAACTTGAAGCCACCACACTGCTCAACGACACTCTCCTAAGTAAAACCCGCCTGTGATGTTTTCCGGTTAGCCACCACTTTACAGCGTAACGAAGCGCGCAATCATGTCTGGAGGCTATCATGGAACTATTTGCAGTACGTGACTTAAAACGAGGCGATACCGGTAAAGACGTCGGCGACCTTCAAACCGCACTACTCGAGCTCGGCTACAGAATTACTGACAGCGAATTGACCAATCAATTCTTCGGCGAGACTACGCACGATGCTGTTATCGGCTATCAGAAAAACCTCAGGCTGACTCCCAACGGCATCTTTGAGGGTAAAGCTGCGTGGCTCATGGACGCGAACCACGAGCATCCGAACAAGTTTATCGTCCTCGGCCAGGTGTTCGATGCGGATGGCAAACCGATGAAAGATCTGGTTGTACGAGCTTTCGACAAAGATCTACGTACAGAGCAACTCCTCAAAGAAGACAAGAAGACCAACCAGGATGGCGAATACTCGGTCTTTTATGAAGCTAAAGATTTTGAGGCTGCCGAAAAAGATCGAGCCGACCTGTTCGTCCGCGTTTTGAACGCCGCCGGAACCACCGTGCTCGCAACCTCACCAATCATTTTCAACGCCGCCAAATTCGAGATCGTGAATTTCACTATCGGCGAAGCTAAGGGGCTCTCTGAGTTTGGCCGGATTGTAGCCCAGCTTACGACGCCGCTGCGTGGCATCGCGCAAAAGGACCTGACCGCAGACGATATTTCGTTCCTGAGCGGCGAGACAGGCATCGACGCGGCCTTGTTAACCCAGCTTGCGGAGAGCGCACGCCGGAACGTGCAGGCTCCCCAAATTCCGCAGTCAGCGTTCTACGGTCTCTTCCGTCAGGGCTTTCCCACAGTTCTCGAAGATCTTCTGCAAAACGAGATCTCGTTACTGCGCGCGGCGCTGGAATCGTCCTCGAACGACGCGATCATCCCGCAGCTCTCGAGCGCCCAGTTGGACCAGATAGCCAATGACCTGCGGGAATTGAAGGCCAGCCTGTTGCTGCAAACGGGCGGCGGCACTGCGTCACTCGGCGATCTGCTCGCCACTTCAGGTTTTCCTGACGATAAGCGAAGCATAGTCGCAGGACTGCTCGTGCTGCACGGCGGCACTACCCGGAGCTTTTGGGACGCCATTGCCGCGACTAATTTCACGGTTGAAGAAAAGAATAGAGTGCGCTTCGCGCTGCAAACGGGCGATCTGACTGCTAACCATCTGCCGCTCGTGAGCGCGCTGCGCAACGGTTACAACTTTTCTCAGAATGGCGCACCGACAACTGCCGACCCGGGCACGGTGGCTTTACGTCCCTTCGCTAACAAAGGTGTTAACGAATGGAAACAGCTTCTTCTGACAACCGGCGCGCCACCGTCAACTCCCGGCGCCACGCCACAGGAAAAGATTGATAACTACGCCGCGGCTTTGAATGCGTACATGGAAAATGCATTGCCGACGCCGGTGGTGGCGGGTCGATTCGTGGCAGACGTCGCTGGTGATAGCCCGTTCAATCCGGTGCGGACTGATCTCCAGACCTTCTTCAATAACAATAAGTTTTACGAGTTTCGAGAAGTTCCGATCGACGTGTATCTCAGCACCGATCGCGATAGCAAACTCATCGGTGTGAACAACGCAGCTGCGCTCATTGCCGAGCTAAAAAACATGCAGCGTCTTTTCAACATGACGCCGCGTTACGCTCAGATTCGTTCGTTCCGCAAAGACAATCTGCACTCCGCGTTCTCGATGGTCCAGGTCGGCGAGCGGCGCTTTGTTGAAAACTACACGAGCGTGTTAGGCGGAGAAGCTGCTGCGCTCGAAACGTACCGCAGAGCAAAGCAGACACATGCGGCCGCGCTGAACTTCTATTTAGGACAAGCTGTCGCTGCGAATTCGGCGTCGCCTTTGGTCGTTCCGAATAGCAGCGTGAAGCAACAATCGATCGTAAAAACCGTGGCGCAGGCGTCAGCCACTCCCGATTTACCGACGTTATTCGGCTCACTCGATCTCTGCGATTGCGAACAGTGTCAATCGGTCTACAGCCCTGCCGCCTATTTCGTCGACATTCTGAAATTCCTCGGTGATGGTCCAAAGAAGCAGGGCCTCACGCCGTTGCAAGTGCTGTTCGGACGCCGCCCGGACCTCGAACACATCGAGCTGACTTGCGAGAACACGACCACACAACTGCCTTACGTCGATCTGACAAGGGAAATAATGGAAGCAGCCGTCGCTGCGCGAAAGTTCAACATCGGCGACACGAATGCGAGCAGCATCATCGCCGATCTCAACCTGGAAAAGATGCCGGCAACTTTCCCGGCCAGCTTTGCAAGCAGCGGATATCCAACTACCGACAAAGCTTCGGTGCGAAAAGACGGGCCGCAATCGTGGCTGATTCTTGATACCGGCTGGTCGTTCACTGTGAAATATCTCGGAAGTGGAAACGGTTTTGAGATCAAAGCATGGCCGCAAACGAGCTGGACCTCAGACGAGTTGCGCGCAAATCCCGAACACGTCAACAGCGCGGCGTACGAAGAGCTCCGGAAAGCCGTGTATTCGTGGGACCTGCCGTTGAATCTGCCGGTCGAAGAGATTCGCGGTTATCTAGGCCACTTCGGCGTGAAGCGCACTGAAGTGATGGAGACGTTCTTCCACGACACAGCGTCTGATGTATTGACAAGTCAAAGCATCGCCAACGAATACCTGGGCGTGACGACGGAAGAAGCGGGGATCATCACTGGCGCGACCACTGGTGGTCCAAACCCGCCGTCAGGTCCGTGGGACTTCTGGGGCCTCAAGCAGACTGGCAATGACGGGGCCGATCCGGCTGAAAGTTCGGACTGGGACGTTGTTTTGCAACACGTCTCGATATTCCTGCAGCAATCCGGGCTCGCATACCGCGAGATGTTGGAAGTGCTGGGTTCTTACTTTATCAATCCCGCCACCAGTACGGGTCGAAGGTTCGGAATCGTTTCAACAGACACCCAAAACCCGGCGACCTGCGATTTGACGAGGCTGAGGATTCAGGTAACTGACAGCACGATCACCGATAAGAAGGCGGCGCTCAAGGAAGCCTGGAACAAGATTCATCGCTTCGTGCGTCTCTCGCGCAAGCTTGGATGGACGATGCGCGATGTTGATAAAGCGATCGTCGCGCTGCAGCCGAACCTCGACATCACGGCGACTTTCCTGCTGCACGTGTCGCGCATCAAGCGTTTGAGCGAACAGTTTGGTCTGCCCGTCGTCAACCTGCTCAGCTTCTGGTCGGGGATGGATACCGGACGCTATCTCGATCACTTTGCCGAGGGCGAGCCGGCCGTGCCGTCGCTCTACGCAAGTCTCTTCAACAATCGAGCCGCAGCGGGACAGTCGCTGCCCGAAGATCCCACAACGCTCTCCGGCAAGCTTTCTGAAACCAAGCCGCGTATCGCCGCAGCGCTGCAACTCAGCATCGATGAGCTGAGTCTGATGCTTGCCGATACCAACATCGTCACCGATGACCTTCTTTCACTCGCAAACCTTTCCAGGCTCTACCGGCACGCGACGTTTGCCAGGGCGCTCAACTACTCGATTCGCACATATCTCGCAGCGCTCAAACTGATCGACACGACTCCGTTTACGACGACTAAAGACACCATCGAATTTGTGCAGCAGAGCGAAAGAATCGCTGCCTCAGGTTTCAGCGTTGAAGATCTCAATTACCTTTTGCGTCACGACTTCCCGGCGAATTCTCCGATCGCAATCAGCGATCCCGCGATCGCGGCTGTGCTCGGCTCAATTCGCGAAGAACTACGGAAGGTGGTCACGGAAAACAGTGATGCGAGCGATGATGATCTGACAAATCGGAAAATCGCGATC
>Ga0068860_100007964_pt1 | contig 10569 bp, 14 predicted proteins | sample KBSSwiS32_FD_66597 | JGI IMG/M metagenome (GOLD analysis project Ga0068860, IMG submission 66597) | Switchgrass rhizosphere microbial communities from Kellogg Biological Station, Michigan, USA - KBS Switchgrass S3-2 | ecosystem: Host-associated > Plants > Roots > Rhizosphere > Soil ...
GTTGTGTTGCGCCAACAATATCAAACAAGATGGACCTGAGTCGCCCGGGATCGCGTGACTGTTCCAATGCGAGCTGTCGGGACCACGGTCAGCCGGACAGCCCGGATCCACGGCGAGCACAGAGGGCGAGTTCGGCGCGCACGGCAGCTTCGACTGACGTGCCGTCGAAGAACTTCGGGTTCTGGGAGGCCCACAACGTGCCGGGTTCGTGAAGGCGAACTTGCGGAACCCGGCTGGAGAAGGAAGGCGTGGGACCAGCGGGCGAGAAGACACCACCGCCCCGGTCCTCCCGTTCATCTGAACGTGATCACGCCGCGGATGTTCGTGCCGTCGCGCATCGCCTGATAGCCCTCGTTGATCTGCTCGAGTGGATAGCGCGCGTGCTCGTCGGAGTGGCACAGACCTGACGCGGCCAGCTCGACGAGCACGTCACCGGCCACATGATGGTCATCGACGTCGGCCCGACGATGGTGGCCGTCGGCGGCCAGCACATCAGCCCGACGGGGTGAGCCGCTTCCGCGCCGAGTCCAGCTGCGGCATGACGTCGTCCGGGCGGATCCTCAGCGCGTTCGCCATGTAGGCGACGAGTGTGTACTCACCGATCAGGGCCGGGATGTAGACCAGCTGCTCGGTGTCGAAGTGCTGGCTGAGGGCATCCCATGTGGCGTCCGTGATGTGACCGTCGTGGTGGAACTCCTCGACCACGGTGAGCAGCAGCTTGTCGTACTCACCGATGCCCTCGGACTCCGGGCCTTCGAACACGAAGCGGAATTCCTTGTCCGTCAGGCCGCAGTTGATGCCGAAGCCCTCGTGGTTCGCCCATTCGAAGCGGCACTGGAGCCGCCACGCCACGCGCAGGATTATGAGCTCCCGATCGCGGTCCGTCAGTGGGCCGTTGAAGACCTCGTAGCCGAACGCCGACCACGTCCGGAACAGCTCCCGGTTGCGTGCCAGGGTGGTGAAGAGGTTGGGTGGCTGGTAGTTCTCCGGCGGCTTCTGTCCCGGGGTCCACTGCTGAGTGACGAGGGAGACGATGTCATCGTCCCACTCGTCGTTGGGAAGCGGCTGAATCCTCTGGCCCTCTGCTGACATCGATCCCCTCCTGAAAGTGCCCCGGGCGCCGCAGGTCGGCGGAGCGATCGTGGCGAGCGTACCGGTCGCTCTTTCGGGTCTGCGAGTCGTACGTCAGCGCCAGTCGATGATCTCGTCGGCCGACATCGGGAAGTGCGGTAGAACTGCCGCCATCCGCGGCACGTTCGATCCAGTCGCTCGGTCCATCGGGGCGTCGGCGCCGCCGGTACGGGATCCGGCAAGAGCGCTGAACGGCACCGCGGCGCCGAGATCGTCGCCGACGAAGCGGATGACGTCGATGCCGCGCGCTGACGCCTCGGCGGCGATCTGATCGAGCAGCGCCGTCTTGCCGATGCCGGGCTCGCCGTCCATGAACGCGATGGTGCTGCGAGGGAGATCGTCGAGCGCACGAACGAGCCGACCGCGCTCGGTCGCACGTCCGATGAACGATTCGCCCACGCCCAATTCTCTACACCAGCATCACGTCGCCGGCATCGTGGTCCGCAGGTGCAGCGCCGGTCCCCACATCCTCCATCAGGCTTCGATCGTTGCCTTGAGCGCGGCGAGTTCGCTTTCGACGACGTAGATGCCACGGGTCGGGCGCGAGGCGCCGATCTCGACGAGCACCGGCTTGAGCTGCTGCTCGACGGCGAGTTGATGGCCGTCCGACGCTCCGACCATCACCGGAACGGTGGGCACGGCGGCCAACTGGTCGTGAACGAAGTGATCGAAGAACGACTTGAGCAGTCCCGAGAACGACGCCTTGTAGACGGGCGACACGACCACGAGCACATCCGCGGCGAGGACGGTTTCCTTGGCAGCGACGACGGTCGGCTCGAACCACGTGTGGATCGCCGACGTCAGCTCGCCCAGCTCGATGGTCTCGATCGACGCGTCCCGGTCGAGACCCGTGCACAGCCGCTCCGCCACCGCTCGCTCGACTGGCGTCATCACCGATGCGAGCTTGGGATGACCGACGACGACAACTCGGAGGTCCTGCGCCACTCTGTCAGTAGGACGGCCAGTGCCGGCGGGGGCAGACCTTCACATGGCCGACCGATAATTCAGCGAACTGCAATCGCATTCGGCGGCGACCCGAGCCCACCCGGGACGTGCAGTGGACAGGACATAAATAGAAATTCCCACCGCCCGTCGGATGCGCAGGCGTCCGCCAGGGAACGAAACGTAAAAAGCTCGCCAAAAAGAAGACCGAGGTTTCGCATCATCAACACGTGCGCAGTCTGGCGCGGTGGTCCCATTGGCATGAACTCAACACCGAGATTATCCGCCGCCACCGCAGCCCACCGCTGCCGGTGTGCCAACTCGACATGAGACGGTTCCAACCCGGGACTTTCCGCATAGAGGCGCATCCGCTCGCTCTCAGTTGCCGCGACCAGACGTTCAATCCATCCAGTCCTCAAGCAGACAACGTCTCCGGGCAGGATCTCGACATCTTGTTCAGCGATACAGCGCGCGGTCATCTCAGGTGTGATCCGCGTACTCAAAGGAAGTGGATCATCGCCACCATTCGCCTCACAGCGGGCGACATCCAACAGAACCCCGCGACCGACGACACCGACCGACGCAGGACCATCGATTCCGTTCACGCGCGCGTGCCCGTAGTTGTCGACAGTATCGATTCCCCGACGATTGTAGAAGACCTCATCCGAACCGTCTTCGCGCAACCCGACGTGGGCGAGCGCGTCCCAATGGGACGATCCCTGCAGCGCAAACGTCACATAATCATCACTGCCAATGATGCACGCGCCATCGACATGAGCTCCCGGTTCCTTGATGGCGAACCCGACCTTCTGGAACGGCGGCGAGACCTTCCCTATCGGATTCCGGCGCACCGACTTATGGTCAGGAACACCCAACGGCAAGTCGAGGCGGTAGCGCTCACCAACTCGGACCGAGGCAACTCCCCGCATGACCGCCTCGGGTGTCAGATAGTTCAATGTCCCAAGTTGATCTGCATCACCAAAAGCTCCCCAGTTGCTCACCGCAGCTGGCTCAACCGCCATCAGTGGTCTCCCCCTCGCAATCGACCGGCCATTTCCAAAACGGAACAGATGACATCGTAGACAGTGGTTTGGAACGTTACACGGCCTGTACATGTGGATTGCTATTCGAGATCCGCGGCGTCGACGCGGCGAGGAGGCCCAAGTCCACAACGTTGCTTCGTATGCGAAGCATCCCATGTTACACTTGGTGTGTAACGGGAGCATCGACCGCCATGGATGAAGAACAAGCGCGCCGCCTTGGCACCCTTCTCAAGCAGAAGCGTGAGGAACTCGGTCTGTCTACCCGACAGCTCGGCGCAAAGGCCAGTGTCGACGACGTAACCATCCTTCGCTTCGAGAAGGGCGCCTATGCCGCACCAGCACCTGACAAGCTGGCCCGCCTCGCCGAAGCTCTCGGCCTGAGCCTGGCCGACGTGTACGCGATGGCCGACTACGCCGTGCCCGCCGATCTACCGAACTTCAAGCCGTACCTGCGCACGAAGTACCGGGGGTTGCCGACCGCAGAGGTCGAAAGGATCGAAGCCTACGCGACCAGGCTCGCTCGCAAGCACGGCGTCAAGCTCGATGGCCCAGCCGACGGCGAGGACGAAGCCGAGCCCGCACAACAAACGAAGAAGGGAGGAAAGCAGCCATGAATCAGACCGAACACACCGCAACCCCGCTCAGCGTGCTCCAGCAGCTGCGCTCACTCCTGCCCGCCTGGGCGCTGACCCATGTCGAAGCCTTACAGCGGATCGAGCTGCAAGCGACACGGCTGACCAGACTGCACGGTGTCACGTCCGCACCTGTACCGGACGAAATCGTCACCGAAGCGCTGCGGATTCGCATCGTACACAAGTGGAATCTGCCCGTCTCCGGCTCAGCGCATTGGGACGGCACGGATTGAGTCATCACGCTCAACGGCGCCGAGCCGCGTCAAAGGCAACGCTTCAGCCTTTTCCACGAGTACGCCCACATCGTCTGGCATCCCCACGTCCTCGGCTCGAGAATTGTCATAAGACCTACCTCTCCGCAAGTCCGCGGGTGCGGCGCACGCTCAACCAAGCCCTCTTCAGCCAGATCGTCGTGTCCGAACACGACGTCCGCACACCACGCTCGGGGTCGCGAGCTGAAGGAAACGAACCGGCGGAGAACCCCCGACGACGCCATCCGGAAACGCAAGAACCCCAGCCTTTGCCGGCCGGGGTTCAAGTAATGACTGGTTGGTGGGCGAGGGGGACTCGCTGCCCGCTCGCGGGGCAGTCTCCCCCTGCTCGAAAGTAGCCATGGGAGACCTCCGGCGACATCCTGCCAGCGGCGGACACTCGATTCAACGCTCGATTCGGATATGGCCGACTCCCCGCGACCACAGGCCGGGAGGTTGATGGCGTTCTCGCCGACGAGCGGTGAGGTGGCGGCGCGCGTCGAATTCTCGGATCGGCCCTTGACCTTGAACTCCGGTTGAAGGTTTATGGTGCGCTCATGAGGATCTCCGAGCTGGCCGGTCGGGCGGGAGTGAGCACCTCGGCAGTCCGCTACTACGAGCGGATCGGTCTCCTGCCCGCCCCGACTCGGACCGACAATGGCTACCGCGACTACAACGACACCTCGGTCGTCCGCCTGGTGTTCGTCACCCAGGGCAAGCGCATCGGGCTCACACTCGAACAGATCATCGACCTGCTCCCGATCTGGGACGGCGTCAACTGCCCAGAGACTCACGATCAGATCTCAAGACTCGTCGAATCGAAGCGGGTCGAAGTCCTCGAGCGAATGCAAGAGCTGCAGGCGTTCGCCGACCAGCTCGCCCATGTCCGCGACGCCCTCCGCCAGTCGCCGCCTCCAGCCTCCTGCCAACCCGACATGTCATGTTGCATGCCAGTCGGCGGCGGACGGCCAGCGCCGACACCGGTCGCGTACCTGTCGAACCTGCAACGTATCGCAGGGCCTCAGTCGTAGCCCGACCTTGCCGCGAGGTTTCGCGGCGCCAACCAATACCAACTCCACAGAGGACAACCCGTCATGCCCAAACTCAACAAGAACGACGCCCCGGACTCGATGCAGCTCGAGGGCTACGAAGGCCACTTCGGACAACTCGGCGACTACACGGTCGGGTTCGAGACCTACACCGCAGACGCCGACCTCGCCGAACTGTTCCGGGGTCTGCCCGACGACCGCTGCCAATGCCCGCATTGGGGAGTCGTGCTCAAGGGCCAGCTCAAGTTCACCGGCGATGACGGCGACACGATCATCGGCGCCGGCGAGGCCTACTACGTCGGGCCCGGACACCTCCCCTATCTCTACGCCGGCACCGAGGTGATCGAGTTCAGCCCGACCCACGAACTACACGAGACACTCGCCGTGATCGAAAAGAACATGGCCGCCCAATCAAGCTGACACCGTCACACAACCACGTACACCCGGGGTGACCCCCCCCCCGGTCCGGGTCGCTGAGAGGCGCCGGGTCCACCGATCGGACTGGGGCGGCGCCCGACGCACCGAGGCTGGTGTCGTCGTCGGCTACACGAGTATGGGGTTGGGGCCGTCGACGAACCGCGGTTCGCCATAGGCGCCCATCATCTCGTCGAACCGAGCCCGGTCGTTGGCCGACATCGACTCGAACTTCTTCTCGCCCTGGCGGGCCTCGGCCTCGGACGTGAAGTAGATCGCCTGGCACCACCAGTCGCCGTCCCACGCGGTGATGCCGCCGAGGACATCGGGTCGCAGCGACTCGAGCGTCGGGGTCAGCTCCTTCTCGGACGCCTTCGCCTTGGTCTTATCGGTCGCCGTGCCGATCATGAACTGGACGAACCCGGCGTCATCGGAGCCGCCACCCAGGAACTCCTCGACCTCCGTCGACTCGTGGAACGTCGGCGCACCGGCAAGGTACTTCGTGAGTTCTTCGAAGAAGGCCGTCTGCTCGGGACGCGCCGCGTTCTTCGCCGCCTGCTCGGCCGACTCGAATCGCGCCATGGTCACCACCGTGCCGTCCGGCGCGATCGCCGTCGTGGCACCGAGAAACCCGATCGCCCCCTTCATCGCCTCGGGACGTCGCTGCTCAAGGACCCGGCGAAAGCCGTCCGCATCGCTGGTCTTACCCTCGATGATCTGGATAAACATGTGCACCACCCCTTTCCCGCGCAGTGTAACCCCTCGCCGTGACCCCGGGGAACGGAGGCTGGTGGTCCGCACGGCGCCGATGAGTTCCGCGAGCTCGCGATCGTCGAGGGCCCGCCGACGGCTGCGCACGCGGCGCGGCTTGGTCAACGCCATGGCAGGGTTGGTGGCGATCAGCCCGGCCGCGTGCGCTCGGCCAAATACCGCCCGGAGCGCTGCGACGCAGGTTTCTCGTGAGGCCCGCCCGGTGCTCGCCGGGCGGTTGCGGATCGCTCGTTGGGTTGCGGCGTCGACGACGCCGATCAGATCGACGAAGGTGATCTCGGCGAGGCGCCGCTTGCCGAGGTGATCGGCGGCGAGCCGCCAGTAGGGGCGGTAGGTGGCGGCGGTGAACGTGACGGCGATCTCGTCGATGTAGTCGGCGAGCGTCGGCAGTGCGGCGCCGGAGGCGTCGGCGGCGATCAGGTCGATGCCGAGGGTCCGGGCTTCGTCGAGCACGATCCGGGCGCGCGGCGCACGCGTGTTCACCGGTGCCCGCCGGCGAGCACGTCGCCGAGCCGGTCGAGGACCGTAGCCGGGGTGATCACGACGACGCTGTCGTCGGACTGGGCGCCGACGAGCAGCGCCGTCTGCTCGCGCATCGCGACCGGCAGGTAGGCGCGGCCGCGCCTGTCGATCGTCATCGGTCTGCCGTCGCCGTGGACGCACAGCACCAGGGCGTCGCGCTGGCAGATTCCCGCGACGCGCACGGCGACGCCGGGCGAGGCGCCGAGCGTCGCGCATGCCGCTGCCGGAAGGCTCAGGCGGCCGTTGCGCTCAGAGGTGACGATCGCCCACGCCCGGTCGGGCGGGTCCGGCTCGCGGCCGAGGCCGGAGAGTTGTCGCAGGGCGGTGCTGGAACGAGAGTCAGGCATCCGCCCACACTGCGATCCGGGCCCCGCTCGCGCTGCTTCCTCGGGACGGTCAGAGATCGTCAGTTCGTGGGGTGCGACGCCCCAGAACTGGTGGGCGAGGGGGGACTTGAACCCCCACATCCTTTCGAATACTGGCACCTGAAGCCAGCGCGTCTGCCATTCCGCCACTCGCCCGAGTGGAGATCACACCCTAACAACTTGGGCAACGGCGCCCAACCACGATTCACCGTCCGTCGGCCTGCGCGAGGGCACGGCGCGCACTCAAACCGCACGCAACGCCACTAATCTTGGCCGGGCAATGGGCTTACAGTCGTTTGAGCGTGGCGTAGAGCGTATGGTCGAGGGCGTGTTCGCGCGTTCCAGCAAGAGCAGCATTCGCCCGATCGAGCTCGGCCGGCGGCTCGTCCGGGAGATGGACGACCATCGCTCCGTCGATGTCAAGGGACGCCGCATCGTTCCGAACCAGTTCGAGTTCCACATCAGCCCGCGCGATCACGCCGGCTTCGCCGACATCGAGGATGCGCTGGTCACCGAGCTCGGCGAGGCCGCCCGCGAACACGCGCGTGAAGAGGGCTACCACTTCATGGGCCCCGTCTCGGTCAGCCTGCTGATCGACGAGAACACCAAACCCGGTCGGTTCAGCGTCGCCAGCACGATGCGCGAGTCCGGCGGCGGCGTCGGTGTCGGAACGCTGGTGATGCCGTCGGGGGAACGCATCCCGATGAAGGGCGGCACGATCGTCGTTGGTCGGCTGCCCGATTCGGGTATCCCGATCAACGATGCCAACGTCAGCCGCCGCCATGCCGAGTTCCGGTCGTCCGGTTCGTCGTTCGTCATCGCCGACCTCGGTTCGACGAACGGCACCAAGGTCAATGGCACGCGTATCTCCGGTGAGCAGCAGTTGCGTGACGGCGACATCGTCAGCGTCGGCGGAGTACACATCCGCTTCGAGGCGAGTTAAGTACCAGCTCGGCGGCCCACATGTCTGACCAACTCCTGAACATCTTCAAGTTCGCGCTCCTGGCGCTGCTCTACCTGTTCTTCGCGCGGGTGCTCTGGGCCGTTTGGAGCGAGGTGCGCGGACCGCGGCGCGGCCCCGCGCCGGCGCGCGGTGGTGTCGCGCGTTCGGTCGCCACCGCGCCGCCACCGGCGCAAGTGGTCAAGGGCAAGCCGCCCAAAGCGCGCAAGGGTGCCGTCGCCCGTCTGATCGTCATCGAGCCCAAGGCGAGCAAGGGCACGGCCATCGGACTCACCCAAGAGGTCACGTTCGGGCGAGCAGAGGGCTGCACCGTCAGCGTCCCGGAGGACACGTTCGTGTCGCAACTGCACGCCCGGGTCTTCAACGACAGCGGCAACATCATCGTCGAGGATCTCGGCAGCACGAACGGCACCTATCTCAACGGCACCCGTCTGACGGCACCGACCGCGCTGCACCGGGGCGACCGCATCCAGTTCGGTAGCACGGTGCTGGAGGCCAACTGATGCCGTCGCTGCGGTGGGGGGCAGCCACCAATCCCGGCCGAGTGCGTTCGGAGAACGAGGACACGTTCGTCGCCGAACCGAACGTGTTCGCGGTCGCTGACGGGATGGGTGGCCATCAGGCTGGTGAGGTCGCGAGTGCGCTCGCGGCGAGCATCGTCCGCGATCGCTTCGGTGGTGGAGCTCCGAGCGAGGACGCCGCCGCGTCGGTGGTCGCCGAGGCCAACGCGGCGATCTATGGTGCGGCCCGCGCGAACGCCGCCCACTCCGGCATGGGCACGACGTTGACGGCGCTGGTGGTGCTCACCGAGCGCACGCGCGACGACGAGCCGGAGCGCCTCGTGCTGCTCAACATCGGCGACTCACGAACGTACCGATATCGGTCGGGAAGGCTCCAACGGGTCACGGTCGACCACAGCTATGTGCAGGAGTTGGTGGCGACCGGACACATCACGATCGAGGAAGCTCGCACCCACCCGCGCCGCAACATCGTCACGCGCGCGCTCGGCATCGAGCCCAACGTGCGCGCCGACATGTGGACCCTCCCGGTGATCCGCGGCGATCGTTTCATCCTCTGCAGCGACGGCCTGGTCGACGAGGTGCCCGATCACGAGATCCTCGACCTCGTCGGCGCCGTCGCCGAGCCGCAGGCTCTCGCCGATCAACTGGTCGAGATCGCCAACCGCCACGGCGGGCGCGACAACGTGACCGTCGTCGTCGTCGACGTGCTCGAAGGCGCCGACCCGCCCGATCCCACGGACGAGATCTCCTTCGATCCGACGTGGGCGGAGGGCATCGAGGAGCCGACGATCTGGGCCGATGACGTCACCGCGGCGAACGATGGCGTGGTGCCCGAAGCGACCGTGGCAGACACGACTGCAGACGAACCCATGCGGGCGGCGGACGTCGCCGCCGCGCCGTCGGCGGCACCGACAACGCAACCGATTCCGACGACCGCCTTCAACCCGACGCTCCCCCCTCCAGCACCGCCGATGACATCGCCGGTGATCGACACCGTCGCCAACGAATCGCCTGCGACCGCCGCGGCCCCGGCCGCGAATCACGCGACGAACGTGGCCGGCGTGGCCACGGCGGTTGCCGCCCGACCGGAAGGCGGCCCGGTGAAGGTCGACGAATCGGCGGCCATCGCTGCCTCGCCGAAGCGTCGCCGGTTCACGTTCGGCCTGTTCCTGTTCATCTTCGTGCTGGCCGCGATCATCATCCTGACGTTCACGCTGATCGCCGTGCACGCCCGTAGCGGCTACTTCGTCGGCTTCGACGGTGACACAGTTGTCGTCTACAAAGGCCAGCGCGACAAGGTTCTGTGGTTCGAGCCCACTATCGTCGCACCCAGCACGAAGCGGCGCCAAGACCTCGATCCGGCGATGGTCGCGGCGATCGAGAGACGGCCCACCTTCGACTCGGCGGACGAAGCGGCGCAGTTCATCGACGAGCAAGTCATTCCGACGACCACCACCACGGTCGAAAGTACGACGACGAGCACGTCGCAGGTGCCGAACACCGCCGCCGGCGACACCACCACCCCCACTATCGCAGGACCCTGATGCACCCCTTGTCTCGCCGCAGCACCGAACTCGGTTTGGTGATCATGGCGGGCACGATCACGGCGGGCGCGTACGTGCTGGCCTCGCTCGGCAAGAACGCGACGATCCCACCGATCATCGTGCCGTTCTTCGTCGCCCTGCTCGGGTTGTTGTTGGTCGCCCACATCGCCACGCGCATCCTCGCCCGCGGCGCCGACGCCACTCTCCTCCCGCTGGCGTTCATGCTGCACGGTGTCGGCTACGTGATGATCACGCGGCTGAACGATCATCTCGCCGGATTGCAGACGACGTGGACCGTCGTCGCTGTAGCGGCGTACATCGGCACGCTCGCGATCATCCAGCGCACCTCCGATCTCGCGCGTTACAAGTGGACCTTCTTCGTGCTCGGTGCCGGGCTGTTGATGTTGCCGCTCGTGCCCGGCG
>Ga0068860_100007971_pt1 | contig 10564 bp, 6 predicted proteins | sample KBSSwiS32_FD_66597 | JGI IMG/M metagenome (GOLD analysis project Ga0068860, IMG submission 66597) | Switchgrass rhizosphere microbial communities from Kellogg Biological Station, Michigan, USA - KBS Switchgrass S3-2 | ecosystem: Host-associated > Plants > Roots > Rhizosphere > Soil ...
GATGTCGTTGAGCGGCGACTGTTCGGGGTCGGTGAGCGCCTCCAGGCGCCGCCGCACCTCGTTGGGGTCGCGCACCGGCCGCAGCTCCACGGACGACATCATGTTCGTCCACTCGCGGATGTACTGGCCGTAGTACTCCCGCTGCAGGTCCTGCTGGATCTGCTCGCCGGTCTGCGGGGTGGCGCCCAATATCCACGCCTCGTCGTCCGAGGGCGGCTTGGCCAGCGCGTCCTTCGCCTTGTCCTTCCAGATCTCCTTGGTGAAGGCGGCGCGGACCACGCGGTCGCTCTCGTACACGCTGCCGTCGCGCACCATGGCGGTCAGCGTCAGGTCCGGCTTCCCCTTGGCCCAGCGGCGCAGCTGCAGCTCCAGCATCCGCCGGGTGCGGTTCATCCCGGAGAGCGAGCCCTGGCCCTTGGCCTTGAGCGACTCCTTCCGCTCCACCTTCCACTCGTTGTGGTGCTCCGGCCAGATGTCGAACAGCAGCGCCAGGTCCTTGGAGATGTCGTCCTCGGACGGGCTCACCGACGACGTCTTCTTGAAGTCCGCCGCCATCGGCCCGCCCAGAGACTGCAGCTCCGCCACGAACAGGTCGGGCTGGCGCGCGGGCGGGTCGTTGGGCAACAGCGACAGCAGCATGTGCCGCTTCAGCCGTTCGAAGGTGACCTCCTCGTCGAACGGCTCGTTGGAGGCCGAGGACGGCGCCGCGCGCGCGGACGCGGACATCGCCTCCGCCCGCCGCTGCCGCCGCCGCGGCAAGGCGGGCGCGACCGGCGCGTTGGAGCCCGGCTCCGGCAGCGCCGCCAGCGCCTCCTCGTCGCGCTTGAGGACGTCCATCACCACCAGATCCCGCATCCACTGGCCGTAGACGGGCAAGGTGGCCTTGAGCAGCTCCTCGCGCCGGTTCATCCCGAAGGAGCCGATGCCGCTCACCGTGGAGCTCTGCTCGTCCTGGAGCTTGCGGATCTCCGCCCGCAGCGCCTCCAGGCGGAGCAGCCGGTCCTCCGGGTACGTCACCTTGGCGACGTCCTTGACCTTCTCCACCACCTCCTTCGCCTCCGACCGCATGGCGGAGAACGACAGGAGCGGCCAGACGATGAGGAGCGCGGAGACGCCGGCCGCCACCGCCGCGTACAGCACCCGCCGCTGCCTTTGCAGCTGCACCGCGCGGCTGGAGCGCCGGGCCAGCTTGAAGTCCTTGAAGATGACCTCGGTGAACAGCCCGCCCAAAAAGTACGAGCGCGCGTCGGTGGGCGCCTCGCCCGCGGGGAGCGCGGCCCTCAGCCCGAAGGACTCCGCCATCGCCGACATCACCTTGTCGATGGGGCGGCCTTCCTGGGTGCCGGAGGTGAAGTAGACGCCGCGCAGCAGCGGCGTGTCCTGGTACGGGTTCTCGGAGAACACCGCCTGGGCCACCTCGCCCAGCCCGGCGCGCAGCAACTGGAGCTGGCGGGGGAAGCGGAAGATCTTCTCCCGCGACTCCATCTTCCGCTCCTGCGCCAGCCGGCCGACGCTGCGCTCGAAGAGCACGTCCGTCAGCTCGTCCAGCTTCTCCTTCACCAGCTCGCCCGGGCCGTCCTCGTGGGACGCGCCCACCGGGAAGGTGAAGCCCCACACCTGCCCGCGCTCCGACTTGGGCAGGTTGCCGTAGGTCTCCACGAAGCCGGAGAGCAGGTCGCACTTGGTGACCAGCAGGTAGACCGGGACCAACAGGTGCAGCCGCCCGGTGACCTCGTCCACGCGCTCGCGCAGCTGCGCGCCCAGCGCGGCGGCGCCCGGCTCGTCCAGGGTGAGCAGGTCGGACGCGGCCACGGTGACGATCAGCCCGTTGATCGGCCGCTTCGGGCGCGACTTGGCCACCGCGTCCAGGAAGGAGAGCCACTCCTCCTGGTCGTCCTCCTCGGTGACGTAGCGGCCGGCGGTGTCGAGGATGACGCCCTCGTTGGTGAGCCACCAGTCGCAGTTGCGGGTGCCGCCCACGCCGCGCACGCCGCCCTTCTTGCCCAGGTAGGGGAACTTCAGCCCGGAGTTGCGCAGCGCGGTGCTCTTGCCGGTGCCCGGCGGGCCGATGATGACGTACCAGGGCATCACCGAGAGCGCGTCCGCCCCCGTCCGCCCCAGCCGCGAGCTCTTCAGCGAGCCGACCGCCTTCTGGAACTCCGCCCGCATCTCCTGGATCTGCGGCTGCAGGTCCGGGCGGGCGTTGGCCTCCTGGTCGTCGGCCTGCGCGTTGAGGGTCTTGTCCAGCTCCTTGCTGGCGGCGCGCGCCTTCAGCTTCTTGAAGACGAACCAGCTGGCCGTCAGGATCGTGACGAAGACGGTGGCGGCGACGGCGGCCACCAGCGAGAAGGTGAAGCCTCCGAGGTTGCCGGTGGCGTTGAGGATGAACGTCCCCCAGATGCCCAAGAGCGCCAGGATGGCGAAGAAGATGGCGGCCATCTAGCGCCCCTCCTCCGCGGACGGCGCGCGGATGCCCACCGCGGAGATCTCGTCCGCCGAGGATCCCACGGACGCCTTCAGCCCGACCCACAGGCCCGCGTAGATGATCACCGCCAGCAGCACCGCCGCCGCGGAGAGGATGAGCAGCGGGCCCACCGTCTTCCCGCTCACGAACGAGTCCGAGGGCCGCTCGCCGCTGGGCGATAACGTATCCGCTTCGTACTCGCGGTACTTGCCCAGCTCCTTGGCCACCGAATCGGTGAGCGTCATCAGCTCCAGCTCGCCGCCGCGCACCTTGTACTTCCCCTCGAAGCCCAGGGTCAGGCAGAGGTAGTAGGCCTTGAGGACCTCCTTCTGCTGGGCGTCGTTGCGGAGGTCCTTGAGCTTGTCGAAGAAGCCCTCGCCGGCCACGCTCTCCTGGAAGAAGTGCATCTGCAGCGGCGCGTGCTGCCAGTGCTGGCGGATGGCCTCGCCCTTGGTGAGCGCCACCTCGTCGATCAGCGCCACCACCGGGTAGGCGATGTCCTGGGCGTCCTGGTTGGAGAAGCCGGCGTCGGCGCCCTTGCGCATCATCTGCTCGACGAAGCCCTTCAGCCGCGTGTGCAGCTGCGCGGGCGGGGGGAGCGCCGACGGGTCCGCGGAGCGCAACTGCACCACCGCGTCCAGGCAGTCCTTCACCACGTCATTGAGTCGGTCCATGCGTTATTTGGGGGCGGCCGGGGGGACCGCCAGGATCTCCAGCTCGGTTCTCGCGGGCTCGAAGGGCGCCGGAAGGTAGAGCGCGACCGCGCCTTCGCGGAGCGCCGCCTTCCACTTGTCGTCCTGCATGCCGACGGTGAAGTACACCACTCCGGGGCGGATGGGCACCTCGGGCGGGGGCCGGAAGGTCACCTGCAAGGGGACCCCCGGGACGGCCGCCTGCACGACGCGCTGGATGTCCTCGCGCGCGCTGAGCTTGGCGCGCTTGGGGAACTGGTCGGCCACCAGGCGCTCGGCCAGGTCGCTCTTCACCGAGACCACGACCGCCGAGGAGCGGTTGAGGCGCTCGTCGTTCAGCCGGCCCTCGTAGAGGCCGTCCGGGCGGATGGAGAGCGGGATGGTGATGCACTGCTCGAGCGCGATGGGGCGGAGCAGCTCCTCCATCCGGGTGAACAGGTCGGTGAAGGTGGCGCGGAGGTTGAGGTACTGGAACTTGGGCAGCGTGGACGGGTCGCCGTCCGCGGCGAAGGTGTAGAGCGTGCCGCAGATCTGGGAGAGCCAGAGGTACGCGGCCTGCGGCGGCACGTCCGCGGTGTCCACCAGGTGGCTGAGCACCGGGATGGCGGCGTTGAGCGCGCTGAGCTGGAGGAAGCGGCCCACGTCGGCGGAGGTGAACTCCACCGAGGACTCGTCGCGGTGGCGGCGGGTGGAGGACAGCGCCCGCTGCTTGGCGAGCACCGTCTTCTGCAGCGCGCGCAGCACGCTCACCACCCACGGCGACGCGCCGATGCGCAGGCACGGCGGGACGTAGTTCTCCACCAGGGAGAGCGCGCCCGACTTGTCGCGGGTCAGCTCGGCGATCTTGATCGCGTCGTAGTCTTCGCGCGGCTCGTCGCTGAAGAGGACGGCGAAGTTCCGCTGGCCGAAGGCGACCGGCACGGTGGACGAGGCGGCGGTGAGGTCCGGCACCGCGCGGTTCACCGGCGTGGTGCGCTGCAGCCGCGCCGCGTCCGCCTGCACCGCGCCGCCGGCCTCCAAGAGCCGCTCCTTGGGCAGCCCCAGGAAGACCTCCAGCACCCGGGTCTGCGCCTTGAAGTGCGGCTCCACCGGGCGCGCCCCGGGCGCCTCCGGCTGGCCCCGCTCCAGCGTGATGGGCGTCCCCTCCGGGAGCACGCCCTGGACGCGCAGCAGCTCGAACTGGCCGGCGGCCAGCGCCTCCGCGTCCACCTCGATGGACGCGATGCCCCAGGTGTACGGCGAGAGCGCGGCCACCCGGGCCTCCAGCATGGCCTCGTGGTAGAGGTCCTGCTGCTGGAGGTGCTGGGGCGTCATGAACAGCCCCTCGCTCCACAGCACCCGCTGCGGCGGGCTCACGCGCCGTGCTCCGGGCCAGAGGGCGCCGTCCGCTCGCTGCTCTCCGCCGGCTTGTCCTTCGGCGAAGGCTGGGCCTCGTCGGTCGTGATCTCCGAACGGCCCAGGTAGAAGCGCACCTGCTCCTCGCTCGAGTAGGGGCGCCGCCCGGCGAACGACTCCACCGCCACCTCGCGGCACTGGAGCGCGAACCCGCCCACCGGCTTGATCTTGTGGGTGGACCACCACTTCTGGCCCGGCGCCTGGAAGATGGCGACCGCCGCGACGAAGCGGGCGTCCTTGTCGCGCGCGATCCACTTGGTCTCGACCTCGCCGGCGTTGACCCACATCTCGGTGGGCTGGCCGACCATGGTCTCCGCCAGCGTCCCGGCCGGGTCCTTCCGCAGGGTGTTGAAGTCCGACTCCTGCAGCGCGTCCGGCGCCTTGAGCTGGAGGATGAGCACGCGGGTGGCGGCCCCGGCGTTGGCCGAGTGGTCCGCCTCCAGCGTGACGAAGAACGGCGGCGGCGTCTTGCACGTCGCGCAGCCGCTGGACGCGGCGAGCGCCCCGGCCGCCGCCGCCACCCACCACCACCGCGCCCCCCTCGCTCCCCTCGACTCCGTCTCAACCTCAACCTGGAACCGACCCACGGTGCGTTCGCTCCCCGCGCTAGTTCTCCGAGATCTTCGAGGCCTTGAGGATCAGGTCGCCGGAGGCGGTGAGCTCCACCTTGCCGCCCTTGACGACCACGTCCCCGCTCTTCTTCAGGGTGATGGTGGCCGATCCCACCTTGATGGTGAGCTGGTCCTCGGCCACCAGGTTCAGCTCCTTGGCGGAGACCGAATAGGTGCCCTTGACCACCTCGTTCAGCTTGCCGCCCACGCTGACGTTCAGGTCCTTGTGGACCTTCAGCGTCCGGCCCTTCATCACCTCTTCGGACATCTCGCCCTTCACGTTCAGCGACCGCGTGCCGCCGACGTTCGTCTTGTTGTCCCCGCCCACGGACACGGTCTTGCCGCCGCCCACCTGCTCGGACTTGAAGGCGCCCACCACCTCGTTCATCGCCCCGCCCACGGCGATCTCGTAGGCGCCGCCCACGGTGACCATCTTGGCCGCGCCCACCTGCTCGGTGGCGGCGGCGCCCACGGACAGCGAGTGGGCGACCCCCACCGACACCGTCCGGTCGCCGCCGATGGTCTGGGTGTCGTTCCCGGAGATGGTGGTGGTGCGGGTGCCGGAGACGGAGATGGTCTGGTTGCCCTTCACCTGGAGGTCGTCGTTGCCGTCCACCTGGTGGCCCTGGTTGCCCTGGACCAGCAGGGTGCGGTCGCGGCCGACCTTCAGCTTCTCGTCCCGCCCGACGGTCTGGTTTTTGTCGTTCTCCACCGCGATGGTGTAGTCCTTCTGCGCGTGGAGGTAGACCTCCTCCGAGCCGGCGGCGTCCTCGAACCGCAGCTCGTTGGAGCCGGAGCCGCCCGGGCTGGAGTTGGAGCGGATGACGCTCTTGGTCTTCTGGCCGGGCAGTGGGACGGGCGGCGGGTTGGCGCCGTTGTAGACGCTGCCGGTGACCAGCGGCCGGTCCGGATCTCCCTCCAGGAACTCCACCACCACCTCGTGGCCGATGCGGGGGATCCACAGCGCGCCCCAGCCGGCGCCCGCCCAGGCCTGGCTCACCCGGACCCAGCAGGAGGTGAGCGGGTGGCTCTTGTCGGCGCGCGACCAGTGGAACTGGACCTTCACCCGGCCGTGCTCGTCGGTGTCGATCTCCTCGCCGGAGGCGCCCACCACGGTGGCGGTCTGCGCGCCGAAGATCTGCGGCCTGGGCGTCACCCGCTCGGGGCGGAAGGGCACCGAGGCGGGCATGGCGTAGAAGCGGTTGGTGAACGGCGGGGCGCGCTCGGCGCCGTCCTCCGCGCCCCCGGCGTCGTCGGCGGACGCTTCGTCGGCCAGCTCCGGCTGGTTGCCCTCGTGCTCCACCTCCAGCACCAGGTAGCGCTGGTTGATGGCCTCCTCGGGGTGCTCGGAGAGCGTGAACAGCGTGCCGGCGCCCAGCCGCCGCACCTCGGCCGTCCCCTCCACCACGTCCGCGCGGGCCCGCGCCTCCTGGAGGCGGACCTTGGCCAGCGTCTTGCCGTCCCCCGCCTCGCCGTAGCCGCCGGGGTAGTCGTACAGCTGCAGCGCCTTCTCCGCGCCGTCGCTCTCCTCCTTGGCGCTCAGGTCCTGCGCGGGGCGGAGGAAGTTGAAGTCGCGCAGCGCCACCGACCCGGAGCGCATCTCCAGGGTGCGGCTGACGGAGGAGACCACCTCCGTCTCCGCCAGCGCGCCGCCCGAGTTGAAGATCAGCGTCGCGTCGCCGGGGACGTCAGGGAACGAGGTGGTGGCGTCCACCAGCACCAGGGTGTGCTCGCCCTGCTCGTGCTCGAAGCGGTAGGTGATGCCGTCCTCCTCGAGCAGCCGGGAGATGAAGTCCAGGTCGGTCTCGCGGTACTGCACGCAGTACTCGCGGATGCGGTAGGTGCCGGTGAGGTCCAGCCGGGCCTTGACCTGGTGCTCCTTGAGGATCTTCTCGACGATCTGCGGGGTGGTCTGGTCCTGGAAGATGCGGCAGTTGCTGGCGTGGCGGAGCGTCCAGAGCTTCGGGACCACCGTCACCTCGAACCGCTTGGGGTAGCGGTTCTGGAGGTTGGTGCCGCCCTGGGCCATGCGGGCCACGATGCCGTGGAAGAAGCGGGATTCGACCTCGGAGTGGACGGTGAGGCAGGCCGGCTTCCCGATGAGCGAGGGGATGTCCACCTCCACGTCAGGACCGGCCGCCACCTCCAGCCGGACCTCGTAGAGGCTGGAGAGCGCCTCGCGGGCCTGGAACCTCAGCACCAGCAGGGGGCCGGACTGGGATTCGATCTCGAAGTCGAACTCCGGCTGACTGGCCTGGAGCGGCGCGCTGACGCCCATGGATTCCCTTTCGCGGGTTGAGGAAGTTCAAAGCACAAAACCCGCGGGGAAGCACCCCCTCTGCCACCCCGGGACGCCGCGATCAGGCCCGAAGTGGGAGCTCAAATGCAATCTGGAACGGGGTGCCGGCGTGGGCGGCTGGGAGCGCCGCTCGCACCATGATGCGGCGCGGCTCCCCGGCCAGCAGCTCCGCCTCGACCCGACCCATCCCGGAAGCCCCGGCAAAGAGGAACACCTGGGCCGCCTCCCCGAACATCGACTCCACCTCCTTCTCGGTGGCGTTGGGGGGGATCTGGTCGCGCACCCACTGTGAAAAGCGCACCAACCGCCCGGTGACGATCTGCCCGGGCAGCGGGGTCGCCTCCGCGGTGGCGCGGGCGCTGGCGGCGCTGGTGAGGGCCAGCTGGTCCCTGCCGCGCACGCTCCCCATGGCCAAAAGCCCGCGACCGGCGAGCGCGGACTGGCGCGCGGCGGAGACGAACACCTCCGTGGGAGCGAGGGCGCCGCCCTCCTGCGGCAGCGTGGCCGGCGCCTGGAGCGCGCCCGCGGGGCCGATGACCCGGCCAAAGCCGTCCGTGTTGGCGAAGCTCTGGGCCAGCATCGACGCCACCGCCATGGACGGGCTGCCCAGGCAGGTGTGGCCCGTCTCGGCCAGCAGCGCCACCGGGTTCACGGCGGCGAAGAGCCAGCGCGAGCTCTCCTCGCCCCGGAACGCGGCCCACGCCTCGGGGACCTGGGGCGGGGGCACCGCGTCCAGGTCCGTCTTCAGCCCGCCCGCGCCCAGGGCGATCGCCGGGTCCAGGTCCGCCACCACGGGGACGTTGTAGGACTCGCCCAGCTCGGCCAGCTTCTTCGCCACCTCCACGTCCTGGACGGGCGCGGCGACGAAGATGGCCTCCGGCCGGTCGAACGCCTCCTCGGGCATCTCCCTCTCGAGCAGCTCCACCGCCGCGGACGGCTCGGCGTCGAAGACCTCCACCAGGATGCGGGCGGCGGCCGGGCACTGCTCGGTGAGCAGGCGCAGGCCGCGCCAGGTGGACTCGAGGCGGGAGAGGGGCGGGGTGGCGAGGATGTCCCGCGCGGTGCCGTCCACCGCGGCCTGGAGCACGGCGCGCAGGCGGGCCACCCGGTCCCCGGAGGGCGTGGAGGGGGACGCGGCGCCGGCGGCGCGGGTGGAGCGGAGGAAGCTGTCGATGGCGCTGGCCGCGGCGCTCTTGAGCTGGAGGTCCTCGGCGGTGAGCGGCGCGTCCTTGTCCTTGGCGGCCGGGGTCGGGTCCTGCGCCACCGCGGCCACGGCGGCGGCGAGCGGCCCATCCCCGCACAGCTCCTTCACCTTGGCGGCGGCGGACTCCGGCGAGCCCGGGCTCTCGGCCAGCGACTTGAGCGAGCCCAGCAGGGGGACCGCCGCCGGCAGCGCGGACACCTGGAAGCCGCGAAGCTTGCCGAAGGTGATGGCGAAGGTGCGGGTGGGGCCCGGGCCCAGCTTGTCCGGGATGGTGACGCCCACCTGGCTGGTGACCGCGGCGAGCTCCGCCGCGAAGCGGTCGTCGTTGACGGTGAAACGGCGGCCGGCGGGCGAGGCGCTCGCCGCGGCGATGACCCAGAAGCGGACGCGGGCGGTGGAGGTGTCCATGGCGCGCGCAGCCTCGCACGATTCCGGGGGCGCGGGTCATCTGAACGCGCCGCGGGCGCCCCGCCGGAAATCAGTGCACGTGGGCCGCGGCCAGCAGCGGCCGGACGGCGATCCACGCGGCCAGCGCCATCCACGCGATCCCCTGGACGCGGGGCGACACCCGCAGCGGCCGGCGCCGCAGGCTCGCCACCACCACCGGCGCGAGCAGCCCCGGCATGCTGGCCAGGCCGAAGGCCAGCATCGACAGCGCGCCCAGCGGCGCCGCGCAGGTGCCCGCGGCCAGCGCCCAGGCCGCCACCAGCATCCCGCACGGCATCAAGCCGGTCGAAAGCCCCAGGCCCACGCCGCGCCTGGGGAGCGCCCGGAACAGGAGCGCGACCGCGTCGCGCACCACCCGCGGGGCGGCCACCCAGCGCGGAGCCAGCCCCAGCAGCGTGGCGCCGCGGACCGCGCACAGCGCGCCCACCACGGCGGCGGCGGCGAGCTGCACCGCGCTCAGCGGGAGCACGCAGAGCGCGTGCTGCCCCAGCGCCCCCATCGCCGCGCCTCCCAGCGCGTACGCGGTGAACCGGCCACCCAGGTACTCGAGCAGCGCCCTCGCCCCCAGGCGCCCGCCGCGCACCGCCCCGGCGAGCACGAGCGGGCCACACATTCCCGCGCAGTGCACGCTGCCCAGCAACCCCGCGGCAGCGGCGGCGGCGAGGATCGCCGTCATGCGGCGAGCTCCGCCTTGGGCTCGGACCGCTCGGGCTCCGGCGCGGGCGCGGCCCGAGGCCCGGGGAACACCCGCATGCGCTGCGCGACCGCGACCGTCAGCAGCGACGAGGTGAGCATCGAGAGCCCGGCCAGCACCGGCTTGAGCCACCCGGCCGCCGCGAGCGCCAGGAACACCGCGTTGTAGGCCGTGGCCGCCCACACGCCGCGCCTGGACAGGCGGAGCGCGCTCCGCGAGAGGTCGACCGTCCACGGCACCAGGCGCAGGTCCTCCTTCACGAGCGTCACCTGCGCCATTCCGCGCGCCAGGTCGGACCCACCGCCGAGCGCGAAGCTGGGGCCCACGCTCGCCAGCGCCGGCCCGTCGTTCAGCCCGTCCCCGACCATGGCCACCGGCTCGCCGGCCGCCGCGAGCGCGCGCAGCCGCTCGGCCTTCGCCGCCGGCGTCATCCCGCGCTCGCCGCGCAGCCCCAGGGGCGCCGTCACCTCCAGGGCCGCGGCGCCCGGGTCTCCGGTCAGCACCAGGCTCCGCACCCCCAGGCGCTCCAGCGACGCCACCGCCTCCCGCGCCTCCGGGCGGAGCCTCTCCTCCAGCTCCAGCTCCGCCAGCAACGCGCCGTCCCGGGCCAGCCACGCCCGCCCGGTCCCGTCCGCCTTCACCCCGCGCTCCGCCAGGAGCTCCGGCGAGCCCAGCGCCAGCTCCCGGCCGAACGCGTCCCGCCCGGTGACGCCCCGGCCCGGGTGGATCTGCACCTCCCTCACCGGGGCCGCCGTCGC
>Ga0068860_100007972_pt1 | contig 10563 bp, 9 predicted proteins | sample KBSSwiS32_FD_66597 | JGI IMG/M metagenome (GOLD analysis project Ga0068860, IMG submission 66597) | Switchgrass rhizosphere microbial communities from Kellogg Biological Station, Michigan, USA - KBS Switchgrass S3-2 | ecosystem: Host-associated > Plants > Roots > Rhizosphere > Soil ...
TTGACATAATATGCCATACTTGGGTTAGAGTGGCTCCTGGCGTCGCCCTAGCCAGGCGCTGCAGCGGAGCTGTTGGGCCATGGCGCTGAAAAAGGCCGTGATGTTTTCCGTGGCCGCGAATGCAGCTCTGGCGGGGCCGAATCCCCCTTCTGTCAGCGGTACGATGTCATGGCGCGGGGGATCGCCGCCCCGCTCGTCAGCGCGCCTCGCCGTGACGCGCTCCTATCCTGCAGGCCCGACAACCCCATCAAAGCCGACGCCAAGCGCGCAGCGGCCCGCTCTCTGATTCGACGAAGGAGATGACGACTTGAATGCGATGCGACTGCTACTCGGCGCCTGTCTGGCGACGGCGCCGCTCTCGGCCTGGGCGCAGCCGTCCGCGCCTCCGCCGACCGAACTCTTCCTGACAGGTCTGAACGTTTCCAACCTGGATCGGTCCATCGATTTCTACACGCGTGTACTCGGGCTCGCGGAATACAAGCGCTACGGCGATGTGAGTGGTCAGGTTCAAGTCCTTCTAGGGACGCCGGGACAGGCCCCCGCGAGGTCGGTGCTGGTGCTGGTCTGGCGGAAGGAACACAACGGCCCCTATCAGCTTGGGACCGCATTCAGCCGCATAGGCGTTCGAACGCCGGACGCGCAAGCCCTCGTCGGCCGGGTAAAGGCTGCCGGCTACAAGGTCACGCACGAGCCTGCCCGGGCCTCGCAGACCAGCCCCGTGCTGGCCTTCGTGACGGACCCCGACGGCTATCCGGTCGAAGTCATCCAAGAGCCCGCGCCATGATCGGATGCTAGAGGCAGTTGGCCTTCGCGAACGACACGCTCGGGGAAGCCGGGTCGCCATCAGAACCGGGCCCCGCCGTCGGAATGAATCCGATTGACGTATTATGCCATACTTAAGATACTAGCGGCGAAATCCGTAAAGGAAACTTGACGGAGGTCGTGTCCGCCGCAAAGGCGAGACCGTAGCCTCGTTCTTCCAGAACCTGAGGGAGGCGATACCGTGACGTATGACCGTACCCGCCGCAGCCTGCTGGCCTTGGCCGTCGCCTTTCCGGCGCTCGGCACAGCGACGGCCGCCTCGGCCCAGCAGGCGGCCTGCCTGCTGCCGAGGGGCCAGCAGAGCCTGTCCAACTCGCTCGGCTAAATGCCCGTCTCGGAAACCCAAACGCCTTTGCAGCGGCTGCTCTTTCTAGGCGGCGATGTTCCAGCCGGCGAACTGCGGTAGTCTCTGGACCAAAACTAAGAACGGAGCTCCCTGAGCCCGCTGGAGGTCACCGCTTTGACAAGCATCACCGTTAACGGGAAGCAACTGGCGGTGCAGGCGGATCCTGCGACGCCCCTCCTTTGGGTTCTGCGCGACCATCTCGGTCTGACGGGCTCCAAGTTCGGCTGCGGCGTGGGCCTGTGCGGCGCCTGCACGGTTCAAATTGACGGCGTGGCGCTCCGCTCCTGCCAGGTGCCGCTCGACGCGGTGGGATCAGCAAAGGTCATGACCGTCGAAGGTCTTTCCAACAGCGGCGATCACCCGTTACAAACCGCCTGGATCGAGCTCAACGTGCCTCAGTGCGGCTACTGCCAGTCGGGCATGTTGGTGGCGGCCGACGCGCTGCTGGCCCAGACTCCCCACCCCACGGACGCCGATATCGATGCTGCGATGACCAACATCTGCCGCTGCGGCACCTATCTGCGGGTGCGCGCAGGCATCCACAAGGCGGCGGCCGCGATGGCCGCGAAGACGAAAGCCTAGGCCGATGCGCGCACCCTCCCCCCTCGACCGGCGCCAATTCCTGGTCCGCACCTCAGCCGTCGGCGGCGCCCTGGTGATCGGGCTTCAACCCGCCCACGGCGCCGAGGCAGCCCCCACGGTCAGCGCGGCCCCCTCGACCTGGCTTAAGATCGCACCTGACGACACGGTGACGGTCTACGTTCCGACACCTGAGAGCGGCAACGGGGCGATGACCCAATGCGCCCTGTACGTCGCCGAGGAACTGGCTTGCGACTGGTCGAAAGTCCACGCGGAAATGGCGTCGGGCACGGCCAAGTTCATCGAGCAGAAGGCCTACGGGAGAAGCGTACACTTCTTTTCGGGCCGGACTACGGTCGAAGGCTCCATGGACGCCATGCTGCAGGTTGGGGCCAGCGCCCGCGAGCGCCTGAGAGTGGCCGCCGCCGAGACCTGGAATGTGCCGGTGAGCGAAATCGTCGCGAAGGACAGCGTGCTGACTCACCGACCGACCGGCCGCAGGCTGCCCTACGGCCACGTCGCGGCCCGCGCCGCCGATGTCCATCTCGCTCAGGAACCAGCCCTGAAGCCACCAGGCGAGTGGACGCTCCTCGGCAAGGTCTCCCAAGGAAAGCTCACCAACAAGCAGGTCGTCGACGGCACCGCCGTGTTCGGCATGGATGTCCGCCTGCCGAACATGCTCTACGCCGCGCTGCTGCAGAGCCCGGTCCAAGGGGGCCACCTCAAGTCGTATGACTTCGAGGCGATCCGCAAGATGCCCGGCGTTCACAGTGTCGTGGTGGTGGATCCGGCCGAACCGCGGTTTCCCGCTCCGACGACCCCCTACAGCAGGGCGACTGCCAACCGGCCGCAGAGCGCAGTGGCCGTGCTCGGGGACCATTACTGGCAGGCCAAACAGGCCCTCGATGCGTTGCCGGTCGAATGGGATCCTGGGTCCGGCGCGCAGTGGAAGACGACCGAACAGTTGCACGGCCACGCCCTTAGGGCATGCGAGACACCTGGCAAGGTCAGCCAATCCATCGGCGACACCATGGCCAAGCTTAAGGCGCCGGGCGGCGTCGTCTTGGAGTCCAGCTACCTAACGCCGTTCTGTGATCATGTGACGATGGAGCCGCTCAATGGGATGGCCATGGTCACAGCCGACCACGTGGAAGTCTGGCATCCCACCCAGATGCCCCTGACGGCGTTCTACCTCGCCATGGAAGAGACCGGCTTTCCACAGGAGAAGGTGACGCTGCATCCCACCCTGATCGGCGGCGCCTTCGGCAGGCGGGTGATTTGCGACGACGTACGCATGGTGGTGGCGATCGCAAAGAAGGTCCCTGAACGGCCCGTCCACGTAATCTGGTCGCGTGAAGAGTCCATGCACCAGGGCCGTTACCGCGCGCTCGAAGCGGCCCGGCTGACCGCCAGGCTCGGCGAAGACGGTAAGCCTGAGGCCTTGCTGGCCCGTATCGCAGGCGTCGGTCAGACGACAGGCATCGGCCAGCCGACAAGCGGCCTGGCGAACACCCCCTACTTCCTCTCCGCCTCACCCAATACGCAGGTGGAGCTGACCGACCTGCCGGTACACATCATGACCGGCCCATATCGTGGCCCCAGTTACAACTCCAACGCCTTCATCGTGGAGTGCTTCATTGATGAATGTGCGGCGGCCGCGAAGACGGACCCGATCGATTATCGCCTGAAGCTGCTGGCTGCCTGGGCCGATCCGGGCTGGGCCAAGTGCCTGGAGACCGTTCGGCGGAAGTCCGGATGGGGCCAGGCCCTGCCGCGCGGCGAAGGCCGCGGCGTGGGGATTTCAAACTGGGGCGGAGACGGGCGTCCTGAAGCCGGCACCACGGTCGCCGTGGTGGCCCGCGTCGCCGTTTCGCCGACAGGCGACCTGACGGTGAGACGTCTCGATGTCGCGTTCGATTGCGGCAGCATAATCAACAAGGACGCGGTGCTGGCCCAGGTCGAAGGCGGAACGCTGTTCGGGCTCAACATGTCGCTGAACGAAGGCCTCACCATCGCAGATGGGCGGATTGTCGAGGGCAACTTCCACGAGTATCCGATGATCCGGATGGCGGACGTGCCCGAAGTGCACATCCACTTTGACGCGGTGACGGGACACAAACGGTTTTCGGAGCTGGGAGAGCCTCCGGTGGGGCCTGTCGGACCCGCCATCGCCAACGCAATCTTCGCGGCGACCGGCAAGCGGATTCGCCAGACGCCGTTCCGCAAGCAGGACCTGAGCTGGGCCTGAACTGCGGTTCGGCGGGGGCGCCGTCTCGGTGGCCCTGGTTGGCCCGCCGTGGTGTCGATCGCCTGGCCGGCCGTCGCTTCATAGGGGGACAGCAGAGCCCGCTGGCCTGCCCCGAGAGGTGATCCAGTTTCAACGTTTGTGCACGGCGATTGCTAACGCCATCGTTCGGGGGCGAGCGCGCGCGCTCCACAGCTGGCGCGCTCGCCCCTGGCACGACGGTTCCAGCGCGCGGGATGATCGCCTCAGGCGCCGGCGGTCGGTAGTGGAGCGCGCTATGCGGGCGGATGGCGTTGAAGTGTCGCCGCCAGGCCTCGATCGGGCGGAATCAAGTTCGATACCGTATGTTCGTGCACGGCAGAACGTGCCGATCTAGAGCGGAATCCGATCAGTCGGCATCGTATCCGCAGTCGGCGAAGTCGTTGGCGCACTCGGTTGGGGTGAAGGTGTCGACGAGGTCGCCGATGGTGTCCCAGAGCCCTTCGACGGTGCGCCTCGCGGCGCTGCTGCTCCAACGTCGCGGAGAGATCGCCACCATCAAGGCCGCAGATGTGGACCTCGATCAGGCACTACGGGTTATCCCTAGCGATCGCACCATGAATGGCATCTTGTGCCAACCTGCATAACCATTTAAAATCAAGCTGGCAAAAGACCCAGGGGAGGGATCGAATGACCAATATAGATCGCCGCAAGGCGTGGTTAATGCTTGCGGGCGCCACAAGCGCGCTACTATGCGCCGCGCCGGCGATGGCGCAGGAAGGCTCCACGGTCGACGAAATCATCGTTACGGCGCGGAAGCGGGCGGAAAACCTGCAAACCGTTCCCTTGGCGGTTACGGCGCAGACCGGCCGGCAGCTGGAGCGGTTGCGGGTCACCGAGACGACGGAACTCACCCGGGTCACGCCCAGTCTGCAGATTCGCAATTCATCGGGCTCGCAGAACTCGGCTCAGATCGCCCTCCGCGGCCAGCGATCAGCGGGCGCCCTGCTCGGCCAATCCCAGCCGGTGGGCCTCTACCAGGACAACGTCAATATTCCGCATCCCTTCGGGGCGAACAACTCGTTCTTCGACCTGGAGCGCACCGAGGTGCTCGCCGGCCCGCAAGGCACCCTCTACGGCCGCAACACCACCGGCGGCGCCATCAATGTCATCACCAAGAGCGCCGACCACTCGGGCTTCCATGGCTATGTGGAAGGTGAAGTCGCCCGTTTCGATTCCTATCGTTTCGACGCGATCGCAAATGTACCGGTTGTCTCGGATGTGCTCGCGATGCGGTTGGCGTACCGCTACTGGACGCGCGACGGTTATGGGAAGTCGCTAGTCACCGGCCAGACCTATGGCGGAGACAAGAACGACCACCTGGCTCGCCTGGGCATAAAGTACGATCCGACAGATACATTCTCGGCCGACCTGAAGATCGAGTACGGCCGCACGCGGCAGAACGGCGCCATGCTGGCCAACATCTATCTGGCGCCGCCGGTACAGGCCACGAGCGGGGCTGAGGTCGGCGCGCTCGCCTTTGTCCCGCCGAACAGCGCCTACCTGACCGCAGCGCTCGGGACGAACTGGAGGACCAACGCGCCGCTGTTCCGCAACGCCTTGTTCGGCAGCGCCACCGCCTTCAACCAAGTGCTCGCCGCCGGCCAGGCGGCGCTGGCAGGTTGCATCGGCCAGAGCATCTTCGTGAACTGCTCCGACTCCGACCAGTTCGACAATTTGACGACCTGGCATGGCTCGCTCGACGTCAACTGGGACATCACCGACCACATCCGGCTGCGATCGATCACCGGCTTGCGTTACTTCTCCAACACCAAGATTTTCGACCTGGACTCCATCCAAGGACAGTTGCTCCAGACTGGCTTTGGAATCGGCGGCTTTCAGCCGGCGCCGGCGATGGGCGGTAACTGGAACCTCCCGTACAAACTGAAAACCGACCAAAAATCGGAACAATGGAGCCAGGAGTTCAACATTTCAGGCGACCTGTGGGACGATCGGCTGAAATGGCTGTTCGGCGTCTATGGCAGCTGGGACGACGGCAGGGGGGGGCAGCAGGCCGGCGCCTTGATCGAGCTGGTCGGTCTGACTGGGCAGCTGGCTGACGGGTTGGTCTTCGGCGAACCGGGCGATAACGGCGCGCTGGGCAGTCCGCCCTTGTTCGGTCCCGACGGCCTGAAGAACACCACGAACACCTGGGCGGTCTACACCCAGAACGACTTCAAGCTCACCGACCAGTTCAGCGTCACCCTGGGCGCACGCTATACGGAGGAGCGAATCGGCCAGAACCTCTCGAGCTGGGATTATGTCGCCCCGACCAGGAGCTACATCTGCAACGGCGCTACGCCGGCGGGAATCCCGGTCAAATTTCCTGCACCTGTCGCCGGCGATCGGGATAGCTGTTACCAGGATGCCCGTGTGTTCGGTCCCGACGGCGCGTTTTCCCGCGGCTACTTCAACGGTTGGTCCTATCTGGCCAGCGCCAACTATCAAGTCACGCCCGACCATCTGATCTACGCCAAGCTTTCACGCGGCTTCCGCGGCGGGGCGTTCGGGCTATCGGCTCAGAGAGCGGCTGCGCCGGAGTTCGCCAGGGATATCGAACTCGGCTTCAAGGGCGAGTTCCTCGAGCGCCGTTTGCGCACCAACGTCGCGGTCTATCAGACCAAATACACGGACTACCAAGTCACGTCGCTGGCCTGCCTCAGCGGTCTGCCGCCGCCCTGCGGCGCCTCGGGCTTTACGACCCGTCTCAGCAACGCCGCCAAGGCGGAAATGAAAGGCTTCGAACTGGTGGTCCAGGCCCAGCCGATGGAAGGCCTGAGCCTGTGGGGCAACGTGTCCTACAACGACTCGAAGTACACAGATTTCCCGAACGCGGTGTCCACCGACGGCCGATTCCTCGGCAACGCGGCGGGCGAAAAGATCCCCAACATCCCGCCCTGGCAGTGGAGCGTGGGCGCCCGCCACGAGTCGGATGTGGGCTCCGGGACTCTCGGGCTGCAGGCCAGCCTCTACCACCGCGGCAAGACGCCCCTGAGCGGGGTGAACAACTTTGCGCTGTTACCCGACGACATCGAGCGGCGCGCCGACCGCGCGGTCGCCCTGGTCAATGCGCAGATCGACTACAATTTGGAGGATAGCGGCCTGGAGTTCGCGATCTGGGGCAAAAACCTGCTCAACAAGAAGTACGGCTACCTCGGCCTTTCACCAAGCTTCACCGGCGGGATCGGCCACCTGGTGGTCGAGGCGCCCAGGACCTACGGCGTGACGGTGCGCAAGACCTTCGGTCAGAAGTAGGAAGGGCCCCGCCCCGAGGATGAGGGGTCCCGCTCAAAGACGCAGCCCCGGCCCCGCAATGAAGTTGCAGGGTCCGGGGCCGCAATCGGCGCGGCGCGAATGTGATGGCTGTATGCGAGGGAGCTGACACGCTAACTCGGCTAGATCTTAACAGCCCTACCCTAACCGTTGGTCAGGCCGCCGCCGTGCTGACTGCGATGTCATCGGTTCGCGCCGCCTCCTCGCCGGGCCCGCCGCCCCGCGCCCGCGGCATGCGCGCGTCCGCTTCAGTTCGGTGGCGCGCATGTGAAAAGCGCAACGTTTCGACCGACGGGGTTTGTGGCGGGGGACTGGTGGTCAGGAGGTGGGCGCCGGCAGGCAAATCAGATAAGCTGGCGGCGCTCGATAACGTCCTAGGATCGGTTGGCGATGGCAGAGAACTGTTCCGCGGCACGCCGCGCGGCGCCGCGGAATGCGAGTTAGCCAGTGGCCGGCGAAATGACGGGCGAACACGATCCGCAAGGCGGCAGCCTGGACAATTATCGGAAGATTACGTCGTTCAAGATAGAAGAGGCGGCTCTCACGCTGTTCGCGCTTCGTGGTGTTGATGCCGTGACCATCAGCGAAATTGTCGCGAAGGCGGGCCTCTCGCAGCGGACCTTCTTCCGGTATTTCGCGGCGAAGGACGAGATAGTGCTCGCCTTTCCGCGCAGGAGCATCAATCGGCTGGCGGCATCGGTACTCGATCGACCGATTGACGAGGGCCCTTTCGTGGCTGCAGCCGCGGCCTTTCGCACCGCGCACGAGCTCAACCCGGAAGAGGCGCGGATCCGCAACCTATGGATTGAGCTGACGGTTCGGACCAAGCCCCCGGTATTCCAGGGGGAAATGGTCGACGCCTTGCGGCACGCGATCACCGATCGCCTGTGTCGTCGACGGGAGGACCCATCTATCGCGGGGCCCGTGGCCGCCACGATATCGGCGCTGATCTGGCTCTCCTACAGCGAGTGGGCGAGCCAGCGTGGGAAGATATCCCTTCCCGATCTCCTCGAGCAGAATATCGTGCGCCTGATTGCATTCAGCTCCAATTCTGCGAGCGGTAAAAACGTCTGATCACGGGCCGAGAACCCGGCCTCAGCCAGGCGCGCTCATACATGCGTACAACGAGAGATCAAAATCTGATTGACATAATATGCCATACTTCGCTTACTAGCCTCCGAAATCCGTAGAGGAAGCTTCGCGGCGGCCGTATCGGCGAAATCGCGCCGCCGTTTCAAGACGTGAGGGAGGCAAACACCGTGACGTATGGCGGCACCCGCCGGAGCCTGCTGGCCGTGGCTGTCGCCTTTCCGGCGCTGGCCACGGCGGCTGGCGCCTCGGCCCAACAGGCGGCTTGCGTACTGCAACGGGGTCAGCAGGGCCTAGCCAATGCGCTCGGCTACAAGCCGGTTTCAGACGATCCAAAGCGCCTCTGCGGGGGCTGCGCCTTCTATACAGCGATGTCCCAGCCGGCGGACTGCGGCAAATGCCAGCTTCTCAATGGCTCCGTGGCTGCCGGCGCCCGCTGCAACAACTGGGCGCCTAAGCGATAGCGGTCGTGCGACACCGCGTGCAGCGAGGATATGACGTGAATTCGAAGTGGACGACGGCCGGCGCGGTCGCGGTAGCCCTGGGCGCGACCGTGGCGGCCTATGCCCAGGACATGAAGCCCGCCGACATCGTGCGGGCGCGGATCGACCGCTTCCGGGAGATCGGCACCGCCTTCAAGACGATCAACGACGAGCTGAAGAAGCCGCGGCCCCTAAAGGTGATGCTGACCAGCGCCGGCTCGAACATTGCCTCCAACGCCCGCGAGATCCAGCCGCTGTTCCCGCAAGGGACCGGTCCTGCATCCAGCCTGAAGATGAAGGCCAAGATGGAGGTCTGGTCACAGCGCAAGGCGTTCGACTCCAAGTTCGCCCGGCTGATCGTCGAAGCCGACAAGATGAACGCCGTCACCCGCACTGGCGACTTCGACGCCATGCGCGCTCAGGCCAAGGCGCTCGGCGCCGTATGCCAGGACTGCCACAAGACGTTCCGGACCAAAGACGACTAGGGGCTCCAGCCGCGCGGGTGCTTGGATAGCCGGCTGATTGGCTTGCACAGATTCTCGCGCCAACGCGATCTCTGCTCAGCCAACCCCGCGCGCCTTAGCGGACTCCATCCGACCGATGGTTCGCGCGGCCATCATTGCCGCGGTGCAGGGAGATTGAACGCGGGCCGTGGCGGGCGCGCCGCTCAGGCCGTTCGAAAAGTCGATGACCTTCAGGCCGCCCAACAGAGACCTCGACATAGAATCAGGCCGGCCTGACTAAGGTTGCCGCCAGCCGCCGGGCGCGGGCGCTCTGCGTGGAATCCAGCTCAACCGGCGCCCAGCCGGACACTGCATCAAAAGGCGCCCAGAGCTACGGCGTTGGGCCGGATGAATTCTTCGCTGCCCTGACGGCCGCGCGCACGCCGGCGCATTCATAATGGAAATTTCTGTTTGCTGGTTGGGACTTAGGCCGCCTTCATGAACTCCGGCCGCTGCAGGCGGAACAGCCGCGCGGCGTTGCCACCCAGGATGTCGGCCTTCTCCTGCTCGGAGATGTCGATGCCGTCGAACAGGTGGGCGACGACGTGCCTGGAGTTGGGGAAGGTGCCCTCGTGGTGCGGATAGTCCGAGCCCCACATCAGCGCCCGGGTCCCGGTCACCGAGCGGCTCATCACGCAGGCCCGGTCATACTGGAACGAGGCCGAGATCTGTCGTTTGACGATCTCGCTGGGCAGCACCGACAGCTTAGGCCGCACGAATATCTGGTGCGCCTGGTAGACCTCGTCCATCCGCTCGGCCAGCGCCGCCAGCCAGCTGGCCCCGCTCTCGATCACCGCCACCTGCGCGCCCGGGAAGCGGTCGAGCAGGCCCGATGCGGTCATGAGCAGCAGGCTGGTCTGCGCATGCGCCATCTGGATGGTGTAGTTGATCACCGCCCCGCCACCGCCCTTCCACTCGCGCACGTCCTTCTGGCCGGTCCCGGTGTGCAGGACAAAGACGATGCCCAGTTCCTGGCCGGCCTCGAAGATCGGGTCCCAGGCCTCGTCGTTGTACTGCGGCGCGCCGATCGGGGTCACCGAGGGCAGCATGGCCGCCGTGAAGCCCTTTGCGGCGATCCGCTTCATCTCGGCCAGGGTGTTGGAGAAGTCGCGCACCGGCAGGATGGCGCAGCGGATGAACTTATCCAGGTGGCCGGCGAAGTAGCCGTCGATCCAGTCATTGTAC
>Ga0068860_100007975_pt1 | contig 10562 bp, 8 predicted proteins | sample KBSSwiS32_FD_66597 | JGI IMG/M metagenome (GOLD analysis project Ga0068860, IMG submission 66597) | Switchgrass rhizosphere microbial communities from Kellogg Biological Station, Michigan, USA - KBS Switchgrass S3-2 | ecosystem: Host-associated > Plants > Roots > Rhizosphere > Soil ...
CGCGGTAGCAGAGCAGCAGCGCGAGCAATGCCAGCGCGGCAAGCAACGCACCCTGCGTCATGATCGGCGACGGGAGGAACACGCCGCGGTTGTTGAGCAGCACGCTGCCCAGCGCGATCGACTGCCGTGGCAACGGCAGCACGCCCAGCACCAGAAAATACAGCGCGAGAAGCTGCAGCAGCAGCGGCGTGTTGCGGATCGCCTCGACATAGAAGGTGCCGACCGACCGAAGCGTCGGGATTCGCGACAGGCGCGCGACGGCAACAAGGAGGCCGATCGCGGTCGCGAAGACTATGGCGAGCGCCGAGACCAGCAGCGTGTTGAGCAGCGCCGCAACGAATGCGCGACCGTAACTGTCGGTCGCGTCGAACGGGATCAGCGTGAAGCCGATGTCGAAGCCGGCGGTGTTCCACAGGAAGTCGAAGCCGGATTTGATGCCTCGCGCCCGCAGGGTCTCGATCGCGAACAGCGCCGCGGCCACCGCGACCACAGCAACCGCCAGGTAGATCAGCAGCTGGATCGATAACGCGCGCCTATCCGGCGGTCGCAATCACGTCCTCGCTTGCCACGGCGCGTTTACTGAAAGGACGGGGAGTACAGCAATCCGCCCTTGCTCCACAGCCGGTTCAGGCCGTCGCGCGGAATGTTGACTGCACCTTTGGGTCCCAGGTTGCGCTCATACATTTCGCCGTAGTTGCCGACAGCCTTGATCGCGTTGTAGGCCCATGCGGCGCTGACGCCCATCATCTTGCCGAGATCGCCATCGGCGCCGAGCAGGCGACGCACTTCCGGGTCCTTGCTGCTCGCTTTCACCTGATCGACGTTGGCGGCCGTGATGCCGCGCTCCTCCGCCGCAATCAGTGCGTTCAAGGTCCAGCGGACGATGTTTGCCCATTGCCCGTCGCCTTGTCGCACCACCGGGCCGTTGGCAGCCATCGAGATCGTTTCGGGAAGGATCACGTGGGCGGAAGGGTCCTTCAGCTTTCCGAGGCGCGCCGCGAGCGTGGACTTGTCGGTGGTGTAGACGTCGCAGCGCTGCGCCTCGTACGCCGCCACCACCTGGTCCGTGGTCTCGAAAACCACCGGCGTGTACTTCATTCCGTTGGCGCGGAAGTAATCGGCGAGGTTGAGCTCGGTCGTGGTCCCGGTCTGGGTGCAGACGGTTGCGCCATCGAGGTTCCGGGAGCTTTTCGCGCCCAGCGACTTGCGCACCATGAAGCCCTGACCGTCGAAGAACGTCACGCCGGAAAAGCTCAGTCCCAGCCCTGCGTCGCGCGACATGGTCCAGGTGACGGAGCGCGACAACAGGTCAACCTGGCTCGATTGCAATTGGGCAAAGCGCGCGGCCGGCGTGGCGGGCAGGTATTTGACCTTGTCCGGATCGGCGAAGATCACCGCCGAAAGCGCGCGACAGAAATCGACGTCCAGCCCCGACCACTTGCCCGCGCTGTCGGGTGCGAAGAACCCAGGGAAATTTTCACCGACGCCGCAATTGACGAATCCGCGCTCGCGCACGCTGTCAAGTGTGGCGGCGAAGCTTGCAGAACAGAAAAGGCCAACGGCGATGCCGGCAAGACCACGGGCGAAGACGTTCATCGAGGTATTTCCTTTTCAGCGGTGATGGCGAGCGGATTATAGGGACAGGCAATTCAATCACGCAACGCAACGCAAGAATCGGCAAGCATTCGCGCGGGTCGCGCTGAAGGGAGCCGATCGGCGCGACCGAACTCTGCCGATTTCGGTTGACAATCGATCGCGGCACGGGATAGGTTGCCCGCGTGTAATTTCGTTCAATGACGATGCCAAGCGACGCGATTTCCCAATCCCCGGCAGCCCGAGGGATCGAGAGTTTCCGCCCCTGCCTCATGGGAACCCGCCACATGGCGGTTGCCGGGCATTACGGCGCAGCCCACGCCGCATTTGCGATCCTCGAAGCGGGCGGCAACGCCGTCGATGCGGGTGTCGCCGCGGGAATTGCACTTGGCGTGCTGCAAAGCGATCTGGTGAACGTCGCCGGCGTAGCGCCGATATTGATCTATCGCGCGAGGGAGCGCGATGTCCTCACCATCAGCGGTCTCGGCACCTGGCCGCGCGCCGTTTCGCCCGACTACTTTCAGAAGCACCATAACGGCGGGATCCCGGAGGGCGTGCTGCGCACCGTCGTGCCGGCGGCGCCTGCTGCCTGGATTACGGCGCTGGAAAATTACGGCACGATGAGTTTTGGCGATTGTGCCGCGGCGGCGATCCGCTTCGCGAGTCGGGGCTTCCCGATGCACGGGTTGATGTCGGACATGATCGAGCTGCATGCCGAGGACTATCGGCGTTGGCCGTCGAACGCCGCGATCTATTTGCCGAACGGCGTGCCCCCGCGCAAGGGTGAGATCTTCGTCCAGGCCGACCTCGGCCGTACGCTGCAATACATGGTGGATCAGGAGAAAGCCGCGGCCTCGCGCGGTCGCGCCGCCGGGCTCGAGGCCGCGCGCGACGCCTTCTATCGCGGCGACATCGCGCGCACGATCGCCGCCTACCACCAGGCGAACGGCGGACTGATGACGCAGCATGACATGGCCGAGTTCCGTGTCGCCGTCGAGCCGCCGGTCAAGTCGCGCTTCGGCGGTATCGACGTCTACGCCTGCGGCCCGTGGTGCCAGGGCCCGGTGCTGCCGCAGATGCTCGGCATCCTGGATGGCGTCGATCTCAAGGCGATGGGGCACAACTCGCTCGACTATGTGCATGCGCTGACCGAGACGATCAAGCTCGCGTTTGCCGACCGCGAGCGCTACTACGGCGACCCGCGATTCGTGGACGTCCCGATCGAAGTGCTGCTTTCCGATGCCTACGCGCGGCAGCGCCGCGCGATGCTGCGGCCCGACGTCGCCTGGCCGGAGATGCCGCCCTGCGGCGAGATCCCCGGCTTTGCCCGTCGCCACGTTCCGTTGCCTGCTGCGGATGGCCCCGCCCCAGGCGCGCGCGACACCTCGTACGTCTGCGTGATGGACAAGGACGGAAACGTGTTCTCGGCCACGCCGAGCGACACGTCGTTCGATACGCCAGTGATCCCCGGCACTGGCTTGTGTCCATCTTCGCGCGGCTCGCAGAATTGGGCCGATCCGGCGCACGCGTCGTCGGTCGCGCCGGGCAAGCGTCCGCGACTGACGCCCAGCCCCGCGCTGGCGATCCTGCCGGATGGCAGCCCGATGCCCATCGGGACGCCCGGTGGCGACGTGCAGGCGCAGGCGATGCTGCAGGTGTTCCTGAACATGGCGGTCTTCGACATGAACCCGCAGCAGGCGGTGGAGGCCGCGCGGTTCGCTTCGTACAGCTTCCCCGACTCGTTCGAGCCGCACGGCTACGCGCCCGCACTGCTGCAAGTGGAAAACCGGGTGCCTCAGTCGGTGCGCGACGGCTTGTCGGCGCGCGGCCACAGGATCGCCGACTGGCCCGATTTCGTCTGGCGTGCGGGGGCGGTGTGCGTGCTGCGCGTGGATCGCGCGAGCGGCGTGATCTCGGCCGGCGCCGACCCTCGGCGGACCTGCTACGCGGTCGGCTGGTAGGACTAGAATACGAGCGGCAACGAACACGAAAGAAAGGAGGATGCCGCCATGGAAAGAAGGCAATTGCTCAAGGCGACGGCCGCGGCGATGGCCGCCCCGTTGTTGCATCCGTTCGACGCGCACGCGAAGCCCGAGCAGGTGATCGTCATGACGTGGGGCGGTCAGTGGGGCGATGCGATGCGCGACAACGTCGACGTGGCATTCACGAAAACGACGGGCATCAAGGTGGTGCAGGATCGCGGCGGGAGCCCGGTCGAGCGCATCACCAAGATCAAGGTGAGCCAACCCAATCCGCCCGCCGACCTGTTTCAGCTCGCCGACGGCCTGGTGCCCCTGGCGATCAAGCAGGGCGTAGCGGAAAAGCTGAACCGCGACTCGCCGCGGATGCCGCACGTGCGCAACATGATCCCGTCGTTCTGGAACGACTACTGGGTCCCGGAGATCTTTTCGGTCACCGGGATCATCTACAACACCAAGCTGGTGAAGAACCCGCCGACGTCGTGGGCGGATCTGTGGCAGCCGGAGTTCAAGGGCCGTATCGTGTTGCCCGAGATCTCGCACTCGATCGGCTCGTACATCATCCCGATCGGCGCGCTGGCGAGCGGCAAGCCGGCGATGGACGAGGCGGCGGGCTTCGAGATGCTGAAGAAGATGGCGGATCTGCGCCCGATCTGGGCGAAGGACACCGACACGATGATGAACGCAATGCGCACCGAGGAAGCGCTGATCGGCATCCTCTACAAGTCGCAGACCTATACGGTGAAGGGCTGGAACACGCCGGTGGAGTGGGTGTACCCGAAGGAAGGCGGCATCCCCTACTCGTCGGGAACGTGCATCGCCAAGAGCACGAAGAACCTGGAGGCGGCCGAGGAATACTTGAACGTCACCATGGATCCCAACGTGCAGCCGTTCGCTGCCAAGATCTACAACTACGGCGGAACGAACAAGGACACGCTGGCGCGGCTTACGCCCGAATTGCAGGAACGAGTGAAGTTCCCGCAGGACCAGCTTGATCGTCTCGTGAAGCTCGACCTGGAGTACATGGGCGATCACCGCGGGGCCTGGGTGGAGCGCTGGAACCGGGTGGTCGCGAGCAGCTGATGCCGGCGGCGAACGGCGCCGGCAAGCCGTATCGTCTCAGCTGGCGCGCCAACGGCGACAATCTCGACGTCGCTTTGGCGGTCAATCGTGTGCTGTCGGCCGGCGGGCGCGCATGGCGCCTGCGCGCCGGCGATGCCTCCTTCGATGCCGGTGACTACCTGCTCGAGCTGACCGCGCGCCAACACGCCGCCATTGCGCGGCTGGGTCTTGTTCCCACTCCTGCGACCGAATCGCTCCCGGCTGCCGCCGAGCGTCTCGCGGTCCCTGCCGTATTGGTTTTCGCCGGTGCGGCCTCGGCCTTTCCGTATTTCGCCTATTACTCGCTGTGCCTGCTGCGTTTGGGGCTGGCTTACTTGCCGTGCGACGGCGCATCGCTATCGGGTGGCGCGCTCGACGGTGCGAATCTGCTGATTCTGCCCGGTGGTTTCGCGACGTGGGGTATCGACAACGCCGAGGACGTGCTCGGTGCCGACGCGCGCGTGCGCGCCTTCCTGGCGGATGGCGGTAGCGCGATCGGTTCCTGCGGGGGCGCCTATTACCTGTCGGCGGGGCGTCCCGGGTGGACCGGCACCGCACGGGCCAAACCTTTGTACACGCATGAGTACCTGCAAAGCGGCGTCGGCGTGACGACGCTGGAGATGCGCGAAGGGCCACTCGCGCTCGGCTGCCCACCGACGATGGAAGTGCCGTATTACCACGGCCCGATCTACGACCTGCTCGGACCGGGCATCGAGGTCGCGGCTACGTTTCGCGAGTTGACGCTGTCAAGCCGACTCGCCATCGACAATCCTCTCGAGCACGACCGATTTCAGCGCGACATGGCCGGCAAGCCGGCGATCCTGCTCGCGAGCGGCGACCGCGGCCGCGCGGTGCTGTTCTCGCCGCATCCGGAGATGGGTGACCTCGTCCGCAAGTACATGGCACTCGATGGATACGTGCGGCATTACCTGCCGATCCGCGGCTTCGACATCATGCGCGACACGCTGCGTCACTATCGCGTTTCCGATTCTCCCAGCTTCCGCGTGGTGCAGAACGCGATCGATGCGTTGATGACTACCGCCCGACGCGTCCCCGCGCCCGTCGCCGACGGCGATCCCAATGCGGATGGCGACATCGTCGCGCTCTGCCGGTCCGAAGTGGCGGCGCTGCCGGATTTCGGGGCGGGCGAGGAAGCCGACTTGCTGCGCGACGTCGCCGCGCGCATCGGCGCGCGCCTCGATGCGACCGTTGCCCAGTCGGGCGCGGCGCTCGCTGCCGTCGGCAAGGCGGCGGGCCTGCGCCCGTGCTGGCGACATCTGGCGGCGACGATGACAGCGCATTTCAGCAACGCCCCCGCGCGCACTGCGGCGCAGCGGCTGATGGAATTAGACCTCGCCGTCGCGCTGGTCGAGAACTGGACGCGCGCCGTCGAGCTCGACCTCGCCATGGCCGGCGCTTGACGATGAGCGCCGCCGGGCCGCCCCAAGGCGCTCATTCCGCCCCCTCGGGGGGCTTGGGGGCGCAACAAATGCGCGATGCGGACGTCCGGCTGGACAGGGTGCGCAAGACATTCGGCGCAGTCATCGCCGTCAACGACGTCACGCTCGACATCGAGCGCGGCACGATCTTCTCGCTGCTCGGGCCTTCCGGCTGCGGCAAGACTACGACGTTGCGCCTGATCGCCGGGTTCGAGCAGCCGAGTGCGGGCGAGGTCTACATCCGCGGCAAGCGCGTGACCTCGATCGCCCCCTACCGTCGCGATTTCAGCATGGTGTTCCAGAGCTACGCGCTGTTCCCGCATCTGAGCGTTGCCGAGAACGTGGCGTTCGGCCTGCGCATGCGGCGCGTGCCGCGCGCCGAGCGCGGCGCGGCAATCAAGGAGGCGCTGGAGCTCGTGAAGCTCGGTGCGCTCGCCGATCGCTATCCACGGCAATTGTCGGGCGGGCAGCAGCAACGGGTCGCACTGGCCCGCGCCATCGTGGTCAAGCCTGCGGTGCTGTTGCTGGACGAGCCGCTCGGCGCGCTCGACAAGATGCTGCGCGAGGAAATGCAGGTCGAGTTGCGCGATCTGCAGCAGCGCCTCGGCATCACCGCCGTGTTCGTCACGCACGACCAGGAAGAGGCGCTGACGCTTTCGGACCGGGTGGCGGTGATGCGCGGCGGCGTGATCGAGCAGATCGGCGCGCCGCGCGAGATCTACGACAGGCCGGTGAGCGAGTTCGTCGCCGGATTCCTGGGCGCCAGCAACTTCCTGGACGGCAGCGTCGTCGCGCGCGAGGGTGCGATCGCCGTGGTGGCGACGGCGGGCGGGCACGTGCGTGTGGTCGACGCGGCGGCAACGACGCCGGTTGGCGCGAAGGTGCGCGTCGCAGTGCGCCCGGAGAGGGTGCGGATGAGCGGTCCCGGGGGCGAAGGGCTGCACGGCAAGGTGCGCAGCATCGTCTATCGCGGACCGGTGACGCATTACTACATGGACGGCGTCGGCGGACCGCTGCTCGCCTATGCGCAGAACGCGGGTGCCGCCGACTGGGCGGTCGGCGACGAGGTGCGCTGCGCCTGGGATGTCGAAGGCGCGGTGGTAGTCGCGCCCGAGCGAGCGTGAAGGGCCTCAGGAATCTGTGGGCCTGGGCGTTGCTCACGCCGCCGCTCGCGGCGGCGGTCGTTCTCTTCGTCGTTCCGCTGCTCTATCTCTTCTACATCAGCCTCCACGCGGCGTCGCCGAGCGAGATCTACGGAAGCACGCTGACGCTGGAGAACTACACGTCGGTGCTTTCCGATGGGTTCTATCTCGGGATCATCCGGCGCACGATCGGCACGGCGGCGGCGATTCTCGCCCTCTGTCTCTTCATCGGCTACCCGGTCGCGTATTTCGTGGCACTGCTGCCCACGCGTCGACGCATGATCGTTCTCCTGCTGCTGCTATTCCCATTGATGGTGAGCAATGTCGTGCGGGCCTACGGCTGGGTCGCGCTGCTCGGCCGGCGCGGCGTGATCAACACGGGCTTGCGCGATCTTGGAGTGATCGACCTCCCGCTCGATCTGCTCTACAACACGGAGGCGGTGGTGGTGGGGCTGATGACGATTCTGCTGCCCTACATGGTGATCACGATCGCCAACACGCTCGCAGCACTCGACCGGCGCTACGAGGAGGCGGCCCAGGCGCTTGGCGCCGGACCGGTTCGCACTTTCCTCCACGTCACGCTGCCGCTGTCGACACCCGGCATCGCATCGGGGATGCTGCTGGTCTTCCTGCTCACGCTCTCCGCGTACGTGACGATCACGCTCCTCGGAGGACCGCGCTCGAAGCTGCTGGTCAGCATGGTCTACGACAGTGTGGTGGGCTTCCAGTGGCCGCGCGCCGCGGCGCTGGCCTTCATTCTGCTCGCCATCGCGCTGACGCTCACCGGGGTCATCCTCGCAGTGCTGCGCCCGAACCGCGTCCAGGGAATCGGGCGATGAGTCCGGCGTTCTCGGTCGGGCGCGCGATCCGCGGCAGCGCGGTCGTCGTCGCATTCGTGCTGATCCTCGCCCCGATCCTGATCGTCGTCGTCACGGCGTTTTCGCCCACCGACTACTTCCAGTTTCCGCCGCCGGGATTCTCGCTGCGCTGGTTTGTCGAGTTCTTCCGCCTGGACAACATGCGCAACGCGTTCACGCTCTCGCTGGAGCTCGCGCTACTGTCCGCGACCATCGCGACGGTGCTGGGGACGCTTGGGGCCCTGTACCTGGCGCGGCGCCGTGGCGTCGTGGCCGGCCTGCTGCAATCGCTCTTTCTCGCCCCGCTGGTGTTCCCGACGATCATCCTGGGCCTGGCGCTCCTGCTGCTCTACAAGAGTCTAGGCGTGCCGGTGTTTCCCGGGCTGCTGCTGGCGCACTGCGTGATCGGCATGCCGTACTGCTTCCGCACCGTGCTGGCGAGCGTGCAGGCCCTCGACCCCGCGCTGGAGGAGGCCGGGCAAAGCCTCGGTGCGGGGCCGCTCGAAACGTTTTTTCTCGTGACGCTGCCCCTGATCTGGCAAGGCGTGCTCTCGGGATGGCTGTTCGCCTTCATCGTGTCGTTCGGCGAGCTGAACACGGCGCTGTTCCTGAGCGGACCTGGGTTGACCACGCTGCCGATCGAGATCTTCAGCTATCTGCAGTTCCAGGGAAGCCAGCTCGTGATCGCCGCGGCGTCGACGATTCAGATTGTGCTGATCGTGCTGCTGGTTGCGGGGATCGAACGGATCGTCGGCATGGGCCGCATCATCCGGTCGCGCTGACGAGGCGGCGTGATCGAAGAAATGACGCTGACTACAGGCCGCGCGACCATCGTGTGGAAATTGAACTCTCGACGGCACGAGGGTATACAGGGAATCTCGAATTCAATTGTGAAGTTCGATGTCAAAGCCAAGAATATCAATCGTTACACCATCGCTTAACCAGGCAGTTTTCATTGAGCGAACCATTCGAAGCGTCATCGAACAACGGGGCGATTTCGAGCTGGAATATCTGATCTTCGACGGCGGCAGCCAGGACGGCACCCACGCCATTCTCGACAAATACAGAGGCATTGCCGGTATAACCATCGAGACCGACCGCGGTCAGTCGGACGCTATCAACAAAGGGCTTCGGCAGGTAACCGGCGAGATCATCGGCTGGCTGAACAGCGACGATGTCCTTTGGCCAGGTGCGTTGGCGAAAGTGGCGGCGGCATTTCAGGCCGCGCCAGATCGGCAATGGGTGCACGGAGGGTGCATGATGATCGACAGCCATGACCACTCGATGCGCGAGTGGGTCATGGCGTACAAGTCTCGGCGTGCCAAAAACTTCAGCCTGAAGAAACTGCTACTTGAAAATTTCGTCAATCAAATGACGGTGTTCTGGCGGCGTTCGGCGATGGATCAGATCGGCCTTTTGGATCCTGATTTGAAGTATGCCTTCGACTACGATTACTGGCTCCGGCTGTCGCGTCTTGGACCACCACTCTACATCCCCGAGGTTCTGGCCGGTTTCCGAATGCACGGCGATAGCAAGAGCGGGGCGCAGTTCAAGAAGCAATTTCTGGAGGATTTCAAGGTATTTCGCCGGCACGCACCGGCCAATGACTCCCTGCTTTATCTTCGCAAAGCGGTACGGTCGGCCTTGATAGTGTCCACCTACCAACTGATGAACATGCGCCTCAAGATCAGTCGGCCTTCCCAGGCATGCGCGCTTTAGTAACTGGTGCGGATGGCTTTATCGGCAGTCATCTGGTTGACCGTCTTTTGCAAGACGGTCACGACGTTCGCTGCCTGGTCAAGCCGGGCGAACCAGAAAGAAATCTCGGAGGGCAACAGAACAAGATTTTATGCGACATCATGAATCCCGATGGACTGCGGCTGGCAACACGCGATTGCGACATCGTCTATCACCTTGCGGCGAGGACAGACCTGGATGGCAAGACCGTTGATGACTACGCGGTAAATACGAAGGGCACGCAGAACGTTCTTAGAGCCGCGGAAGATGGCGGTTGCGGGAAATTTGTTTTTGTCAGTTCAATGCTGGCGGTTGCCGTTACGGGAAAAACGCAAGCGATCGACGAGTCTTTCGTGGAAGAAAACACGACGGCATACGGCCGGTCCAAGCGCGTCGCGGAAAACCTCGTGACCGAGAGCCCGATGCCGTGGGTCATAATTCGACCAACACTGGTGTTTGGTCCTCGAGAACGCTCGACCATGATGGGTTTCTTCAAGGCCATCAAGTCCCGCCGCTTCCTGCTCATCGGGTCGCGGAATGTCGTGCAGAGTTTTGTCTACGTGCGAAATCTGGTTGACGCAATCTACGAGGCCTCGCTGTCCGCAAGCGCGGTGAATCACACGTTCTTCATAAACGACTCTCGGCCATACACGCTTGAAGAATTTGCCAGCGCCGCTGCCACCGCCCTCAACACTAGAGTCAGGGACTATAAAT
>Ga0068860_100007979_pt1 | contig 10560 bp, 7 predicted proteins | sample KBSSwiS32_FD_66597 | JGI IMG/M metagenome (GOLD analysis project Ga0068860, IMG submission 66597) | Switchgrass rhizosphere microbial communities from Kellogg Biological Station, Michigan, USA - KBS Switchgrass S3-2 | ecosystem: Host-associated > Plants > Roots > Rhizosphere > Soil ...
GGTCGCCCTTCAAAGATCACCTGATTCTGGAGTCCACGATGCCGATTGTGCGCATGACCGACCTCGATCTTTCCGGCAAGCGAGTGCTGATCAGGGAAGACCTGAACGTGCCGCTCAAGGACGGCAAGGTCGCCGCCAGCCAGCGCCTCGAAGCCGCGCTGCCGACGATCAAGCTCGCCCGCGATGCCGGCGCGCGGGTCCTGCTGATGTCGCACCTGGGCCGGCCGAAGGAAGGCCATTTCAACGATTCCGAATCACTGGCGCCGGTCGCCGAATGGCTCGGCGGGCGTCTCGGCAAGCCGGTGCCGTTGCTGCGCAACTACCTCGACGGCGAGACGATCGATGTCGAGCCCGGCGGGGTCGTGCTGCTCGAGAACTGCCGCTTCAACGTCGGCGAGGAAAAGGACGATGCGACGCTGGCCGAACGCTACGCGATGCTGTGCGAGATCTTCGTCATGGACGCATTCGGCACGGCGCATCGCGCCCAGGCCTCGACCCACGGCGTGATCCGGCGCGCGCACATCGCCTGCGGCGGGCCGCTGCTGATGGCCGAACTCGATGCGCTCGGCAAGGCCCTGGAGCATCCGCATCACCCGCTGCTGGCCATCGTCGCCGGCTCCAAGGTCTCGACCAAGCTGCGCCTGCTCGAGAACCTGATCGGCAAGGTCGACCAGCTGATCGTCGGCGGCGGCATCGCCAACACGTTCATCGCCGCGGCCGGGCACGGCGTCGGCAAGTCGCTGGTGGAAATGGATCTGCTCGGCGTCGCGCGCAAGATCATGGCCGACGCGAAGGCGCGCGGCGCCGACGTGCCGATTCCGGTCGACGTCGTCGTTGCGCCGGAGTTCAAGGCCGATGCGCCGGCCACCGTGAAAAACGTGGCCGAGGTCGGTCCGGCTGACATGATCCTCGACATCGGCCCGAAGACCGCCCAGCAGTACGCCGCGCTGGTCGCGAAAGCCGGTACGGTCGTGTGGAACGGCCCGGTCGGCGTGTTCGAATTCGACGCGTTCGGCAAGGGCACCGAAACGCTCGCCCACGCGATTGCCGCCTCCAAGGCGTTTTCGATCGCCGGCGGCGGCGATACGCTGGCCGCGGTCGAAAAATACAAAGTGGAAAAGGATATTTCCTACATCTCGACCGGCGGCGGCGCGTTCCTCGAATTTCTCGAAGGCCGCGAACTGCCGGCCGTTGCCGCGCTGCGGGAACGCGGCTGATGCAGCACGGGGCGGCGCGGGCCGCGGCGCCGCATCGGCAACTGGTCCTGTTCGATCTCGACGGCACGCTGATCGACTCCGAACCGGGCATCATGGAGTCGATCCACCACGCGTTCACGGCGATCGGTGCCCCGGTGCCGCCGTACGAGGTGTTGCGTACCTGGATCGGCCCGCCGTTCTACCAATCGTTCCCGACCGCGCTCGATCACGATCCCGAGCGCGTCGAGGCGGCGATCGGCAAGTACCGCGAGCACTACGAGGCCGGCGCCTGGCAGCGCCACGCGATCTATCCGGGCATCGACGCGGCGATCGCCGCGTTCGATGCGGCCGGCTGTGCGCTGGCGGTGGTCACGACGAAAATCTTCCGCCAGGCGCGGCGCATCGTCGATCACCTGCCGTTCGGTGCGGCTTTCGTGCGCGTCTACGGCGCCGACTTGAAGACCGCGCACAGCGCCAAGGCGCAGATGATCGCGCAGGCCATGGCCGATTTCGGCGTCGCGCCGGAACGCACGGTCATGATCGGCGACCGTCATTTCGACATCGACGGCGCGCGCGCCAACGGCGTCCATGCGGTCGGCGTCGGCTGGGGTTTCGGCAGCGTCGAGGAACTGCGCGCTGCCGGCGCCGATGCGATCGCCCACGCACCGGCGGATCTGGTCGAGCTGCTGCTGCCGGCGCACCGGAGCGCGTGACCGGTCCGTTCTTGCGTTCGTCGGTCCGCGCCGGTTCGGTCAGCGCCGGGTTTCGATCAGCGCGCGCAAAGCCTCGGGATGTTCGAGCGACAGCAGCAGCGACACGCCGTCGTCGCTGCGCAGGTAACTGACCCGGCGCTGGTCGAACAGCAGGCACAGCGCCTTTTCGCCATTGCGCAGGCGGAACCAGCCGGCGTTGAAACCGGGCAGGCTCGTGCCGCGCGTGCGCCAACGCGGTTTCAACTCGGTACGCTCGTGCAGATCGACGACGTGCAGCCCCGCTGCGCGCAGGGTCGACAGCGCGATCCTGGCGCTGGCGAATCCGGTGTCGACGATCAGTTCGTCGCCCTCGACGCGCACACCGATGCGCCGCAGTCGCTGGCTCATGCCGTAGGCGACCAGAGCGATCAGCAACGGCGCGACGAGCATGGTCAGCGGCAGCGCCGGCGTCGACCGGCCCGAGCCGTGTGCGTGGAGCGACGCGAACGCGATCGCGATCGCAGCGAGCACCGGCACGGCCAGCAACGCGATCAGCCAGCGCAGCGGCGTGCGGGTCGATCCGGCCAAGGGCAGGATTCGTGCGGGCAAGCGGTTCATCGGGCCTCTCGGCGGCAAAGCGCGCCAGTCTAGCCGACGCCGCGTTGGCGTCTATGCCGAAAGTTGGGCTGCAGCGGGCGGCCGGTTAGGATAGTCTTTCGTCTGTTATGTTATAACGTCCCGTTCGCATCGGGCCGCGCCGTTGCCGCCTTCCGGAATCATCCATGAGACCTTCCCTGCTGCTACTGCCACTGACGTTCGCCTGCGCCACCGGAGCGGCGAGCGCTGCGACAGGCCCTTCCGACGTGCAGCTGCAGGCGCTCGATGCACGCATCCGCGCGCTCGAAGCCGAAGGCCAGAAGCTGCGCGAGCAGGCCGCCGCGGCACAGGCTGCGGCCGATTCGGCAAGGGCGGAACTCGAGAAGATTAAAGCCGCGCTGGCGACGCAGCCGGCACCGCAGGCCGTCGCGCCGCCGGCCTCGGTGGCGTCTGTCGCGGCGCCGGCGCCTTCCGGCCCCGCTGCGGGAGGCGCCAACGGCAACGCGTTCAATCCAGGCATCGCCGTCATTCTCAACGGCAACTACGCGCACCATTCGTTGAACCCCGACACCTACCAGCGCGCCGGCTTCCCGGTTGTCGACGGCACCGGCCCGGGACCGCAGGGGCTGTCGCTCGGCGAGAGCGAGATCTCGTTTGCCGCAAACATCGACGACAAGTTCTACGGCCAGTTCACGATCAGCTACGAAGACGACAACGGCAAGGTCGGCACCGACCTCGAAGAGGCGTACATCGACACCCTGGCGCTGCCGGACGGACTGAGCGTGCGCGCCGGCCGGTTCTTCTCGAACATCGGCTACCTCAACAGCCACCACGCGCACACCGACAACTTCGTCGACCGGCCCCTGGCCTATCAGGCGTTCCTCGGCAACCAGTACGGCGACGACGGCGCGCAGCTGCGCTGGGTCGCGCCGACCGACCTGTTCCTCGAGTTCGGCGGCGAGCTGTTCCGCGGCGAGAATTTCCCGACCGCCGGCGCGAACCACAGCGGCGTCGGCGCGCACACATTGTTCGCGCATGCCGGCGGCGACGTCGGCATCGACAACTCGTGGCTGGCCGGCGTTTCGATGCTGAAGGCGAACACGACCGGCGCCGACGATGGTTTCAGCGGCGACAACACGCTGTACCTCGCCGATGCGACCTGGAAATGGGCGCCGAACGGCAACACCAAGGACGGCGGCGTGACCCTGCGCAGCGAGTATTTCCTCGATCGTCGCCACGGCACCTACAACCCGGTCGACGGTATCGACGCGGCCAGCGACGTCTCCGATCCGGTGCTGAGCCAGCCGTGGGTCGGCGATCGTCGCGGCGTTTATCTGGAGAGCGTCTATCGGCTCAATCGCAGCTGGGACGTCGGCTACCGTTTCGACAAGCTCTGGGCGGCCAACAGCGGACCGTATGCGAGCGATTTCGACCCGGTTCGCCATAGCGTCGAGCTGACCTGGCGCAACAGCGAATTCAGCTTCTTCCGCGTCCAGTACAGCCACGACGATCCATTGCGCGGCAGCACCGACAACGCGCTGTACGTGCAGTACGACGTAAGCCTGGGAGCGCACGGTGCCCACAAGTTTTGAGTCACCGGTTGTCATGCTCACCTCTCACCTCGCGGGAGAGGTCGCCGCGCGACAGCGCGGCGGCCTCTTTCGGCCATCCATGGCCTCCGATGCACTTGGGCTCCTGCCCAGCGGGAGAGGGGGGGCCGCAGGCGCCTGCGGACGCAGGCGCTACCCCTCTCCCCAACCCCTCTCCCGCAAGGGGAGAGGGGCTTTGACTGCGCTGCGGGACCCGTGAACCAGAGGCGCAGTGTGCTTCTGTAGTGGCCGGGACGATGTACTGGGTTGTTCTTGTTGGATGACAAATGAATAAATATACATTCGTGTTCGCGTTGCTCATGTCGCTGGCGGCGCCGCGGGCTCACGCGCTGAACGTGTTCGCGTGCGAGCCGGAGTGGGGTTCGCTGCTGAAGGAAATCGCCGGCGACGCGATCCAGGTCGATGTCGGCACCAGCGCGCTGCAGGACGTGCACGTGATCGAAGCCAAGCCGAGCCTGATCGCCAAGGTGCGCCGGGCTGACCTGATCGTGTGCAGCGGCGCCGACCTCGAGATCGGCTGGCTGCCGCAACTGATCCGCCAGTCCGGCAATTCGAAGGTCGCATCGGGACCCGGCTATTTCCTCGCGTCGGACCAGATCACGACGCTCGAGAAGCCGACGTCGCTCGACCGCTCCGAGGGCGACATCCATCCCGGCGGCAATCCGCATTTCCAGCTCGATCCGTATCGCGTGCTGGCGATCGCCAAGGCGCTCGAAGCACGCCTCGCGCAGCTCGACGCGGGCCACGCGGCGGAGTTCCAGAAGCACTTCGATGACTTCACGACGCGCTGGCAGGCGGCGATCAAGACCTGGGAAGCCAAGGCTGCGCCGCTGAAGGGCCGCAAGGTCGTGGTTCATCACTGGAGCTGGATCTACCTGCTGCAATGGCTCGGCATGGAGCAGATCGGCGCCCTCGAACCGAAGCCCGGCGTGCCGCCGACCAGCGGACACCTGGCGAGCCTCGTCGACCTGACGAAGAATGCGCACGCGCTGGCGATCCTGCGCGCGGCCTACCAGGATCCGAAGCCCGGCGACTGGCTGGCCGAGCAGACCGGCGTGCCGGCAGTGACGCTGCCGTTCACGGTCGGCGGCGACGACAAGGCGAAGGACCTGTTCGGCCTGTTCGACTCGACGATCGACAAGCTGCTGGCGGCACAGAAATGAACTGGGACGGGCTCGAACTGAGCATCCTCGGCCCGGCCTGCCTGGCCGGCCTGCTCGTGCTGTCGACGCACGTGCCGCTCGGCCAGCAGGTGCTCGCGCGCGGCATCATCTTCATCGATTTGGCGATCGCCCAAGTCGCTGCGCTCGGCGTGATCCTCGCCCAGTATTTCGGCATGGACGAGCAGGGCTACGGCGTCGAGATCGCCGCGGCGATCGCCGCGCTGGCCGGCGGCGCGCTGCTGACCTGGACCGACCGCAAGTGGCCGGACTTCCAGGAACCGCTGATCGGCACGCTGTTCGTGCTCGCGGCAACCGGCGGCCTGCTGCTGCTCGCGAACAATCCGCACGGCAGCGAACATCTGAAGGACCTGCTGGTCGGGCAGATTCTCTGGGTCAGCCTGCGCCAGCTGATTCCGGTCGCCGTGCTGTCGGTCGCGCTGCTCGCCCTGCTGTGGTGGCGCCGCGCCAATCTGTCCGGCATCGTGTTCTACAGCCTGTTCGCGCTCGCGATCACCGCATCGGTGCAACTGGTCGGCGTCTATCTGGTATTCGCCAGCCTGATCGTGCCGGCACTCGCGACGGTCGGCATGGACGGTCCGCGCCGGCTCGTCACCTCGTACTCGATCGGCATCGCCGGCTACGTGACGGGCCTGGTGCTTTCGGCCCTGCTCGACCTGCCGAGCGGCGCGATGATCGTCTGGACCCTGGCCGGCTGCGGCATCGTCGGCCGCGTGCTGCTGGCGTTCGGTTCACGCAAACGGCTGCGATCGACAGTCTCCGCGACCTGAGCGCAGCAGCGCTGTCTACCCTCGTCGGGCAGCCCCTTTCGCAAGGGGTGTCGCCGCTCGAGTCGCGTCGGCGAAAAAAATCTGGCCCCCGGTTGCGCTCCCTTGCGTGTGTATCGATGAACGCAACCGTCTGGGAGAGCCCGCATGATCCGTCCGATGTGTACGCGAGCGCTGTTCGCGCTGATCGTCGCCGCAGTTGCGTCATTCGGCAGCCGCCCGGCGCAGGCGACCCAGACCTATTGCGTCGGCACGCCGGCCGAGTTCCAGTCGGCATTGAACCAGGCCGAAAACGACAACGAAGACAGCCGCATCGACGTGCGCGCGGGCACCTACAACCTGTCCTCGGATCTTCGCTACGAACCGGAGTTCGAAGGCATCATCATCAGCGGCAAGCTGACGATCGAGGGCGGCTATGGAGCCGGTTGCGCGAGCCAGAGCTACGATGCGCAGGACACGACGTTGCAGAGCGACGGCAGCAAGAACCTGCGCGTCGTGACGCGGGCCGGCAGCGTCGTCATCAAGTCGATCGGGTTCAGCAATGCCTCGCTCAAGGTGCGCGACGAGCCATTCGACGAAAGCTGTTTCTCGAACGGGTTGACCTTCGAATTCCGTCGCGTGCGCATCGATGGCGGTGCGCTGTGGGTTTCGTCGGCGATCTGCCACGACGTGATCGTGCGCGACAGCCTGTTCATCAACGGCGCGAGCAACGAAAGCGGTATTCCGGCAGGCACAGGGCTGCAGCTCTGGCCGCGCACGGCGGCGGGCATCGACCACGCGGCGAAGGTAACCCTGATCAATACGACGGTGGCCGAGGGCAGTTTCAACCTGGCGACGTGCTGCGACCGGCGCGCCACGGCATTCGTTTACAACAGCGTGTTCCGGCGCGCCGGCATCGAGATATTCGCCGAAGCGACCAATGTCGTTGCGGTCAGCAACCGCTTCGATCCGATTGCATTCAGTGCGAGCAACGAGCTGGGTGCCGGAAGCCTGCTGGCGGGTTCGGGTGACAACACGGCCGTCAATCCCGATCTCGATGCAAACTACCGCCCGAACCCGGGCTCGCCAATGCTCAATGCCGGCACCTCGGTCGTGCCGGATGGCCTTTCTTCGCTCGACGTGACCGGCGGACCGCGTATCGTCGGGTCGGACGTCGACCGCGGTGCGGTGGAATCGACGGTCGACGGCAGCGGCGAGTACACGGTCACCAACATCAATTCGTCCGGCGCCGGTTCGCTCGCCGATGCCGTTGCGCTGGCGAACCAGGACCCGGGCTACAACAAGATAAAGTTCAATATCGGCGGCGGCTGCCCGCACCGCATCACGCTGGCGGCCGGCTTGTCGTTGCAGGGCAGCACGCTGATCGATGGCTGGAGTCAGTCCGGCAATGTCAAGAACAGCGAAGACCTGACCTGGAACGCCGCGCCGTGCATCATCCTCGACGGCAATGACGTGATCGGCACCGGCATCCTGACCGCCTCGCAGCTCGGGACTGGCAATCTGCAAATCCGCGGCCTGGCGTTCGAACGATTTTCGACCGCGATACTGCTGTCGTTCGGCCGCAACCACCTGATCTTCGGCAACCAGTTTGCCGGGACCGTCGGCGCCTCGGGACCGACGCTGGCCGGCAACGACATCGCGATCACCGTGGCCGGTGCCGTGACCGGTACCGTGGTCGGCGGAACCGACGAGCCGAACCGCAACCTGATCGGTTCGTCGTCGAATGCCGGCGTGCAGATCATCGGCGCTTCGGCCACCGCGAATCAGATCGTCAACAACCTGATCGGCGTCGACAAGAATGCGATCTTTTCATTGCCGAATCTCGACGGCGTCTATATCTCCGCATCCGGCAATTCGGTATTTTCGAACCGGATCTCGAACAATACGCGGGATGCCCTGGTGCTGACCTCCGCCAACGCGCACGACAACACGATTACGCAAAACTCGCTCGGCGGCTCGGTCGTCAGCGGCCCGTTCGTATTGGTCGGCAACGGGCGCATGGGCGTGCTGATCGACAACGATGCGCACGACAACACGATCGGCCCGGACAACAGCATCGGCAACAACGGCGACAGCGGGGTGCGCGTGCTGTCCGCAGCCGGCGGGCACAATGCGATCATCGCCAACCGGATCAACCTCAATGGCGCGCCGGGAATCGACCTGGGCTCCAACGGCGTGACCGCGAACGATGCGGACCCGGCCGCTTGCGATATCACCCTAGGCTGCGCGGCGAATCGCGGCCAGAATTTCCCGGTCATCACGAACGCGCTGCGCGTCGCCGCCGGTGACCTGGTCGGGCTGACGATCGGCGCGAGCCTGTATACCACCGTCAGTGCGAACGCCTATCGCGTCGACTTCTACCGCAGCAAGGATTGCAACGCCTCCGGCTACGGTGAGGGCAGCCACTGGATCGGCTCGAAGAACATCGTAGTCAGCAATTCGGGGATCTGCGCCGGCGGCAATTGCATCAAGGACTTTTCGTTCGGCACCCTCAACGACCCCGATGTCGTCGCGGGCGACGCGATCAGCGCCACCGCAACCAGCCCGTCCGGCGATACGTCGGAATTCGCCGCCTGCGTGCTGGTCGAAAATGCCGTGACCGATCGCATCTTCCAGGACACGTTCGAATGAGCTGGCTACATTCGTATGCAGGGCGTTCCGCGGCAGCCGGTCCACACGCCGTTCATCGCGCTGTGCTAGTTTATCGGCTTGACTCCAGAGCCGGGCAGGAACGATGGAAGCGCAGGTCCGCCGCACCAAGATCATCGCCACGCTGGGCCCGGCCACCGACGCGCCGGGCATGCTGCGGCAGATTCTCTCCGAAGGCGTCGATGTCGTCCGCCTGAATCTTTCCCACGGCGCGCCGGAGGATCACGAGCGGCGCGCGCGAGAGGCGCGCGAAACGGCCGCGTCGCTCGGCAACGAGGTAGCGATCCTGGCCGACCTGCAGGGGCCGAAGATCCGCATCGCGAAATTCGCCGCCGCACCGGTACTGCTCGAGCCGGGCCAGGCGTTTGCGCTGGAGTGCGACGTCAAGGCGCTTCCCGGGGACGCCAATCGGGTCGGCGTCAGCTATCTGAATTTGTATAAAGATGTAAAACAGGGCGATACCCTGCTGCTCGACGACGGCCTGATCGCGCTCGAGGTCGACGCGATCGACGGCACGACGATCCGCACGACCGTGCTGATCGGCGGCGCGCTGTCCGATCGCAAGGGCATCAACCGCCTCGGCGGCGGCCTGTCGCTGACCGCGCTGGCCGAGAAGGACAAGCTCGACATTCGCCTCGCCGCGAAGCTCGATGCCGACTTCCTGGCGATCTCGTTCGCCAAGTCCGCGGCGGACATCAACGAAAGCCGCAGCCTGCTGCGCGCAGCCGGCGGCAAGGCCGCGCTGATCGCGAAGATCGAACGCGCCGAGGCGATCGTCGCGCTGGCCGAGATCATCGACGCGAGCGACGCGGTGATGGTCGCGCGCGGCGACCTCGGCGTCGAGATCGGCGATGCCGAGCTGCCCGGCATCCAGAAGAAGATCATCCGCGAGACGCTGGCGCGCAACAAGGTCGTGATCACGGCGACGCAGATGATGCAGTCGATGGTCGAATCGCCGATCCCGACCCGCGCCGAAGTGCTCGACGTCGCCAACGCCGTGCTCGACGGCACCGACGCGGTCATGCTGTCGCAGGAAACCGCAGCCGGCAAGCATCCGGACAAGGCCGTCGCGGCGATGCGCCGGGTCTGCCTCGGCGCCGAGCGGCAGTTCGAGCCGAAGGACGATCTCAACACGAATACGCTGGCGACCAAGACCGTCGACCGCCCGGACCAGGCGATCGCGCGCGCGGCGATGTTCCTGGCTGGCCAGATCGGCACGCGCGCGATCGTTGCGCTGACCGAATCGGGCGGCACGGCGCAATGGCTGTCGCGTTATCGCTCGAGCGTGCCGATCTACGCGTTGTCGCGGCGCCAGGGCGCGCGCCGGCGCATGATGCTGTATCGCGACGTGACGCCGGTCGATTTCGACCCGCATGGCGTCGATCCGGCGCACGCGGCGAAGGCCGCGATCCAGCACCTGTTCAACATGTCGCGCCTCGCCGAGGGCGACCGCGTGATCCTCACGCACGGCGACCACACCGGCCAGCACGGCGGCACGAACACGCTGAAGCTGCTGCGGGTCGGGCCCGGGGGTGTCGCCGAGGGTCTTGGAGACTTGTGATGATGCGAACCCACCGGATCATTGCCGGCTTTGCTTCCGCATTCGCGATCTGTGCTGCCGCAGCGGCTGCCGATGACGGTGGAATTCCGGCCGGCGCCCGCAAGGTGCCACCCGAGCGTCTGGCGAACTACTGGCTGCTGATCACCGAATCGGCGCAGGCGAACGCGCCGAATTCGGGCTCCGGTCTCGAGACGCCGACCTGCGTCGCGGTGTCGTACGTCGTCGAGAAGAACGGTGCGACCAGCCACGTCAAGCTCGAGAAGGTCGTGCCGCCGGGACCGCTCGGCAAGGTCGCATTCAATGTCGT
>Ga0068860_100007981_pt1 | contig 10558 bp, 6 predicted proteins | sample KBSSwiS32_FD_66597 | JGI IMG/M metagenome (GOLD analysis project Ga0068860, IMG submission 66597) | Switchgrass rhizosphere microbial communities from Kellogg Biological Station, Michigan, USA - KBS Switchgrass S3-2 | ecosystem: Host-associated > Plants > Roots > Rhizosphere > Soil ...
GAACGCCAAATCCTGGCTGGAGACGGGTGCCAAGTCGACCGACCTCCTCGGCGTCCCCCTCGGCACGCCCGGAGCGATCGAGGGGATGGGCTACCACAACGCGGACAGCGATACCGAGGAACGGCACGTGAGCGAGGAAGCGCAACGCGGCAACGACGGCCCCACCATCCGCGCCGCGGTGAAGCACGCGCACGACCATGCGGCGAACCAAGCGGCCGACGACCAGTTGACCGCCGCGGTCATCGCGATGGGCCCGGAGTATTGGCCGACCCTGTCCGATGACGGCGTCTGCAACAAGGTCGGCGTGGCAACGGTCGGCATCGGGTCGTACCCGTGCAGCGCCCCCGGCGCTGTGCTGGGGCAGCCCCGCAAAGCCATGCCCCCGCCGAGCAGCTCCCTGAAGGACTGGCTTGCCCGCGGCTCGCAAACCGTCGACGCGAAGGCCTTGTCCGCCTTGCGAAATCTCAAGCCGTATTCTCCCTACTTCTGGGTGACCCATCAGACCAGCCTGGGCAACGGCACCCCCCGGTCCGCCAACGAGCCCACCTGGCAGAACCCCAACCAGGGGGGCTACTACCGGGTGGACGACAGGTACGTGCTGCGGGACGGCCACGGCCGGGCGATGTCCTGACCGTCACCCACCCACGCTCCGGCCCGGCAGATCCCGTCTGCCGGGCCGGACTGCCGCGTCGACGCGGTTCGATATAGTGCGCGGGAGGCCGACGGGGGGCCGGATGGGGCCGGCCCTGCCACGCGGTCCAATGGGGGAACGGCGTGCTGCGATTCCGGGTGCTCGGCGACGTTCGGGTCTTCGTGGGCGACACATCGGTGGTGATCCCGCACCGGCGCCAGCTCGGCGTGCTCGCCACGCTCCTGGCCGAGGTCAACACCGCGGTACCGATCGACGTCCTGGCCGACCGGGTGTGGGGCGATCGCCCGCCGCGCCGGCCGCATCAGGCGCTCTACACCTATCTGTCCCGGCTGCGCACCGCACTGGCCGAGGTCGAGGACGTCGTCGTCGCCCGCGACTCGCACGGGTACGTCCTGCGGACCGACCCGGACCACGTGGACCTGCACCGCTTCCGCCGCCTGGTCAAGCAGGCCGGCGAGACGGACGACACCGCGGCGAGGAACGCGCTCCTCACCGAGGCGCTGTCACTGTGGACGGGACAGCCGTTCGCCGTGCTGGACACTCCCTGGTTCGCCCGGATGCGGGCCCTGCTGGAGGGCGAACACCTGGCGGCCCGCCTCGACCAGCACGACGCGCGCCTGGCCCTCGGCGACCACGAGGAGCTGATCCCCGCGTTGTCCACGATGGCCGCCGACCATCCGCTGGACGAGCGCGTAGCGGCGCAATTGCTGCTCGCGCTGGTGCGTGGCGGGCGGCAACACGAGGCGCTGCACCGCTACGAGATGCTCCGCGCCGCGCTGGCCGACGAGCTCGGCGTCGACCCGGGTCTCCCGCTGCGAGAGCTGCACCAGCGGATCCTGACGGCCGACCCGGCACTCGCCGCGCCGGCACCGTCCGTGCAGCAGGTGCCCCGCCAGCTCCCGGCCGTACCGCGGTACTTCGTCGGCCGGGTCCCCGAGTACGCGGCACTCGCCGAGGCGTACGAGAAAGCGGCCGGCGCCGGGCTGATCGTGGCGATCAGCGGTCCGGGCGGGATCGGCAAGACCTGGCTCGCCCTGCACTGGTCGCATCGGTTCATCGACCACTTCCCGGACGGGCAGCTCTTCGTGAACCTGCGCGGGTTCGACCCGCAAGGGGCGCCGGTCCCCGCGGAAGGCGTGCTCCGGGTGTTGCTCGAAGGGCTCGGCGTGGCACCCGACGCCGTGCCCGCCGATCTGGACGCCCTGACCGCGCGGTACCGCAGCGCGGTCGCCGGCAAACGGGTGCTGATCGTGCTGGACAATGCCCGCGACACCGAGCAGGTCGTTCCGCTGCTCGCCGGAGCGGCCCCGGCCACGGTGCTGGTCACCAGCCGAGACCGGCTGACCGGGCTGGTCGGGGCGCACGGCGCGCACACGTTGCCGCTCGACGCGCTCGGCCCGGAAACGGCGCGCGACCTGCTGGCGCGCCGCCTGGGCGAGGCGCGGCTCGCGGCGGAACCGGAGGCGGTACGCGACCTGGTGGCCCGGTGCGCCGGGCTGCCGGTCGCGTTGAGCATCGTCGCCGCCCGCGCCACCATGCACCCCGGCCTGCGGCTCTCCGTGTGGGCCGACGAGCTGCGCGACGAAGCCGAGCGGGTGGACGCGCTGGACGACGGCGACCGGCACGCCAGCCTGTCCGCGGTGCTCTCCTGGTCCGTCACCGCCCTGGAGCGGGAGCACGCCGAGGCGTTCGGCCTGCTCGGCCTGGTGCCCGGGCCGGATGTCGACATCGCGGCGGCCGCGGCGCTGTGCGGGCTCACCCGGTCCCGGGCCGCCGCGATGCTGCGCGTCCTCGAACGGGTGTCGCTGGTGCACCAACACTCCGCGGGCCGGTACCGGATGCACGACCTGGTCAAACTCTATGCGAGCACCAGGCTCACGCCGCCCGGGCCCGAACGGGCGTCCGCGCTGCGCCGGCTGATCGACTTCTACCTGCACACCGCGATCACCGCCGATCGGCTCCTCGATCAGAACCGGGTGCCGCCCGGGGAAGCCCCGGCCGCCCCCGATCAGCCCTACCCGCTGGCCGACAACGCCGCCGCGATGAGCTGGTTCAACGCGGAGCACGAGTGCTTGGCGGCCGCGCAGCAGACCGCCGTCGACCACGGCTGGGACACTGCCGTGTGGCAGCTGGCCTGGGCGCTGACCACATTCCTCAACCGGACGGGACGGCTGCACGACTTCCTGGCGGCCTGGCAGCTCGGCCTGGCGGCCGCCGACCGGCTCGGCGACGACGCGGCGCGGGTGCAGGGCCGCCGGCACGCCGGTTTCGTCCACGCCCAGCTCGGTGAGCACACCGTGTCGTTGCGGCTGCTGACCACGGCGCTCGCGATCGCCGAACAGGGCGGTGACGAGACGGGCCAGGCGCAGCTGCACCGCGCGCTCGCGATGACCAACGAGACGATGGGGAACTTCCCCGCGGCGCTGGACCACGCCTACCGCACCATGGAGATCGTCGGCCGGCTCGGCAACCCGACCTGGCAGGCGGACGCGTACAACACGGTCGGCTGGTACCTGGCGAGGCTGGAGCGTTACCCGGAGGCCCAGGAGAACTGCGAGATCGCGCTGCGCCGATGCCGGCTGCTCGGCGACCACGACGGCGAGGGCAACGCGCTGGACAGCCTCGCCTACATCGCACACCACCGCGGCCGGTACGCCGACGGGATCCGTTACTACGAGTCGTCGATCGCGCTGTGGCGAGAATTGGGCTACACCGAGCAACTCGCGATCAGCCTCAGCGATTGCGGCCGCCTCCACGCCGACGCGGGCCGGCCGGACGACGCCCGCACCCGGTGGACCGAGGCGCTGGAGCTCTACCAGGAGCACCACCGCGACACCGAGGCGGAGGGGATCCGTCGCCTCCTCAAGACCCTCTGACCTCGGTCAGGTGAGGAGATCGGTGGGGACCTCCGCCCCCGGCCGAGCGTTGACGGCCGCGTCGGGACAGGGGGTTCCCGCGACGACCGACCGGTCCCGGCCGGCCTCCTTCGCCCGGTACAGAGCCTCGTCGGCCCGCGCGACGAGCTGATCGGCTGTTTCCCGTCCGTCCCACATCGCTATCCCGGCGGAGAAGGTCTGGCCATCCGGTGTCGCGGCACGCAGGCGCCGTACGATCACCTCGGCGGCGCTCTGGTCGGACCCGGGCAGCAGCACGATGAACTCCTCGCCGCCGTAACGGGCCAGTACATCGATCTGGCGGATTTGTTCCGTCCACGCGGCGGCCGCCTCCTTGAGCAGCCGGTCGCCGGCCTGATGGCCGCGACTGTCGTTGTATCGCTTGAAGAAGTCCAGATCGATGATCGCCAGAGTCGTCGGCAGCTGCGTGCGGCCGGCGTGTTCGAGACTGTCCGCGAGCACCCCGTTCCAGGTGCGCCGATTGACCAGCCCGGTCAGCCAATCCCGGGTGGCCAGCACTCGCAGTTCCTCCGCCTGCCCGCTCAGCTGGACGGACTGCGAGTTGATCCGGCCGACCAGTGACTGCATGCGCACGACGACGAGCGAGAAGACCACGACACAGCCGCCGGCGATCGCGACCGCGTCGGGGACTCTCGACCGCTGCTGCCACGCCTCGGCGACCAGTAGCGCCGGCCCGGTCGCCGCCGCCGCACACAGCAACGGCGTACGCACCCATGGCAGCTCATGCCGTTCTTTCGACGACTCGATGGCCAGGCTGCCGAACCCGGGATGGAGGGCGCCGGCTCCGAACAGGCCGAACACCGACAGCGAGAGGCCCGTCATGACGTGGAAGACCGTGGGATCGGCGGCCAGTCCCGGTGGTACGAAGGCGAAGACGCAGTCGGTGCCCAGCATGCTCAGCTGCCCCGCCGCGATCAGTCGCATCGAAGGGTTGTGCAGACCCCCGCCGAGAAGCAGCCGTACCAGCAGCGCCAGAACGAACAGGTCGAACACCGGGTAGGAGATCAAGACGATCGCGGCGGCCAGCGACCCGGCCCCGGCCTGGGCTGGTTTGATCAAGAAGATCCAGCACAGCAACGCGAATCCGACGCTGATGACCAACGCGTCCAGCAGGCTTTCCCGGTCACGGTCGCGGACGCGCCGGCGCACCAGGCCGGCGGTGCCCGTGATACCGCACAGGCTGCCCACCAGATAGCACACATCTTGTGGGCCGGGTGTCGGCCGCCCGAGCAGGATGAGCACCAGGATGCCCGCCGCGCTGCCCGTCACATTGCCCGACAACAACCACAGCGGGCCGGATCCGGCCGGGCGCACCAGGACGAGGCGACCCATCATGAGAACCGGACCGGACCAGGCGAGCAGCAGGAAGTAGACGTTCAGCAGCGGCCCGAAAGGAAGGAACAGGTACGGGATCAGCGCGAGGCCGTACAGCGACAGATAGAGCATCCAGCCGCGGTCGCGTAGCCGGCCGATCCCCATGAGCCGCCCCCTCGCGCCGCCATATCTGCCTGATCACACCATGCGGACGTTGCCGGGCGGGCGGGAAGCGGTTGCTGATCAGGTGCGAAGGGCTTCGGCTGCGTTCCCGTCCACCACAAGGACCACACGGCCCCCGTACGTCACGTGCGCTCCGCCCATCGCGGCCGACTCGTGGCCGAGGCGGCTCGGCGGGGAGGTCAGTCGGCGCGGAAGATCAGCTGCTGGATCTCGCGGCGGTAGTCGTCTCGGCTGTTGTCGATGTGCACGGCCGCTGCCTGCGCGGCCCGCTCGGGGTCGGCGTCGCGGATGGCCTGGAAGATGGCCTCGTGTTCCTCGACGGCCTTGGCGCCGTGGCCGCCGATGGTGCCGCGCAGGCCGATGAGGCTGGACTGGGCCTGCAGCCGGCGGGCCTCGCGGACCGCGACCTCGAGGAACATGTTGTGCGAGGCGGCGGCGATGCTGGCGTGGAACGCGTCGTCGCCCTCGGTGAACAGGTCCTGGCGGCCGGCGTCGAGCCCCCGGCGGCAGGTCTCGGCCGCGTCCTCGATGGCCTTCAACTGCGCGGGGGTGGCCCGGCCGGCGGCCAGCCGGCTGGTTTCCATCTCTTGCGTCCGGCGGAACTCGAAGAGCATGTAGACGTGATCGAGGTCGGTGGGCAGGAAGAAGGACGCCCACCGGCCGCTGCCGAGCATGCCCTCGTCGTTGGCGACGAACAGGCCCCGGCCCCGTTGCGCCCGGACCCGGCCGAGCGCGGAGAGGATCTTGACAGCCTCGCGGACGACCGTGCGGCTGGCGCCCAGCTGCCGGGCCAGTTCCTGCTCGGTCGGCATCCGATCGCCGGGGTGCAGCCCCAGGCGCGAGATCAGCTCGAGAACCTGCTCCGCGGCGACCTCGTAGCCGGGCCGGTAGGGGCCCTCGGAATCCGTCACGCAGGCTCCCTTGTACCGTGCTCGAGACTTGTGCCGTCGTCGGAAAGAATACTACTCATTCCTTCACCGCCCCCGTGACCAGGCCGCGGACCAGGGCCCGCTGCGACGCCAGGAAGACGATCGCGACCGGGACAATGGCGAGCAGCGTGGCGAGCGCCAGTTCCGGCCGGAAGATGCCGACCTGTTGACCCCCGCCGCCGACCGCCGGATTGAAGGACGGGGTGGACGACAACAGGTTGGAAAGCCCGACCTGAATGGGGTACTGCGTGGAGTCGGCGAGTACGGCGTACGGCAAGAAGAAGTTGTTCCAGTCGGAGACGAAGCTGAAGAAGAACACGAGGGCGATTACCGGCCGGGCCAGCGGCAGTGCGATGTGCCGGAAGGCGGACCATTCCCCGCAGCCGTCGATGCGGGCCGCGTCGAGCAGATCGCGGGGGAGGGCGGTCGCATAGTAGATGTAGGCGAGGTACACGCCGAACGGGAAGAAGGAGAACGGCAGGATCACCGACAGTGCGTTTCCGATCAGGTGGAGCCAGTTGAGCTCCAGGAAGATCGGCAGCACCAGGGTCGCGGCCGGCATGATCATGACGATCAGGGTCAGCGTGAGCAGGAGCTTTCGGCCCGGGAAGTCGGACAGCGCCAGGCCGTAACCCGCGGGTATCGCGGTGACCAGGACGATCGCGGTGGCCCCGAGCGCGTACCCGAGCGAGTTCCCGATCCAAGCGCGGTAGATGTGGTCGCTGAACGCGTCCAGGTGCTGCCACGCCAGCGCCACGTTGTGGAGGCTGCCGAAGGCGAAGGGGCCGTGCGTGACGAGGGCCTCGTCGGACTTCGTGGGCGCGAGGATCAGCCAGACGATGGGTACGACGAAGAAGACCGCGAAAACCGCGAGAATCAGCAACCGTACGCCATGGGTGACGAGCCGCATCATTCCTCCGTCCTGAACAATCCGGTACGCCTGACGATGATCAGGGCAGCGATGAGTCCGATCACGATCAGGTCGACGGAGACCGCGGCGGCGCCGTTGAAGTCTCCGTACCGGAAGGCCAGCTGATAGGCCAACTGGTTCGACGACCACGTGTCCGGGACCAGGCCGAGGCTCGCCTCGTTGACCAATTGTGGTTCGATGAAGAGCTGCGTTCCGGTGGCGAACGAGAGAATCACCATGTAGGCGACCCATTTGCGGATCAGGGGCAGTTTCAGGCGAAGGGCGATCGTGATGGGTCCGGCGCCGTCGATCCGCGCCGCTTCCTCCAGGTCGGGCGGAATGGTGTTGAGCGCGCCGTACATGACGACGATCCAGCCGCCTGCCCCGGTCCAGAAAGCGATCATCGCGAACACGAAGGGAAGCCGGCCGGGCGCGATCGACTCGACGAAGAGATTCGCTCCGGACAGGCGCAGCAGCGACGAGCCGGGGCTGACCGACGGGTCGAGCATGAACAGCCAGACCAGCACCGCTGAGGCGCCGGCCAGCGCGCCCGGAATGTAGAACAGGAAACGGAAACCCGAGGTGACCCGGCCGGCGCGGCCGTGCAGCAGCAGCGCCAGGCCGACGACGAGTACGACCAGGCTGACCAGCCATACGCTGGTGTAGATCAGGATGTGCTCGAACGCGGGAACGAAGCGGTAGTCCCGGATGGTCCTCGTGAAGTTGTCGATACCGACCAGGGCGCCGGTGTCGCTCGTGACCGCGAGGTAAAGGGCGTAGAGCATCGGCAGGATGCCGAACAGGAGCAGGAACGGCAGGTACGGCAGGACGAACAGCAGGCCCTGCGCGTGCCGGCCACGCTTTCGGGTGGCCGGCACGCGCAGGGTGGTCCGAGCAGGTGCCTTCACTGTTGTCACTGCCGCGTGACCGTGTATCCGGAAGCCTGGGCGGCTTGCGCCAGAGCGTCGCCGAACGGTTGCAGCCGGGAGCTCAGTGATTTACCGGAGACCAGTTGGTTGACCACCGTGTTGGACCAGACGGGCTGGTCGGGATAGCTGACCAGGTTCCAGCCGGTCCAGATCTGGCCGGCGGCCGCCTTCAGCGCCGGTGCCGGATCGGCGGCGAAGTACCCGCTGCTCGCCAGCCCCTTCAACCAGGGGTCGGCGAGGGGCGCGTAGGCCGGATAGCCGGGCCGGGCGTCCTTGCCGCTCGGGTTGAAGACGGTCGTGGCCCAGACGACGAAGTCCGCGGCGCCCTTCAGGTTGTGCGAATGCTTCGCGATGATCCACGGGCCGCCGCCGACCTGGCCGGTCGTCACCGGCGTTTCGCTCTCCCACTGCAGGGGAGCGGTCGCCGTGATCTGTCCGGCCGGGATGTGCAGGGTCTGGTCGAAGAGGGCCTGCGCATACCAGCTCGGCCCGGGCATCATCAGGACCTTGTCCTTCGCGCCGCCGTACTTTCTCGCGAAGTCCGGGGTGAACACGCTCAGCGGCGGCACCGCGCCATTCTTGATCAGCGGGTCGAGCAGGCCGGCTACCCGGGTGCAGTGTGCGTCCGCCGGGTTGATCAGTAGCTTGTCGCCGTTCAGCTGCTGGAGGGGGCATTGGTTGCCCCACAGGTAGATCCAGTGGCTGAACGAGTCGCCGATGTTCCCCACGATGTAGCCGGGATGCTCGGTGGCGACCTTGGTGCCGAGGGCGGCCCACTGCTGCCAGGTCGTCGGCGTCGCGTAGCCGAACTGGGTCATCAGCTTCTTGTTGACCCAGAGCACGGACTGCGCCAAGTTGTCCTGCACGCAGTACTGCGTGCCGTTGATCGTGCATTGGGCGGTCGACGGGGCCGGCCACTGGCTGAGGACGTCGGCCGGAATCAGGTTGGTCAGCGGCGCCGCGAACTCGAACGGCTTCTGAGCCATCCACACCGGGTCGTTGACCTGCTCGCTGAAGATCACGTCCGGCCAGCCGCTGCCGGTCCGGTTCCACAGCTGAATCTTCGTCTGCAGGGTGGTCGCGCCGTTGCCGTCGCCATCGAAGGTCACGACGTTCACGTGCACGTTCGGATGTTCCTTGACATAGGCCTGTGCCACCGGCAGGCGGGCCGCGTCGACCCAGACGGTCAGTTCCTTCGAGTCCTGGCTCGGGGCGGCCTTCGGCGACCCGCCACCACATGCCGCGACCGTGACCATAGCCAGTACGGTCAGCCCGGCGAGCATGGTCCGCCCCAGCCGGCGGGACACCGAGCGCGGCGTGCTCAATCTCCTAAAAAATCTCATAGCTCTCCTCTTGCGCCACCCGGTCGCTGCGAGGTGCCAGCGTGTAGGACTCATTAGCCTGCTGTTGCTCCGCCACCGTCAACGCATTGAGCTCATCTATTTACCATTTCGTTATCATGATGAGTGCGATCCATCCGTAACCGCGCCGTCATCCGCCACGAGGCCCCAAGATCGCGGCGAGAGGCCGCCGAACGACTCTGAACTGCACATATATCTCTATGTACGGGGCGAGTGACGCCCGTCTGCCTCGTCGCGCCACCGCCGGGACTGTCCCAGGAACGTGCCGAGCACTACACTGTGCGCCACGTAGATCACATCTAGGGGCTGATATGAGTCTGAACCATCCCGGTCGGCGGACGGGTGCGCGATCGTCCAGCGCCGCCGAGGGCGTCACCGACCGAGTCCGGTGACGCCGACATGCGGATCACCGAACTTCGCACGCTGACGACCGTTCAGGACTGGCGACGGCCGATCGGGGACGCCAACGGCGTCTTCGCCAGAGGGCTGACGCCGGTGCCGATCGTCCTGGTCTGCACCGACGAAGGCGTCACCGGCGTCGGCATCGGGCCGCACCAGGGCGCCGAGGCGGTCTTCGCCGCCATCGAGGGCGAGGATCCCCGAGCGGTCACCGCGCTCTACGACCGGATGCTCCGGCACACCTTCAAGGCCGGGCACGCGGGAGCCGTCTTCGGCACCATCGGAGCGCTGGACACCGCTCTGTGGGACATCAAGGCCAAGCTGGCCGGTGAGCCGCTGTGGCGACTGCTCGGCGGCCGGCGGCGCTTCGTCCCGGCGTACGCCTCCGGACTGGACATCGGTCTCGACGACGACCAACTGGTCGAGGTGTACCGCGAGTACGCGGCCCGCGGACTGGGCGCGGCCAAGCTCAAGGGCGGCCTCGACGTCGATCTGGACCGGCGCCGGCTGACCCTGGTCCGGGAGGTGCTGGCCGAGGCCGGCCGTCGTCGTCCCGGCCTGATGCTGGACGCGAACGAGTCCTGGAATCGCAAACAGGCGGTGCGCCACGTCGCCGAGCTGGAGCGCACCCTGGACCTGACCTGGGTCGAGGAACCGGTCCGCCGGTGGGACGCCGAGGGGCTGGCCGCAGTCGGCCGGGGAATCCGGGCGTCGGTCGCCACCGGCGAAAACCTCACCGGGCTCGAACAATACCGTCCGCTGCTGGCCGTGGGCGCGGTGGACATCGTGCAGACGGCGGCGGTCTGGGGGGTGACCCACTTCCTCCGGGTTGCCGCCCTGGCGCACGCCCACGACCTCCCGGTGAGCCCGGTCGGCACGACCCCCATGGGGCTGGTGCACGCCGCGACCGCGGTGCCCAACCACATCGTCGCCGAACTGCAGGACCTCACGCCGCCGGTAGGGCTC